>ERZ511473.524-NODE-524-length-58584-cov-29.359427_pt1 | contig 58584 bp, 38 predicted proteins | sample MGYA00374947_ERZ511473 | MGnify/ENA primary metagenome ERZ511473 (study PRJEB26303, sample SAMN06343854) | sediment metagenome | isolation source: hot spring sediment | place: Canada: British Columbia | collected 2012-09-26 ... | reverse complement strand
TCGGAGGAGGTTTAGCGATGGCCGAGGTCGGCTTGGTACGCTTTGGCTAGGCGGCTTTGCAGATGGCCCAGGCGGTTGTGCCGTCTTATCGGATCTGCTTTTCTAAGTGAGTCTTCGCGTAACCAAGGGTTCGGTTCTAATGTGGGTCCGCCGGTGAGGATAGTTCTGTGTGGTACGGTCTTCGCGAAACCAGCTATTCGTTGTGACATTCCGACGCATACGCTTCGCTGGTTTTCCGAAGCGGGTCTTCATGCAACCGCAGCTGCTGGCCGTCTTGCGCCTCATGCACTAGGAAGACCGGACCTTTCGGGAGGCGGAAGTTCAGCCGGCCGAACATCAGGAACTGCGCGAGATGTTGGGGTTGAGCCGAGTGCCCAGCTATACGGTCTATCGTTGACATAGCGCTGTCACTGCTCTGCGTGCACCAGCCGGATGCTCGACTATACGACCCTATAGCGAGTTCCTGCAGTATTTAGACTTCGAGTTCGTCACTCTGACCAAGGCGGGTTATCAACTCCTTTCTTTTCAAGTCGTCCTGGCAATGCCGAGTTTGATAGTGGACGCCATCATCGCTTCATTTGATAGGTCCTGGGAAGTGAGTCGCGACCGGCGAGCATCAATTCGTGAGTAACGAGAAGGAAGGCGGTGCTGAGTTACAACAGCAACGCGAGGAACTGCGGGTAGCGAGTAATTCACACGCAGGCAGAAGATCGCTTGCCTGGAAGTCAGTTACTGGTAGGCACGCATCGGTCTGGTTGACGCCCTTGTCGCGGAGGCAAAAAGTGGAGATAATCGGGGAAATAGGCTTGACGATCGGCGTTACCTCGGCTAGCATATGTGCCGGGACGAAAGGCGAATGGCACGTCGGTCTTTCGTCGCAGCACCGTCGGTGTGCTTGTGTCAAGTGTGAATGGCAGTCCGCTTGCAGCAATGCTGGCGGCATTACGAAACATCACCATTTCCGTGCCGACAAATCCCGCGCGCTTTTTCTAAAGCAGTCCGCCTACGTCCGCTAACGTAATAGAAGCAGGCCGGTGCGAGAGAGGTCACCGCGGCCAATTGGGCGGCTTTGAGGCGCTTCTCATACATCCGGGAGCGGGTTGCTCGGGTTTCCTGGCCCCCCTGGGAATCCGCCGCTTCCCGGATGTTTTTTTGCTGGCCTGCCGCGTTACCGTACCACGCCCCGCCACTCGGCCTGAGGGAAATGGTGATCTCCAGCCGGAGGTCACCTCGCGCTATTACAATGACTCCGACGGACTGACCGGGAACGGGCATGTTTGTTCGGAGGCAGGCGATGGTCATTGACCTGAATGCGGACGTGGCGGAAGGGGTCGGTAACGAGGCGGAACTGGTGCCGTTGGTGACATCAATCAACGTGGCCTGTGCCGGTCATGCCGGTTCGCCTGAAGACATTTGGCAGACGCTGCAATTGGCACGGAAATACGGCGTAGTTGTGGGAGCACATCCGGGTTACTTCGATCGCGAACATTTCGGCCGTCGGGAACTGGCCCTGACGGCGGAAGAGCTGCGCGTCGAATTGCTGTTCCAGATTGCGGGGCTGAGAGCCTTGGCAGAAGCGGCCGGAGTGCCGGTAGCGTATCTCAAACCGCATGGGGCGCTGTACAACCAGGCGTGTCGCGATGCTGCCCTGGCCGAACTGCTGGTGGTGAGCGTCCGGCCATACGCTTGGCCGATCGTCGCTCTGCCGGATTCCCAACTCGAACAAAGCGCCCGGCGGTACGGCCTGCGTTTTGTCCGCGAGGGGTTTGCCGACCGACGCTATCTGCCCGACGGCTCGCTGGTGTCTCGGTCGCAACCGGACGCGTTCGTGGACGACCCTGCTGAAGCCGCGCTGCAGGTCGTGCGCCTCGTCGAGCAGAAGCGGATCGAGACCGTTTGTGTGCACGGAGACCGACCTGGCGTGGTCGAGTTTACGCGAGCCTTGCGGGAAGAATTGGCGCGGCGTGGACTGGAGGTTGCCCCGTGGCTGACGACCACGCCCGCCTTATGAGAGGAAGCGAATGACCAGGCCGGTTTGCACTGGCTTCCGAACCAGTGGCACGGCGCTGCGCTTTTGCATGCTACTGTGGCGCAGGACTTGGCAGCGCGGTTGACTCTTTGCGGCTATGAGCCTGATCGTGGAGAAGACGGGGGTCTATGACCTGCTGGTGGACAGTGGCCGGCCTGGCTGGCGTGGGCTTGGTATTCCGCCGGACGGCCCGGCCGATCGTACCAGCTGGGCGTTGGCTAATGCTCTGGTCGGTAACGAAAACGCCTGTGCTTTAGAAGTCACCCTCGCCGGGCCTGTCTTGCGAGCCGACGCTGACCTCTGCTGCGCTTTTGTCGGGGCCCCGTTCGCCGTGCGGATAGATGGTGGCGAGGCGGCGATCGGTAGTGTCTGGCATTTGCACTGCGGTCAGGTATTGGAAATCGGCACGGCTACAGGGGGACTGCGCGGGTATCTGGCAGTGGCCGGCGGCTTTCAGGTGCCGCAGTTGCTGGGCAGTCGCAGTGGTGTCGGTCCGCTCCGGCGTGGCCAGGTGTTGCCCTGCCTGTTCCGGCCAGTAATGCGGCGACGCTGGCGCGAACCGTTGCCCCATGCCCACGTCTTCACCGCAGCAACGGTGACACTGCGTATCCTGCCGGGTTCGTATTGGCCTGTGGTAGGGCCAACTGTGTTGAACCATATCTGGACGGTGGCACCGCAGTCCAACCGCATGGGGATTCGGCTGCATGGCCCAGCCAACTGGGAGCTGCCCCACGACCTGCCGTCACAACCGGTGTGTCCCGGTACCGTGCAAGCTACCGCAACCGGAGAGTTGCTCATTCTCGGCGTGGAGGCGCAGACCATCGGCGGATACCCACGCATCGCCCACGTCATTGAAGCGGACTGGGACTTGCTCGGACAACTCCGGCCCGGTCAGCAGGTGCGGTTTGAACCAGTGAACCTGGAAGATGCCCGCCGATTTTACTTCGCTCTGCAGAATTGGCGTCAGCAATGGGTGCGGCGACTACTGCTGACCGCAAGACCAACCGCCTGAATGCGGCCGGGTGCAGCGCAATGGATCGCCACACTGCGAATACCCTGGCGACAGGAGGCACCTTGCCGCACCTTCCCAAAAATGGGCAATCATACACGGGGCGACAGCATGTCGGGCATTGGCGCTGCCCGAAAACATTGGCACAATGGTGCGAAATTGGCCCTTGCAGGTCGGCACGGATCAAACGCATTCCTGGGCATCTTGTCAGCTCCTGGCGGGCAATCGCGAAGCGATCCGGTCCTGCTGGCCACTAATCACGGGCCAGCGTGCCGGGCGTAGTTCAGGTGGGAGCGGCTTGCCGGGTTTCACCGCAACCGGGAGCGGGGGTCGTAACTCCGCTAGGAGTGTCAGGAGCGGCGGGCGTAATCTCGCCGTGTAATCCAGGTTCGAGTGGCAGACCGGCCTCCTTCCAGGCACGATACCCGCCCCACATGGACCAGACGTTGCTGTAGCCCATTTTCTGCAAGTTGTCGGCAGCCAGGGCTGAGCGGTATCCGCCGCCGCAATACAGCACAATTTCCGCCGTGCAATCTGGGATGAGCTTCTCGATATCGCGTTCAATGATCCCTTTGCTGAGGTGGATGGCACCAGGAAGATGGTCGCGGGAATACTCGCTCTCCTCGCGGACGTCAATGAGGAAGAAGCGGTGCCCGGCTCGGAACTTCTCGCAAACCTGCTCGACCGTCAGTTCGCGGATACGCTGGCGCGCTTGCTGCACCAGCTGTAAAAATCGCGGGGAATGTTGTTTCATAGGCGATGCTCCTAGATGACCACCTCGGCCGGCGGTGAGCTGAGCGGTTTGGTTGCTCCCAGCAAAAAAGAGGGGTTGTCGGCGTCGAAGCGAAGCTGGTCGAACTGTTCCACGCCGCGAGCGATCTGAATCAGGCGTACCTCTATGGCCTGGACGAGTCGGCGCAAGGTTTCGTACATGCGGGCGAAATGTTCCAGGCTGGCCACATTGATAACCATTCTGCCACCTGGCAACAGCGCCTCCCAGGCCGATTCCAGCAGCCGCGTTACTTCCTTGCCGGTGCCGCCGATGAAAATGGCATCAGGTCGCGGCAATTCACGAAAAACTGCCGGAGCGGTACCGTGAACCGCCCGAACATTTTTTACACCAAACCGCTCACAGTTGGCGAGAATGAGATGGTAGTCGGCCGCGTCTTGCTCAATCGCGAAAACCAGGCCATGCTCGGCCAATTGAGCTGCTTCAATCGAGACCGAACCGGAACCGGCACCGATGTCCCAGACAGTACTGGTGGGCTGGACGTCGAGCCAGGCCAGTGCAATGGCCCGAACCTCGGCGCGGGTAATTAGCGCCGACTTGGGCTGGCTCTGGGCGAAGACCTCCTCGGGGTTACCGAACCGCCGAAAGCCTCCCGACGGTCTTGGCCGTTCCGGTACATTCGGTTTGCGCTTCAGGATCATGACGTTGAGCGGGGCAAACTCCATTTCCGCAATCTCGGAGAGTTCCCCCTGGGTAACTCGTTCGTTGGGCATGCCCAGGTTCTCGCAAACGGCGGCGGTGAAATAATCCAGTCCCCGCTCTAACAAGGCCTGAGCGATGGCAGCGGGGTGGTATTTTTCCGTGGTGAACAGCCCCACAGTTTCGGCGGTGCGGATGCGTTCGAGCACTGCCTCCAGCGGGTGCGTGGCCAGATTGGTCAGGTAGGCGTCCTCCCAGCTTTCCTTGATGCGGGCAAATGCCAGTTGCATGGTGCTGACGTGGGGAACGATCTCGAAGCGGTCTTTACCGAGCCGGTCGCACAGGTATTTTGCCACGCCGTAAAAAAGTGGGTCGCCGCTGGCTACCACCACGGTGCGGCGAGGGAGATTTTGCTGCACCAGTTGTACCAGCTGTGTCAGATCGTTGCCGACCGCGATGGTCTCACCGGGGAGTTTCGGCAAAAGGGGCAACACGTTATCCGAACCCAGGATGACTTCTGCTTCTTCCAGCAGTTGCCGGGCATGAGCGGTCAATCCGCCCCAGCCATCTGCGCCCACGCCGATAACGTAAACTTTATCCCATTGCCGACCTGGTTCGCCAGTTCGTTTGTTCGTCCGACTCACCGCCAGTTCCTCCGAGATTTTTGCGTTATCATAGAATGAAGACTGTAGCTCGGCAGGCTGGCGTAAACCCCTTCCGGTACGCAACTGCTGTGGCTTATCCGGGTTGAGGCAAAATCTGAGCAGGTGGCCCATTCATGAACTTTCAACGTCTTCCAGAGCATGATCCGCTCGATGCACCGTTACCGGGGATAGTCGGCAACAGTCCCGCGATGCGGGCGGTCTATCGCCTGGTGCGTCTGGTGGCACCGACCCGAGCCACCGTCTTACTCGTGGGGGAAACCGGCACCGGCAAAGAGTTAATCGCCCGCGCCATTCATCAACTCAGTCCGCGAGCCGATGGCCCGTATATCCGCGTCAACTGCGGCGCTTTGACGGAAACCTTGCTGGAGAGTGAACTGTTTGGCCATGTCAAAGGCGCATTCACCGGTGCCGTGGATAACAAGACCGGCCGATTTGAAGCCGCCCATACCGGCACTATCTTTCTCGATGAAATCGCCAGCATGAGCCCGAAATTGCAGGTGAAACTTCTGCGGGTTTTGCAGGAGCAGGAATTCGAGCGGGTCGGCGACAGTCGCACCATCCGTGTAGATACGCGAGTTATTGCCGCTACCAATGTCTCTTTGGAAGACGAAGTCACTGCCGGCAGATTTCGCAACGATCTCTATTACCGGCTCAACGTCGTGCCCATTTATCTGCCGCCACTGCGCGAACGCAAGGAGGACATCCCGGCCCTGGCAGAATTTTTCCTCCGCCGCTACTGCCAGGAGAATCACAAGGAAATCCAGGGGATCGAACCAGCGGCGATGGAGTTGTTGATGCAACACAACTGGCCCGGCAATGTCCGCGAACTGGAAAATGATATCGAACGCGCTGTGGTGCTTTGCCAGGAGGATTGGATTACCGCCGACATGATTCGGGAGCAATTGCAAACGGCACGTCGGCTACGTACACCACGACCGCAGGGCGAGTCGGTTCCGGAACTGATCGCCCGCCTGGTTCGTGCGGGACTTCGCCAGTTTGCCGACGACGCTTCCGGAAAACTGTATGAACTTCTGGTCGGCGGCCTGGAACGCGAACTGATCGAGCAGGTACTCCGCGAGTGCCACTACACGCAGATCAAAGCCGCCGCCCGCCTCGGCATCAATCGGAATACCCTGCACAAGAAAATGATCGAATACGGCCTGGTGCCCGATGAGGAAAATTGATGGCCTCAGCTTCACCACCGGAGACACAGGAATGCGCTATTCACGATTCGCCTGGATTCTGCACTGGTGTAAACGCCCTGACTGTCGCGTGGCATCTGCTTTTCGGGGTCAGCGACCATAGACGGTATTCCGTTCTGCATTCGCTCTCGGCCCTTCCCGGGTCCAATCAGAATGACCGCAGCCAGGACCTGGCCATTAATTTTCGCTGAAATCCAGATTTTTTGCAAAAACCACTTGACGTTTGGCTCGGCGGGTAATTGAATAGATTCAAGAAAGGGTGGGTCGCCTGTTGTGGGGTATTCAGAGACCACCGCATGTGAACTTGCTTTCGAATCGGCTGCACATTCTAAAGCCAATACGTGAGCCAAGTCGGGGCAGGCGCGGGGCCTGTCCGACAATTTTAGGTCCTTCCATACCAAGAAGAGGTCTACCTATGCGTCGCAGAACTGCGGTCGTGCGTCGAAGGGGATTCACCCTCATCGAGCTGCTGGTGGTCATCGCCATTATCGGGCTTCTGATGGCTTTGCTTTTGCCCGCGATTCAACGTGTCCGCGAGGCTGCTAATCGCATGCGTTGCGGCAACAACCTGTCGCAGATCGCCATGGCCTTCCATAACTTCCACAATGATTACAACATCTTCCCGACGGCTGGCGGTCCGGGTTGTTGTGGTGGCCGCTCGTATATAGACTCGGCCGGTTTCTTGCGACAGCCTCCGTCATGGAATTCGGGAGCCCTGCCGGCCGGAGTTCAGCCCGCTCAGGCGCCGCACCAAACTTGGGGCTGGGGCTACCAGATTCTGCCTTATATCGAGCAGGATGCACTTTTCCGCAATCTGGATAACAGCGTCATTATCAGAACACCAATACCGGGTTACTTTTGCCCAAGCCGCCGTAGACCGAGTGTTGACCAAAACGGCTTTGCTCAGACCGACTACGCTGGCAATCTCGGCGTGTCGAATACTTTCTCTGGACCTACTGGTATTGTTTACAGCTCGCCCCCTTATAACGATTGGACTCAAACCGGTATGGTCGTGCGGAGTCCTGTGTGCGGTATCGATCAGAATGTCAACTCTGTCCCGACGTGCTTCCGGTCTGTAAGTTTGGATGGTGGGGTGCCGGATGGGACGTCGAACACCGTCCTTATCGGGGAGAAGTATCTGGCGACCACGGAATACAACCGCGGTGCATGGTATGATGACATGGGGTGGAAGGAAGGCAGTGATCCGGACACTTTCCGCCGCCTGATTAGCAATGGTTCCCAGATAGACGTGGCGATGTCGCAACCCAGGCAAGATGGCAGCACGGGCGATCCTTGCTGCACAATTGCCCGCTTCGGTTCGCCGCATCCCGGTAGCTTCAACGCGGTTATGGCAGACCGCTCGATTCGCCGAATCCGCTACGCTGTGGATGTTAGGGTGCTAGCGCTTGCCTTAGTCCGCGACGATGGCCAGGTTTTCAACTTGCAAAACCTCGAGTAAGCTTCACGGCGACCTGGCCTGGTCAGCCGGCTCTAACAGTAAGCGGAAGCGGGTCGGGCGGCAGGAGTGCTGACCCGATCCGCTTGCTTGTCTGGCGAAAGTATGCCTAGCCGAATCCGTTAGACCTAGCTTTTCTTCCATTTCAACTGTCCTATCACCGAAAATAACGGCAACTCCTGGTCATGGCAGGTGTATTGGTCATCGAGCGACGCCCGGTGCCCCGTAAATATACTCCTGCAGCCAGTGGATAGTGGCGTCTTTGCTGCGTGTTTCCCAGGCGTTGAGATCGCCGATCGAGATCATGCCGCACAGCTGACCATCACCACTAACGACCGGCAGATGGCGGATGCGCTTCTCCATCATGATCCGTTGCGCCTGCTCGATGGGCATATCAGGCGAAGCGAAAATGACGTGGACGGTCATGACTTCGGCGACCGTGGTCGTGCTCGGATCACGGCGCGCTGCCACCACCCGCTGCAAAATGTCGCGCTCGGAAAGGATGCCGTGCACCCGCATGCCCTCGCACACCAACAGGCAACCGATGCGATGCTGGTTCATCAGTTCGGCGGCGGCCAGCACGCTCGCCTGAGGTGTGATGGTAAACACCTGTCGCCCCTTATAGTCCAGCAACTCCCGCAACCGCGTCATGGAGGCACCTCGTCGCTTGTGGTCGGGACATCGGATGCGGACGGGCCGGGATCCGTCGCCCTGGGCACTTCTTCCCGACGCATCCCTGTTATTAATAGGCAAACTCGCGACGATACTGGCAAGGGGTGGGGCGAGTTTTTCCGAAAAACTTGCGGGCCGCGTCGGCTTTTTCAGGGCAGAACCGGTGTGCCGGTTCACTTCCTGCCCCAGAGCTGATCGGGATCGAAATCCTCGTCGCGCAGGCCGATGTTGATGCTGAACCGGTCGAAACAATAATACTCGACTTCCCGGCCGGAATCGTCCTGGGTGATGATCAGAACCGGCAATCCGCATTCGGGCAGCCGCGAGTCCGTCGCCAGGTAAAAATATCGCCGTCCACCACGGGGTAAAAGCTTCTCCAGACCGGGTGGAATCTCCTGCAACACGCATTCCAGCGGTGTGGCTGACTCCGGTCGCGGCTGTCGGCCGAGATAGCGAATCCGCCCGAAGCGGTAGTTTCCTTCTTGTTGCGATTGCACAGCCTGGCCGAGCGATTCCACCAGGTAACCGACATTCGCCTGCAGGAAACTGCGACGAGTATTGGCATTGGCCCGAGGTGAATCGGGAGCCAGTTCGATGCGTAATCCGGCGAGCCAATCTCCCTTGCCCGTACGCACGACCAGTTGATTGTTGAAGCGTCCCTGCACGTACACCACCTCCCGGCCTTCGTCAGGGGAGCCCTTCGGCCAGGTGAACCGCAAGCTGAAAGGGTGTTTGCGCACGCGCAGCAGGATCATGTCCTTGCCAACGTCGCCGTTGGCCAACAGCTCGCGGCGGCGAAATCGGCAGACATAATCGTCCATCTGAGCATAGCGCTGTGCTGCCTGCTGATAAAGCTCTTGCAGTTTTGCCAATTCTCCGGTTGCGTTGACGCCGCCGGTTCCTGCCGCCAGCTGCGTGTGTGCTACTCGCGCCGGCCGCGAATCGTCGCGCGGTGAAGGGACCGGTGCGGATGGCGGACGGCCTGGCGAAGCCGATGGTTCCGCGTTGGCCGCCGACGGTACTTCCTGCCGAACGCCGGACGCGAGTCCCCCGGCGCAAGGGCCCGCCGTCGCGTCGGCGGTTTGCTCTGCCACGGGCGGATTCCGCTCCGCGCTCCGGCTTCTCGGTTCGATATTCACCGGCGGACTTGTAGCCGGCGGCGTCGGTGCCACACGGTTTGAATCAGGTACTAACTGGCCGGCAGCGATCGGGGGTTTCGCGGTGTCCGCCACGGCATCGTGGCGCGTTGTCCAGCCCCAGAATTGACAACCGACCCCGCAGACACAGAGTGCGATAACACAGGCCAGCCTACCAGACCAACCCGAGGCAGACCTGCAGCAGTCAGCTTGGCGTGCACAGGGCACAGTGGAACAACGCCCACCGCTTCCATGTTGCCGTGTGGAGAGCGTGCCAGCGCTGATATGTGTCCGTGTCTTGGCCGAGGCCACGAAATTGCTCCCGCGATAAGCGGGGCCGGAAAGGGAGGACTGTGCTATAGCCAACTCCTCGCCCTACCGTCAATGCCGTTTGCGAGCGGATGTCCGACGCTTCCAGAAGAAAAGAAGCCGCAACCCTGCTGCTGGATTAATCGCCGTGAAATGCCTGCACCGCGGACCTGCGGGGTAACGAATTGGCACGAAGCCAGGACGACGGCCATCAGCCCGCCATGGGGAACGGAAGGCGTGGCCCGCTGCGGTTATTCAGCAAGATACAGGATGCGGCCGCAGTTCTTGCAAATGACCGGGCGATTCAAACGCAAGTCCTGGAGCATTTGCAAGGTGGTTTCGGTGAAACAGCCCATGCAACTGCCGTGTTCCACCGGTGCCAGGGCTTCGTGTCCTTTGCTACGAACCAGCCTTTGGTAAATCTCCTGCAACTCCGGGGGCAACTCCGTTTCCAGCCGCCCCAACTCAGTGCGGGCCTGCTCTAAGCGTTCCTGAATAAGGCGAAGACGGTCGGCACGCTGTTCCTGCAACTGCTGCAGTTCCGTGCGGAGCGAAGCCAGGGATTGTTCGCGTTCGGGCAACTCCTGCTGACGGCGTTCGAGCTTGTCGATCAGGTCGAGCATTTCGTCTTCCAGAGCGCTGAGCTGAATCCGGGCATTTTCGATCTGAGTTTGCAAGGCTTGATACTCTTTGGCAGTGGAAGCGGCCTGAAGTTGCCGTTGCCAGCGGGTCAATTTTTCGTGGAGCTGTTTTTCGGTCACTTCGCGGTCATGCAGGGTAACCTTGAGCTGACGGATCTCTTCCTGAAGTTGCCGCACTTGGTTTTCGCGATCCTGGAGCTGGGTTTGCAACCGGGCGACAGCACGCTGGCTTTCGTCCATCTCCTGGGAGAGCATCTTGATACGCTGATGGGCCTCATGCAACGAGCGCAATAAAGCCGACAAGCTCCCGCTCATCGCTGACCATGCTCCTGGGCTCGGTTATCAAGGGGCAGAAGCGCTGGATCGAAAGCCGCTGCTCGTCCTCATCGCAAGGATCGGCGAGCGTAAGCCCGCCGGGCGAATCGGAAGACAGGCGATCGGGCGTGCGCCTGCCCTGATTGCTCTGCAGCATCACAGACGCCGCTGCCGCCACCGTGCACGACTGGGGAGCATTCGCTCCCGGGACAGTCCGGAGCGGTGGGCGTAAGCCCCCGTGGCACTCAGTGACGCAGCTGGTCAAGAAATCCTTCGAGCTGACGGCTCCGCGCCGGGTGCTGCAATTTGCGTACGGCCTTGGCTTCGATTTGTCGTACACGCTCCCGCGTTACTTTAAAGATGCGGCCGACTTCTTCCAGGGTGTAAGTATAGCCGTCTCCCAAGCCGTAGCGCAGTTTGATGATCTCGCGCTCGCGGTAGGTCAGGGTCTTGAGCACCTGCTCAATTTTCTGGCGGAGCATTTCCTGGGTAGCGCTCTGCCAGGGGCAGGGCGCGCCTTCGTCGGGCAAAAATTCGCCGAAATGGCTCTCTTCGCCCTCGCCGATAGGTCGATCCAAACTCACCGGTTGACGATTGACCTGCAACACCTGCCGCGCTTCTTCCACGGGGACGTGAGCGGAGTCGGCGATTTCCTCAATGGTCGGTTCGCGGCCAAGCTGCTGGTAAAGCTGACGCTGGGCGTTGCGCAGCTTTTGCATGGTTTCGACCATGTGTACCGGGATACGGATGGTGCGCGCCTGGTCGGCAATGGCCCGGGTGATGGCCTGGCGAATCCACCACGTCGCGTAGGTGCTGAATTTGTAACCACGGCGGTATTCATATTTATCCACAGCCCGCATCAGCCCGGTGTTGCCTTCCTGAATCAGGTCAAGAAAGCTCAGCCCGCGATTACGATACCGCTTGGCTATGGAGACCACCAGCCGCAAATTGCCGTCCGCCAGTTGCCGTTTCGCGGATTCGTATTCCTCAAAGCGACGGCGAATGCCCTGCACGCGGAGACGCAAGCTGGCTGGGGTTTCCAGCGTCATGAGCATCAGGTCGCGCAGTTCCGCTTCGAGGTTGGCCCGATCTTCAGCGGTACCGCCACGAAGACGGTGGCGTTCGAGTTCGGCCTCGAGTTCATCCATGCGCTGGCTGATCTGCTCCAGGCGTTTCATGAGCGGCTGCAATCGCTGCGTGCGGATGCTTAGTTCTTCCACCAGACGAACACACTTCCGCCGACGCAAACGGATTTGCCTACGCAGCCGACGCACCTCTTCCTCTGACAAACGCGGATCGCGGCTGCGGGTGAAATCTTCCACGTTCTGCTGCATCAGAAACTCCAAAGTCCGCAGATTGTGCGGCATGCGGTGAAGAATCTGGTCTTTCTCCAGATTTTCGGTAAGCGATGTTTTCATGGTGCGGTCGAAAGGCAACTCGCCATGATGCACTCGCTTGAGCGTTTCGACCACCGTGGAAAGGGCATAATCGTTTTCCAGAACTTTCTGGCGGAAACGATTGCGGGTGATCTCGATACGACGAGCCAGCGCAATTTCCTGTTCGCGGGTCAACAGAGGAATCTGCCCCATTTGCGTCAGGTACATTCGCACCGGATCGCTGCCGTGCGGAAAATTCCCTTCCTCTTGTAACAGATGCTGCTCCAACTCTTCAGCACAAACCCCAGCGTCGTCGTCAGCGAGTCGGTCGCGTTCCTCGGCCTCGCCTTCGTCAATCAATTCGATGCCGTGCTTCTCCAATAACACCAGCAACTGATCGAGCTTGTCGGCGCTGGTATAATCTTCGGGCAACAGCTCATTGACCTGCGAATAGGTAAGATAGCCTTTGCGTTTGCCCATTTCGATCAACGGTTTGAGCGACTCATCGAGCTTTTGCATGGAGTCCCTCCTCTCTGTCAGGAATAGGCCGAGCCGCGTTCAGTCGCGGGGTGGTTGTGCTCAGCGGGTTTCGAATTCGCTTTTTGGGTTACGGCAGATTGGCGCCTCCCGCTGCAGTGTGTTGTCTACCTTAGAGCCACGGCGAGCTTATGCCCGCCGCTCCTGGATACGCGGTACCCATTCAGCCGATGAGCGTAGCTGGTTCGATCACGAAGGAAAAGAATGTCCCTCTTGAATTTGGCGAAGCAGCTCGGTCGGTGGCGGGGCGTCGCTGTCGAGGCTACGCAGTTGTGCCTGGACTTGCTCGCGCAGCCGCTGGGAGCGACGTTCCTGGAACGCCGCCAGCAAGGCTTGCAGCCACTGGTCGCGGTTCTGTAGCAGCTGGCCGCGATCGTGCAGGCGCAGTAGGTATTCTCCCAGGCGTGGTCGGTCGGCGAATTCCTGGCGCAAGCGATCCACGGTCGGTTGCAGACCGGCCTCTGCCAGGCGATACATCCGTGTCAGGACCAGCCGCAACCCCCGATGTTGAATCTCCGGCAGCGGTAATGCCGACCGCACCTGGTGAATGAGAGTCGGTTCCGCCAGGAGAATTTCCAGCAGTTGGCGTTCCAGCGGGTCGACGGCGACCTGTCGAACGGGTGGTTCTTCCGGGTCACCAGGAACGCGATGGCTCTGGCGGTAAAGCTCCTGCAAGCGACGCCACAGGGTGATCTCATTGGCGCCGGTACGGCGAGCCAATTGGGCAATGGCCAGTTCGCGTTTGACCTGAGTGGCATGCGAACCGCGTGCCGGTAACCGCGCCAGCACCTGCAAGACGCGTTCGACAGCCTGTCGCCGGCCGGCGAGCGTGGCCAGGGCGGTGGGCGTGAGCTCCTGACGCAGTTTGTACTCCAGCGCGTCCACGGCCTGGGTGAGCACCTGTTCGAAGGCTTCCCTTCCGTGAGTCCGCACAAAATCGCACGGGTCCAGTCCGGCGGGCAGTTGGGCGATAGCCAGTTCGATGTCCTGTTCGAGGAATAATTGCAGGGCCAGCTCCACGCCGCGATCTCCGCCACTATCCGCATCAAAGACGAGCACCACCCGCGGCACGTAACGCTTCAGCTGTTGCAGGTGAGCCTGATTCAGCGCGGTGCCGAGTGTGGCCACCACCGCCCGGCAACCATGCTGATGCGCCATCAGCACATCGGTGTACCCTTCGACCACGGCTAGGTAACCACATTGCTCAGCGGCGGCCCGGGCCCGATCCAGCCCGTACAGGTGTTCGCTTTTGCGAAACAGCGGTGTGTCGCTGGAATTATAATACTTGGGAACTCCCGGTTGTTCTTCGCTGCCGGGCAAAATTCGCCCGCCGAACGCGACTGTCCTGCCACGCACGTCACGAATCGGAAACAGAACGCGACCGCGAAAACGGTCAAACAGCGCCGCGTCCGATTCCCGTTGCCCGCATAGCCCAACCGTTACCAGTTGCGCCGGCGTCCAACCCACGTGCAACGCCCGCCGTGCTAACCAGTCCCATTCCGGCGGAGCAAAGCCGATGCCGAACTCCACAAGCGTTTCCTTATTCAACCCGCGTGCCGCCAGGTATTCCCGAGCCACACCAGCACGTGGCGATTCCCACAGGAAACGGCGATACTGTTCCTCGGCCCAGCGCAACAGTTCGTACCAGGCGCTGCGTTCCTGGTCGCGCTGTGGATTGCCCCAGCCGATGGCGATGCCGGCACGACGCGCCAGCATTTCGACGGCCTCGCGAAAGCTGCAGCGCTCCCGCTCCTGAACAAAGGTTATGACATCGCCATACTTGCCGCACGCCCAGCAACGAAAGCGTTGCCGTACCGGGTCCACATCCAGCGATGGATGATGGTCATCGTGGAACGGACACAACCCCTTGTAGGTTCGCCCTTGACGTCGCAGCGGTAGATATTCCCGAACCACGTCAACGATGTCGTTGGCTTGTTTGACCTGGACGATCAAATCATCGGCCACGGTGCGCTCCAGCGGATAAGCTAACACTTCCCCCTGGCTCCAAGCGCTACGGGCCAGCGGTCGCACGACCCACCGCAAGCCCTGAAAGCAGCCAGGGGCAATAGCGGCGGAAATAAGCCCACCGTGCGGACTTGCGCCCCGGGCAGCTGCTTTTCCATGGCCAGCCTCCATGCCAGCACTGGCTCGGACACCTGCGCCGTTACCTGGCGACCTGAGCGCATTGCGAAATGTGACCTCAGGCCACCCATCCTCCGCAAGCTCGGCCAATTATAAGGCTACCGGCGATCGCGGTCAAGCCGAGCAAAGTCTGGCCCATCCCCAGTTTTGCGGGCCGCTAAAAAATGGGCGCCGCCGACTCCATCGCTCCTCTGCTCACTACGTCACCGTTTCACCCCTGTTTTCGGGAGTACGCGTTTGTGCAGCGCAAAAGTCGCGTTTTCACCGGCAAGCGAACGCTGCGCGATCAGGAGCGGGGGCCGTCAGCCCCCCGTGGAATCGGGAAACTCGCTTGCTGCGGGGATTGCGAATCGCAAGCAGGGGCAGGTCTGCGGAGCGTACAGGAGCGGTGGGCGTCAGCCCCCAGTGCTTGTTGCTAACGCACATGCAACGGCGAGCCTCACCGCACCGTCGACACTCTCCTGTGCGATTACACAATCTCGATTGCAGGCGCGCTACCCTATCGCCACGGCGGGCTTACGCCCGCCGCTCTTGCCGCGCGGTGTCGGTCTCCTAACGAGTGGGCGTACGCCGTTGCAAGCGCGTTGCCCGACCCACGGTGGGCTTACGCCCGCTGCCCCTGGAGCAAACGCTGGCTTCGTATGGTAGTAGCCAGGAGTTACCAGCCTCCAGTGATGCAGCTCAATCGCCCAGCCTTGCGGCATAGGTTGCAGCAGGCTCAGGGAGCGGCGCCCAGCCGGTGCTCATGCAGCCATCACGCGGAGGCTTGGTGAAGTCGTATTCTCCAGCAGGAGAGTGACGGGTTTACTGCAAGCCTCGGAGTGCGTAGCGCTTGCCGCGCTCACGGACGCTTTTTGAAGGGCGCAAAGGTGTTGACAGCTGGGGCAGCGTGATGAACGGCCACAGCAAGTAGGTCGCGTAACTCACTGGAACTGGTATTGGCTGGCTATGCTGCTCTTCGGATAGTGGCGGGTGGCTAAAGAGGGACGGAGCGAGATCTTGTTTTTTTTGTCTGTAGCGTAGCGTCAGGTCGCCAGTGACGGATAAAGTCAGGGCGCTCCTGACTTCGCTTGGCGGCCGAGCCGGGGCGATCGAGCCGGGGATCCCCATGCTTTCAGCTCCGCAGTGTAAACTGAGCGTCTCCCGGCAAAAGGAGCTTTTCATGAACCGTCGCTTGCTCATGTTCGTCGGTGTTGGAGTGGCGTTGGGTGCCTGCTTGCTGGTTGCGTCCAGCCAGCTTGTCTCCCAGGGGCAAAAGCAGGAAAAAGCAAAACCGCCTGAACCAAAACGTGATCCGGTCAAGTTGCCACCGGACCCGGCCAGGGCTGAGGCTGAGGCGCTCGAACAAAAGTTGGTCAAGGCCTTTCCGCCTCTTATTGATGACCCGGGTATCCGGCAAGTGATTATTGATGGGGACCCCGAGGCGGCACTGCGTAGGCTAGTGCCAACACCTCTCCTGGTCATTCCGAAACCATGCGTAATCACCGCAGGCAACGTGGATAATTTCCAATACACTCCACAAACCGACCAAGTTTCTCCCTGTTGCCTCACAGGCGTAAAATCTCGCAACTTTGACGAACCTGGTGTCAACAAGCCGTTCAGTCACCGGGTGCGGATACCATGCTGCAAGATTCTGGCCATCCGGTGTGAGGTGCGCATCCGCAACGAGGGCGATATCCCCAGCAACGACCGCGTATATGTAGCGATACCTGGAGCCAAGTGCCGGACTATCTGGTTTTCGGATATCAGCGCTTTGGACAAGGCATGGCCTGGGAAAACGGGTCAGGTTTTCACGCTCAGTTGGTGGCTGCCGCCCGCGTCGGTTCAGCACATCAACCGCTACATTTTTGAAGAAGCCCAAGGCTGCGACTGCTTTTTGTGTCTGTTGAGTCAGGATGACCACGCCGTGGACTATTGGCGACTTTATGTTTACTGCTGCGAATGTTGTCCGACTGGGCCAAAGCCAGCGGGCGCTGCAGCGACGCCGGAAGGCTCCGCGAGCGAGTAACCTTCACTGGCGGGCTCTCCCGTGTTGTCAGCGCGGCACTGTAACAGTTCATCCTCTCGCGGCGGGGGTTTGCGCGCGGTGGAGTCAGCGCACCCCGCCTGGGTACTTGCTTTCCGAATCACGGCGGGCTGATACCCGCCGCTCTTAGCGCGTGTGGGTTCGTACATCGCAAAAGTCGCAATTCGGTCGGCGGACGAACGCGCAAAGAAGAGCGGCTAGCGTGAGCCAGGCGTGTTGAGCATGCCGAGCCCGCACGTGGAACGCGCATCGCGCGGCCGGCTACCGTCACGGCAACCAGGAGCGGCTGGCGTATGGCCCCCGTGGTTCGGGAACGATAGGTGCTTCTGCGAAGTGGGAGCCAACCGGCCAGAAATCACCAGAACCGTCGGAACGCAATTGTTCGGCGGTTGGGGGGCGATTCCCGCATGCGGGTCGGCACGCGAAAGTTTTACGATTTTCGTTTGACGCCGGTTGGCGTGTCTGGTAGGATCGAAGCTTGGCAGCGAGCCACGGCTGTCATGCAGCTGGCTGGGCGGGTGAGAATCGCTGGCCTGTGCAGCCATTCATGCTCTCCTTTCCGGTTGTCTGGCATCTGCAGCCCGTTGCTACATCGCCAATACTTTGCGGCGGCTTTTCCGCATCAACCCACCAGCACAAAGGAGGATTGCATGCGCCAATGGCTGCTCAATGTCTGGCGGATGTGTCTGGGATTAGTGGCGGAGCCAGGGAAACCGTCCCGCCCATCTGGCAGGGCTCAGCTGGCCTTTGAGCAACTCGAAGACCGCACTGTGCCGGCCACGTTCCTCGTCAAGGACATCTTCGCAGGTAGTTCCGGTTCGGCCCTTCCTCGCTCACCAACGTCAACGGCACGCTGTTTTTCATCGCAAACGATGGCACAAAGGGGTACGAACTCTGGAAGAGCAACGGCACTTCGACCGGCACCGTGCTGGTTCGCGACATCAACATTCGCGACATCAACAGCGGCACGGCCAGCTCGGTTCCTTACTTCCTCACCAACGTCAACGGCACGCTGTTTTTCCGAGCCGACGATAGCACCAACGGCCGCGAACTCTGGAAGAGCAACGGCACTTCCACCGGCACCGTGCTGGTTCGCGACATCAACATTCGCGACATCAACAGCGGCACGGCCAGGTCGGGCCCTTTTGGGCTCACCAACGTCAACGGCACGCTGTTTTTCGTAGCCGACGATGGCACCAACGGCCGCGAACTCTGGAAGAGCAATGGCGATTTCTTCGGTACCGCACTGGTTCGCGACATCAACAGTGGCACGGCCAGCTCGTCCCCTAGCGTCCTCACCAACGTCAACGGCACGCTGTTTTTCGCAGCCAACGATGGCACGAATGGTTATGAACTCTGGAAGAGCGATGGCACTTCCGGCGGCACCGTGCGGGTCAGCGACATCAACTCGGGCTCGGCTAGCTCCAATCCTTCCTGGCTCACCAACGTCAACGGCACGCTGTTTTTCGCAGCCGACGATGGGTCCAGCGGCTACGAGCTGTGGAAGTACGACAGCACTGGTGTTCATCTGGTGGCAGATATCCGGCCGGGCGCAGACAGTTCGTTCCCTTTGCATCTCACGAACGTCAACGGCACGCTGTTTTTCGTAGCCGACGATGGCACAAACGGGTACGAACTCTGGAAGAGCAACGGCACTTCCACCGGCACCGTGCTGGTTCGCGACATCCGGCCGGGCACGGCCAGCTCGTCCCCTAGCGTCCTCACGAACGTCAACGGCACGCTGTTTTTCGCAGCCGACGATGGCACACATGGCGAGGAAGTATGGAGGAGCGATGGAACCGCCAACGGCACCGTAATGGTTAGAGACATTAGAATAGGCAGTGAGCCTTCAGATCCTAAATGGCTCACCAACTTCCATGGCACGCTATTTTTCATTGCTGAGGATGACCCATATTCCAGGGGTTTGTGGGCGAGCGACGGTTCGCCACCAAAAGTGGTGCAAGTAGAACCCCCTGCCGATCGAACTTACATTGACGGGGAAAATCTCATTTTCTGTGTGCAGTTCAACGACTCCGTGACCGTTACGGGCTCCCCGCGACTGGTACTGAACATTGGGGGAAACACGCGCTACGCCGCCTTTTCCTCATACAGCTCGCCAGAGACGCTGTGCTTCCGCTATGTGGTGCAAACGGGGGATCTGGACACCGATGGCATCGTGGTCGGCTCGACTATTGACCTCAACAATGGCAGCGTGACCAACGATGCGGGCGAAAACGTTGATCTGAACCTGCCCTCTTGGGCCACCAGTAATGTGCGGGTGGACGGTGTCGCTCCGACGATTACCAGCTTTACCGGCCCGAATGCCGGCAACTACAGCGACGGCAATGACCTTGATTTCACCGTGCAGTTCAGCGAGGCGGTGAACGTTACCGGCACACCGCGGCTACAACTGACCATCGGCAGCACCACACGGTTTGCCAACTACGTTTCCGGCAGCGGGACGAACACGCTACTATTCCGCTACAAGGTGCAAGCCGGCGATCTGGACAGCAATGGCATTGCTGTTGTGTCGCCGCTCGACCTTAACGGTGGCACAATCAAAGACTCTCCGGGCAACGATGCGGTGCTGTACTTCACGCCGCCGGACACCTCGAACGTGCGGGTGGGGATTACCGCTGCCGGGAATGTTACGGCTGCCCTGGTCGGCAACCGATTGGTCATCACCGGCGATGGCGAGGCTAACAGCATCCTTGTTTACAAAGAATGGATCGCGGATGCAGCCTGGAAGGTGATCGTAGCCGGACAGGATGGCACTACCATCAACGGGGTTGCTGCCTCCAGTTTCGATCTGGCCCTCGTGCAGAGCCTGGATATCCGCATGAACGACGGAGATGATCGCGTTGCCGTGGGCAAAGATGCTTCCGGTACGGTGACGGGCTTGAACCTCGGCAACATGTTCAGTTACCAGGGAGGCAACGGCAAGGATGTGTTGGAACTCTACCAGGTGCAGGTGGGCAGAACCGCTTCAGTGCGTGGTAATGCTGGCGACGACAGCATCGTCATATCCGACTCGCGGTTTGCCTGGACGACGACCATTCGCCTGGATAGCGGCGACGGGCAAGAGTCATTAGCGATTAGCAATTCTAGGTTCCTGAGGCCAACCACCCTTTTCGGGGGAGCAGCTGGAAGCGCCATCACCCTCAACAACGTCAGGTTCCAGCAGAGCATGACCTTGCGAACCCTCCAGGCTGGCGACGTGGTTACTCTGACCGGTGTGCGCGTTACCAATGGTCCGGCCACGATCAACCTGGGCGATGGCAACAACGACCTCACTCTCGATGACAGTGATTTCCTCATTCTCACCTTGCGCGGCGGAGCGGGTGATGACAAGATTCAGATAGGCAGCACCACGGGCATTCGTGTAGCAGCGGGAGCCAGTTTCCTATTGGGCAACGGAACTAACCAGTTACTTTTGCAGAACAGCGATTTCAGCATGCTTACCGTAATCGGCGGCAGCGGTAAGGACACGCTGAATCTGGACGGCGTTACCGTCACCGCTGGCAACACCACTATTCGCACGGGGAGTGAAGACGATGCGGTAAACATTCGAAACTCTTCGTTTGCGGCAGGAGTGGCCCAGATCTTGCTTGAAGAGGGGGCCGACAACCTGACGCTAACTAACGTCATTTTCCGCACTGGGCCGCCGCACAATGATCGGATAGACGGCGGCGGCAACGGGAGCGATTTACTAACGCAGACGAACGTAACCGGCCTGCTTGCCGGCTCTGAGATCTTCAACTTCCCGTAGGCTGGCGGGCTTTGCGGACGCAGTACCGGGTCGCGGACTGGTCGCCCCGCGTTCCACAATCCGGCTCAATGTCCGGTCGTTTGATTCCGCGGGACAGTGCCAGGCGGTGAACGCCACAATGACGCTACATCCTCCTATTGCTCCCCGGGCACACGCTGCACCAAGAGCGGCTGGCGTGAGCCAGCCGTGTTGAGCATGCCGAGCCCGCACGTGGAATGCGCATCGCGCGGCCGCCGCTCCTGGTGCGCGTGCGTTTGTGCATCGTAGATGTCGCCATTTCACCGGTGAACGTTCGTTGCGTGCGGGCGAATGCGAGTACGCACCAGACGCATTTCAGGCGAAAAAGTCCGCTTTCGTCAGCACGTGGGCCAGCGTCTTCCGCTCCTGCCAGAGCAATCAATCGTTGCCGGTCTGTTCCGGTAATTCCTCTTCCTCGCGGAGATGAACGGGAAGCAGTGCCCGGCGAACGACTTTCCGCATCAAGTCGAGTGGCGGTTCTTTGTCAGTGAAGAGGCGGAATTGCATCGCTGCCTGCCGCACAAACATCTCGACGCCGGTAATCACTTCGCAACCGCGCTCCCGTGCCTCGCGGATGAGCAGCGTGGTCTCCGGGTTGTACACGGTATCGAAAACGATCTGTCCCGGCTGCAGTGCGCTATGGTGAATGGGGGTTTCGTCCAGGTTGGGGAACATGCCGACGGAGGTACAGTTGATGAGGATGTCGTACTTGACGTTGTAGCGTCCGTTCCAGTCCACGAATCGGCAGCCGGCATCCTGGGCGAGTTTTTCGGCCCGGGCCAGAGTCCGATTGGCGACAGTGACATGGGCACCGGCTTTGACCAGAGCAAAGACGATGGCCCGCGCCACACCACCGGCACCGAGCACGAGCACGTGCAGATTCTGCAAGCCTGGCTTGCCGGGCAGCGTGGCCAGTTTCTCTTGCAAAGCAGCCAATGCTGCTGGAGCGTCGGTGTTGCAGGCGCGAAAACCACCGCTGGCCATTCGCACCAGCGTGTTGGCACTGCCTGCCAGTTGCGTCAGTTCGTCTTTATCGCGTGCCAGTTGGGCCGCAGTTTCCTTGTGTGGCAGGGTAACGCTGTAGCCTTGCACGGGCACCTGATCGAAGGCTCGCAGTGTGGCGAGCAGTTCTCCCTGGGGTACGCGGATGGGGATATAGACGGCGTTCAGGCCCAGGGCTTGCAGTGCGGCATTGTGCACCAGTGGGCTGAGACTGTGCTCAATCGGGTCCCCTACGACCGCGAAGACCTGCGTCTCCTTGCCAATGCGGTCGTAGGCGTACACCTTCTGCATTTCCTCCATCGAAAGGATGCCCGGGGCAATTCCCCGTTCCTTATTGAAGGCACAATAGCTGAACGGAGCTCCGAACTTGCCCGCGAGGATGCGGCTGGGTATGCCGAGATCGCCCAGGCAGATCGCCACCAGCGGTTTGGGCGATTTGGGGATCAGCGAGAGCACGCGGATGTTGTCCGCCGGATGTTCAGCGCGGACGGCGATCTTGAGAACGTCGGCGTCCTGTTGTGCCATCTTCTGCAAGATCGCCTCCAGGTCTTTCGGAAATTCGCGGGGATTGTGATAGCTGACGATCCGCTTCACCTTACCGAAACGCGGAATCTTGTCGGCAACGTCGGTCTCCAGATCAACCCAATCGAAATGGCCGGAGGCAATACATAGCCGCAGTAACGTCTGCCGCTCCTGTTCGCTACGACTCCAGCGTCCCCCGTCTTCCTGACGGCGTACTGTAGCGACAAACGGACAGGGTTTGAAACCCAGCAGCCGGTTGAAATCAGGGGCCTTGGCCAGGAAATCGAGCCGCAATTCGATAAATTCCGCACCACGCCGCGCGGCTTCGTGAATTTCGGCAATCATCATCTTGTGGCGGGTGCGTCCGATACTGACGCAGAGCATGGCATCCTGTGGGCGTCGGAGTCCGTCGTGCCGGTGCCGTTGCCCGACCCTCGCGTTCGCCCGGCGCTGATGTCAGGGCAGTAGAGGTTTAGCGGGACTGCCATTGCCAGCAGTCGGCGGCCGGCAGCTCACCGCCGTTTACCGATACGTTGGCGGGGCCTTCGGTGCTAGCGGTCGCGTCGGGCCATGGCGGTGTCGGGCAAAGCACCTCGACGGACAGAGTGTGCGAGTCGCCTTCTTCCTCCCCAGAACCTGTGCCGACAAACTGCCAGCGATCAGCGCACCAATCCAGAAGCCGCCCTGGTTCCTGCGACCGCTTTCGCTGTTTACATTGTACAACCCCGTGGCGACCGCGGAGGTCTCGCGCTGCCGCCGGCGAAACCCGTAGCGGCTGCTCACACTGTGACCGTTCCAGGTCGGCTGTCTTCCAACCCGCCGCCCATTACCTATAATCAAGGCCAGATCCACCAGACCCGGCAGGAGGAGTCCGGCATGCGGCAACGGAAATGGGCGCTAGCACTACTTTCTGGCTTGTTGTTCCTGCTCACCGGGATTACAGCAGCGACCCACGGCCAGACCGCACGGTCAGTCCGCATCGAAAAAGTGGCCTACGGCGGTTGGGCGAATAATCTCCGCATCAGCAATGGCGAGGTCGAGCTTATCGCCACGCTCGATGTTGGGCCTCGCATTATCCGCTACGGTTTTGTCCGCGGCGAAAATGTCTTCAAGGAATACGCCGACCAGCTTGGCAAGTCCGGCGAAAAGGATTGGCAGATTCGCGGTGGGCACCGTCTCTGGGTTGCTCCCGAAGACGAAAAGCGCACCTATTTCCCCGACAATGTCCCCGTCGCTTACGAGGAGCGAGCAGGCCGAGTCCTTCTTACTCCGCCGCCCGAACCGCCCTGGGGGCTGCAAAAGCAAATCGAAGTCCAACTAAGCCCGCAGGGCACCCGCGTCGAAGTGCTCCATCGCATTCGCAATGTCGGCAAAACTGCAACGCATCTGGCTCCCTGGGCGCTAAGCGTTATGGCGGAAGGTGGCGTCGAGATTATCCCGTTGCCGCCCAAACAATCGCATCCCCAGGCCCTGTTGCCGAATCAGGTCCTCGTGCTCTGGCCCTACTTCGATTTCACCGATCCGCGTTACACTTTCGGCCAGCAGGTGATTCTGCTGCGGCAGGATGCTAAGCGTAGCCCAACGAAAATCGGTCTGCGTCATACGCTCGGCTGGGCGGCCTACGCCAATCGTGGTGCCCTCTTTATCAAGCGCTTCCATCACCTGCCCGATCGCACTTATCCCGATTTCGGCGTCAACTACGAGACCTTCACCAACGAGGACATGCTGGAGATGGAGACGCTCGGGCCGCTGGTTACGCTCAAGCCGGGCGAAGAAGTGTTGCACACCGAGACCTGGGAACTGAAGCCTTTCCGAGAAAAAATCGCCAACGAAGCGGACGCACTCCGCCACGTGCTGCCGCTGCTTCGCTAGTCGCAAGGAGCACCTGATGGCCAAAAAGATACTGATGTTAGTTGGCGACTACGTCGAAGACTACGAGGCGATGGTGCCGTTCCAGGCGTTGGTGATGGTCGGCCACACCGTGCACGCGGTTTGCCCGGGCAAGCGAGCTGGCCAAACCGTCCGCACCGCCGTGCACGACTTTGAAGGCGACCAGACCTACAGCGAAAAGCCGGGACACAACTTTCGCCTCAACGCCACCTTCGACGAAATTCGCCCCGAAGATTACGACGCCCTAGTCGTGCCGGGCGGTCGAGCGCCAGAATACCTCCGACTCCATGCCCGCGTGCTGGACATCGTCCGCCACTTTGCTCAGACGCGCAAACCGATCGCGGCAATTTGTCACGGACTGCAACTGCTGGCGGCAGCAGGGGTGTTGCAAGGGCGAAAAGTGACCGCCTACCCGGCCGTCGGTCCCGAAGTGCGAGCGGCAGGCGGCGAGTACATTGAAGTTCCCGTGGATCAGGCCATCACGGACGGGAATCTCGTGACTGCTCCCGCCTGGCCAGCTCATCCAGCCTGGCTGGCGCAATTCCTGAAAGTCCTTTCTTCCTGAACTAGTACTGGGGCACTCTATGATTGCTGCCGTGAGTCCACTGCGTTTGGAATTAGAAATCTGGGACGCGGAAGTGATTGAGGAACTGACCAGGCTCCCCGAAGGACAGGAACGCGACGAGTTAGCCCGTACAGCGTTACGCATTGGGATTCTCGCTCTGAAACAGGCTCGCGGCGACCTGGATACTCAGGGTTTGCGTAATGAAGTCGATCGCCTGCTGGAGAGCCTTGAGCAGGTCCTCAATACGCATCAACGGGCACTGCAAGATCGGTTGGAAAGTGCTTTGCGCGAGTATTTCGATCCCAATAGCGGTAAGCTACCGGAACGGATTCAGCGTTTGCTCGGCAACGGGGGCGAACTGGAAGGATTTCTCCGGCGTTATATCGGCAAGGAAGACTCCGAGATGTCCAAAACCTTGCTGGCTCATGTAGGGGAAAATAGCCCCTTGATGCAATACCTTTCACCCCAGCACCGATCCGGTTTTTTCACGTTTCTGGAACAGAAACTCATCGAGCAACGAGAACAGTTGCTGAGGCAATTCTCGCTCGATAATTCCGACGGTGCGCTGTGTCGGTTCCTGCAACAGTTGCGGAAACACCATGACCAGGTCTCAGGTGACTTAGAGACCAAAATGGCACGGGTCTTTGAAGAATTCTCGCTGGATCGGCCGGATTCCGCATTGAGTCGGTTAGTTCGCAATGTTGAGGAGGCACAAAAGAAAATCACTGCGGAATTTTCCCTCGATAAAGGCGATTCTGCATTGTCGCGGTTACGCCAGGAATTGATCAACCATCTGGCCGAATCCCGTAAGGAGCTGGTTGAGTTGCTGGTAAAGTCGCAACGTCAGCAGCAGGAGTTTCATGCGCAAGTTCGCGAGGAACTAGCCAAATTGCAAGCACGCCGCGAGGAAATGCAAAAGTCGGTGGCCCACGGTATCGAATTCCAGCACGTCCTCGCTGATCATTTGAAGCGTCTTTTGACACCGCGGCAGTACCTAGTGGAGTTTGTCGGGGACACGCCGGGCAAAAAGCCGCGCTCGAAGGTCGGCGATATTCTGATTACCCTGGGCGAAACGTCTGCTGCCGAAGGAGCGCGTATCGTCATCGAGGCCAAGGAAGAAGAAGGATACACCCTGCAAAAAGCGTTGAAGGAAATCGCCGAAGCCTGTGAAAACCGCGAGGCACAAATCGGCATCTTCGTTTTTTCCAAGAAAGTGGCTCCCGCTGGTCTGGTTCCGCTCTTCCGGTGGGGCAACAACTATCTAGTCACCGTTTGGGATAGCGGCGACCCGTACACAAATGTTTATCTGGATGCCGCTATTCTGGTTGCCGAGGCTTTGTGTGTTCGCGAGGCGCGGCAGCGTTCCAGTGCAGAGGCCGACATCGGCAAAATGGAGAAATCCATCGAAGCCATCGAAAAAGGCTTGGAGATGCTGGACCAGCTCCAGACCTGGACCCAGACTATTCACGACCACAGCAAGAAAATTCTGGAGCGCCTGGAAAAGTGGCGGAAGGATTTGCAGTGCCAGTTGGAACAATTGCGCGAATGTCTGGATGCATTCAGGAAACTTTGCACACCAGAGGGAAGCTGAGTTAATCGCGGGTCAGCACTTCGATGCCGTGGTCGGTGATGGCGACGGTATGCTCCACGTGAGCGCTGGGCAAACGGTTGCGGGTAACGATCGTCCACTTATCGGGAAGTGTCACCACTTCCTTGTGTCCCATGTTGACCATTGGCTCGATGGCAACGACGATGCCGGGTTCTAAGCGCCAGTCGGACCGGCGTAGCTCCCAGTTGGTGTAATTGGGGACCTGAGGCGGTTCGTGCCTAGTCGGGTCGGAGTACACCGTATGCCCGCCACTGAACGTAACCCATTCGACACCACGAATTCCCACTGTCCAGACGCTCACCGTTGCCGTTGCCGACTCAACGCTATCTGTAATTGTATAAGTGAAACAGTCCTGGCCCTGCTGGCTTGCCGCAGGTACATAGATAAACTGGCCATTGGGCGACATAACTAACTGAGCTCCGGATGGCAGTTGCATCAACTGCCGCACTGGCTGATCGTTGATCTTGACTACGCGCAAGGGGTCGCCATCTGGGTCCATATCATTGGCCAACAGATCACCTTTGACTGCACTTCCAGCCAGCACGTAGTATTCATCGTTGTTTGCCTGAGGTGCATTATTCATGACAAAAATCACCGCCGTGGCCACCCCACTGGCCAGGCCCAGTGGATCCGTCCAGTAATATCTAAACGAGTCCGTGCCCGTAAAACCAGGATCGGGTGTATAGATAAACGTCCCATCCGGTTCTAGGTTTAACCTACCGAACTGTGCATCGCTTTGCAGCCGCGCCGTAATCACATCGCCGTCGGCATCATCGCCGGAGAGTTGGCCGGTCAGCTGGTGGTCATGTACCACGCTGAAGCTGGCGTCATAAGCATACGGTGCGCTGTTATACACATCTATCGAGACGGTGGCGGTGTTGCCGACATCCAGTCCATCCGACCAGGTATAGGTGAAACTGTCCGGGCCAACATAGTGCGTGTTCGGTGTATAGGTGAATGACCCGTCGGTGCTGAACGCCAAGGTGCCGTCGGCCGCGGTGTGGGAGCTGTCGCCCTGGGTTGTCTCAGTGCTCTCGCTAATGCCGCCAGGGCCGGATCCATTAGTGTCGCCTATCAGGCCCTTGCGGGATTTTCGACTCTTAGGGTCACCGTGCCGATGCGCACACCCAGGCTTGAGCCGAGCGCGTTATTTACATGAACAGAAACTGCCTGCAGCGGGATTGTTAGATTTAACCTGCCTGAATCGGTACGCAGACTATCGCTGCGCCTCGCGGGTCAGCTTCTCCCATAGCTCGGGCTCCGTTTTCTTTCTTAGCTGCCAATGATAGGAATCGAGCAATTGCCAAAAGCCTCGAATCGTCCATCTTGGTTTCTTCTCGCATCAATTGTGTAGATAACAATAATTTTATAGTCGAGAATGCCCTCAGCATTGTTGCGAAACTCGTATTTAGGCTCGTGTGGCATTGCCCCTACTCTTTTCCATTCCTCTCGAAGATGTTTCAATAATCGCTGGGGGTCTTTTTGGTTGATGATACCTAATCGGCGAAACTCCGTTCGCAAACAAACCTCCAGCTCTCGCAGGTCATTTGCCGGATAGAGCCGAGTTATGAAAAGTATAAACACCTTTTCTAGGTCTTTAGGCCCACCAGCACTTGTGGTAACTATTCCCTCCGGTTCAAAGCGCCAAGTCCATTCTTTTTGAGTGGGCGAAGTAACGCGCATCACAAATTGTGGTCGGGGCGGTTTTGGCCATTCCTCGTCGAATTCATCGTACAGGTAATAATAAGAGTAGAAGCGGTTTCCCCTCTCATCCTCATCCTCGAGCGTCCAGGGGATGCCGCTACTGGCACGAAGAGGCTGACCAATACCGACCACGATATGGCGGATTTCTCGTCGCGTGGACTCCTGCCGATCATCTGCTAAGACAGCGTACTGTGCCATTTCCTGAAATCCCAAGGCAAGCAGTAAGGTTATCAGCGAAAGGATGGCTGACCTCCTTTATCCGGCTGGCAAATTACGATTCTGCTTGATCCGCCTGAGCAGGGTGCCTGGCATTTTATATGCTAGTTATGCTTTAGACTTAGCTTGCCGAGCTTCACACCTTATTCTTCCCCGAGAATCTCGATGATAGGTAGTTGTGCCCACGTGCACAAGTTCTGTTATGAGCCTCTTATATCTGTCACAGTCAGGGCCTAGAAAGCCGGGGTTGTACTTTCCCCTAGCGGCCGGTTAATCATTTTTCTGGTTTTGCAGGAGGCCAGACGCTAGTATAGGATCCGGTGATTTGTTGAATCGAATCCAAAATATAGGCTTTCACATAAACATCCGTGGTTTCGTGGAAAAGCTTTCGTAATACAGGGACTGCCTCTTTTGCCGCAGGTCCAAATTCCCGGAGTTCCCCTATTAGGTGAATGTCAAAACGATTTTCATCTTTCAGTAACCGAGTGAGAATGATCTCCACTGCCTTCTTCGCTGCGTCTCCGCCCATTGCCTGAAGAGCGAAGGCAGAGGCATAGTACAACGGGGATACGAACGGGGGATCTTTTAGCTTATATCCTTCTTCGAGCATTTCCAATAATATAGGGACCAAATCCTCGCAATCCGGTATTAGTTCACGATGGTGCATGACTAAACCAGCAATCAACCAGACACCCAAGTCTGTTATGGTGAAAGTCTTTCCCAGTATGAATGGCTTTTTTCCCAAATCAGCACGATAGTTGTCTGTCACAAGCTTCTTCAGGAGCACCAGCACACGGCGCGCTTCCGCAAGCGGCATACGACTCCAGAACGGTGCGAAGTAGGGACCACCATCGAAGAGGTCTTCAACGGATGATTCCTCGCGGTACTTGTAGCCTTTAGTTAGATAGAGAAATTTTACATATTCTTGTAATGTGCCTGATTTTGCATTCTCTTCCAAGGTTTCTAGCAGCACTTGAAGCGCTTTTCGATGTTGCGGATCTTTCCTAAGCAAGAGTATCAACGCCGCAGTGAATCTGGCTACCGGAAACGGGTGAGCGAGTTTTTCTTCGAAATAGTCGAGATCTGTAAACACCTTTGTTTCAAGTACGTAATCCCGGACGATCCAAGCCAGCGGGTCCCATGCTTCCTCAGGACTTTCGAGCATGCGCTCGCAGACATAATCCATGGCTGCACGCAAATATCGCTGGGCTTCCTCCGGTTGATGCTCTTTGCAATCGTCGAGCGGCGTTATTTCGTTTTCTGACAGCGCCCCTATCGCCAGCTTGCCATACTGTTTGAATACATCCGGCGACTTTTTCTGTTGGAAGTCTAGGAAAACGACGATGTTCAACAACGCATAATCCGGTGAATATAGCCCCCGACGTGGAACGCGTTCCATAACCTTGGATGCCTTGCGCATTAGGTCTTTTATGCGTTGGTAGTAAGGTTTGATGGTTTCCACCTTGAGGGCCCCAATTATTAGCCGAATATAATAATCAGCATCACAACAATGAATCTGGAATTCGTCTAGATCGTCTCGGGACATGCTGGTCAATAAAGCATCAATCCTATCCAAGACACACCCAATAATTCGAGTGTCTTTCAGGCATAGTTGCCTAATGGCACTCGTTATTTCGTCCCATTCCTTCATTTCGCCATCATGGTCTGTTGTGCCGTTCGGAGTTCTAAAGCGCTCACGAAGGGTCTCATAGCGCCAAAATAGTTCATCTATTTTATCTGCTTTTGTTGGCATGGGTGCTGGCTCCTTTCTTCTTGGTGGTTCGCGGTCAGCGAGATTGGGCGCCGGGGCCAAGTTTGCCAGGATTACCAATAGCTGCGCTATCTGCCAGTTCATGAGCCAATCTCCACTTGTAGTCTAGGGGCGGATCCAATCAAATTCCGTGCCGTTCCAGTTCTTATTGCGGTAGCGTTCGTACTTGTCAAAAATACGGTCGATGCCTTTTTGGAGATTTTGGACAACCCCCAAGCCGAACAGGCCTCCGGCCTTGTCTTGCAACACCTGCAAGCAGCTGTTGTTGTCATCAATCAAGTATTGTCGGGCAGTATTTAAGTCCCCGTTTTGAAGTGCAATCATCGCTTGCTGAAACCATCGCTGGAACTGTTCGTCGCCCAGTGTCTCAATACCGGCCTGGATTTGCTGGGCAGCTACTTCCGTAAATACCCCCATGATTTCCACAGTCAGGACTGAGCTGATGATCGCCATGCGACGCTTCCAGGGTTTCTGGCCGAGGATTTCACCAACGACAAACCTCTTCTCTGATACAGTGGTCGCGTCTAAAACTCTTTTATACGGCCTCCTGGCTTCTGGCAACTTGCACTTCGCAAGAATACCCTGGTTGTATTTCTGGATGATTCTGTTCACCCTACCATTGGCGCCCCTGCCCTGGATCAGATTGTCGATGAACTCTTGCATCGTCTTCCCATCGACCTCGCCCTGGATCTTTCTTATCTTTAAAAACGTAACAAACTCCTTCTCGACCTCTTTCGTATAAACCGCATGTGTTATACCATTCACAGCAGAACCGTTGTGGACTCCGATATCACCACTAGTCATGGCATGAGCAATCTGTTTGGCCTCCTCTGACAGTCTATTGCCATATTTTGTAACTAACTGCAGCGGAAAGAAATGGTGGCCTATCTTCTCATACTGGTCAACAACTGGCTGAACGGCGACGTGGGAGACCAAGAAAGTCGCGGCTACGCCTTGCAACGGCGTGACCAGCATATAACCCGCGGTGAAGCTTTCACCTGGTTGCGCAGGGATACGTACGAGAATCCCTCCAGTATACGTGCCTGCGGATCCTTGCTCGAAACGTCCCACCACCCCGCCGTTCGCGTCATAAATGTCGGCGCCAGACTCCGGTTGCAAAGTTGTCGGTGTGGACGAAGGAATATAGTCATTCCGCAGTATGCCGGTCTGTGGGGGTATCCTTAGCCAGAGTTGACCCATGTCGTCTGTAATGATTGTCCAGCCATCGGCAACCTGTTCCTCGGACAAATATAGGGCCCAATTACCGTCATGAGTTTTAGTCCAGCGCACCTCCAGGTAATCATCTGACGCCACAGGCGCTTCCGGGCGATCCATCACTGTCCACAGAAAGCTACCTGTTTCCTGGCTAACTCCCTCGCCAACAGTCACGGTTACCTGAAATGTCTTAACCTCTTCATTTTGAACTGCTTCATAGCTGATCCATCCGCTAATCTTACCGGATTCCGGGATGAAATCAAGTCCCGGCGGCAATCCTTCCACAATTATAGCTCCTGTTGCCCATATAATGTTGTCGTCCAGAATGTCTACATGGACAATATCACGTTCAGCACTTATGCGATCAGCCAAGTTGTTCAGGACCGGCCGGTCCAATACTGTCCAGCTAAAGGACAGTGAGTCAGTGGCACTCGGATTCGCAGAATCACTAACCGTGATGCTTACATTTAGATGTGCTACGCCAGGATCACGGGCAGCATTGTCGCTAAGGACGATACCGGTCAAATAAACACCACCGCCAGAAGGCAATTCAGGATCCTCTCCGTATACCAGCGACAAACCGTGCGGCGCTCCATTCACGACGTAACTGAGTATGTTTGCAAAGGAATCCTTGATGGGTCCTAAATATAGATCAACAAAGTCTCCCTCGCTATGTCTCTGATCTCCGATCGCGGCAATCCGGTTGACGTCGTGGATACGCCAGACCAAACTGCGGGTTTCGGTGGAACCAGCCACTTCATACGTAACCGCGACTGGATAATCCCTTAGCGGCGTTTCGCCGTCGGCATTCGCGTAACTAATGCCACCAGTATATCGCCCTGCCGCGGCATCGAAAGTTATGCCGATCGGCATACCCTCGGCACTAATGTAGCTTACCGGGTTCCCTTCCGGATCTATGTCCGGCAACTCCAGGGTCACCCATTCACCTTCCCGGTTTTCCGCTACTAAGCTCTGGCTAAACCAGTCCACATCCTCGATTGTCCAATCGAAGGTGCGATAATCGGTAGCACCTCCGCCGGTTACCGACACGGTAACTCGAAACGTCTTAGTTCCCTCGCTGGCGGAGACGTTGCGGTAGGAAATATAGCCACTAATCAGGCCAGTCGCCGTATCTATGGAAAGCGTACCGGGCTGCCCGCTTAGCTGATAAGTCAACGCATTGCCCAGGGCATCATAAGCCAGCACCGCGATCCCGACACGCTCACCTTCCTCGTTCATAAACGGACTGAGCGGCGCGATACGATTGGTGTCGGCTATCGTCCACGTGAAGGAGTGGGTCTGCGATTGCGCAGGATTAGACACTAAGCTGACGGTAACGTTTACCGTCAAATCAACGGGCACGGCATTGCTGGCGACGTTACTGTAAGCGATATAGCCTTGCAGGTAAGCGCCCGGCAGAGTGCCAGCATCGCCCTCAGTGATGTACACTAGATCAACCCCCTCTGGTTGGCCTGTTACCACGTAAGTCAACGCATTCCCGTCGCCATCTACCAGCGGCCCTAAATAGACACTAACATAGTCGCCTTCAGGGTTGTAGGGGGGTTTGTGATCACCTAAATTCGAGTCCTGCCCGTCGCCGCCGGTGTCGGTGTTGTCATCGCCGCTCGTGCCAGTGCCATCGTCGCCAGTGTGACCGTTCGTATCGCCGGTGGTTCCGGTGTCGCCGGTGGTGCCGCTGCCGCCATCGTTGATCGTCGTACCATCGCCGCCATCGTTGATGGTCGTACCATCGCCGCCGGTGTCGGTGTTGTCATCGCCGCCTGTGCCAGCCTTCAGAGTTTTGTCATCAATCCAGAGACTGCTTTGGCCTTGCACAAATCGCCCGGGTCCCAGCGATTACCAGCCATTGTCCACTCACCTATAGGTGCCACTCAAGTTAACCTCCCTGGAAGCGGTAATCTGCATGAGGAAGCACCGATGCGAAATTCCCATGACGTCGGCTTAAATGGACGAACTTAGACAAACAGTAGGGAAATGAAGGCGCCACCAAGATCACTTGTTTTCCCTATGGGCGTGAATATAGCGGATCAGCTCTGCTATATCGAGGCCGCCATCCCGCGCGCGATGAAAAGGGTTATACTGTCCATATACCCAGTGCTTCCGATTAACCTCGAATAAAGGCGGGTTATGTCCATGAGTGTAAAAAACAATTTCATATTTGCGGCCATCTTTCATCTCTAAAGAAATCTTTCCCAGTCTTGTTACGTCCGCTAATGGTCCCGAAAGAGGTTCAGCTGGCGGGACGGTTCTCGGACTTAGATAGAATTTGAACTCGACCCACCATTTTTGGGGAACCTCGAATTCGGCTATCGGTTCAATCTCATAATTCTTGTTGGCGAATAGCTCAACTGTCATCCGTACTAAGTTCCTAGACAGATCCGCGTAGGAAGGCAGAAAGTCGTCGTTCCGCTGAAGGAGGCGAATTCGCGACAAAGCCAGTAATGATGCGAAAGTGGGAGCTCTGGAGATTTGCGTACAGGCTCGAGTGCTCGCAGCCAGGAGGGAAGTTAGGGCGGGGGCTGGCTGCCTTGCGAATGTGTCTGGAATGCGGGTTTCTTTGGCTCCCGGAGTGGCACCCGATTGTTCTGCCGCACTAAGCGCAAACCATACAATTTTTGCAGGCATCAGAGATTGACCAACAGAACTGTGCGCTCGTGTAGCCTGCACAAGTTGAGGGAGGGATTTTGTGTGATAGACATGCCAGAGATCGGTGTCATAAAAGTAATTGTTCAAGAAAGTCTCCCAGACTGGATGGCCTTGCCTTTCGCCAACCTGTGTAAAAAACCAGAAATTACCGCAGTCTATAAGTCGGGGTGGCTTAATTTGTTTAGGGGTTTCCGGGCTAAGTGGTTCGAAACGCAAGTTCACCTCTGTGGCCACCAAGGCAAACACTCTGGCCGGCTTTTCTCCATGTTGACCCTTTAGAAACGCCTCAAGGTCCTCGTAAGCTGCAAAGGCAGCTACCTGCGGTAACCGGTTCGGACAGGTGCCGTCCGTAATCCCCAAACGGAGTTGACACAATCCCAGGCTTCCGAATTGATACAACCGCTTGTGTTTCTTCAGCTCTGGGCGTGCCCTGACTAATGCCTGCCAAAAATCCTCACCATGCCACACTCCGTATTCCTGATCGACTGTAGCCAAGTCGAGGTGGTCTGCGGTGGTTCCCAGAAAGGCCAAAAGGAAAACACCGCTAGCTAGCCCTATTAGGACGGCAAGGATTCGCCTTGAACGCTTTCCTTGTGCAATGGTCGGCATGGCTACACACTCCTCATTTGAAGTTTGCCGGCGGAATCACTATGTAAACAGTCGCTAATTCAGGAAGCACCTGCTTATGCGTGACTTTGGATTGCCTGGGATCGTTAGTTGTGCGCCACCCCTGATCCATATATTCCCAGATAGGCTTGTTGTCCACCTTGCCAACCAACGTTGCAAAATTCCGCGGAGAAGCCCGCCAACCCGACGTTTTTATCTGACCGGCATATCCGCCTGCTACATATTCCAGTTGCGGTTGCCGATCAAGTTGTACCGCGATAATCAGTGCGGAGTTTTGCAAGCCCTTTTGCGAGATAAAATCATTGGCGGCTTTCAGGCTGTCAAAGGCTATGGCGTCAGCTCGCCTGTAAACTATAGGATCATTGACAAACCGTCCGGTATGCAGGCTCGCCCGTAGTTGCGCAAGTCCGCCACATCCCCAAGACATGACATTCCAGGCGTCTGATAGAGAAGGCCTGTTACCAAATCGCTCAAGCCATAGGGGCACGATATAGTCATCCCAAAACTGATCAGCTCGCCATTCACCCGTTTGATTGAGGATATTCCTCGCCTGTTGAATCCTGCGTTGCCGGTGCTCCTCCTGCTGGCGACGCGCGATTTCTTCCGCGATGTCATCACTAGTGCGTATTCCCACCATGCGGGCAGACGCGCGATAAGCCCGATAACCAGGCTCATAAACCACGCCGGAAAGCTCGGTTTGCGTATATGGGTCGAAGTAAACCACCCATTGAGTTTCTCTTATTGTTGTTGTGCCGAGCCTGACATTCACGCCCACAGTTTGCGGGATGTCCCAGTTGTCGGAGTCAAAACGTAGTCGGACAGTCCCCGAACCACCCAAGTCCTGTTCCGTGGTCAGGACAAGCGGCGCCTGAATGTCTACGTGGATGTCCACGAGTACAGTTTCGGAAGGCCTGCGGCTCAGCGAGACGTAGAATGTAGTCCCGTACGAACTCTTGACTACGCCATTCCCATCTATTAATGCAAAGACCTCCGGAAATTCCGCATCCTGATAGAGCACGATTCCGGCATCGGAGTCATGGATCGTTGCTACCGACCATGAGGTCAACGGGTCAGCCCGATTTCCCGCTTCTTCAGGAATCGTATAAGCAGCTCCCTGAACTCCGCTGAGTTGCTCTGCCAACGATGAGGGTAAGATTTCAAAAAATACAGATTCGGGTCCTTCAACAAGACCGTCGGCACCAGCGCTCAATCTAAGCGTGATCGTATCTTGGTCCTGTAAAAAGACAAGAGAACCGACAGCGCTAACTAAATTGGTACTAACCCCGTCGCTGCTAACTAAGGTCAAGGTATAATCCGTAGTCAGTAGAGCTGTGCCTGAAATCCTGTAACCTACCCTGAGATTGTCATTTATCGAGCCGGTACGGCGAACTACTATAATCATAAACGAACCCTCTTCCATTTCACCCGTCGGCCCAGCGGTCGAAACAAACACGAGGGTTCCGTCTATGCCGTCCGTATCACAGTTCGTTCCGTCGCCGGTGTGGCCGGTGGTGTCGCCGATCGTGCCGGTGCCATCGTCGCCAGTGTGGCCGTTCGTATCGCCGGTGGTTCCGGTGTCACCGGTGGTGCCGCTGCCGCCATCGTTGATCGTCGTACCATCGCCGTCATCGTTGATGGTCGTACCATCGCCGCCGGTGTGCGTATGGTCGTGTCCAGTTGCCGGGAGGGGTGGTTCTAAGTTCGGATTGTCGTGGATGAGCCAGTTGAAGCTAATCGTTGAGGTGTCGCCGTCGGCCTGGTTCACGAGCGTGATAGTAACCCAGAGGCTCACCGGCGATTGTTCCGGCTTCGCAATGTTAGAATCTATAGTGCCACTAATAACGCCGGTGCTGGAGTCTATACTTAGGCCAGCTGGAAGATAAGAGGCACTAAACATCAAGGGGGCCTGCGTGTTGAGGCCAGCATATGCAGAACCCCAAAGCGATTGTAGCTCGAGATGGACATAGTCGCCTTCGTTATTAGATTGGTCGCCGGGACTAAGTAAGATGTAGTCCGTATTGCCGATAGTCAATGTCGCTGATGTCGAAGCGGATTCTATGCCGTCGCTGGCCGTTAAGGTGATGGTATATTCGCGGGTGGGATTGACTCGGCTGGCTAAACTATGCGGCGGAACGCCCGTGATTAGCCCCGTGCCGGTGTCCAGCGATAGGCCATCCGGCAAACCACTGGCGGAAAACATTAGTGGCCCGCTGCTGCATTGTCCCGGCTCGGGAGTATAGTTTACCTCCGGCTGGAGATAAACGTACTCGCCCTCTTGATACGTGAACGGCCCCGGCAGGTGGATGCTGAGACTAGGCATGGAACGGTTTTCCAGGGGTTCGCACTGCAATCGGGTCAGGCAACGCGATGGTCGTTTGCGCAACCAGCGGCCGATTTTAGATAGCCAAAGCTCCCACCAGGCACGGAGTAACTCGTGTGTGTCCGACGCCCACACTTCGCAGAACGCCAGCTCATGGTAGCTCCTCCTGTGTGAACGTGATGCTGAGTTGGGCCATCAGGTTGCCTTATACCAAAAAACTCGCCGCCGCGTCAAGAGGAAAATTTTGCTGCCAAACGATTTTTCCTAAGTGACGACTCTAGAGAGACTTGCACATCGTAGAGAAGCGAGGCAGCTAAAAAGTGCTGGTAGCGAGACACGAGTTGGCAGGCTTTTTCCGCCGACCCAGGCTTACCGACGAGGCGGCTAAAAGTGATGTTCCGTGCTGACCACGGCAGTCGCCAGCGGGCATCGGGGGCCTCCCGCACCATCGCAGGATAGCCGTTACATGTGCGGTTTCCGATTGCCACGGCGGGCGGACGCCCGCCGCTTGTGTGGATGTGCGTTCATGCATCGCAAGAGTCTCAAGTTCCGCGACATTCGTTCTCACTCCGGCACACAGCAGCGGCGCGGGCGTAAGCCAGCCCTGGTGATACGAGCGTGATTGCAGGTAATGGATGGTCTCATTTACGTCCTGGGGCCGCGAAATCAACAAAGGCGCTTTACAGGTGATTGACACACCAGGATCAATCTTGTGACCAGATGTCTGTCATGTAATCGGGGAAACTTTACTGTCTCCGAGTCGATCCACGCAAGTCCTCGCAAACCATTCCGAATGCGACGATGGTGGCTACAGTTTCTTCCGAGTGCTAGTCCGCAGAATTGGTTACGCAAATAGAATCGTCCAGAGCCAGGTATGTGCCGAGGGGTAGTATGGCAGTGTCAGGAGAAGACAGATGACGCTCGGGTCGGTCGTACGCTTTCGTAATCGGGATTGGGTGCTGATTGGCCGGGAAGACGGGGTCATTTATCTCCGCCCGCTCACGGGGACAAGCGATGATGTGGTGGGAGTGCACGTGCAACTAGCGAACCTGGTAGGGTACACGTTTCCTTCGGAGTGCCTGCAACCGTCTCGATTTCCGCTGCCTTCTGCGGAGACAGTTGCCGACGCCCAGAGCGTGCACCTGCTCTGGCAGGCGGCGCGGCTCACGCTGCGCGAGGGCGCCACACCGTTTCGGTCGCTTGGGCGCATCTCCATCCGGCCGCGCACCTACCAGTTCGTCCCCTTGCTCATGGCGCTCCGCCTCGATCCGGTCCGGCTCTTCATCGCCGATGATGTGGGAGTGGGCAAAACGATCGAAGCATTGCTCATCGCCAGAGAACTTCTGGACCGCGGCGAGATCCAGCGGTTCTGCGTCCTCTGCCCGCCCTACCTATGCGACCAGTGGCAGAAGGAGTTAGTCGAAAAGTTCCATCTGGACGCCGTCGTCCTCAGCCCGGCAACGCTCGGGCGTCTGGAACGCCGCACACCACCAGGGCGGAGCATCTGGCAGCACTATCCTGTCCAGGTCATCAGTGTGGATTTTGTCAAGCACGAGCGGAATAAGCACACCTTCCTGCTCCATGCCCCCGAGTTGGTGATCGTGGATGAAGCTCACGGCGTCACACCCGGGCAGGGGCAGCGGCATCTGCGCTATGCGCTCGTGCGCGAACTGGCGCAGGAGCCCAAGCGCCATCTGCTGTTGCTCACCGCCACACCGCACAGCGGCATCCGCGAAGCGTTCCAGAGGCTGCTTGGGCTTTTGGACCCGAAGTTTGAGGAATGGGATTTTGCTCAGCTTACCGAGCCGCAACGGGTGCGACTGGCCCGGCATTTCGTGCAACGCACGCGGCGGGATATTGAGGCACGCTGGGAGGCGGAGCGATGTTTCCCCCGGCGTGAACCGCTCGATGCCACCTACAGCCTCTCGCCGGCCTATCGGCAGCTTTTTGATGCCGTTTACAGCTTCTGCACAGAGATCGTCCGCAGCGGTGAGCAGCTGGAACGCCACCAACGGCGGATGCGCTGGTGGGGCGCGCTGGCCCTGCTGCGTTGTGTCATGTCCAGTCCGCGAGCGGCCATCGTGGCTCTGCAGAAACGCCGCCAGGTTGAGTCCACGGCCACGCCAGAGCCGGAAACGGAGGTCGAATCGTACAGCGCCTCCATATATGAACCGACAGACCACGCAGCTACCGACGAGGCGCCCACGCCACTTCTCGATCGCACCCAGGCTCATCTTTCCGACCCAGAGCGCCACCGACTTCGGCAGTTGCAACGCTTGGCTGAGGCGATTTCCGAAGCGGAGGATGCCAAACTCCAGGGTTGCCTGGACATCGTGCGTCAACTTTTGAACGAGGGGCATAACCCTGTGGTTTGGTGCTTTTACGTGGACACTGCGGAGTACGTTGCGGAGAAACTGCGACAGACTTTTGTCAGCCAAGATGTCCACGTGGAATGTCTGACTGGTCGTGCCGGTGAGGAGGAACGGCGTCTGCGCGTCGAACAGCTCATGGCCGAACCGGGTAAGCGTGTGCTGGTGGCGACCGATTGCTTGAGCGAAGGCATCAACCTGCAGAGAGGCTTCACCGCCGTCCTCCACTACGACCTGCCCTGGAACCCCAACCGGCTCGAACAGCGCGAAGGGCGCGTGGACCGCTTCGAGCAGCCGCATCCGGTCGTGAAAGTCGTGCGCTACTACGGCCGGGACAATCCGGTGGACGGCGCTGTGCTCCGCGTCCTCCTGGACAAGGCCCGGGAAATTCACCAGGCGCTCGGCACCCATGTGCCCATTCCCGAAGACGAAGCGCCCGTCATCGAGGCCCTGGTGCATGCGCTCTTCTTCGGTCGGGAGTGCCCGGCGCCTCTTCAGTTTGAGCTTCCTTTCGAGGAGGCAGAGGAGCGCGTGCGTGCGCTCCATCGGTCCTGGGACCTGGACGCCCGCCGGGAAAAGGAAAGCCGCACCCGCTTTGCCCAGCATGCCCTCAAGCCAGATGAGGTCCGTCGGGAACTGGAAGCCACCGACCAGGTGCTGGGCGATCCCGCGGCCGTCCGGAACTTCGTGCTCAGCGCCTGCCAGCGGCTGGGATTGCAGGTGCGGCCCAGCCGGCGCCCTCCCGATGGCTGGGAAATCCTCACCACGCAGGCAGCGCTCGTGAAGGTGCCCGAGGTGATACGCCAGACGCTCCCTGCCGTTTCCTCGGGACGCTGGACCGTCGCCTTCACCAGCCCCACCCCCGAAGGCGCCGAATATCTGGGGCGCAATCACCCGTTCGTCGGGGCCCTTGCCCGCTATCTCTTCGAGCAGGCTTTTGCCGGAGCCGACGAAGCGATTGCCTCCCGCTGCGGCGCCCTGCGCACACGGGCCGTGGAACGGCTCACCGCGCTGTTCCTCCTGCGCCCTCGCTTTGAAGTCGTGCCGCCGAACCGTCCCTCCCTGTTGTCCGAAGAGGTGCTCGTCGTGGGCTGGCAGGTGTTCTCCGAGCGCTGGTTTACCCCGGAGGAGGCGCTTGCGCTCCTTGCGGCAGAGCCCTCGAGCAACCTGTCACCTGCGGAGAAGCGCGAGCTCGTTGCCCGCGTCCTTGAGGAAGCAAGGCCTCTTCTCGGAGAACCCGCTTCCGGTCCGTTCCTGGAACTCCTCCAACGCCGTGCCGAGGAACTCGCCGTGGCGCATCGCCGCATCCGCCAAAGCGCCGGGCAGCCCATCCGCGGGCTTCAGGTGAAACCGCACTGGCCGCCGGATCTCCTGGGAGTGTTGGTCCTGCAACCGGAGGTGCAGCCATGACCACAGAGGTCGCCGTGCTGGAGCCCCGCGTGGAGAAGGCTCCGGGTTCGCGTGTGGAGCGTGCTCTCCATCTGGAAGGGGGTCTCTTCGGTCCCGACCTCTTGGAACGCTTGGGAACAGGCAATCTACCCGGACAGAAGCCAGCGGATTTCGGGCTTCCCTCCGGTCGTTCCCTCCTCGACGAGATAGCTGCTGCCTACCGGGATGCCCGGGACCTCTGGCAGGTCTTTCGCCGCCGGCTGGAGCGGCTTCCCGAGGACGATCCCGCCACAAGCCTCACCCGTGAGGTCTGGGTCATCCCTTTCTTCGGGTTTCTGGGCTACGACCTGCACTATAACCCCAGGGCCTACGACGTGGGCGGCGTACTCTATGCCATCTCCCATCGAGCAGGTGAGCAGGAGGATGCACCCCCCGTGCACATCGCCGGCGCCCGCCGGGAGCTGGGACGCGTGGACCCCAGCGCCCGCCCGCGCCTTTCCCCGCATGGGCTCATGCAGGAATTCCTGAACCGCAGCGCGCACCTCTGGGGCCTCGTCACCAACGGGCGGGTGCTGCGGCTCTTGCGCAACTCCACCTACGTCCGCCGCCAGGCCTATGTGGAGTTCGATCTGGAAGCCATCTTCGAGGCCGAAGGCGACGCCCGTTTCAACGACTTTGTTGTGCTCTACCGCTTGCTCCACCGCTCGCGCCTGCCGCAGGGCGCCGCCGACGCCCATCAGTGCTGGCTCGAACGCTACCATCAGCAGGCCATCGAGCAAGGCAACCGGGCACGCGACCGGTTACGCGACGGCGTGGAAAAATGCCTGAAAATCCTGGGCACCGGCTTTTTGCAGGCAAATCCCGACTGGAATCCGGCTCCAGGAGAGCTTTACGAGCAACTCCTCCGTCTGGTTTACCGTTTCCTCTTCCTGCTCGTTGCCGAAGAGCGTGAACTGCTCGGAGGCAGCGACCTCTATCGGGAGCATTACAGCATCAGCCGCCTGCGGCGCCGCGTTGACCGCTACGAGGCCTACACCGAGCATGACGACCTGTGGCAGTCCTTACGGGTTCTCTTTTATCTTCTGAGAAACGACTCTCCGCAAGTTGGCGGCAAACCTCTGGCCAGCTTCCTTGAGCTTTCTGTCCTGGATGGCAGACTTTTCGAGCCGATCGAACTGGACAACCGCACCATCACCAATCGCGACCTCCTGAAGGCTTTCTTCCACCTCGTTTACTATTGCGACGACGAAACCCGCGCCTACTATCGCGTCAACTATGCAGCGCTGGATGTCGAAGAACTGGGCTCGGTGTACGAGAGCCTGCTGGACCATCATGCTGTTATTCAAGACCGCACGTTTAACTTTGCGCCCGGCACCGAGCGCAAATCCACCGGCTCCTATTACACGCCGCCCGAACTGGTCGCCGAACTCATTCGCTCGGCGCTGGAGCCGGTCATCGAGGAACGCTTGGAGCAAGCGAAGCGAGCGGCGAGCTGCGAGTGGCGAGCGGTGAAAGAGACACTCATCCAATCATTGGGAGAAAACCATGTCCATTCGTTCGTTTCACGACTTGGAAGTCTGGCAGAGGGCCATGGAGCTGGCCGAGCAGACATATCGCCTCACGCAGGAGTTTTCGCGGGAGGAACTCTACGGCCTGACGGGCCAGATGCGCCGGGCAGCAGTGTCCGTGCCGGCGAACATCGCCGAGGGTTGGGCACGGCGGGGAACGAAGGAGTTTCTGCAGTTCCTGAACATCGCCTCGGGCAGCCTGCGGGAGCTGGAAACCTATCTCCTGCTGGCTCCGCGGATCAACCTGACGACACAAGCGCGGGTCGAGCCACTGCTGGACTTGATGCAAACCTTGGGCAAACAACTCATCGCCCTCCAGCGCAGCCTCTCAGAGAAGCGCAAGTAGCCCGTCTCTGGGACTCCCTACCGCTCGCCGCTCGCCGCTCGCTGCTCGCCACGCACGCTCTGCTGACCCTGCGCGTCCTCGACCCCGCCTGTGGTTCAGGTCACTTCCTCCTGGCAGCAGCGCGCAGGCTGGGTAAGGAACTCGCGAAGATCCGCACTGGGGAGGAGGAACCGGCTCCGGAGCGGGTGCGGGAAGCCACCCGCGAGGTGATTGGCCACTGCATCTATGGCGTGGACAAAAATCCCCTGGCCGTTGAACTCTGCAAAGTGGCGCTCTGGATCGAAAGCCAGGTGCCCGGCAAGCCGCTTACCTTCCTGGACCACCGCATCCGCTGCGGCGACTCGCTCGTGGGCGTCCTCGACCTCGGCGTGCTCCAGCGCGGCATTCCTGACGAGGCGTTCGTTCCTGTCAGCACGGACAGCAAAGAGACCGCCAATCTCCTCAAGAAGCGCAACCGCAACGAGCGCCGCGCTCTCGAAAGCGGACAACTGCGGCTCCCGTTCGCTCCGGAGCAAGTCGTGGACGCCTTGGGCGCGCAGCACCACGACATCGAGGCGATCGCCGACGACTCCCCCGCGGCCGTGCGCGAGAAAAAGAGCCGCTACGACCGCCTGCTGGCCGACCGCGAGCGGCTCCGCATCGCCGAAGCCTGTGACCTTTGGACCGCCGCGTTCTTCCAGCGCTTTACACACGGGCTGGCCACATCGCCTGCCGTGATCAGCACGGACGCCGTGACCGATCGCCTCGCCGATCGAGCGCATCCCCAGGCGCTCGCCGCTGCCCAGGCGCTCGCCCATCACCACCGCTTCTTCCACTGGCCGCTGGAGTTTCCGGAAGTATTTCAGCGAGCAGCCAGCGGCGAGCAGCGAGCAGTAAATGAGCAACCAGATCTGCCGCTCGCCGCTCGCCAATCGCCGCTCGCTCATTGCGGTTTCGACGTGGTGCTCTCCAATCCGCCGTGGGAGCGCATCAAGCTCCAGGAGGAAGAATTCTTTGCCTCGCGCGACCCCGAGATCGCCCGCGCTCCGAACGCCGCCGCCCGCAAACGGCTCATCGCCCGGCTCAAGGAAACCAACCCCGCCCTCTGGCGGGCGTATCAAGAGGCCCTGCACGATGCCGACGCCACGAGCAAGTTCTTGCGCACTGGCGGCCGCTATCCCCTGACCGGTCGAGGCGACATCAACACCTACTCCGTCTTCGCCGAGCTGGCCGCGAAGCTCATCCGCCCACGGGGACGGGCGGGCATCGTCGTGCCCACCGGCATCGCCACCGACGCGACCAACCAACACTTTTTCCGCCACCTCGTCGAATCCGGTCGCCTCGTGTCGCTCTATGACTTCGAAAACCGCAAGGGCATCTTCCCGGGTGTCCATCGCAGTTATAAGTTCTGTCTCCTGACGCTGCAGGGAGAGCCTGCGAGCGGCGAACGGCGAGCAGCGAGCGGTGAAGAACTCGCCGAGTTTGCCTTTTTCTGCCAGGAAGCCGCCGACCTGCGCGACGCCAAGCGCCGCTTCACGCTTTCGCCGCTGGACTTCCGCCTGCTGAACCCCAACACGGGCACCGCCCCCATCTTCCGCAGCCGCCGCGACGCGGAACTCACCAAGCACATCTACCGCCGCGTGCCGGTGCTAGTGAATGAGCGAATGGGTGAAGCTGGAAATCCGTGGGGATTCAGGGGGCTACTCATGTTCATGATGAACACTGACTCCCACCTCTTCCGCACGCGCGAGGAGCTGGAGGCCGAGGGCTTTCGCCTGGAGGGCAACGTCTTCGTCAAGGAGCGAGCAGCGAGCGGCGAGCAGCGAGCGGGGAAAGAAACATCGCACCATTCGCCATTCGCTATTCGCTATTTGCCGCTCTACGAGGCCAAGATGATCCACCAGTTCGACCACCGCTTCGGCGACTATCGCGATCTGCCCAAGGGCTCAAGGAGCACGCAACTGCCTGAGGTGCCGCTCGAACGCCTGGCCGACCCGACGTACCAGGTGCTGCCCCGCTACTGGGTGCCCGCCGAGGAAGTGGAAGCCCGCCTGGCCGCCAAAGGCTGGACCCGCGGCTGGCTCCTCGGCTGGCGGGACATCACCAACGTCACCAACGAGCGCACCGTCATCGCCGCCGTGATCCCAAGGGTGGGGGTGGGAGACAAGTACCTCCTCATGCTCCCCGCGCCGCCGGAGCGGGCCGCGCTCCTCGTTGGCACGCTCGACTCGCTTCCATTCGACTACTGCGCGAGGCAGAAGGTCGGCGGCACCAGCCTGACATATTTCACCATGAAGCAGCTCCCCGTTCTTCCGCCGGCGGTGTTCGAGCGGCCCTGCCCGTGGTCGCCGGGCGAGACCCTGGCCGACTGGCTTCGTCCCCGCGTGCTGGAGCTGACCTACACCGCCTGGGACCTTGCGCCCTTCGCCGAGGACCTCTGGGCGAGCGCCGACGATGCAGGCCGCCAGGCAATCCTGCGACAGTGGGAAGAAAACCACGGCACCCCCCTCACCCGTTCGCCATTCCCTGAAGATGCGGGCCAGAGGCCCGCGCTCCCAGGAGACCACTCGCCGCTCGCTACTCGCCGCTCGCCGCTATCCCCCTTCCGCTACGACCCCGAGCGACGGTTCCAGCTCCGGTGCGAACTGGACGCGGCGTTCTTCATCCTGTATCTGGGCACGCCGGAAGAGTGGGCGCGCGAAGCGACGCCGGAGCTCAAGGCCCTGTTTCCCACCCCGCGCGACGCGGTGGCCTACATCCTGGACCAGTTCCCCATCATCCGCCGCAAGGATGAGGAAAGACACAGCGTGTATCGAACGAAGGAGACCATTTTGAAACGATACGACGAGATGTGCCGATGAAACGACGGAAACACGTAGGGGCGCACGGCCGTGCGCCCCTACCGGAACACCGGAAAAGGACCAACCATGACCCATGATGAACGACAATACCGCCGCCGTTCGCTCCGCCTGAAAGGGTACGATTACACGCAATCCGGCGCGTATTTCGTCACCATCGTCACACAGGACCGCGAATGTTTGTTCGGCGAGGTCGTGAGCGGGACCATGCGCTTGAACGACCTGGGCCGTATCGTGTGGGAGGAATGGTTTCGGTCCGCAGAGATACGCCGGGAAATTCACCTTACTCCGGAGGAATTCGTGGTGATGCCGAATCACATTCACGGCATCGTGTGGATTGGGGATCATGCACAATCGCCAGGCGCGCACGACAATACGCCTTGTGTAGGGGCGCACGGCCGTGCGCCCCTACGATGTGCGTCCCTACGTCGGCCCCCGCGTTCGTTGGGTGCCTTCATTGCGGGATTCAAATCCGCCGCCGCCAAACGTATTAACCACCACCGCGGCACGCCCGGCGCCATCGTCTGGCAACGCAACTACTACGAACACATCATCCGCACCGACGAGGCGTTAAATCGCATCCGTGAATACATCCTGACCAATCCTTTGCGTTGGCACCTGGATCGGGAAAACCCGGCGGCAGCAGGTCGTGACGACGTATGGGAATCGCTCTTCCATCGAGCATCTGGTCACCAATCACACGCGGGAGGACTACCATGAACACAATGTACACAATTTTTACCCTTCATGAGGCAACACTGGCGGACTACCGCGACTTCGTCCGTTCGTTTTTCCTCATTGCCGACGAGCGGGCGCGGGCGTTCGTGGATCAGGCCCTGGAAGAGGAGGCGCACCTCTGGCCCGAGCCGCTGGTGCAGTTGAGCCCAAGCTACGAGACCGGTCCGAGCGTGGACGAGCTGGCCCGCGAGGGGGTCATCGCCGACGAAACGGCGCGCATCTTCTGCCGGCCGGACGGGACACCGTTCCGCCTCTATCGCCATCAAGAAGAAGCGATCCGCAAGGCGCTCGCCGGGGAGAGCATCGTCGTGACCAGCGGCACTGGCTCGGGCAAGAGCCTTTGCTACTTCCTGCCGATCGTCGAGAGCCTGGTGCGGCAACCCGATACGGGCGAGCGCGTGGCCGCGCTCGTCGTCTATCCCATGAACGCGCTCGTCAACTCCCAGCACCAGGCTCTCGTTGCCCTCAAGGAGCGATACGAACAGGCGCTGGGGCGGCCCTTCCCCGTCACCTTCGCGAAGTACACCGGCGAGACGACCGACGCGGATCGGGAAGAAATGCGGCGCCGCCCGCCGCAGATTCTGCTCACCAACTACGTCATGGCCGAGCTCCTCCTGGTCCGACCCGAAGACCAACGGTTTTTGGAGCGAGCAGTGACCGGCGAGCAGCGAGCAGAGAGAGGTAAATCAGAACCACCGCTCGCCGCTCGCCGCTTGCCACTCGCCGGAACCGGCCTGCGATTCCTCGTCTTCGACGAACTCCACACCTACCGCGGCCGGCAAGGGGCCGACGTCGCCATGCTCGTGCGCCGCCTCAAAGAGCGCTGCGCCGCGAACGACCTCGTCCATATCGGCACCAGCGCCACGATGATTGCACGACCGCAAGCAGGCGCGCAGGAGCGACGCCAGGCCGTGGCCGACTTCGCCACTCGCTTCTTCGGCCACCCGTTCGGCCCCGAGCAAATCATCGAGGAGACGCTTGCACCGTTCACGGAAGGTGGCCCCCCTTCGACGGAAGAACTCCAAGCGGCGCTTGCGGCCGCGCCGCCATCCGATCTTCCAGGTCTGCGGCGCCATCCGGTCATGCGCTGGCTGGAATACGAGCTCGGCCTCGAGCGCGAGGCGGACGGCAGATTGAAGCGCCGTGTGCCGAGGCCGCTCTCGGATGTGGCCCGGCAGCTCTCCGAGATCACCGGATTCGAGCCGGAGTATTGTGACCGGTACGTGCGTGACCTCCTCGTGCGTGGGGGCACGCTCCTCGGCGAAGCCGGAACCCGGGCCGTGGCCTTCAAACTCCACCAGTTCGTGGCCCAGGGCCGAACGCTCTACGCCACCCTGGAGGCGCGCGATCGGCGAGAGTTCTCGCTCGCAGGCCAGCTCCAGGCAGGCGAAGGAAAGCTGTTTTTGCCGGTCAAGTTCTGCCGCCAGTGTGGCCAGGACTATTACCACGTGGTGCAAGTAGAGGACCGCTACCTCCCCCATCCTGTCGGTGCGGAGCCCGACGAGGAAGAAGCGCAGGCTGGGTACCTGATGCTCGCCCCCGACGAGGGCGATTGGTCGCCGGAGCAAATCCCCGAAGATTGGTACAACGCGAACGGCAAGCTCAAGCCGACGTGGAGAAAGCGGGTTCCGCAGCCGGTGTGGGTGCGCCCCGACGGATCCTTTAGCCCCACACCGATGCCGGCCGCGCAGAAGATGTGGTGGCAGCCGCACCCGTTCTCGCTCTGTCTTTCGTGCGGCGAGTACTACACCGAGCGCGAGCGGGAATTCGTCAAGCTGGCTTCTCTCTCCAGTGAAGGGCGTTCCAGCGCCACCACGATCCTGGCGTGTTCGCTGCTTCGCCATGCGAATCTTACCCGGGCGGCACGCGACAAACTGCTCACCTTCACCGACAACCGCCAGGACGCATCACTTCAGGCCGGACATTTCAACGACTTTGTGCAGGTGGCCCTGCTGCGCTCGGCGCTTTATGCAGCGCTGAAAAAGGCGAGGGTTCTTACCTTCGATCGCGTCGCTCAAGAAGTGGTGCAAGCCTCGGGACTCCGCGTTGCCGACATCGCCAAAAACCCGGAACTCGACCCGAACGCCCCCGCAGCGCGGGAGGTCTGGCGGGTGTTCACCGACCTCACCGAATACCGGCTCTACGAAGATCTGCGCCGGGGCTGGCGCGTGGTGCACCCGAACCTCGAACAGGTCGGACTCCTGAAGGTGGAGTATCGCGGTCTGGATGACCTTTGCCAGAGCGCGGAGTTGACGGCGCTTCATCCGGGGTTCGCCCAAGCCTCGCCCGAAGAGCGGGCACGTCTGCTGCGCGCCATGCTCGATCAGTTCCGACGCAAGCTCGCGATCCGCGCCCCCGTGCTGGAAGAGCAGTTCCAACAGCAGCTCCGCCGTCGCGCCGAGCAGTACCTCAACGAGTTCTGGGGACTCGATCCCGACTACGACGAACTCCGCAAGGCCAATCGCTTCGTGCGCCTGGGTCGCTCGGATCGGCCGGTGGACGGCTTCGGCTTGGGCGAGCGCAGCCTCATCGGTCGCTTTCTCCGCGCCCGCCTCGGGCTCAGCGGCGAGGAGTACGGATGCGTCCTCGATGGCCTGCTCGATCTCTTGGTGCGGCACGGCCTGCTCGCTCGCCTCGAGCCGGTGGGCGATCACCAGCTTTACCAGCTCGACGCTGGCTGCCTGCACTGGTGCCTGGGCGACGGGACCCCACCTCCGCCCGATGCTCTCTATTCGCGGCGGGCAGGAAGCCCAGGCTATGCTGCGCCGCCCCGCGCGGTCAACGCGTTCTTTCAGCGCTTTTACCAAATCGATCCGGCGAGCCTGGCGCCCCTCGAAGCCAGGGAACACACCGCCCAGGTCGTGAAGCCCGGCGAGCGAGAGCGGCGGGAGCGGCGTTTCCGCTGGGAAGATCAGGATCGGAGCAAGGAGGCCGAGGTTGGCAGGCGGCTCCCGTATCTCGTGTGCTCGCCCACGATGGAACTGGGCGTGGACATCGCCGATCTCGAACTCGTCCACCTGCGCAACGTGCCGCCCACACCGGCCAACTACGCGCAGCGCAGCGGGCGTGCCGGCCGGCAGGGTCGGCCAGGGCTCATCGTGACCTACTGCGGCGCGCTCAACAGTCACGATCAGTACTACTTCCACCGCCGCGCCGAGATGGTGGCGGGGCGCGTCCGCCCGCCTCGCCTCGACCTCGCCAACGAGGCCTTGCTGCGCGCCCACATCCATGCCGTATGGCTCGCTCACGTGCGCCTGCCCTTGGGCCGCTCGATCGAAGAGGTGATCGATACTGACCGCGACGAGCTGCCACTGCGCGAACAGGCCGCGTCCCAAATCCAGCTCGGCGAGCCGGCACGAGGCGAGCTCGCGCGCCGGGTGCGCCAGCTGCTCGTCGCCGACGAAAAAATCCTCGCCGCGTTTGGCTGGTTCAGCAACCGGTGGATCGAGCAAGTGATCGAAGAGGCACCGCGGGCGTTCGACCGGGCGTTCGACCGCTGGCGCGAGCTCTATCGCGCGGCCAAACGACAACGCGATGCGGCCAGGCTCGAGGAGGACCGGGCGCGCACGAGAGACGAGCAAAATCGAGCTCGCGCCAAGCAGGACGAAGCCCGCCGCCAGCTCAACCTCTTGCTCCAGGTGGACGTGGCCCGGGAAGAGGGCGACTTCTATCCGTACCGGTATCTGGCCAGCGAAGGGTTCCTGCCGGGGTATAATTTCCCGGCATTGCCGGTGCGTGCCTGGGTTCCGCGGGGCGAGGAGGGGGAGTTCATCGCCCGGCCTCGCTTCCTCGCGATCCGTGAGTTCGCGCCCCAGAACTTCCTCTACCACGAGGGCCGGCAGTGGGAATCCGTGGCCTTTCAAGCGCCACCGGGCGGCCTCGACGAGCGAAAGACGAAGAAGCGGCTCTGCCGCACGTGCGGCGCCTTCGCCGATCCGGACCTTGATCTCTGTCCCGTCTGCCAGAGCCGGTTCGACGGCGAAAACAGCCTCGTGGCCACGCTGCTCGAGATGCCGAACGTGCGGATGCGACGGCGCGGCCGCATCACGGCCGACGAAGAGGAACGGCGTCGGCGAGGCTACGAGCTGGAGACCTTCTTCCAATTCGCTCCGGAGGCGTCCGGCTATCGCGTCCAGGAAGCCGACGTAGTGAGCACCGGCGGCACGGTTCTGCGCCTCACGTACGCACCTGCTGCCACGCTCTTGCTGGTCAACCACGGCTGGAAAAGTACGAAAGTGCCGGGGTTTCTGGTGGACTTCGAAAGCGGTGAGGTGGTCGCCTCCGTGCCCGAGCCGACGCACCCAAAGGCTCGGGCGCAACGGCTCGAGCTCGTTCTACTCGCGGTGCGTGCCACGCAGAACGTGCTCCTGGTGCGACTCGTGCCGCCGGCGTCACGAGAGGACGACGCCCTGGAAGCGTCGCTCCGCTACGCGCTGAAGCGTGGGATCGAGGAAGCGTTCGAGCTCGAAGAGACGGAGCTCGCGGCGGAGCCCATCGGCAGCGGCCATCATCGAGCCATTCTTCTGTACGAAGCGGCCGAAGGCGGAGCGGGCGTGCTGCGGCGGCTCGTGGAAGAGAGCAACGCGCTGGCGCAAGTGGCGCGTACGGCCCTCGAGATTTGCCACTTCGACCTCGCGGGCGGCGAGCCGAGGGATGCGAAGCCCGATTGCCGCGCGGCCTGCTACGAGTGCCTGCTCTCCTTCACCAACCAGCACGAGGCGTTGCGCCTCGACCGGCATCGCATCCAGCGGATCCTCCACGAGCTGGCCCAGAGCCGCACGGAACTCCGGGTACGAGGTCGATCCCGCGAGGAACAGCTCGCCTGGTTGCGCACGCTCACCGACGCCCGCTCCGAGCTCGAGCGGCGATTCCTCGAGGTCCTTGCCGAGGGCGGCTACCGGCTGCCCGACGAGGCCCAGAAGCCGATCGCCGAGCCGGCCTGCATTCCGGACTTCTTCTACGAGCCGAACGTCTGCGTGTTCTGTGACGGTGCCGTGCACGACGAACCCGCGCAGGCGGCTCGGGATCGCGACGTGCGAGCAGAACTCGTGCGGCGGGGCTACCGCGTGATCGCCATCCGCTACGACGACGACCTGCTGCGTCAAATCGCCCGGTATCCCGAGGTGTTCGGCTGGCGCGCGTGAGGCTGGGGGTGCCCACCGCCGCATTTGGGTCCTCTCGCAAGGGCCTCAGCGCCTGGATCGGCAACAGGTGCCCCAGGCGGAGGCCCAACAGCAGTCCGCCGACAGAACGGCGGAAGCGCGCATGCCAGAAGTCTACTCCTGGCTGCTAGTGCCCGTGCAGCAGGACGCACAGGGTCGGCCGGACCCGGCCGCGGCTGTGACCTTCGAAGCGATACGCCTGCAAGGGGCGGATTCGCTCGCCGTGCGGGCCAGCAAACGCCTGCGCCACGACGACTTGCTTCGTAAGATCGCGACGCCCCGGTCGAGCGTCTTGCCCCCTCGCCGGCAGGGCCGGTGGCCCGGACGCGGCCGTAGCGACCCCCAACGCGGCGCGGTTGTTCGTTTGACAGACGCACGTGCCGTCGTCGTCCGGCCGCGTGCCCCGGCAAGGCACGTATTACCGTCTCAGTGGCCGGACACCGCTGGCACGCTATCTGCTCCGGGAACTTCCGGTGGCTGATCTCGACGGTTTCCTACACGCTTCCTTGAGGTTCTGGTCAGAAACGGCTTGCTATGGAAGTCAGAGTCGGCCAGTCGGTGCGCGTGCTATCGCTTGGATGGACGGTGTCTGATCTGGTGCCGCGGTAATGGCGCTCCCCCTCCTCCGGACCCCATCTCCACCCGGGGCGAGGACCGGCGTGCTGCCCCGCAACGCCCAAACACTTTCTTCCAGCGGCTGTATCGCCAGGCTGCTGGTCAGCTGGGCGGATTAGAAGCCCGAGAGCACACCGCACAAGTGGTGGCTTCGGGGCAGCGGGAGCGGCGTTTCCGCTGGGATGCTCAGGACCAGCAGGATGCATCCCTGCGCCGGCCGTTGCCGTTGTTGGTGTGCTCCCCGACGATGGAGCTGGGCATTGACATTGCGGACCTGGACTTAGTCCACCTGCGGAACGTTCCCCCGACCCCGGCCAATTATGCCCAGGGTAGTGGCCGCGCGGGCCGCCAGGGTCAACCTGGTCTGGTGATCACCTACTGCGGCGCCCTGAACAACCACGACCAGCACTTCTTCCGCAATCAGGAGGAAATGGTTAGCGGCTCCGTGCGGGCGCCGCGTCTGGACCTCACCAACGAGGCCCTGGTGCGTGCCCATCTCCAGGCAGAATGGTTGGCTCAGGTGGCAGTGCCGATGCGGCAGTCGCTGGAAACAGTCGTAAACACAGACAACTATCCCGAGCTTCCCCTGCGGGAAGGGATCGCTCAGCAACTTCAGTTGGGGACAGAATAACTCGGACAGCTCCGTGCCCGGATTGAGCGCCTCCTGGCATACGACCGCCAGCTCCTCCAGCAAAGTGGCTCGTTCAATCAGCAGTGGGTCGAACGTACCCTGCAACAAGCTCCTCAGAATTTCGATCGGGCGTTCGACCGTTGGCGGGAGTTATATCGCATGGCCACGAACCACCTGGAGCAGGCGCAGCAGGTCATCTGGCAGGCCCGAACTCCTGGAGACCAGGACCGTGCCCAGAGACTGCAACAAGAGGCGCTGCGCCAGCGCAACTTGCTGCTGCAGGTCAATGTGGCGCGAGAGGAAAGTGATTTCTATCCATACCGCTATCTCGCCACGGAGGGTTTCCTTCCCGGATACAACTTCCCGGCATTGCCGCTGCGCGCCTGGTGCCACGTGGGGAAAACGGGGAGTTTATTGCTAGGCCGAGGGCGCTGGCCATCAGCAAGTTTGCACCACAGAACATCGTTTACCACGAAGGGGCCAAGTGGGAGGTTCCCCAGTTCGCCTCGCCTCCCGGCGGGCTCAGGGAGCGGAAAAGCCAGAAGCGGATCTGCTTGGAATGCGGGGCTTTTGCTGACACATTCTACGATCGCTGCCCTGTGTGCAACGTGCTTTTCGACGGCGCAAACAGCGAGATCCTCTCCTTGTTGGAGATGCCGAACGTCCGACTCCGGCGACGGGAGCGAATCACCTGCAACGAAGAAGAACGCATTCGCCGCGGTTATCAGATACAGGTGAGTTATGCATTCCCGCCCGGTGGCTCCGGTGTGCGGCTACAGGAGGCGGACTTTCTTGTCCGGGAGCAACCGGTTCTGCAGCTGGTTTATGCGCCTGCAACTACTATCGCCTACATCAATCGCGGCTGGCGAACCCACATGGAAGGTTTCCTGGTTGATGTCACTGGCGGTGAACTACTTAGCGACTCTTCGGAAGACCGCGCTTCAGCTGCAGGTCGTAGCGGCGCTGCCGCTACCCAATCGCAAAACCTGGAACGGCTCAAGCTGTGGGTCCGCGAGTACCGAAATGCTCCGGTTCTGACTTATTCCCGGTTTTGACGGGAGCGCTACTAGACGTAAGGCGCCTGGATGATAATGGTTACGTCGGATGGTCTGTGTTTTCGAGACGGTTGGAACATGGAAAAGGTGGTGTCGGTCGGGGTGGTGTCAATGATGGCGCTAGTTTTCGGCAGCACCTGGAAGATGCACGGCCCGGTTGAGCTTTTTCAGGTTTTGGAGAAGTGCTCCTTGTCTCGAAGCACCACACAGATCGCAGGGTATGCAAGACTCGGTTGAGCTTCTTCGGTTTTTCGAAAAGGCTGCCGAGGGCCCGGCACGCGGTTAGACTCGCCCGGCTCGGCCGAAGGATGAGATGATGCGAACGGTCGGCCCTGGGGCTTTAGAGAATTGGACTTTCGATAAACCATTTTCCGGCCAGGTGCTGCGAAATAGCCGGCCCAATCAAAAATCGGGGGCGAGTCGGACTCGCTGCGGGTTGACAACAGTGTGTCACCCAGTGGATGACTGAGTGGAGCGATTGCGATGGGGACAACCGAGGCCACTGCGGGTTGACAACGATGTGTCACTCGGTAGACGGGTGCCATTCGACCGTGCAACCGTAGTCGCGCAGGAGCTTGTCGAGCTCCGCCCGCATGGTGGACATTTTGCCTGATGGGTCATGGACTTCAAGCAGAACCGCCGCGTCATTCACCTGCTTCAACCGCTGAGCTACAGCCATAATCGAATAGAGCATGCTGGCGCTGGTGCGCACCCGCAGGGTGATGGGCTTGGGCTGGGCTGGCGGCGGAGGCGGTGGCTTTGTTTCATCGGGTGGCGGGATGATCACCACGTCGTTGCGTTTCAGGATTTCATCGGGCACTTCCTGACGCGAGTAAACCTGCTCGCCGACACGCACAGCGAACAGCCCCTGCTGCACGCCCTGCTGAACGGTCCGGCGAACCGCCTCCTCGGGATTCCTGAGCACCGGTTGGCTGGTTACGCCGGTGAAGAGGTTGCTCACCTGTGCCAGCGGTACCTGCTGTTGCTGGTCGATCCGCAGCACATCTTTGAGATACTCCGGGGCGACGCTATCCACCAGCTCGCCTTTATTTCTCAGCGTTTCCTCGACGAACGCAGCGAGTGTTTTGGCCTTGATGGTTTCGGGGCCGATGCCGGTGATGCGCTTGACACTGCCGTTGCTGGGACGGTAAATCTCCTGGTAGGTTCGGCGGAGGAGGGCCTCCAGTTCCGCTTCTTTGTCCTTGAGTTGCAACTTCACCTGTTCCCGGTCATCGCTGTCCATTTCTTTGAAGGAATGGGAGTCGGAGACGGCTTTAAGGGCGAGCCAGCGGCGAATGGCGGATCGCAAAGCGGAGATTTGCGTCGGTTCCGGCACGAGGAAGATGAGCATGTTTTTGTTGACGCGGATACCGCTTTCAGTGGCCTGGACCGCTTGTTCCATCCACTGCTGCGGCTGGTGGACATCCGGCGGGAGGACAACCAGAGTCGGTTGAGCCCGGTCGGGAATGAGTTTGGGCTCTGCCGGAGCGACCACCAGCAGAAACCCCTGGCTGCCCTTGCCGGCGCATTGAGTGATGCACTCGCGCAAGGCCTTCTCGACTTGCTCTTGGGTAACTTCGTTCTCAAAGTCCAGGATGACCTTGTTCAGGTTCGGTTTGGCTGTGAAGAAATAGCGGTGGTCGCGGTAACGAAGATACCAGAGTCGTTCGCGTAAGCGTCCGAGCACCTCGGAGACCATCGCCGGGTTGATCGACGGGCGGAGCAAAGCGGTGCGGATTTCCTCTTCGGTGGCGCCGACATCGCGGGTGGCGGCGGAGATGCTGTACACAAAAGCGGCACTGGCAGTTCCTCGGGCCAGTTGTTCGCGACTGTACTCGCCGCCCAATTGCCGTTCCAGTTCTTCCGCCCGTCGGAGGACATCGCCCGTGACAATAGCTTCCCAACTGCTGTCCAGCAGCCGCACCACTTCGCCGCGAATATGGCGGTCATGGAGATCAATATGGTGGGGCTGAATCAACAGCGCCGAACCCGGTCGTTGCTGCCAGATCCGCCGCAGCACCAGCGCCAGCAGCCGCAACGCTCCGCGAGTACGCTGAAACTGCGGATGCGGACCCCAGCGCTCATAGAGCAAATCCACCAGTTCGGGATGGAAGGGATAGGCCTGGAGCATGCGCTCGCGATAATCCGGCGACCGCAACCGATCGGGGAAAAAGCGGGAATACTCTTCGTAGTAGGCGCGGTAAGCCTCGACCGCTTTTTTGCGGTCGCGTTCTTCGGCGACCCGTTGAAACAGGCGACGGCGCAGCACCTCGAACACTTCATCCTGAGCGACGGGCGTCTCCACCAGTTCCATTCGTCCCAGCACCTTCTTGGCGTACTGGAAGAGCCGTTCGGCGGATTCCTGGTTCTCGGCGGGGATTTCCAGCGAGGAGGCGGGCAACGCCAGCACCAGCGCACTCTGGGGGACTGCGCTGACGGCTGAGGTCAGTTCTCCCAGGAAGGTGCCGGTCTGTTCCATCAGATTGCTCGATCCCACCGACACCGCCCGGGCCTTGATGAGGTAGTCGAGCACTTCGTCCATAAGGATGAGCGCGGGTTGATAGCGGCGGAGCAACTCGGTGAGCAAGGCCCCGCCGGGGGAGGTCCGCGTCTGGTCGGCATCGGCCAGCATCTCATAACCCGTCCGACCGCCGAGCTGATACGCCAGCTCGCCCCACAGGGTGCGGACGGTCAGTCCGTCGTCGGTACGTCGTTCGCGGACGTCAAGTCCCCGGCCATCGAGCACGGCCACGCGGAGATCGTTCGGAACGCTGCGCAGGTTCAACGCCTCCAGGATCGGTCGGAGCGATTCCTGCTCGCTGCAGACTTCCGGGTACCGGGCGATATGCCAGAGGACTGTCATGGTGTGGGTCTTGCCGCCGCCGAATGGCGTTTCCAGCCGCAACACCGGTGCCCCGCGACCCTGACCCGCCAGCCGACCGAGCACTCGCTGCAACAAGTTCGACAGGGCTCGCGTCATGCAGGTCCGGGCGAAGAAGCGCTCCGGGTCAGTGTAATCCCGATCCGCCGAGCCGCGCATCACGTGGTGCAGGCTGATAGCGAACAGCGATGGGTCCGGATCACGCGAAAACACATCCCGATGCGGTTCGCACACCTCCCAGACCCGCTGAGCTGACTGCCTCGCCATGCTTCTTCCCCCGTCGCTGAAGGGTTGTAACCGCCAGGACACAAAGACACCACGCAACACGAAGGGTTTTCTCAAGGTTTCTTCGCGTCCTGGTGTCTTCGTAGTTGAGTTCTAACCAGCAGGGCACGAAGACACAAAGGGATACCACATATTTCGTTGGTGTTCCTTCGTGCGTTCCGTGCCTTCCTGTTCCGTTATAACCGCTCAGGCACCAGGGAGCACTAAGGTTTTTCGCGGTGATTGCTCGTGTTCGGGTGTCGCGGTGAACAGGGTTCAGCGTCTGCGGCGGCGGGGGGTTACGGTGTCGTCGAAAAATTGCAGCTGCAAGGCGGTGGTGTGGGTCTGCTCGACCTCGCGTAACAGACCGCGTTTGCTCCCCAGCAATTGCGCCAGGACGGTAACCTCTTCGCCGATTTCGTCGGCTTTCTGGTCGTTCTGCTGCACTTCCAGAAGTGCCTGGGCGGTTCGCCACAGCGGATGGTCTTCGCTCATCACGCCGATACGTCCGAGGACGGCGGTGAGCTTTTCCACCTCACCTTTGCGCCACAGCTGCAGCAACAGGTGCACCTGATCGATCTCGGGCAACTGCGGCAACTGGCCATCATCCAGCGCCTGCTGCAGGCGTTTGCAAAAGTCGAGGTTCTGGAACCGCCGGGCGAAGGCGGGCGTCTGCACCTTGTCCTGTCGGCGTTCCACGAGGTGATGCTCGCCGGCCAGGGCATCGAGTTCCGCGCCGACGCTCTTGGCGAGTTTGTTGGCTTCATCAAAGGAAAGCTCGGCCCCGCCGTAGGGTCACCGGTAAAGCACATAAAAGCGCGTGGGAGCATCCAGCGTGGACAGGCGTAATTGTTCCAGGGCAAACCGGGTTACCAGCGACCGGGCTTCGTCCAGCAAATCGCTGACGGTGACTTCCCGGCCGTCCGGGTGCATGACCTTGCGATACTTGCCGAAGACCCCGACGGCCGGCCCGATGGCCGAAACGAAGAAATCTGCCCCGCGGATGCCCGCTCGCCAGAACGCTTCCAGCCGCTCCCGGATTACCCGCTCGAGGTCGTCCCGTACCTGAGCATACCAGCCGACCCCGGCGTTCTCCGGACGGCGGCGACACGCCATCAGGATCGTGCTCTGGATCGCTCCTTTGCCGCGCTGGTGCGTCGAGGCCTCCATCTCGGTGTGCACCGGCCAGGAAGCGGTCGGGTACAACCCCGCCTCCAGGAGGCTCAGCATCAGGCGTTCCCAGGCCTCGGTCGAACGGTGGGTGAACATCACCACCGCCATGCCATCGGGTTGGAGCACGCGGTAGATTTCCGCAAACGATTTCTGCATCAGCCGCTGGTAATGGCTGCGAGCGACCGCCTCGCCTTTCTTGCCTCCGCCAAACCGCGCCGGGTTGACCACCGCCTCTTCCTCTTTGGGCACCAGTTCGGTGCCGAAGGCTTCCGGATAAAGGTCGCCCACTGTCCGACGCAGCCAGACATAGAAGAAGTCCGAAAGATCGGCATACGGCACATTGTCGGCATACGGCGGGTCAATGACGACGGCATCAAAGTGCTTGTCGGGGAAGGGCAAACTTGCAGCGGAGCCGAGATAGGCAAAGCCCACCTGCGGGATGCGGGATTCGCGGGCAGGATACTCAAGCACGTAGGAGACACCGGCATCCCAACTGCTCGTGAGGCCAGCGAGAGGATTCGTTTCAATGTAGTCCCAGGTCATGTGCAGGTGATGACCAGAGAAAGCGCTCTGTATTTTCTCGTGAGTGTTATCCCACCGGCTAAGGGCATCGTTCCGTTCGGCAAGCTTGTCCAGAGCAAACGCCAAATACGTCGCCACGGCTTTGGCGAATTCGGGGTCGTCGGTTTCCCGCAGGATTTGCCGATAGGCTTCCCG
>ERZ511473.521-NODE-521-length-59089-cov-50.665627_pt1 | contig 59089 bp, 76 predicted proteins | sample MGYA00374947_ERZ511473 | MGnify/ENA primary metagenome ERZ511473 (study PRJEB26303, sample SAMN06343854) | sediment metagenome | isolation source: hot spring sediment | place: Canada: British Columbia | collected 2012-09-26 ... | reverse complement strand
GACCTCGGAAAGCCCCGCCATCCGGGCGGCCCGGTACCGCCTCTCCCCGGCCACGATGGCGTACCTCCCGTCCCCCAAGGGCCGCACCAGGAGGGGCTGGAGCACGCCCTTCTCCCGGATGCTCTCGGCGAGGGCCTCGAGTCCCTCAAAGCGCTTGCGGGGCTGGGGAGAAGGGACGAGGGCCTCGAGGGGAAGCGTCTTCCCCCCAGCCTGGACCGGCTTCCCCTCCATCTCCTCCAAGGCGGAAAGCGCCCTGGCCAGGAAGGGGTCCATGGGGCTCGGCTTGCGGCTCATCAGGCCACCTCCTTGTGAAGCTCAGCCTTGACCTGCTCCAGGATCCCCTCCAGAAAGTCCCCGAGGGCCCGCATCTCCCGCCGCACCTCCTCCCCGCCCACCGCTTGCACCGGAAGCCGCTGTACTTGAGCCTCCCGGTACACCGCCGGACGGCGCACCAAGGGGGGTGCTAAGGGGATCCGCCCTCCAAGGCCCTCGAGCTGGGCCAAAACCTCCCGGTCCCGGACCGTCCCTTCCAGCCCGTTAGGGATGAGGGCGCGGACGAAGGCGCCCCCGCCCCACATCCCCAGAGAGGCCAACCCCTCGGCGTAGTCCTGGGCCACGGAAAGCACCGTGGGCAGGGCCTGAAGGCCCTTGGGCGAGGCTTCCACGGGAACCAGAAGGCCGTCCCCGGCCATACCCGCAACTCCAGCCAGGGAGCCCAGAGAGGGCAGGGAGTCTACGAGGACGAGGTCGTACTCCTGCCGGAAGGCTTCCAGGGCTTTCCTCAGGGCGAACATCTTGTAGGGCTCCCGGATGAGGACAAGCTCGGCCCGGGCGAGTTCCACATGCGCGGGGATGAGGCTAACCCCCGGAAGCACCTCCCTCGGCCTGAAGCGTCCCTTACCCTCTAGGAGCCCGAGAAGGGTCTCCTCTACCGGAGCGTCCACGATGCCGAGCCAGGCGGAGAGGTTGGCCTGGGGGTCCACGTCCACGAGAAGAACGCGCTTGCCCCTAGAGGCCATCTCGTACCCCAGGTCCCGGGCCAGGGAGGTCTTCCCCGCCCCCCCGGCGTGGGTGAAGAGGGTGAGCACCACCCCTTCTCCCCCCGGGGCCTCCACCTCCTTGACCACGTACCAGTAGCGGCCAAGGCGCCGCGCGTTGAGTCTCCCCTCCTGGATCTGCTTGAGGGCGCCGGAGTAGGAGAGCCCCTGCTCCAGGGCCCAGTCCTTGAGGGGAATGAGGACGGTCTTCTTCATCTTGGAAGCAATATAACCCGCCTCACGCCGTGAGTCAAATCCCACAGCGGGTGTGTTCTAAATCACCCGGATAAGAGCCTTTCGGCCTCCCTGCCGTGGCCTCGAGGCCAGCAGAACTTCCCTCTACTTCAGGAAGGATCGTCCCAGAGCCTGGCAGGCTCCACCTTCTTCGCCACGAGCCGCCGGGTCTTCAAGCGGGCCTCCCCCTCCACATAGACCCCGCTTCCCACGGGGGGCAGGGCCTCCAGGAGGCTCAGGGGGGCCCAGAGGACGAGGGTGAAGGGCTCCTTGAGGCGTCCCTTGGGGTTGGGCCGCACCTCGAGGCCAAACCTCCCCTCCTCCCGGTCCACGAAGGCCACGCGGCCCTGGGCGGCCATCAAGGGGTGTCCCTTCCCGTCCCCCCTGGGAACCCCGATCCGACCAAGGCGAAGGGACTTCTCCAGAAGGCCCTGGCCGTTCGTGCGGGGCCAAAAGGTGCCCCGGATGCGCGCCCCCACCAGCTCGGCCATGGGCCGGCCCCGGTGGGCCCGGGGCAGGCGGAGGAAGCTCCCGTCCGGGAGGCGGAGGCGGTAGAAGGTGTAGACCTGGCCGTTCGGGGCCTGGCTTTCCTTCACGAAGACCTGCCCTTCCGCGACCACCACGGCGGCGTAGTGGGCGCCAAACCCTGGGGGAACCCGGCTCAGGGGGGGTGAAGGAGGCGTCGTGACCATTCCCCTCTACCCTAGCACACGGGCCCGGAGGACGCTCTCCCGGTCCACCAGGTAGGCCACCCCGTCCACCTCCACGAAGGCCTTGGCCCCGCCCCCGGTCCACCCGGCGAAGTACCCCCGCCTCCCGTCCGGGAGGAGGAGGAGGGCGTCCTTAGGCACCTCTTCGGGCGGGGGCGGGGGAGGGAAGGAGCGCTCGGGCGGGGCGAGGTCCTGGAGGAGACGGTCCAGGTAGGCCGCCGGGTAGCGGACCGCGCCGAGGCGGGCTCCCTTCAGGGTGCGGTCCAGGGCCTGGAGGAAGGCCTCCCCCAGGGGCAGGGCCTCCCGCTCCAGGCGCTCCAGGTAGGCCCGCCAAAGCCCCCCGTGGGCGAAGCCCGGGCGGAAGGCCCGGTAGAAGTCCACCCAGAGCCCCGCTTCCTTGAGGCGGGCCTGGAGGCGGTACTTCGTGCCTTCATTCACGAGCACCGGGGAAGATCCAGAAGGGGAAGGGGAGGCCGGAGACGGCGAAGGAACCAGGAAGGTCGCCCGCTCTCCTCCCTCTGAGGGAGAGGCGGAAACCGCCCTTTCCTCTGGGGCTTTGCGGTCAGCCTCTACCTCTTCAGCCTCCTCCGCCTCCGCCGCTTGGGCGTGAAGATGAGGAGGATTTTTTTCTTCAGTAGTTGTTTCTTTCTCTTTTATTTCCCGCACCGAGAGAAGCCCGTCCTGGAGGGCGTTTTCCTCACCCGTGCCTTGCAAAGTTTGCAAGGGGGTCTGCACGGCGTGCACGGGGGCCTGCAGGTCCTGCCCGGGCGGGGCATCGGAAAGCCACCACCCCGTGGCGTCCCGCTCCACCAGGCCCGCCTCCCAGAGGGCGAGGAGGGCCTTCTCCACGGTGCGGCGGTCCCGCTTGAGGAGGTGGGCCAGGTCCTTCGTGGAGGCCTTGTGGAAGTAGAGGTTGCGGCGAGAGGCGAGGGCGAGGAAGACGGAGTGGGCGGCGTCCGGCAACCTAGCCGAGAGGAGCCTGTTCAAGAGGGGATTGGGAATGAGAGTGTAGCCGTTTGGCGCTTCCAGATGGGTCCAGCCGACTTGCGTTCCCACGGTCCTTTGCGAGCCGCTTACCCCCGGCCCTGGGGCCCGTGGGGCTTCCACCCGGGTTGACATTTTCCCTTCGGCTTGGTACCCTCGGATTAGCGGATCTCGAGAGTACCAAGATGCTTGCGGTGAAGGGATCGGGGGAAACCCCGGTCTTCCTACTTTTGCCTACCGCTACACGTCCTTAGGTGAGCTCTCACCTCCTTAACCCTGGAGTCTAGCACGCTCCCCCCAGGGTTGGCTAGCCACAACCGGAGGTTAGCATATACCACCGCTTTTAGCAACATCTGGTCTCTATAGCACCCGCCATCCCCGTACCAGGCCCAGGACCTCGGGGCGCTCCTCCTCGAGCCAGAGGGTGGGGAGCTCCGGGTGGAGGGGGTAGAGGGCCAGAGGATCCCTCTCCAGGGCCTCGTGGGGGAAGAAGGCGGCGTAGCCCTGGGCCTTCCCCAGGTAGACGGCCTGGGGTTGGAGGAGAGGCCTGAGCTCGGTGAGGACCCAGGCCCGCCGGGCGGTGGGGAAGGGGAGGTCCAGGGTGGCGAGCCACCTCCCCGGGACCTCCAGGAAGGCCAGGCGCTCCACCACCGCCCCCCGGGGAAGCTCAGCCGGAGCGAGGAAGGCCCGGGAGGCGGGCTTGTTTTCCTCCAGCTCCTCGGGGGAGGTGTAGACGGGGAGGGTGAAGGGGACGAAGCCCAGGTCGTCCCCGGGGACATCCTCCCCCATGACCTGGGAGAGGGTGAGGCCGAGGGCCCTGGCGAGGCCCACCAGGTACTGGGCGGAGAGGGTCTTGGGGTCCACGGCGCCCCGCTCGATCTTGGCCATGAGGCTGGTGGAGAAGCCCGCCATGCGGGCGAGCTCTTCCTGGGTGAGGCCAAGCTCCCGCCGCCTCTCGCCGATGCGGAGGACGTGGCGGGGAAGGGGGTGTTTGCTGGTGCGTGGCATGGCCACACGATACGGCCCGTTTCCTCCCGATGCAACGGCATGTAGTCGGTCAGCGCATGCCTTCCTGTGCTCCTTCTCGCGGAGATTGGAGTGCCCTACGCCGTTTTGCCCGCTGACCGAAGAACCTTGGGTGGAGGGCTTGCACCTTGAGGGGGGTACTGTTATAAAATAGGTAGAGGAGGAGCTATGGCACCCCCCTTGCCGGAAGGGCAAAAGCGGGTCTTTTTAGAAGCGGCGCGGCTCCTGCGCCAGGGCCTTTCCCCCACGGCCCATGACCTAACCCGGGCCTTGGGCTTGCGGCCGCAGACCGTGCGCCAGCACCTGGAGGCCCTGGCCCGGAAGGGCCTGGTGGTCCTCCACCCCCAAGGGCACGGCCGCCCCACCCACGTGGAGCTCACGCCGGAGGGGAGGCTGCTTGCGGGCCTCGCCATTCCGGTGGTGGGAAGGGTTCCTGCGGGGCCCCTGGAGGAGGCCCTGGAGGAGGTGGAGGGCCTCATCCCCCTTCCTGCCCGGCCCAACCTCTTCGCCCTCGTGGTGGAAGGGGACAGCATGGCGGAGTACCTCCTGGACGGGGACGTGGTGGTGGTGGAACGGGGGGTGAGGCCGAGGCGAGGGGAGATTGCCGCCGTGCTTCACGAGGGGAAGACCACGCTCAAGTACCTCTACCCCGAAGGGGACATGGTGGTCCTCAAACCCCACAACCCCGCCTATCCCACCCTACGCTTGCCCGCCTCGGAGGTGGAGGTCCAGGGAGTGTTTCGCTTCCTCCTGAGGGGAAGGGAGGCCCTCGAGGCGATGCGGCTTCTTTTGAGGTGGAGCTATGAGCACTGAAGCCCTTTTCCGCGTTCGGGTTGAAGAGGAAGGGAGGTCAGGGTTCCGGCTGTTGCGGTTGCTCCCCTCGCGGGAGCGGTTGGTGGTGGTTCTACGTGAAAGCGCCCTCGAGGGGCTTTTGCGCCTTCCCGAGGGTTCCTTCCGCAGGCTGGCCCACGGCGAGGCCAGCGTGGTGTCCATGGCCAGCCTGCTCCCCGAGGAGCGGCTGCAGCTGGAGACCCTGCGCTATGCTCGGACCTTCAGGCGGCCCAAGGGGGAGGTGGCGGCGGAGGTCTTCTTCCTCCAGGAGGAGATCCCCCTGGTTTGGGCGAGGCTGGACCTGGACGGAGCGGGAGTGGTGCTGGAGGCCTTCTTGGAACCCGAAGAGGTCGTTTAGGGGCCCGGGGGCCTAGCGGCCCCACGGGAAGGGGCGTGGACCCGCTCACCCAGGCGATCGACACGGTGGACCTGCCGGAGCTCGTGGCCCGGCTCTTCCCGGAGTCCGGGGCCAGGCCCGGCAGGCCCGGGCTTTACCGGGCGGTCTGGCGGGGGGACAAGAAGCCCTCCCTCTCCCTCTTCAAGGCCGGGGGAGTGTGGTTCTTCCGGGACCACGCCACCGGGGAGAGCGGCAACGCCTACCACCTGCTCCTCGCCGCGGGCTTCTCCAAGGCGGAGGCGGTGGAGATCCTTCTCGGGGAGAGGCCCCTCCCCGAGCTCCCAAAGCGGCTCCGGCGCGGGAAGGAGAAGCCCAAGCCCCCGGTGGACCTGGGGGCCGCCCTCTCCGAGGCCCAGGCCCGCCTCAGGGAGGCGAAGGAGCTCCCGGAGGTCCTGAAGGGGCGGGGGCTCACCCTGAGGGAGGCGGTCCTCCTCGGGATGGGGCTTTCCCCCGAGGGGGACCTTTACCTCCCTGTCTACGACCCGGAGGGGAGGGTGGTGGCGGTGAAGGTACGGCACCGGGAGCCCAAGGAGGGCCAGCGCTACCGCTACCTCACCCGGGGGTGCGGCACGCCGCCCTGGTACGGCCCGGGCTACGGGAAGCGGGCGGGGGTCCTGGTGGTGGAGGGGGAGCTCAACGCCGTGGCCCTCTACCTCGCCGTGGGGGACCTCCTGGACGTGGTGGGGGTGGCCGGGGTGAACGGCACCCTCCCCGAGCCGGACGGCAGGCCCACCTTCCTCCTCCTGGACGGGGACGAGGCCGGGAGGAAGGCGGCGGAGAGGTGGCAGCAGGAGCTTGGGGGCTACCTGCTCGCCCCCCTCGAGGACGGCGACGCGTGCGAGGTGGCCGAGGCCCTGGGCCGGGAAGCCCTCCGGAAGGAGGTCCTCGCCCGGGTGGCCGAGGCCTTCCTGGAAAGGGAAGGTGTGTAAGATGCGGTCTATGGAAGCCCACCTCGTCCCCTTCGGCGGGGGCCACCTCCTGGTCTCGGAGGCGGGAGTCTTCGCCCTGGCGAAGGAGGCGCGCCAGGCCGAGGCCCTAGGCCGGGAGGCCTACGCCCTCCTCGCCCTCCCCGTGGTGCCCCTGGTGGTGGGGAGCTACCGGCGGGGCTACCACGAGGGGGTCCTCCACGTGGCCTCCCTGGAGGAGCACCTCCAGGCGCTTCCCCGGGTCCTCTCCCCGGCGGACGTGGACCGGATCGCCGCCTTCCTCCGGGGGGAAGGGGAGAGGCCGGAGGTGCGCCTTCTCGAGCCGGGCCGCCCGGAAACCCCAGTTGCTTCCCCGCCAGGGGAACACCTTGAGGAGGCGGCTCCTGGAGAGGAGGCCCGGACCGGACCGCCCCCGCCGCCCCAGGGCGGGGAAGGGGAGAGGCGGGAAGCGCGCCTCGAGGGGTTTCCCAAGGCGGGGGAGGCTTCTCCCCGGGGGAGGGTCCTCACCCGGGAGCGGGAAGCCTTCCCCTCCTCCCCCAGGGAGAGGCGGTCTCCCCTGGTGCCCCTTCTCCTCCTCGCCGCCTCCCTTCCCCTCGTCCTCTACCCCGCCTGGGTGGGGGCCATCCCCGGGGCCCTGGCCTTCTTTCCCGCCCTGAACCTGGTCCTGGTGCAGGACCGCCTCCTCAAGCGCGGGGGGCCTGCCCGGGAGTACGTGAGCGCCTTCAAGGGACTCCTCTTTGGCCTCGCCCTGGTGGTCCTTTTGGGGGGAGGGTCCTTAGGCGTCCTCCTCTCCCTGGCGGGGGGCCTGGCCTGGGCCCTCCTCCCCGCCCTCTACGGGGTGGCCGCCGGGCTCAGGCCCCTCCCCCTGGGCCGCCCCGCCCGCCTCTACGCCCAGGCGGTGGGGGACGCCCTGGGGCCCACCGCCCTCCTCGCTCCCGTGGCCCTGCTCTACGCCGTGCCCTTGGGGCTTGCCCTCGCCGCCCTGGGCCTCCTGGCCCTCCTGGGGGGACACCTGGGGGAGGACTAGCAACAAAGGCTTGCCTAGCTACCCAATATATGGCAACATGAGGGTATGCGGTTGCGTGCCGTGTTGCTGGCTCTAACCATGGCCCTTCCGGCCCAGGCCCAGGTGGTGCTCAAGACCTATTACGCGGAGGACCTGGTAAAGACCCCGGGGCTTCTGGAGGTAAGCCCAGGCTTCACCACGGTCATCGACTTCTGGGACACGGTGGACGCCGCCTTCTCCGCCAAGCGGGAGCTCCTTCGCCTCGAGGGGGGCGGGAGCAGGCTCCTCCTCTCCACGGGGATGATGGGCACCCAGACGGGGGCGGTGCCCGTGAAGAGCGGGATGACCGACCTGGTGGTGGAGGTGGGGGGGAGGACCCTCCTCTTCACGGTGCGCATCGGACCGGGGGAGTACCCGAGGCGCTACCAGATCCTCCTCAAGCGGACCCAGGGGGGCACCTACGCCCCTCTCTCTCAGGTTCCTCCCGCCCCGACCGTTAGCCCCGCTCCCGCTCCGGCCCTTCGCCCTCAGACCGAGCCCCCCACGGCCCAGCCCCCGGTGCACTTCACCACCACCGTGGAGGCCCCTTCCGGGGAGGAGGGGAAGGTGAGCGTCTTCTTCACCCTGGAGAACCGGGGAAGCCGCCCCGTGAGCTTCGCCCTCAACGATCTCCAGATCCTGCAGGAGGGGAAGCCCCTCCGGTTTGAGATGCGCCGGGACCCCCTGAAGGCGGTCCTGAACCCCGGGGAGGGGCAGAGCGGGGTCATCGTGGTCCACGGGGCGAGGCCCGGGGAGATCCTCCTCAGGTGGCGGGGGGTGGAGCTCGGACCCGGGAGGAGCTTCCTCCTGGAGAGGCGGCTTTTGGGGAAGACCATCGAGGTCCAGACGGAAGGGAGGTAGGAGGTGGACCTCCTCGCGCCTTGGCGGGAAGGCCCCTACACCCTACAGGAGGCCCTGGAGCGCTACGGGGAGGCCCTGGTGGGGGAGGCCCTGAGGCAACGGGTGCTGAAGCCGGTGATGACCCGGCTCGGCCCCGTCCTGGTCCCGGCGGCCAGGGGCCGGGCCCTCTTAGGGCTCACCCGGTACTACACCCCCAGGGCGGGGGCCCTGGAGATGGCCCTCCTGGTGCGGCGGCAGGCGGAGGCCATGGAGAGGGAGGGCTGGCGCATGCTCAAGCGGCAGGGAAGCAGGGCCGTTTTGGAGAAGGACGGGGAGCGGGTGCTCGTGGTGGGAAACCGTGGGCCCGTGGGAAGGCGGCCCAGGCCCCAGGACGACCTCGAGGCCACCGCTAGCCGGGTGGTGGTCCTGGTCCCCGAGGGGGCGAAGCGGTCCCGGATAGAGGTGAAGGAGGTGCGGATTGGAAGCGGTTGACGCCATGAAGGACCTGGTGATGAGCCTGGAGCCCCCCAAGGCGGTGATCCTCGCCATCACCACCCTGGGCCTCGCCCTGGGCGGCCTCCTCATCGCCATCGGGGAGCGGGACCGGGGGGTGGGCTACCTCATCGCCGCCCTCCTCGGGGGGATCCTCGCCTGGAACGCCAAGAGCTTGCTCTCCCTGGTGGGCCTATGAACGAGGTCCTGTGTAGCGTGACCCGGCTGGTGTGCGCCCTCACCCCCCCTGTGGTCCTGGTGGGGGCGCTGGTCCTTTTGGCCGTGGTCCTCCTGGGCTACCGGGTGGTGATGGGAGACCTCCGGCGGGCCAAGTGGAGCCTGGCGGCCCTCCTCCTCCTCGCGGGGCTCCTCGCCCCGGTGCCGAACGGGCATGGGGGGAAGACGGCGGCCTTCTACCCCCTGATCCGCATGCTCACCGGGGGGTACGGGGCCTGCACCTTCATCGGGCCGCCTCCCCGGTACACCCCTTCCCCGGACGAAAGGCCCGTGAAGGGCCTCTCGTGTGGGGGGGCATGAGGGCTTTGGTGTAAAATGACCTATATGGTGAAAAAGGCGGACTTCACCACCCTCACCCTGGACGCCCAGGGCCGGGTGCTCCTTCCCCGTCCCCTCCGCCAGGCCCTGGGCCTGGGGCCGGGGGCCAGGCTGGTGGCCCTGGTGGAGGACGGGCGCCTGGTCCTCACCCCCTGGGAGCGGCTGGAGGAGGAGCTTTGGGCGGAGCTCGCCGACATCCAGGAAAGCCTCGCCGAGGAACTTCTGAGGGAGCGCCGCCTGGAGGCCGAGAAGGATGCCTGAGGGGCCGCGAAAGCTCCTTGACGCCTCGGCCCTTCTCGCCTACCTGCAGAGGGAGCCGGGCTTTGAGGCGGTGCGGGAGGCCCTTCGGGAGGGGGCGGCCATCAGCGCGGTGAACCTCGCCGAGGTGGCGGGCAAGCTCAAGGCCAGGGGGAAGGACCCGGAGCGCATCGTGAGGCGGCTTTTGGCCATGGGCCTCGAGGTCCTGCCCTTCACCCTGGAGGAGGCCCTGGAGGCGGGGGCTCTTGACCCCCTGACCCGGCCCCTGGGCCTTTCCCTGGGGGACCGGGCCTGCCTGGCCGCCGGGAGGGTGCGCGGCCTGGCCGTCCTCACCGCGGACCGGACCTGGGCCGGGGTGGTGCCGGGCGTGGAAGTGGTGGTGGTGCGCTAGGCCCAAGGGGCCAGGAGGACCCTCGTCCCCTCGGGGAGAAACCGCCTCAGGTAGGCCACGCGCTCCGGGACCGGAGCCCCCCAGACCTGGCCCACGAACCTCCGGGCGAAGGCTTCTCCTTTGGCCTTTACCCGGGCCCGGGCGTAGGCCCCGGCGTCGTACTCCAGGGCCACGGGGCCTTCGGAGGTGAGCCAGACCCCATCGGGCTCCTCCACGGGGTGGCGGGGCTTGGGGCTCACCCGCCACACCCGAGGATCAGGGGGCGCCTCGAGGAGGAGGCGCATCTCCGCCAGGCCCGCCAGGTGGCGGAGGGCGGTGAGGGGGTAGCGGGCCACGCTCGGGTGGGCCCAGAAGGCCACGGGCTCCTCCTTCCGGTAGTAGGTGAGGCCCAGGTAGCCCTCCACCCGCACCGCCTCTTCGGGGGGGACGAGGCCCCAGCGCCGGACCTGCCCCTCGGACCAGGCGAGGTCCACGGCGAGGGGGTTCACGCTCATTGCCCGGCCCCCAGCACCAGGACCGTGAGGGGCGTCCCCTGAGCCACCTCCGCCACCCGGACCACGGCCCTCGTGCCCTCCGGGACGGAGAAGAGGTCCGCCGCCGCCGCGCCCAGGAAGAGCTCCAGGGGCGGGGCCTGCCCCTGCTGGATCACCGTGCCCGAGGGCGTGGTGGTGACGGTGGTCTGTTGCGACCGGGTCCGCACGTAGTCGGAGAGGCCCCGCAGGGAGCCCCGCACCAGGTCGGCCACCAGGGAGGGGGCTTCCTCCCGGACCTGGGCGGGGAGGCCCTGGGCGAGGTCAGCCCCCAGGACCACGGCCCGCACGGGGAAGACCTTCCCCGCCAGGACCGCCTGGTCCAGGTTCACCTCCACCCGGCGGGTGGGGGAGAGCTTGGCCTTGCCCAGGAAGGTGGCCCCGTCCTCCGTCTCCAGGGCCACGGGGACCTCCTGCCCCTCGGGGACCACGAGCTTCACCGCGAGCCTCCCGGAAAGCCGGGTGCCGGGGAGATAGGGGGAGGAAGCCGTGGGGGAAGGCGGGGAAGGGGCCGTGGAAGGAGGCGTGGGAGAGGCCTGCCCCCGCCCGAAGACCTCGGGCAGGTTGGCCTCGAAGAGGCCGGGCCCCTGGGCCTGAGGCGAGGCGGTTGAAGCGGAGGGCGCCGCCTGGGGGGCCTCGGCCTTCCTGTAGGCCACGAAGGAGGAGACGGGGGCCACCTGGCCGGAGGCGCTACCCGCCTGGCCCTGGTAGACGGCGAGGCCAGGCCCGGCGGGGGCCTCCTGGGCCTGGGCCTTCAGGGGCACGGAGAGGGAGGGCTTTTCGGGGGCCTCCTGGGCCTGGCCCATGTAGAGGGCCATGGAGGGCGAGGCGGCCTGGGCCTCCCCGGTGGGACGGAGGTAGAGGGTGAGGGAGGGCCCCTCCGTGGGCATGGGCGCGGCCTGGGCGGAGTAGGCTCCCGCACCTCCCAGGGTCTGGGGCGGGGGAGGCACCTCCCCGGTGGCCGAGGGCGTGGGCGGAGGGGGGACGGCCTCGAGGCGTTCTCCTGACGGAGAAGCGACCGGGGTGGCCGTGGACTGGGACTGGGGCGCGGCCTCCCCCGTGGCCCCGGAAGCGCCAGCCGGGGGTGCGGGAGCCTCCTGGGCCTGGGCCTGAGGGGGCGTTCCGGAGGCCGCCTGGGGAGCGGTGGCCGCCTGCTGGACCTGGGGGGAGGGGTGAGCCTGGGCCGGGCGCTTGGGGCCTCCCAGGTTGTTCAGGGCCCACATGAAGACGACGAGGCCCATCAGGCCCCCCACCCCGATTAGGATCTGCTTGGGACGGGAGGGCACCCACTCCCCGGTAAGCTCGTCATACCGGTTGAAGAGGCGGTTGTAGAGGTCCCGGAGGAAGGCCCGCTTCTTCACCTCCCGGCGGACCTCCTCCTCCGGGGGCCTGACCTGCTCGAACTCGATCCCCTCCTCCAGGAGGGCGGCGAGCTCCGGGTCCTTCTCCCTGAGCTCCTCCAGTAGGGCGTAGAAGCCGGGCTCGTCTGGCCCGGGGAGCTTCTTGCCGAGCTTTTCCTCCGCTTCCTTGCGCACCTCGGGGTTCAGCCTCACGCCCTCATGTTGCCACAAAAGGGCATGGTTTTGCTATAATGGCAGTCGTATGAGGTTGAAAGGGGGTGAGAGCGGGCGGAAGAGTTCATGGCGGACGGGTTTCAGGCTTCAGGCTCGTGGTTCTTCCTTAGGAGGTGAAGCGTGCTGAAGAAGTTGGCTAAGGGTCTTAAGACGGAGCACTTCAGGTTCTTCGCCTTGGCGTTGGCGGTGGGCCTCGCCCTCTTCGGGGTGGCGGAGGCGCAGGCGAACCCGGCGGACCAGGCCTTCGGCAACGTGGCGAACGCCATCTGCACCATCGTGGGCTACCTGAAAGGCCCCGTGGGCCTTGGCATCATCATCCTCATGTTCGCCGTGGGTGGCATATCCCTCGCCATCGGCGGGCGCAACGCCATGCCCCTCATGATCGGGGCGGGCATCGGGGGCATCATCATCGCCGCCGCACCCTACTTCGCCAAGATGTTCTTCGGGAACGCCACCGCTCCGGCCAACGCCTCGGCCTGCACGAACCTCCTCTGAACCATGCTCAGGCTCCGGGTGTGGCGGCTCTACCAGCCCCTGACGCTCCTCGGCCTCGAGCTCTGGCAACTCTTCCTCGGGGCCGTGGCCATGACCCTGGGGCTCCAGGTGGGCGGGAGCCTGCCGCACCCGGCCCTGGGCCTGGTGCTGGCGGGCGTGGCGGGCTTTCTGGCGGTGAAGTTTTCCGACCGCTTGCGGATGCGCTTCCCCGGGGCGAGCCTCTGGCAGGAAATCGCCTGGCTCACCCAGAAGGAGCGCTACCGCCCCGAGCGGGACGAGGACACGACTCCCCTGATCTATGACGAGCGCTTCCAGAGGTAGCCTCTTCTCCCGGGCGCGGGAGGACTCCCTCACCGCGCTCTTGCCGTACTGGGAGATCCAGGACGGCCTCGTGGTCCTGAACGATGGGCGGGTGGAGCTCGGGGTTCGGCTGGAGCTTCAGCCCACCCTCTTCACCAGCACCGCCTACATGGAGGGCCTGGTGGGGGTCATCAAGACCATCCTTCGGAGCGGCGTGCCCGAGGGAAGCCGGGCCCGGCTCGTGGTGGAGGTCTCCCCGGCCCCCTTCGCCCGGGTGGAGCGGTACCGGAGCCTCGAGCCCTCCCACCCCACGGCCCGCTTCCTGCAGGAAAGGCGCTACGAGGCCTGGCGGGAGCGGTGGCAGAAGGGGCAGGTCCTGGAGAAGCGGGTCTACCTCAGCGTCCTCCTGGGCAGGCCCCGGCACAAGCGGCGCCGGGTGCCCTTCACCCCGGAGGAGTGGAAGGAGGTGGTGGCGGAGGCGGAGCGGGTGCGGACCCGGATCATCCGCGCGGCTTCCGCCTACCGCGTCCTCGCCTTCCCCATGGGCGACCAGGAGCTCTTCGCCGTCCTCTACCGCTACTTCAACCCCGCCCTGGCCCTTGCGGAGGTGCCCCAGTACCAACAGACCTGGCAACGCTACCCCCGGGAGGCCATCCGCCGCATCCCTTCTCTCAGGCCCCCCACCCTCCGGGCCCAGATCGCCCGGAGTGAGGTGGACAACTCCTACCGGGACGCCCTCTACGTGGGGGGGATGTGGGCGGGGGTCCTCTCCCTCTACACGGTGCCGGACGAGACCTACGCGGAGATGGGGGACGTGCTGGCCCAGGCCGGGGGGGACCGCTTCTACCTGGTCATGGACTTCCTCCACGAGCCCTTCGAGCTCGCCATCCGGGCCCTCAAGGCCCGGGCGAGGCGGTACTACTCCGCCTCCCAGTCGGGGACCTACGTGGACCCCAACGTGCGGGTGGGGCAGGTGGAGACGGAGGGGGCCATCACCCACGTCTCCCAGACGGGGGACCACATCTTCCAGGTGGGGGCGAGCCTGGTCCTCCTGGAGCGGGACCGGGAGACCCTGGAGGAGCGGGTGAGCCAGGCGGTGAGCACCCTGAGCCAGGTTCCGGGGAACCCCTTCCGGGTCCTCAGGAACGGCCTCCTCACCCCCTGGCTCACCCTGGCCCCCTTCTCCGGAGGTGTGGCCGAGGAAAAGGTCTACCTCCTGGAGACCAACGCCGCCCACTTCTTCCCCACCACGGGGGCCTGGACAGGAAGCCCCAGGCCCGTGGCCCTCTTCCGGACCCGCCAGGGGGCCCTGGTCTCCGTGGACCCCTTCGACAAGCGGATGCGGAACTACAACGGCATCGTGGTGGGGGGCTCGGGCTCGGGGAAGACCTTCGCGGTGCAGTACCTCCTCTCGGAGCTCTTGCGGGACGAGAAGGCGAGCGTGGTCATCCTGGACCGGGGCAAGAACTACCAGGCCCTGGTGGAGGCCTTCGGCGGGGCCATGGTGGAGATCCGCCCCGGGGCGGGCACCAGCATCAACCCCTTTGACCTCGAGGAGGGGGAGGTGGAGCCCACCCCGGAGAAGAAGGGGGACCTACTGAAGCTCCTCCGGGCCATGGTCCCCCCCGGGGGCGACCCCACCCAGGAGGCGGTGGAGAACGCCATCCTGGAGGCGGCCATAGACCAGACCTACAAGCGGGCCACCACCGTGGACCTGAGGGAGGACGGCACCGAGGAGAAGCGCTACCTCGGGGCCAGGCTCTCCGACCTGGTGAAGACCCTCCTCACCCTGGACGAGATCGGGGGGCGGGGGGTGTCCCCCTCGGAGAAGGAGGTGGCCCGAAGCCTCGCCCTCCGGCTCCAGTCCTGGACCGGGGACTCCCCCATGGGCAGTTTCGTGGACCGCCCCACCTCCGTCCCCGTGAGCACGGCCCGGGTGGTGTGCTACGAGCTCGAGGGCCTGGACGCCTACGAGGGCCTGGACGTGGTGGGCACGGTGCTCATGGCCGACCTCATCTGGAAGCGGGCGAAGGAGGGGAAGAAGCGGGGGGAGGAGCGGAACCTCCTGGTGGTCCTGGACGAGGCCTGGAAGGTGTTCAAGAACCCCTACGCCGCGAGCCTGGTGGAGGAGCTCTACCGCCGGTTCAGGCACCTGGGTGGCGGGATTTGGAGCATCACCCAAAGCCTCCAGGACTACAGCGGGGAGAGCGCGGGGAGGATTCTCCAGAACACCACCTGGGTCTTCCTCTTCCGGGTGCAGGGGGAGGAGGAGCACGTGCGAAGAGTCTTCGGCCTCTCCGACCGGGCCATGGCCGTGTGGAATTCCTTGGGGGGCGTCAAGGGGCTTTACGGGGAGGTGATGGTGTGGGCGGTGCGGGACGACCGGAAGGAGGGGGACGTGCTCCAGCTCTGGCCCACGCCCTACGACTACTGGCTCTTCACCAGCGCCCAGGACGAGGTGGCCCTGAGGAAGGCCATGGCGGAGAGGTACGGCGGGGACATCCTAAGGGCGGTGGTGGACCTCGCGGAGGGGAGGAGGCCGTGAGGGCGATCGCCCTCCTCGCCTTCGCCCTCCTCCCCGCCCTCGCGGTGAGGGTGGCGTGGCTTTCCCCGAGGCCCGGGACCTACCCGGAGGGGCGGATCCTGGTGGTGGAGGCCCGGGTGGCGCCCGAGCCGGGGGAGAGGGTCCTCGAGGTGAGGGGTGTGGCCCTTCCTTCGGGGCGGGAGGTCTTCCGCACCACCTCCCTCCAGGTGAAGCGGTACTGGGACACCACGGGCTTTGGCGGCACCACGGCGCTTCGCCTGGAGGTGGACTACACCGGGGAGAAGACGGGCACGGCCTACGCCCTCCTCGCCCTCCAGGTCCAGGGGACGGGGCTTTCGGGCCAGAACCTCCAGGCCCAGGGCCTCATGGAGGACCTGGACGGCTTCATCGCCCAGGCCTGCCGCTTCATCGGCTTCTACGAGCTTTCCTCGGTACGGTGGCTGTGCACCGCCCACCGGACCGTGAAGAAGGCCATCAACTACTGGAACCAGCTCGGGGACATGTGGGAGGACTTCAAGAACCAGGCCATCTACTACGGCACCGGGCTGGCCCTGGACTGGCTGGGCAAGGGGCTTGGCCTCCACAAGCTCAACCCCCTGGTGGACAAGGTGGACCAGGCCCTGACGAACCTCATGAGCGACATCCGCCGCCAGAAGAACGCCATCCTGAACGCCCTGGCCCGGGCGCGGGCGGAGCAGTTGCGGGAACTGGACGCCTGGAAGCCCGGGGACGACCCCCTCTACTGGGGCCCGGAGTGGTGGACCCGGCTCATCTCCGGGGTGGTGCCCCAGCTGGGCTTCCAGGCCACGACCCAGAGCCTCGCCGACCTCCAGCGCACGGCCCAGCTCCTGGAGAACCAGTCCCGGGTGGCCCAGAACGTGAAGAACCAGCAGGAGAACCTGAGCCTGGAGAGCACCCTCCAGGACCTCTGGGACACCCTGGGGGCCGCCTGGAACTTCATCGCCGAGGCGGTGTCCAAGGGGTGGGCCTCCCTCACCGGGGGGCTTTCCGGGGCGAGCGTGGTGGGGGCGCAAAGCGCTTCCCCGGGAGGCGCCCTTGGGGCCCAGAACACCCCGGGGGGCTCCGGGGGCACCTCCGGCTCGGGCGGCACCAGCGGCTCCGGCTCGGGGGGTGTGATGGACCCCGGCATCACGGAGGAGCTCATCTCCGAGGCCCAGACCGCCCCCTCCACCCGGGAGGTGACGGAGGTGGTGGTGAAGGGCTTCGCCGAGCTCATCCGCCTGCAGGCCCAGGACTCTTTCCGGGCCGTGCAGGAGATGAAGAACCTCGCCGCCCAGCAGGCCATGACCGTGGAGCAACTGGTCCAGGTGAACCAGAACTTGGTGGAGCTCATCAGGAAGCAGGAGCGTAGCGCCGAGGACCAGCTACGGGCCCTCATGGGCCAGGTGGCCTCCCAGGCGGAGAAGACCTCGGCCAAGTACGTGGCGGCGGGGGAGGCCCTGGAGATCCTCGCGCGGCAATGGAGAGCGCAAAGCGGCACCCCGCCGCCCTCGGGGGGTAGCCCGTGAGGCGGGCCCTTCTTCCCAAGGGGTGGGGCGCGAGGCTTCTCGCCCTCCTCCCCTTCCTCTTCCTCCTGGCCCTGGCGGACCCGCCCCCGCCGCCCCAGGGACAGATCGACCAGGGGGTTCGGGACTTCCTCACGGGCATCCTCAACGCCATGCTCAACCTCAACGACTGGATCGCCCTCTTCAAGGCGAGCTTCCGGGACTTCCAGGCGGGGGCCTACACCATCGGGCGGAGCCTCATCGTGGTGGGCCTCATCTGGAGCCTGATCCGGGCGGTCTACTACGGAAGCCTGGAGGAGGTCCTGGGGGCCATGGCCCGGGTGGTCCTGGCGGGGGGGTTCCTCTGGTTCGGGGAGGTCCTGGACGAGAGCTTCGGCGGGACGCAGGGCGTGTACTACGCCGTCACGAACACCTTCCGCACGGAGCTCGCGGACGCCATGACGGAGGCCGCCAACAACCTCAAGGCCCTGGGGGCGGTCATCAACCCCCTCTTCACCATCGTGGCCATCGTGGAGGCGGGCGTCGTCCACCTCGTGGGGACGGCCCTGAACGACGGGACGAACATGCCCGACTGGGCCCAGCAGATCCTCGCGGGCATCGGGGCGGCGGCCCAGCTTCTCAACCCCGCCTCCCTCCTCCTCGTTCCCTTCGTCATCATCGCCATGGTCCTCACGGTGCTCATCAGCACCATGTTCATGCTGGCCTCCGCCTTCTGGCCCATCGTGGCGGGGAGCCTGGCCCTTCCCATCGGCCTCGGGCTCCAGCTTTTCGGGCGGTGGCTTTCCGTGGTAGTGTGGGCCTTCATCATGGGGGCCGTCGGGCCTTTCGTGGTGCGGGGGGGCATGGAGCTCGGGGTCTCCCGTCCGGCGGCCTACATCGCCTCCCAGGCCAAGGAGATCGTGGACACCACCGTGGAACAGCTCACCGGGCAGTTCCGGGAGAACCGCCGCATCTTCGCCGAGACCCTGCAGAACCTGGCCGTCCAGAACGGGTGGGACCCCCGGGTGTGCGGCTTTGAGGTCTTCGCGGACACGGACGGGAAGCTCAACTACCGGAACGTCCCCCCGGACGGCAAGGCCCTCCTCTCCCCCGTGGCGTGCGGAACCATGACCAAGGAGGCCATCGCCCAGGGAATGCGCCAGATGGGCACCTTCGTCCTGGGCATCGGCAAAGGGCTCGTGGACATGTTCCAGGCCTGGGCCCAGACCCTGCTGATGACTGTGGGAGGCATGGCGGCGGCCCTCCTCATCGCGGGCTATCTCTCCAGCCTGGTGGCCACCTTCTTCGGCGGGCTTTCCCTGGCCGTGACGGCGGCGGCCGTCAGCTACGCCACGGGGATGGCAACCCAGGCCGTGGGCAGGGCCATGGGCGGGGCCGCGAGCGCCCTGGAGGGGATGGGCCAGGCCGCGGGGAGTCTGGGCCGGGGGCTTGGGGGGCCCTCGAGGGCCCTTCCCTCGGGCGCAGGCGGCGGAGGCTTCTCTTCAGCCGCAAGCGGTGGGGGCCAGGAGGTGCCTCCCGCCTACCAGCGCACGGTGGAGGTCCAGGCCCCCGGGACGGGGGTGCCGTACATGCACCGGGCCGAGTACGGTCAGGGTGTGGAGCCCGCCGTGGTGCGGCCCGCCCCCGGGGTGGGGCAGAGCGTGGGCTACACGGGTCCCGGGGAGGTCCCCTCCTACAAGGGAGCCCCTGAGGCCCCGGGAAGGTGGACCGACCGGGCCAAGGAGGTGCGGCCCCCGGAGACCCCCTCGGGCACCACCCTTCCCGCAGGGGGGCCGCCTCCGGGCAGGTGGATTGACAGGAGCGCTTACAGGAAGGGAGGTGATGAGGAGTGAAGCGCTGGATTGACCGTGGACCGAAGTGGGTCAAAAGGGACCCCTTGCCCAGGGTGGAGTTCCGCCTGAGCGAGGAGGCCTTGGCGGCGCTTCGCGCCCGGCCCCTGGCCCCTAAGGCCCCAGGAAGGTGGATCGCCCGGGCGCGGGGGAGGAGGTAGGTGGAGGCCGCTTCCCTCTTCGAGACCCCACGCCCCCTCAAGGCCCTTCGGGCTTTGGGGTTCCTCCTCTTCCTCGCCACCCTGGGCCTCGTCTTCTACCTGGGGGCGCGGGGGGCCCTCGAGGCGGCGAACGCCCTGGCCGAGGCGGGCTGGGACCGGGCCGTGGGCAGGCCCGGGGCGAGGGGCCTGGAGTTCGCCACCGCCTGCATGCTCAATGTCGCCACCTCGTGCGGAAGCGAGCTCAACCGGCTCTGGGCGGCCCGGCTCAACTACGACCTCCTCCGGCTCGTCCTCATCCTGGGGTTCGTGGGGGGCCTCGCCCCCTTCGTCTACAGCCCCGCGAGGCCCAGGAAACTCCCGGGGCAGGGGCGGTGGGCCACGGAGAGGGACCTCGAGCCCTACCTCAACCCCAAGGGTGTGGGCTGGTACGGCCAGCTCGGGAAGAGGCCCCTCCGGGTCTCCGAGGGCCAGCGGGTGGCCCACACCCTGGTGGTGGGGAAGCCGGGGCACGGGAAGACCTCGGGGTACTACCTGCCCAACCTCCTCCTGGACGCCAAGGACGGGTGGACGGCCATCGTCTACGACCTGAAGTACCCGGACCGGGAAGGCCTCATGGAGGCCATGACCTACTACGCCCACCACGGGCGGGCCGTCTACCCCTTCACCCCGTGGGGGGAAAGGTCCTACCGCATCAACTTCCTGGAGGGGGCCGAGGACATCACCCAGGCCAAGCTCATCGCCGAGATCTTCGTGCCCCGGAACCCTAAGGTCCCGGACTCCAAGGAGTTCTACCCGGGCCTCGAGCGGACCCTGCTCCAGGCCCTGATCCACGCCGAGGGGGTGGAGGGGCGGTACTCCCTGGCCCACGTCTACCGGGTCCTGGGGGACGGGGTGGCCGGGCTCAAGGCCTACGTGGAGGTGCGGCCCTACCTGCAGGTGGAACTCAAGACCCTCCTGGAGATGCGGCAGGACCAGCTGGCGGGGATCCTGAACGGGGCCCGGAACCGCCTCTCCATCTGGCTGGACCCGGGCCTCGCCGCCGCCACGGAGCCCGGGCCCATGGAGGTCCCCTGGGCGAAGGTTTTCTCCGAGCCCAGCCTGGTCTACATCGGCGTGCCCCAGGAGCTCATCGGGGACAACGCCTCGGGGTACGTGCTCCTCAAGCTCCTGAAGCGCATCGTGGACCTGAAGACCCTCCAGCACGCTAACCGGAACGGGGGCAGGCTCAAGGTGCCCGTGAGCGTCTACTGGGACGAGTTCCCCAACTTCGGCTTCCTCCCCGGGATCAAGGAGAACCTGGGCACCATGCGCTCCCGGAGGGTGGCCTACCACATCGCCGTGCAGAACACGGACCAGGGGCGGGCCGTCTACGGGGAGGAGTGGGAGGCCATAGAGGGCACCTTCGCCCAGCGGGTCTACTTCCTCTCCGGCCTCTCCGACAACGACGCCGCCCGCCTCTCGGAGGTCCTGGGGGAGACCTCGGTGATGCAGGAGGTGCGGGGGGTGAGCCGGAGGGGCCTTCTCCCCATCCCCACGAGCCGAACCGTGGGGGAGCGGGAGGTGGCCCGGCCCCTCCTCTCCCCGGAGGAGATGCGCACCGCCCCCAAGGGGGAGGCGGTGGTCCTGCTGGAGGGCGCTCCTCCGGCCCGCATGAACCTCTTCGGCATGTGGCGGAAGGAACACCTCCTGCACCGCCTCTGGAAGAAGGCGCGGGAGGCGCGGGTGGAGGAGGCGGGCTTCCCCCTTCCCCGGACGCGGGGGCCCGTCTCCCTCCCCGCCTCCGCCTCGCCCGAGGGGGAGGCCGCCCCCTGGAGCCGGGACCCCTCGAGGCCCGAAAGCCTCCTCCTCTACCTGGAGGCCCTCACCCGGCGGGTGCCCGAGTTCAAGCGGCACTACCGGGGCTCGGAGACCCTTCGCCTGGACCTCCGCCTCCCCGAGGGCTTCCCCACCCCCGAGCCCGCCTGGGTGAAGCTGGGCTGGTGCGAGGTGGAGGGGGAGCCCGTGCGCCTCTCCATCACCCAGAAGGGCCTCAAGGCCATCCAGGGGGCAGACCGGGAGGGGTACCGGGCCCTCCTCCGGTGGTGCCGGGCGGTGGAGCGGTGGAAGAAGGAGCGCCGGGAGGCGCCCGTGCCCGAGGTCCTGGCCTTCCCCCGGGAGGAGGGGGAGCAGGTGCTTTTGGGGAAGCTCTGCGGCGAAGCGGTGGAGGTGAAGGAGGATGAGGTCCTGGTTCGTCCCAGTCTTGGCCTTGGCGGCCTCCGTTGCCCTGGGAAGGAGCTACACCCTGGAGGAGGCGGCGGAGGCGGTGAGGCGGGCCACGGGGGAGGTCCTGGTGCAGGTGGCGGTCCTGGACCTGAAGCCCCTGGCGGAGGCCCTGAGGGAGGCGATGGTGAAGGGAGGGGTGAAGGTGTACCTGCTCACCACGGATAGCGGCCTCACCCACCCGAAGAGCTACGCCCCCTCCCTGGCCCTGGCGGGGGCCGTGGTGCGCTTCGCCCCCCGGGTGGACGGGGAGTTCGTGGTGGTGGACCGGAAGGAGGCCATCCGCCTCCTTCGGGGCTACGTGGGCCTCTCCCTGGAGGGGGCGGAGCCCGCTCCCCTGGTGGAGCGCTTCTACTTCGCCTTCCTCCGGGGGGTGCCCTTCGCGGTGGAGGACTGGGTGCACCGGCTCTACATCCGGGAGTACGTGAAAGGAGGTGGAAGGTGAAGTGGGCGGAGCTTCTGGGTAAAGCGGTGGCCGTCTTGGGAGCCGGGCTTTTCCTCCTCGGCCTCTTCCGGCTGGACGGGGCCGGGGTGGGGGCGGGGCTCGTGGTCTTCCTCTACGGGGTGGGCCTCGCCCTCCTGGCCGGGGTGTACGGGGAGCTCAAGGCGGTGCGGGCCCTCCTGGAGAGGGAGGTGGAGAAGGGGTGAGGCGAGCGGCCTACCTGGTCCTCCTCCTGGGGGCGGCCTTCGCGTGCGGCCACGTCCCCCAGGACCTCTGGGCGAAGACGTGGAAGTACGCCCGGGCCTGGGGGGTGGACCCCTACCTGGTGGCCGCCGTGGTGTGGGTGGAAAGCGGCTACTGCCCGGGAGCAGTAGGGCGGGCCGGAGAAGTGGGCCTGGGCCAGTTCATGCCGGGGACCTGGGCGCGCACCACGGGGGCTCCCGTGGAGTGGCGGGCCCACCCCGACTGGGCGCTCTGGGCCACGGCGAAGCACCTCCGGGAGCTCTGGGAGGCCACCCGGGACTGGCGGCTGGCCCTCGCCGCCTACAACGCCGGGCTCGGAGCGGTGAGGAGAGGGGCCATTCCCGCCTCCACCCAGAGGTACGTGGAGCGGGTGCTTTCGGTCTACCGGGCCTGGCGGAGGGGGTGATGGAGGCCTTGCCTGCCTTCCACGCCCTCGAGGCCCTGGGCCGGGCCTTCTCCCAGAAGGAGGCCTGGGTCTTGCTCGGGGTGGGGGCCCTCTCGGGGTACGCCCTGGGCCGGGTGGCCCGGGTCCTCCTCCCCTGGACGGCCCTCCTCTACCTGGGGGCGGCCCTCCTCGGGCGGGCGGACCTGGAGAGGCTCGCCCACCACCTTGGGGCGGCCTCCAAGGAGGTGTGGGCCTTCCTCTCCGGCCTCCCCACGGGCCTCTCCCTGGGGGCGATGGTGGGCTTTTTGTCCGGGCTTTCGGACCGTTGGGAATAACGCATGGTGCGGCTTCGCGAGGGGTTTGACAGGGAGTTCGCGGCGCTTATGGAGAAGCTTCCCCCCTGGGTACGCAAGGAGGTGGAGCCCCACGGGGCGAAGCTGGAGGAGATCGCCATGGACCTCGGGGCCCCCCTGGCCTACACCGTGGACGGGGCCCCCCGCTTCTCGGAGCGGGAGATCACCAAGGAGGACCTGAGCTTCGTCCTTCACCGGGTGGGGGGGTTCAAGGAGAATAACCGGGCCGGGATCGAGGGCACCCTCCACCGGGTCTCCCGCATCCAGTCGGCCCTGGGGGAGATGACGGGCATCACCATCCGGGTGGGGAAGTTCGTGGAGGGGGTGGCGGAGCCCCTCAGGCCCTACCTCCTGGAAAGCGGGGGAAGCCTCCTCGTGGTGGGGCCGCCCCGCACGGGGAAGACGACCCTCCTCAGGGACATCGTGCGCATCCTGGCGGAGCGGTGGGGGCCCCGTGTGGTGGTGGTGGACACCTCCAACGAGATCGGGGGGGACGGGCTCACCGCCCACCCGGGGATCCGGCCCGCCCGGAGGATGCAGGTGCCGGACCCTCCCTCCAGGAACCAGGGGCGGATCATCTACCAGGCCATCGCCAACCACTCCCCGGAGGTGGTGGTGGTGGACGAGATCGGCTACAACGAGGACGTGCAGGAGTGCCTCACCGCCTCCCGGAGGGGGGTGCGGGTGGTGGCCACGGCCCACGGGGAGAGGCTTTTGGACGCGCTGGAGAACCCCGCCCTGCACCCTGTCCTCGGGGAGCCGGACCTGAGGGAAGGGAGGCGGAGGACCCGGCCCTCCTTCGGGATGGCCCTCCAGGTGGTGGCGAAGGGGCGCTACCTCGTCTACCCCGACCTGGCCCAGGCTCTGGACGACCTCCTCCAGGGGAGGGAGCCGGAGGGGGTGGAGCTTAGCGTGTAATGTGTTGCCATAAAAGTTAGAGAGTGGTAGCATGTGGCTATGCGGCGAGTCGCCCTAGCCACCCTTTTGTTGGCGGGTTCGGTGAAGGCGCAGATGGCGGACGTGCCCCCAGGGCATTGGGCCGAGGGGGCGGTGCGGGCCCTCCTGGAGAAGGGCGTCCTCACGGGCTTCCCGGACGGCACCTTCCGGGGGAACCAGGCGGTGAACCGCTACCAGGCGGCGGTCCTGCTCTACCGGGCCTACCTCACCTGGACGGAGGAGGTCCTGGCCCGGGTGCGGAAGGCCCTGGAGGAGGCGGGGGCGGCCCCGGAGCGGATCGCCGAGCTCTACGGGCAGGTGGCCGACCTCCTGGAGATGGTGCCGGAGGTGAGGCGGGCCCTGGAGGACCAGGGGGTGCGCCTGGAGGCCATGGAGAAGGACCTGGAGGAGGTGCGCCAGGCCCTCCTCACCGCCCTGGAGGCCCAGGCCGCCCTCAAGGACCTGGAGGCCCTCGAGGGGGCGGTGGACCGCTTGGAGAAGGAGCTTGGGGCGCAGAAGGCGGCCCTCGCCCAGATGGAGGTGCGGGTGAAGGCCCTCGAGGCCGCCCTCGCTGAGCTCACCCAAAAGGTCCAGGAGAACGAGGCGGCCCGGGTGAAGGACGCCCAGGCCACGGGCAAGCGGGTCTACGCCCTGGAGGAGAGGACCAAGGCCTTGGAGGAGCGGGTGGACTCCCGGGCGAGGGCCCAGGTCTACGCCGGAGTGGGGGAGAGGGGTCCCTTCGGGGGCCTCGCCCTGGGGTGGGAGGAGGCCCAGGTGCACCTGGGCACCGACCGGGTGGAGGCCTCCTTCCAGGCGGGAAGCGTGCGGGTGGCCTACCGGAGCCTGGAGGGCCGGAGCGAGGCCACCGCCCGGGCCGGGCTCTTCCAGGGCATCCGCCTGGTGGGGGAGCTCGGGGCGGGGGACGGCGGCTACTACTTCGGGGCGGGCTACGTGGAGCACGAGCCCGAAGGCGGCCTCCTCCCCGGGGTGCACGCCCGCATCGGCCTCGGCGCGGGCCTCGTGGGGGGCGAGCCCGGGCGGTACTTCGTGGAGGCGCAGGGCGGGGCCTTCCTGGGCCCCGTGGACCTGACCCTGGGCTACGGACGCTACTTTGGCCTCGGGAGCGGGGACACCCCCTTCTCCGCCCTCTTCGCCACCCTGGTCTACCCCGGGGAGGGCTTCTTTGGGGAGGCGCGCCTGGCCTACGCCGTGCCCCAGGAGGACATCGGGCGGGACCGGGGCCTTCTGGTGGAGGGAGAGGTGGGCTTCCCCCTCGCGCCCTTCCGGGTGAGCCTCCAGGCGGGGTACCGGGACGGGCTTTGGGGGAGGGGCGTGGCCTCCCACGTGGACCGCTTCCGCTTCACCACGGCCACGGGCTTCTACGGGGGCGTGCGGTTGAGCTATGAGGTTCGCTTCTAGCGCTTTCCTGGCCCTTGCCCTCCTCCTTTCCTCCTGCACGGAGCTCCAGCGGGAGTTCCAGGGCCCGGCCCGCCTCGAGGTGGCGGGGGTCAAGGAGGGGGCGTGCGCCACGGTGAAGGTGGGGGGCCAGAGCGCCACCCGGTGCGAGGACTACACCTTCCGCTTCACGGGGGTGTTCGGGAAGGTCCCCGTGGAGGTGCGGGTGGAGTGGCAGGGGGTGGAGGTCCAGGGCTACCAAGGGGAGGTGGAGCTCAGGCCCGGGGGCATGGCCCGGGTGGAGGTGGCCCGGAGGACCCTCGCCTTGCGGGCGGAGGCCCCCTGGGCGAGCGGCGCCGCCACCTACGAGGCCTGGGTGGACGGGGAGTGGGCCTTCGGGGTGGCGGCCTACCCCGACCCGGCCCCCTCGGGCCTCGAGGGCATGGTCCTGGTCCACCGGGGCGGGGCCTCCTTCCAGGTGCCCACGGCCCCCAGGGCGGTGATCCGGGTGCGGGACGGGGCGGGGGAGGCCCGGGTGGAGGTGGCCTCGCCCCAGGACGGCGGGGTGGTGCGGGTGCCCGAGCCCCGGTACGCCCCCATCCACCTGACCCCGGAGGAGGTGGCCTCGAGGGTGGGGTGCGTGGCGGCCTTCCTCGGGGACGTGGAGCGGGCCCGGTCCTGCACCCCGCCCTTCGCCCTGGCCGTGAGCCCCCCGGACGGGGAGTACCGGGAGGTCCTCCTCGTGGCCTACGCGGACGGCCTCCCCTTCCAGGAGGGGCGGGTGGTGGCCCGCTCCGGGGAGAGCCGGACCGTGCCCATGGCCCGGAAGCGGGTGCGGGTGGAGCTCACCGCCCCCGGGTTCACGGCGGACGTGCAGGCGGTGGGCGAGGTCTGGCTCCGGGGGGAGGACCAGGAGGGGGTGGCCCTCTACGGCGACCCCCCGCCTCCCGGGTACGAGGGCTACCGCCTGGCCGACCGGGCCGTGGTGGTGAACGGGGTGGCGGAGCTTTCCGCCCCCACGGGGCGGATGGTCCTCTTCCGGCTGGTGGGGAACCGCACCACGGCGGGGGTGGTGGACCTCCTGGACGGCGACCGGAGGGTGGTCCTGCCGTGAGGGAGTGGGTCTCCCTCCTCGGGATGGCGGCCCTCGCCCTCCTCGGGGCCTGGTTCCTCCAAGCCTTGGTGGGCCAGGGGGTCCTGCCCTTCCTCCTCGCCCTCTCCCCCCTCCTCCGGGCCCTCTTCCGGGGAAGGGTGGGGGTCTACTACGGGGGGGCGGTCTTGGGCCTGGCCGGGGCCATGGCGTGGAGGCTGGGCGGCTCCTACGCCGCTATGGCCTACCTGGCCCTGGCGCTGGCGGCGGACGGCTTCCTCCGAGGGGAGGAGGAAGGCTATGGCTTCCTGGTGGCCTTCTTCCCGGCCCTCTTGGGCTTCTACCTGCTTCTGGGGGTGTAGATGGAAGCGCTCTGGAAGGAAATCGCGGACAAGCTTTCCTCCTTCGAGGAGGAGGTGGCGAAGGAGGTCTTGGAGAAGGCGAAGGGGGTCTTCCCCACCCGGAGGGCGAAGGAGGCCTTCCGGGCCCTCGCGGGGAGGTCTGCCACCCCCCTGGAGGAGCCCCTCCTTCGGGTGGCTACCGCCCTCGTGGAGGAGGGGCTGGCGGGGAGCTACGAGGAGGCCTTTGGCGTCCTCGGGGTGGAGGCGGAGCCGACCCAGAAAGACCCCGCTCCTTCGCAGGCTCCTCCTCCGGCAGAGGCGGCGCAGGCCCCTTCCCCGGTGGAGGCTTCTCCTCCGGTAGAGGCTTCTCCCCCGGCGCCTTCTCCTCCGGTGGAAGCTCCTTCTCCGAGGCAAGCTTCTCCACAAGGCGTTCCCCTGACGGGGAAGCAACCAGCGGGGGCGCCTCCCCCTCCCAGCCGGGCGGAGAAGACCTCCCGGTCCCAGGACCAAAACGAGGCGGCGCGGGACTCGAGGTGGCGGCGGGCCTACCAGGAGGTCTTCGGCCAGGACCCCTCGGAGGACCCCCTCCTCTACCGGGAGCGCCTGGCCCAGGCCCTGCTCTTCTACCGACCGGAGCAGGGGCGGCGCCGGGCCTTCGAGGAGGTTCGGGAGGTGGAGCGGCGGCTCCAGGAGTCCCGGAGCCGGACCCGGGAGCTTTTGGGCTCGGAGCCACAGGTGGACGTGGGGGCGGCCTACATCCAGCTGGGGAAGCTCGCCGCCCAACTGGAGGAGCTCGCGAGGCGGGTGGAGCGCCTGGAGGAGGCGGTGCAGAAGGAGGCCTCCCGGTTCGGTGGGGTGAACGCCGCTCTTCGGCTCCACCACCAGGAGATCCGGGCCCTGAAGGCCCTGGTGGAGGGCCTAAGAACGGGGGACGGCGTGGACTGGAAGCGGCTGGAGGCGGCGGTGCGGGCGGCCAAGGCCGAAGCCATCCAGGAGGCGGAGGAGCGGATCCAGGGGGCCACGGCCCTGTGGCGGGGCGAGGTGGAGCCGAGGCTCAAGGCCCTGGAGGAGTGGGCCAAGCGCATCACCGAGGCCTTCCGCCGCACCCTCGAGGCCAAGGAGCGGCGGAGGGGCCTCTTCGGGCTCTTCGGAGGTGATCGGTGAACGGGGGAGACGTGGCGTTCAAGGCGGGGGACGTGGTGTTCACCGTTCCCCGGAGCATGTTCCGTGCGGACGTAAACGGGGTTGTCCAGGTGGGGGAACACCAGGTGCCCGCCAAGGTGATCTACGCCGCCTGGGCCGTGGGCGTGGACGAAGGGGTGAAGGCGGGGGTGGTCCTGGGGGCGGGCTTGAGCCTGGCCCTGGTCCTCTTGGCCCTGCTCCTCTTCCGGGCGGTGAACGCCTGGCGGGAACGCAGGCGGTGGACGCCCCTGGACCGGGTCCTGAGGTGAGCCGTGCTCAGGGTCTACGCCCAGGCCGCCATCGCCGCCGCCGCCATGCCCGTGGTGGGCTTCATCACGGGAAAAGTGGTGGGGGAGGTGCAAACAGTTGGGAAATAGCGCACACTTCTTCACCCCAGCGCTCACGTGCTCTCACTTCCCGCCACCTCACCCCAGCGAGCCCCCGCGACATACGAAAAGCCCCGAAGCGCTATACTCCCCCACAGGAGGCCCCAGGTGAAGGCCAAGCCTAAGGCCACGCGCAAGCGTACCTCGCAGAAGAGGGCGAAAGCCTTCACCGGAGTCCACGCCCTCCTCCTCTTCCCTTCCGGAGAAGACCACAAGGCCACCCTGGACCTCATGCGCCGCTTCTCCGCTGGGGTGCGCTACGCCTACAACCGCCTCCTTGAAGGTCAGCCCAGGGAGGAGCTCAAACGTCAGGACAGCCCCCTCTGCGCTTTCTTTGGCCTCAACACCCGCTACGCCGACGACGCGGTGATGAAGGCCCAGGCCGTCCTGGACTCCGCCCGGGAGAGAGGAGAAGACCCTAGGAAGGTCGTCTTCGGGGGAAGGAAGCTCTTTGAGACCCTGAGGCGCAGGCACCTCTCGGGTAAGCCCCTGAAGGAGCTCAAGCGGGAGTGGAAGGAGAAGCGCCAGGGTCTCCTCTACTCCCGGGGGGACAGGACCAAGGGGGGCAACCTCAACCTCCGCCTGGAGGCCGAGGACGGGGCTTTATGGCTCCGCGTCAACCTGGGGAACGGGAGGTACGCCTGGGCCCTGGTGAAGACCTCCCACCCGAACCTGAGCGCCCTGGTGGAGCGTGTCCACGCCTCCCTCCCCTACAACGTGGAGCTCTCCCTCAAGGACGGGAAGGTCCACGCCACCTTCACCTGGGAGGAGGAGCCCACACCCCTCGTGGCCACGAAGGAGAACGGAGTCCTGGGCATAGACGTCAACTCGGACCCCTACCACCTGGCCTTGGCGGTGGTGGGGCCGGATGGAAACCTGAAGCGCCACCTCACCCTCTCCCTGGAGGAGGTGGACCGCGCTCCGAACAAAGGAGCCAAGGAGCTCGTCCTCTGGAAGATCGCCCACGAGGTGGTTTCCTTGGCCCTGGAACACGGCGTGGCTGTCGCCACGGAGCGCCTGAGGTACCTGAGGAAGTCCAGGAGGGGTGATGGTTCGGGAAGGGCCTTCCGCAGGAAGCAGCACCGCTTCGCCTACGCCTCCCTCCTCCGGAAGGTCCACTCCCTGGCCAGGAAGAGGGGTGTCCAAGTCGTGGAGGTGAACCCCCAGGACACCTCCACCATCGGCATGCTCAAGTACGCCCCGCAGCTTTCCCTGTCCAAGGACGTGGCCGCCGCTTACGTCATCGGGAGAAGGGCCTTAGGGTTCAAGGAGAAGCTCCCCAAAGGCTACGGGAAGCTTCTCCGGGACGAACGCTTCAGGGACCACGTCCAGGGCTTCTACGCCTCCAGGGTGCAGGAACTCCGCGCGAAGAGAAGCGCGGAGCCCAACCCCTACCTCAGGCGCAGGCTTTCCCGGGAGATCGGGAAGGCGAAGCGCCACCTCTCCTTGCTTTCAAGCCTTCAGGGTTCACCGGGGAGCCAGAGGGAGGTCACCGACGGAAGGAACTCCCCTGGCGTTAATCCCTGGCGGGTTCTGAGGGTAGGCCTCTTCCTTCCCCTTCTCAGGAGCACGGTTCCTCGTGACCTCTCCCCGCTGAAGGTCTTCCTTCACCGAGGAGCGTGGAAGGGGTGGGGGAGTAGCTTAGGTCCCCATCCTGGTGGGGGGCCGGAGTGCGCTAATGTGCACTTTGGTTGACCAGGCTATGGCGAAGTTCCCGCTCCTGGCGGTGGTGGGCGTGGTGGTCTACGCCGTGGCCCTGGCCGCGAGCTACGCCCACCTCCGGCACTACTACGCCCGCTTTGACGGCGAGGGGGTGCGGGCCTCCCCCTTCATCGCCTTCGCCGTGGAGGTGGCGACTTTTTACCTCTCCTTCGCCTCCGTGGTCCTGGGGAGCGAGTGGGCCCTCTGGGGGAGCCTCATCGGGGCGGGGGTGGTGTTCTGGGGGAACCTCACCTCCATGAGCCTGGGCCTGGCGGAGCGGAAGCGGGGCGTGGACGCCCGGGTGAACAGGGAGGCCCCGGAGGAGCCGGTCCTTGCGGAGACGGGTGCCCTCCAGAAGGGGGGCGAGGCCGTGGACAGGGAGGAGGTGGTCCGGGTGAGGGCGAAGAAGGCCGTGAACGGGGAGGAGGCGGGAAACGCCAGGGCGCCCGCCGCTTTCCCGGTAGGGGAGTCCCCGGAGGTGAACGGGGCCGTGGGGCCCCGGAGGGAGGGGAAGACGGAGAACACCCTCCCCGTTCCCCTAGAGGAGGAGGAGCTCTCTCTTTTGGAGGCCCTCGAGGTCCCCAAGGGGCCGAGCGCCCTGGCCCGGGAGCTCGGGTGGCCCAAGTCCACGGTGGCCAAGAGGCTCCAGCGCCTGGTGAGCCGGGGCCTGGTAGAAGCGAGGGATGGCGTCTACCGCAGGACGGAGAGGGCTTCGGCCTGAGCTTTTGGGGGCCCTGGCGGGGCTACTGGATGGCCCCTGGGGGGCTCCCTTCACCGGGGCCCTCTTCGCCAGGCGGGTGGGGTGGAGGGAGGCCTTCTTCTCCGGCCTCGGGTGGCTCACGGCGGGGATGAAGGGGGCCTCGCCCCTCCTCGCCCTCTGGGTGGGGCAGGGGGTCCTGGCCCTCTGGAGGCGGGGGGGCTGGTGGCGCCTAGGGGCGGTCCTCGCCTTCCTCCTCGGGGGCCTCCTCTTCCGGGGCCTGTGGCTCGCCCCCCTAGGGGTGGTCCTGGCCGGGGTCCTGCCCGGAGGATGGCGGTACGCCGCCCTGGCCCTGGCCGGGGTGGGCGTGTACGGGTGGACGGGACTTCTCCTCTCCTTGGGAGCCTGGGCGGCGGAAACGGTGGGTCTGGAGAGGGGTGAGCGGTTCCGGGGCATGGACGTTCCCGCCCTGGTGTACGGGGGGGTCCTCCTGGCGCGGAACATGCTCCTGGAGGTGGTGAACGGGTGAACGGCGTGCTCCTCGCCCTCACCGGACTCGCCCTGGTGGCGGGATACGCCGTCTACCTGGCGTTCACCGTCCTTCGCTACCGGGGTGTCCCTGTTCCCCTCGAGGCGGGCCCCTTCGCCGAGGAGGCTTTGCGGAAGGGCCTCACGGGCTTCCGGGTGCGGGTGGGCCAGAGAAACGGCGTGCGCTACCCGGAGCGGAGCGTCTACCTGACCCGGGCCGTGTACGAGGGGAAGAGCCTATACCACCTGGCCGTGGCCGTTCACGAGGTGGGGCACGCCCTGCAATGGCGTGAACGCCCCGAGATGGTGCGGGCCGCGCAGGGGGCCCTGACCCTGGCCCTGGGGCTTCTCGTCCTCGGGTTCCTGGTGGGCCCGAGCCCCCTCGGGGCGGCCTTCCTCACCGGGGGGTATGGCCTCTTCCTCGCGAGCCTTCCCCTAGAGGTGGACGCCAACCGGCGGGGCCTCGAGGTCCTGCCCCCGGAGTGGAGGGAGGAGGCGAGGCGGGTGATGGCCGCCCTCACGGGCTCCTACGTGGCGGTGCCCTTGGGCGGGCTCCTGGTGGCCGTGGGGTTCCTCGTGGGGTGGTCTTAGCTACACGCCGTTCCCCTCTCCCTTCCCCGTGTAGCTAAGACGCGCCACCAAAATCCAAACCCCGGAGCTCAGCGCCCCGGGGTGCCATGAAGGAGAAGGTTTCGGCCTTCCGAGGTCAGTATATCACGCCTCGGCCTTGCTCGGAGGGAGGACGGTGGCGTCCACGGTGCCGTCCCCTCTGTCCTTCACCACCAGGCGGGCGCCCTCCTTGGCCGCCTCCCGGAAGGCGGAGAGCCAGGCGTGGGTCCTGGGGGCGTCCCGGAGGTCCACGTCCAGGTAGGGGCCGAGGACGGGGTCCTCCCCGATGACCATGCGGACCCGCTCCTCCTCCCCTTGGTCCCGGGCCACGTGGAGGAAAAAGCCCGCCAGGTTCTCCAGGTAGGCCCGGCCCTGCCCCTTGGGCCTCGCGTACTCCCGGAAGATCTCCGCCAGCATGGCCCCAGTATACCACCAGACCAGGAGTTGCCTGAAAGGAGATCTGCTGGTAGCATGAGGTTGCCATGAAGGAGATGGTCCTCATCTTCAAGGAGGTGCGCGACCAGGAGGCTTTCCGTGAGGCGCTGGAGAAGGCGAGCCTGGGCCGGGCGGTGACCCAGCCCGACCACGGCTGGCCCAAGCCGGCCCTCAGGGTGTGGGGGGTGAACCCCTCGCACGTCCTGGCCGCGTCCATCTGGACGGGCTTCGAGCCCGAGGTGGTGCTGGAGTAGGCCTTCCGCCCTTCTTTGCCCTGGAAGGACGCCCTTATCCTTCCGGGGTTTTTGTTTGATAATGGACCTATGCTTCGGGCGCAGAACAAGAACCTGGCCCAGCAGGCCCTGAGGGAGGTCCTGGGGAGCCGCCTCTTCTGGCTCATGGTGGCCGGAGGGGTGCTCCTGGACCTCGCCGGGGGAGGGACCCAGGCCTTCTACCTCGCCGGGGTGATCCTGCTCTCGCTTTTCATCCTGAGGAGCCTCCTCTTCAGCCCCCACCTCTTCTTCCCCCCGGGACCCCTGTCGAGCACTCAGGACGAGTTGCGGAGGCTCCGGGAGGAGGTGCGCCGCCTGAGGCGGGGAAGGTAAAACCTTTCGGCCCCCGGCGGAGGGCCAGGGGCCTACTCGGTGGAGGTACAAAATGGCCGACAGCCGGCTAGGCGGCCCGGCTCTTTCATCTTAGCCCAGGGAGGCCCTTCGCCGCAAGAGCCAACCACATGCGCTTGCTTACCTCCACCTGAAAGAGTACCATGAGGGTGGAGGTACAAAATGCGTACCGACAGCATCCGGCTCATGGCGGAAGGCATCCGGCCTTTGGCCAGCAGGGAGCAGGTCATGAGGGCGTTCGCGGCGGAGGACTACGAGGCGCTGGGGCGGCACTACTACGCCCTGGCCCTCAAGGAGGGCTTCTCCCGGTTCCACCTCCTCGGGGACGAGGCCCTGGACCTCGCCCAGGAGGTGGCCCTCAAGGTTCACAGCTCCCTCAAGGCCTGGCGGACGGGCGAGCGGAAGCTCCCCTCCCCCTCCAAGAACCTCACCTTCTGGGTGATGGTGGAGGCTGACCGCGCCGTGCGGGAGTGGTTCTACCGGAACCGGGGGGTGGGGTACACGAACTCCCGGCTCGTGGCCAGGGTCAAGCGGGCCACGGAAGGGCTTCAGGCGGAGCTCGGGCGTGCACCCACGCCGGAGGAGGTCGCCGAGAGGCTCGGGATCCCCTTGGAGGTGGTGGAGGAGGCCTTGGCCGTAGCGGAGGCGGAGGCCATCCTCAGCCTGGACGACACCACCGAAGAGGGCACCCGGCTGGAGGAGTTCGTGGGCCACGACCCCTGGGAGCGCGAGGAGGAGAGGGCCCGCGCCTTTGAAGCCCTGGAGGAGGCCATCGAGCGCTATGGCCTCCGGCGGAAGCTGGGCGAGAAGGAGGCGGAGCTCTTGGAGCGCTTCCTAGAGGGCGGCTTGGAGGAAGAGGAGCTTGAGGAGCTTGAAGCGGCCCTGAAGGAGGCCATGACGAGGACCCAAGCGGTCTAGGCGGCTTCGGCACCCTGCACCTCGCCTTGGGGGGACGCCCTTATCCCTCCAAGGTTTCTTCTATTGCTAAACGCGGCAGAGATAGGTAGCATGAGGTTGGAGGTACAAGATGGTCAAGGTCAGCGTGCGGAGCCTCTACTTCGCGGCTCAGGCTCAGGCGGCTTCGGTGGAGGAGGCCCTCGAGGCCCTTCGGCGGCTCTGGAAGGAGGACGGGAGCGTGAGGGATCTGATGACCAAGGCGGCGAAGGAGGGCTACGTCCTGGTGGACACCCGGGACGTGCCCGCCCCCTTCGTGGCCGCGGTCAGGGTGGCCCTGGCCCGCCTCCGGGAGCGCCTGAAGGAGGAGACGCCCTCCACCTTGCTCGTGAAGGGCACGGGCAAGGCCAAGGAGGAGCGCAAGCCCGAGGAGCGCAAGCCCATGGTCTGGGAGTCCCCCGAGGGGGTGAAGTACGCCGTGGAGGTGTACGACCTTACCCCGAGGGAGGAGAAGCATTGGGGCTTCCGGGACAAGCGGGTGGAGGACGCCGCCAAGTGGGTGGAGAAGTTCCTCTCCGGGGTGGAGTACGAGGAGGGCGCGAGCCCCCTCGAGGAGGCCCTGGAACACGAGGACAACCCCCACTTCCGGCGTGAAGACCTCATCCCCGAGGACCTGGAGGCCAGGCTCAGGCTCCTGGGTTGGGACGGCACCTTGAGGAGCTTCCAGGCCCTGGTGGACACCCTCCCCGCCAGGGAGAAGGCTTTCGTGGAGAGGGTGCGGTCCATCTCCGCCCTGGTGGACCGCGAGAAGGACCAGGTGGTGGCCGTGAAGAGCCCTATCGGGTGGGAGGTACGGCAGGGCCTCTCCAGGGAGGCGATGAAGGCCGTCATGGCCGTCGGCCTCCTGCAGGAGCTCGTGAAGGAGCCCTCCTGGAAGGTCCACGAGGTGCGCCGCCACGTGGAGGCGGTGGCCGAGGCGGACGCCCACCTGAAGGGCCTGTTGGCGGAGCTTGAGGCCATCGCCACCCTCCGCCAGGCCAAGCACCACCTGGACCAGGTAGGGCGGGGCAGGGCGATCGCCGTCTACCGCGACCCTGCCACCGGGGAGCCCGTCTACCGGACCCCGGTCATCGGGTAGACACCCTTCTTTGCCCCGGGGGGACCACCTTCTCCTTCCGGGGTTTTCTGTTTGGCCCGGATGCTCTCTTTTGGCAACGTAGGTTGCCCGACAACCCCCCTTTCCCCGATTTTCTCTCACGCTTGTTGTGCCTGCCCCCCGGGGGGTGGCAAAACCCAGTAGCGCTACCCCCGGGGAGGGTGGCAAAACCTTGTTGTGCTCGTCCCCCGGGGGGTGGCAAAACTCCGTAGCGCTACCCCCGGGGGGGTGGCAAAACTCCGTAGTGCTACCCCCGGGGGGGTGGCAAAACTCCGTAGTGTTCGTCCCCCGGGGGGTGGCAAAACTTCGTGGTGGATAGGCCCTAGCCCGAGCGCCACCGGGTGGCGAGTTTGAGCGGCTTCGGGCCGCAAGGTAGCCTCGCCGACCCGGGAGAGGCTTGGACACACCTGGGCCACCACTTGTGCCACCGGTTGTGTCATCCCCGGGCATCGGCCTCGGAGGGCTCAAGCCCGGGGTGGTCCTCGAGGCCATGGAGGAGACCCTAGGACGGGTGGGGAACCGGGTGGTCCTCTACCGCCTGTGAGCGGGGGGGCCTTCCGGCCCCTCGGGGGGGACCGCTATGGAAGTGCTAAAACGGTTCGCCCGGGTGAGCGGGAGCTTCGCCGTGGTCTTTGAGGAGGGGAAGCCCGTGAGGGTGGCTGGAAGGCCCCGGCCCCAGGACCACCTCTTCCTCATGGAGCTCGCGGAAGAGGTGGTGCGGGCCCTCGCTCCGGGGAAGAGCGGCCTCGTCCTGGTGAGCCCGGAGCGGGTGCGGGTGGCGTATAGGGAAGAGGGCCTGGGGGCCTGACGGCCCCACGGCCAAGGGCAGGAGGTGCAAGATGATCGCGCTCCTGCCCAACACGGACGGCGTTCCCAAGACCAGGCTCTCGGACCGAGCCCTGGAGGGCCTCATCCGGCGGCACGGGGCCTACGTCCACCCCCGGCTGGTGGAGGAGGGGTGGGTGGACCTGGAGGACCTCGAGGCCCTGGGCCACGTGGAGGTCCTGGAGGTCCAGCCCCTTCCGGGGGAGAAGGTCTTCGTGCCGAGCCGGGCCGGGTGGGTGGTCCTGGAGGTGGCTTAGGGCCAGGGGGGGCCGGGTGGCCCCCCTCGCGCCCGGGCAGAGGTGGGAGATGCGGCGGACGAGGAAGCACCTAGAGGAGATGGCCCAGGCGGCCCGGGCCCTCGCCCTCTACGCCGAAGACCTCCACGCCTTCCTCTCCGAGCACCCCCTGGAGGCGGAGCGGGTGGCCCGGGAGGTGGAGGAGGCGGTGGGGGAGCTCAGGGGCCTGGCCTCCCGGCTCTACGCCCTCGAGGCCAGGCTCAAGGCCCCCTACGAGGACAACTCGGCGGTGGCGCTCAGGCGGGAGCTTTTCGGGGAGGTCTGACATGGGCCACACGCACTACTGGCGGATCAGGACGGAGGCGAAGGAAGCGGTGGAGAAGAGGCTTGGGGCCGTCCTCGAGGACTTCGCCCGGCTCCTTCCCCACCTTCCTCCCCTGGCGGGGCCCGACGGAACGGGGGAGCCCATCCTCTCCCCCCCGGAGGTGGCCTTCAACGGCCCCGCCCCGGAGGACTACGAGAGCTTCGTCTTCCCCTGGTGGGAGGAGAGGGAGTGGTCCTTCGGGTTTTGCAAGACGGGGCCTGGGTGGGAGGATAAACGGCCCTTCGACCTCGCCGTCCGGGTCTTCCTGCTCTTGGCCAAGCTCCACCTGGGGGACCTCATCCGGGTGGCCTCGGACGCTCCCCTCCGGGACTGGGCCGAGGCCGCCCTCCTGGTGGAGGGGGTCTTGGCCCTCCCCGTGGACCTCTACGGGCTCCTCGGGGTGAGGCTTCTGGAGGTGGAGGACGCCCGGGGGAGGCGCTTCCTCCTGGAGCGGTGGAAGGAGGACGACACGGGGCTTTCCGACTGGCTCCAGGCCCGGGAGCGCCTGGACCGGGAAGGCCGCTTCCCCTGGCCCTTCCGGGGGCCGTACCGGGTCCTCGGGGAAGTCCACCTCCCCCAGGAGGAGCTTCCCAATCTCTGGGCCAGGGAGGGGTTCTACAGGCGAGGGTGAAGGGGAGGGCCCCCCAGGGCAGGGGGGCCTTCCGGCCCCTCGGGAGGAGACCGAAAGAGGTGGACGCGCCTATGACGGCTAAAGAGGTGGTGCAGAGGCTTCGGACGGACGGCGTGGCCCGGGTGGAGGGCATGGTGGAGCCCGACCCCTGGGGCCAGGAGGCGGTCTGGTTCTTCGGGCCCGACGGGAAGGTCCTCCAGGACTTCTACGACGAGGAGGTAGCGGGCCTTCTCCTCGAGGCCACCGCCCGGTGGGCGGACGGGCCGGGGGCCTTCGCCCTGGACCTGGAGGCGGGCCGGGTGGTGGTGGAGGTCCTGGAGGAGCAGGACCACGGCTACGAGGTCCTCCGCAAGGAGAGGGTTTCCCTGGAGGACTTCCTGGAGTAGGGGGCCCGGGGAAGGGGAAGGGGTTGTCTTAGCTACACGCCTCCTCCCCTTTCCCCTTTCGTGTAGCTAAGACCGGGAGCCTGGGGGCCTCGAGGCCCCACGGGAAAGGACGGAAAGGAGGAGAGAGGTGAAAGGCGGTTGCTGGGACGCCTCTGCCTTCGCCGAAGAGGCCCAGGCGGTCCTCGAGGACTGGCTCAGGGGGCTCCTCACCGACCGGGAGGCCCTCGAGGCCATCCTCCAGGCCGCCCGGGAGAACAACTTCTCCCCGGATTTGGAAGAGGAGGAGGGCTAGGGGGCCTAAAGGCCCCACGGGAAGAGGGCGGGAGGTGAAGGATGAAGGAGCTCAGGCTCACCCCCGAGCAGGCCGTGGCCCTCCTCAACCTCCTCCAGGCGGAGGAGGACTGGGAGGGGGAGCTTCCCCGGACCCTTCGGGAGGTGAAGGAGGCTTTGAAGGCGTGGCTCAAGGAAGAGGGGCTCAGGAAGAGCCCCACGGGGAGCTACTACCTGGCGCGCTAAAGGGCAGGGGGGGCTAAAGCCCCCCCGGAGGCCCGGCGAAAGGAGGAAAGATGAAGGCGACTCTGAAGGCGTACCTGGCGAGGAAGCCCGAGCTGGTCTACACCAACCAGGGCGTGGCGATTTGGAAGACCTCCGTGGCCGTGCAGGGGCGGCGGAAGGAGGACGAGACGGTCTTCGTTGAGGTCCTGGCCTTGGGCGGCCTCGCCGAGGCCCTGGCGGAGATGGACCCGCCCAAGGGGACTTACGCCCACCTGGAGGGCAGGCTCCAGACGGAGACCTACGAGGGGAAGGACGGGAAGAAGACCCGGCTCACCCTGGTCCTGAGCGACTTCGCCCTCCTGGTGCGGCCCAAGAAGGCGGAAGGGGCGGAAGAGGCGCAGAGCGAGGAGCCGTTCTAGAGGGCAGGGGGGGCCAAAGCCCCCCCTAAAGCCCCGTGGAGGTGGTGAGATGAACTATTCGGCCTACGCGTGCGCCCTTCTGGGCAAGAAGGCCCTGGAGTGGGAGCGGGTCCTGGAGCTTTTGGAGGAGATCCCCGACCTCCCCGAGCGGGCCGAGGTCTACCTGGAGGACGGGTACCTCTTCCTGGAGCTCGCGGAGCCCCGGGAGGAGGAGGTGTGGGTCCTGGCGGCCATCCTCGAGGCCTTCGTCCTGGAGGCGGGGCCGGACTCCGGGGGCCCGGGGTGGGCGGGGACGAAGGAGGGGAGCGTGGAGCTCCTTCCCCAGAACCTCCCCCTCCTCGCCCGCATGTACGAGGCCTGGCGGCGGGAGAACGAGCCCGTGGGGGAAGGGGACTTAGAGGTCTTTCTGGCCCTTCTGAGGGAGGCGGAAGAGGAGGTGGCCTAGGGCAGGGGGGGCGGGAGGCCGCCCCCCGGTCTTTGAGCGAGATGGTGAGGGTGCGGAGCACGAGAACGGTGGCGTGCCCCCTGTGCGGGGGAGAGGGTTTCGTCTACACCGAGTGGTTCGCCTTCCAGCCTGTGCCAGGGAGCGAGACGGAGTGCCCCGAGTGCGAGGGGATTGGCCGGGTGCCCGATCTCCTGGAGGAGATCTCAGGGTCCGAACCCCTCCAGCGGACCCCGCACGAGGCCGAGCTCTGGGCGGAGTGGGTGCGGGTCTACCGGAAGGCGAGAAGGCGGGGCCTTCCCCCTGAGGAGGCCTCGAGGGTGGCGGAAGCCGAGGTGTGGGGGTTTGAGGAGCTACCGCTCTAACGGTCTTTCAGGTCTCGGGGGGGGGCGCCGGACCAAGGACCGCCTCTCCTCCGGGGACCTTTGACGGAGGAAGGAGATGAGAAGAAGGCACCTTCGCCCCGTGGTGGTGGTGCAGGACGGGGCCGTGGCGATGGCCCGCCCCGGGGTGGGCCTCCCCGTGGTCCTGGACCTGGACGAGCACCCGGCGGACCGCTTCGCCGTGAAGGCGGACGACCGGGACCTGGGCGCCACGGAGGACCTGGCGGAGGCCTTGGAGCTGGCCGAGAGGGCCCTTCCCGCCCGGAGGGTGAACCTGGAGCTCTTGGGCGAAGCGGGTAGCGTCCTGGCGGTGCGGGTCCTCTACGGGCGCGAGAAATGACGGCTTGCCCTCTGTCTTAGCTACACACCCGCCTACTCCACTTCCCCCATGTAGCTAAGACGGAGGGCTTGGGGGCCGGAAGGCCCCGCGGGAAAAGGCGAAGGAGGTGGAGGATGCCCCTCAAGGAAAGGCTCTTCCAGACCCTGAGCAAGCTGGAGAAGGCCAAGGCGCTCCTCGGGAAGGTCCACCCCGTGGCGGGGATGGACGGGATCTTCGTGGTGGAGAGCGAAACCCAGCCGGGGAAGCGCTACCTCGTGGACCTCGAGGCCGAGACCTGCACCTGCCCGGCCTACGCCCAGGGGAAGACCCGGCCCTGCAAGCACCAGGTGGCCGTGGTCCTCTCCCTCTGGCTCCGGGAGAAGCGGGAGCGGGCTCAGGCCCGGACGGCGCGGGCGGCGGAGCGCCCGGTGGCCTAGGCCGAAGGAGGGCAGGGGGGCGGGGAAGACCCGCCCCTTTCTGGCTCGTCCTTCGGTGGCAGGAGGGGGCCCCTTCGCCCCTGGCCTGGGGCGTCCCGGTCCTGCTCCTCGCCCAAGGGGCCTTCGTCCTCGCCCACTTGAGGAGGACGGCATGAGCCTTCGCGCCAAGCTTCAGGTCCTGGCCCTCGAGGCCCTCCGCAAAGATCGGTCCTTCCGGGCGCCCTTCCACCCCGGGGCCTTCCCCCGGGAGCGGCGGGAACGGCGGGCGAGGCGAGCCCTGAAGGGGAGGAGGCCGTGGTAGAGCTCCTTCTGCTCCTCGGCCTTCTGGTGGGCCCCTTCCTCGCCCTCGTTCTCCTGGTGGGGCTCCTCGAGGAGACGGGCCTCGTGGCCAGGCCCGGAGAGGAAGACCCCGAGCGCTACCGGTGGCTCCGGGACCTCTTTGGGGAGGAGAGCCAGGGGGCAGAGGCCCCACGGGAATGAGCGGGAGGTGGAGCGGTGTTTTTGTACCTGAAGAGCCAGAGCAAGCTCCTGAACCTGGAGCGGGTGGTGGAGGTGCGCCTCGAGGGGAGCGCCCTGGTCTTTCTCCTGGACCACGGCGCGGTGCGGGTGGACTTCCCCACGCCGGAGGAGGCCAGGGGGGCCCTCGAGGCCTTGATGGTGGAGCTCGTCCTCAAGAAGGGGATGATCCCCCTCCGGCAGAAGTAGAGGGCCTGGGGGGCTGAAGCCCCCCCAGACGGAGAGGCCTATGGAAGTCCTTCAAGTCGTCCTGGCTGTCCTGGACTTCGCCGTCCTCGCCGTGGAAGCCCTGGCCCTGACCGTGGCCCTCGCCCTCTACCTGATCTACAGGGAGGAGGCCCCCTGAAAGGGCCGAGGTAGGAAGCCCGGGGAAGGAGGGGGTTGTCTTAGCTACACGCTCATCCCCTCTCCCCCTCCCGTGTAGCTAAGACGAAGGGCTTGGGGGCCAAAGCCCCCCCGGAAGGAAGCGAAGGAGGTGAAGGATGACGGTAGCGGAAGCGATTGCCAGGCTCACCCGGCCCCTCACGGCGGAGGAGATTGAGTGGAAGATTATCTCCAGCAAGAACGGGCAGACCACCATCGCCCCCTTCATCGACGCCCGGGCGGTCATGGCCCGGCTTGACGAGGCCTTCGGGCCCTTCGGGTGGCAGGTGCGCTACACCCCGGCCCAGGTGGGGGAGGAGCACGGGGTCATCGCCAGCATCGCCATCAAGAACCCCGAGACCGGGGAGTGGGTGGAGAAGCAGGACGGCTCCGGGGCCACGGACATGGAGCCCTTCAAGGGGGGCATCTCCGGGGCGCTCAAGCGGGCGGCGGTGGCGTGGGGCATCGGCAGGGAGCTCTACCGCTACCCCCGGGTGGTGATTGAAGGGGAGCACCGCTACATCCCCTTCAAGGTCCTGGAGAGGTTGAAGGGCCTCCCGGACGCGGTGGCGGCGGGGAAGCCCCTCCCTGAGGTGGTGCGGCTCAACGCCAACGGGGAGACGGTGAAGCGGTAGGCGAGGGAGGGCCGGGGGGTGGGAGGGCCCACCCCTCGGTCTCCCCTTGGAGGTGGAGGATGCTCACGGCAGAGAGGACCAAGGTAGAGGCCTCGAGGCTCAAGGAGGCGCTGAAGCGCTTGACCCCTCCCCGGTACGGCCCGGACTACGTGAGCTTTGACGGGGCGAGGGTGTGGTCCACGGGCCCCGGCGGGGTGGAGGTGGAGGCCCGGGTGGGGGAGGGAAGCTTCCCCCCCGTGGCCCTCCCCCGCAGGCCCCTCCTGGGGCTCCTGGAGGAGGTGGAGGGGGAGGTGGAGGTGGCCCTCCTGGAGGGGCGGCTCCTGGTGCGGGGAGGCCCCCTCCGGGCGGAGCTCCACACCGCTCCTCCCTTCTCCCTGGCCGTCCTGGAGGAGGAGGGGGAGGAGATCTTCCGAGCCGGGGAAGACTTCCTGAAGGCCCTGAGGAGCGCCCTCGCCCTGGGCAGGCGCCTCACCAGCCACCAGGGCAAGGTCCTGGTGGAGGTGGAGGAGCCCCGGGTGCGGGTGGCGGCCACGGACGGGTACCGCCTGCACCTCTACACCGTGAGGGCCGAGGTCTTCCGGGAAGGGGCCTACCCCCTCCCGGCGCAGGCGGAGGAGGCCCTGAAGGGCCTGGAGGGGGAGGTGTCCTTCCGCCTGGCCTGGGACGGGAGGGCCCTGGTGGCCGTGGCCCGGGACGGGCGGACGGGCCTGCCCCTCGCGGACGGAGGCTTTCCTCCCTACCGGGGCGTCCTTCCCCAGGTGCCCCCCGTGGGCCGGATCGGGGCGGAAAGGAAGAACCTCCTCGAGGCGCTGAAGCGGGCCCTGGTGGTGGCCGCCCCCCAGAACCACCCCGTGCGCCTCCAGGCGGGCGGGGGCGAGGTGCGGGTGCAGGCCCTGGACGAGGCGTGGGCCCCCGTCTCCGAGGAGGTCCTGCCCGGGGAAGGGGACGGCGAGGTGACGGTGGACGGGCGCTTCCTGAAGGAGGCCCTGGAGGAGGTGGAGGGGGAGGAGGCCGACCTCGCCCTCTACCCCGGCCCCAGGGCGCCCCTGGTGGAGGTAAGGAATGGGCGCTTCTACGCCCTCATCGCCGGACTCCTGCCTCCCCAAAACACCGGAGGCCAGGGCTAACCGGGTAGTCCGGGGGCTCCTGGAAGAGGCCTTCTTCGGCCTTCCCTTCCTGGGGAGCCGCCTCCTCCAGGAGCTCCTCTCGGGCAGAGAGGGGAGGAAGGCGGAGGCGCTCGTCCTCGCCCGGCTCCGGCAGGACCCCTACCTCGCCACGACCGTTCTCCCCCTCCCCCTTCCCCCCGGGTGGCGGGAGGCGGCGGAGGAGGGGGCGAGGGGGGACCCGAGGGTGCCCCTCTTCCCGGAGCTTCTGGCGGCGTGAGGGCTTGGGGGGGCTAAAGCCCCCCCCGGGAAAAGGAGGGAGGTGAAGATGCGGGTACTGATCCGCTACAAGGGCGAGAAGCGGTTCAAGGTCCTGGAGGCCCACGGCCTGGAGTGCACCCCCTACCCCGAGGCGGGCCGGGTGGTGGTGGAGCTCCACACGCCCATCGGGAGCGTGGTCCTGGAGGCGGAGGGGGACGTGGAGGAACTGGCGAAGACCATCCTGAACGACCTCCTCTCCGAGGACCAGTTCGTGACCCAGGTGGTGGTGAATGACGTGGTGCGCGAGCGGTGGAGGTGAGCATGCTTGGGCTTGAGAACGAGGTGAAGCGGGCGTTTGAGCGGTACCGGAAGGCCCTGGAGGAGGCCCTCGAGGCCACCCTGGAGCGGGCCCGGGCGAAGGAGGCCCTGGAGGCCCGCGTCGCCCAAGGCCTCCTCTCCGGGGAGGTGCAAGGTAGGAACGCCGAGGAGCGGGAGGCCAAGGCCCGCGCCCTGTACGCCGAGCTCTACCGGGCCCTAGCCGAGGCCGAGGAGCGCTACCAGCGGGCCAAGGCGGAGTTGGAGATCGCCCGAGCCTACACGGAGGAGGTGGGCCTCCTCGTGCGCCTGGTCTCGGAGGGGGTGCGGTTGTGAGCCGGGCCCTGACCCTCGCCTTGGTCCAGCTGGAGGTGGAGCTCCTCGCCGCCCTCCGGGCCCTGGAGGAGGAGGACGAGAAGGCGGCGGAGGCCTTCCTGGTGGCCGCCTACATCTCCCTCCTGGAGCTCAAGGACACCCTGGTCCTCAAGATAGCTTCGCTGACCAAGGGGCTGGTGGAGGAAATGGATGGCCCCAAGGGAGGTCTTCCCGTGGGAGCCCGGCCTTTACCGGGCCTCGGGCAAAACCCCAAGCCCTTCGGCTTGGGCGGCCTTCCCCAGGGTACGGTCAAAGACGGCGAAGGCCACTGGCGCATCCACCAGCTCGGCCAAAAGCAAGGCAGAGGCGAGGTGCACCGCATCGTACCCCCTGAGCCCGTGGGCCACCGCCAGGTCCGCGGCCCGGCTCGCCAGGGCCTCGGTGAAGGGGAGGTGGACCAGGTCCGGCCAGTCCTCGGCAAAGGCTTGGATCGCACGCCGAAACCCACCCGCTGTCAAAACACCCATCCTTTGAGCCTTGGCCAGGGCTGCCGGTACCTCCACCCGAGCGACGAGGGCCGTGGCCAGGGCCTCCGCCTCGGCGGACCAGGCCGCCACCTCCTCCGAACCCTCCTCCGCTACATACCGCTTTACCAGAGCGCTGGAGTCCAGGTAGAGGATCATCCTCGCTCTTCCAGGAGAAGGTCAGCCACCGGGCGCCTCTTGGCCTTAGCTACCGGTTTGCGGGGGCGGGGTTTTTGGCCCGACCAGCGGACCACACCCACCTGGGCCAGACCCCTCAGGGCCTCCAGAGGGTCCGGGGATAGAGGTACCAGTCGGCCCATGGGCTTACCCCTTTCGGTAACCACCAGAACGCTCCCTGCCCTGACCAAGCGAAGGTAACGGCTTAGGTGGGCTTTTAACTCTCTTACACCCACGCTCTTGGCTCTCTTCTCCACGTGACCACATTATCAGACGATGCGGCCTCAGGAAAGGCCCCTAGCAGACGCCAGTGGCTTCCTCGGCCTCGTCCCACAACCCGCCTCGGACCCTGGAGGAGGCGGCGAGGCGGCTTGGGGAGAACGCCGAAGCCCTCCTCTCCCGGGTGAACCGGAGCGTGGAGGTGCGGGGGCCGGACCGGAGGCGGAAGGCGGGCTAGGGGAGGGGTGGAGGGCGTGCGCGAAATTCGCCCTTCGTGAAGGAGTCCACCTGCGCATCCTCCACCCCCGGCTGTAGGGGTCCTGGTCCAGGAGGGCGCTGGCGCGGCTCGGGGAGTAGGGGAGGAGACCTTCCTCCCACATGGCGTGGGGGTCTTTCTGTGGCTCAAGAGCGGGCCGGGGACGTAGGCCTGGGCGAAGCCGGATAAACTGGGGGACGCAGGAGGGTATACCTCGCACGGATACCTTTCTGACCGGACTTCTGGCAAGGGGGCTGGTCAGGAGGTCCGTTGCTCATCGGAAATGCATAGGGGGTGAAAACTCCTGCTTGAAAGCAAGCTTCAACCCCCGGGCTAGCGTGTCCTGTAGGGAACTGGGCCCGGGGGCAAAACCTCTACCCTTTATGGGAGAATCCTTTGAAGACCGTCCGGTCCGGATGCAAGTGAGAACGGCACGTAGACAAATTCACCCCCTGCGCCGCTCACCACTAAGGGATTTCTCCACACTCCCCAAAGAGCCTCACCGGCTGGGTAGGTCCAGACCGGGTTCTGAAGGTCCAAGGTGTCCGTGGAAACCTTCAAGACAGCGGGAAAGCGGGAGGTGTAAACGAGGTAGACGTACCTGCCATCGGGGGTGAAGCCAAGGCCGCCCAGGCCATCAGAGGAGGGACCTCCGTAAAGCTTGTAGTTCAGGAGAGTTCCGCTCTGGGCGTCAAAGACCATCAAAAGGCCGTCTTGGAAGCCCTGATTGGTGTAGGGGGGAAAGTTCATGCTGGTGCCCCCGACCATGTAGAGCCGGGAGCCGTCCGGGGTGAGGGCGATGTCCACCGGATAGGCAGACCCCGTGTAGGGAGGCGGGAGCTGCCCGATAAACTGCCTTCCCCAAACGATGCTGCCGTCTGCGGGGTCGAGCTTGGCCACCCACCCCGAGCCCGAAACGGAGTCGTTGGGGTTCGAGGCGCCGTAGAGCGATTCAAAGAGGTTGCCGAAGGCTTCCCCCGCCACGTAGACGGAGCCGTCAGGCCCGACTACCAAGCCGTTCATGGCGTGGGTTTCCACCCTGTAGGTGGTGGTGTTCCCTTGGGGATCAGGCGGAGTGGTGCGGGTAGCGATAAACTCCCGGCGCCAGATGAGGGCACCTGTAGCGCCTTCTCGGGCCTCCACCACGCCGTAGGGTGGAACGTTCTGAGGGTAGTTGCTCAAGCCGTAGGACAGGTAAACCCTTCCCTCTGGCCCGACCGCCACCCGAGAACTGTGGTGATTCCATTCCACATCCGCGGGATCAATCTGCACTTCCCAAAAGGTCGCACCAGACTGGGAAACCTTGCGGAGTATGAGAACATTTCGCCCACTCACCGTCGTCGCGACCAGAGCGTAAATGTTCCCTTGGGAATCCAAGGCGACAGCTTTCCTGGCTTCCACAGGGTAATTTCCGGGAATGGTGATTCCCTCTAACGGGAACTTGGTTAGAACCCTCCCATCGGGGGCGAGGCCTAGGATGTAAGGAATATAGGGGGCATAGGTGGTGTTGGCAGTCAGGTGCAAAAGCATGCCAAACACATTGCCCTGTGAATCGGCAGCGATGGGGAATGGACTTGCCTTCACCCCCCAGTCAGACATGTACCGCCCTGACCAAACGAGTCCCGGGGGGGAGGCCACCACCCTGAGGGTAATCGGCACTTCTTCTACGGTCTGGCCCGCCTTCAGCCGCAGGCGCAGGGGGTTGTCCCCCGGAACCCAGAACTTGGCGACATTTTCTTGGGCGCCACCACTGGTTACAGAGAGGGTGATGGTGTAAGTGTTCTCGCGTTGAGGGTCAACGTAGACGGAGCCCGGGTTCAGGCTGAGTCCCCCCACGGACTCTCCGTTCGGCCCCCTCACTTCTAGGAGCACGTAGTTGCTCAAATTTGAGGGAGGGCGGACAAAAAGCCGGAAGGTGACGGAACCAGAAAGAAAACCATAGTGGCCAGAGTTGCTCATCTGCACCTCCAGCAAAGAGGGATGAACTTCCACAGGGGGCTGAACCACCTGAACGGTGAGGGGCTTCTCCTGGACCACGCTTCCCCCCTGGGCCCGGAGGGTGAGGCGGTAGGTGCCCGGGGCGAGCTGGGCGTCGGCGCTCAGGGTCACGGTGACCTGCACAGAGGCGTTCGGGAAGAGGCTTATGGGGGAGGGGTCGGTGCTCGCGATGCTAAGGCCCTGGGGCACCGGGTCCTGCCCGTCCGCCAGGGAGAGGGGGACCTCCCCCTGGAAGCCGTTCTGCGAGGTAAGGGTCACCTGGAAGGTGGCCGTGCTCCCCTGGGTCACGGAGACAGGGTTCGGAGTTCCCCCTTTTATTCCCTTCTATCCCCCCAGGGTTCGGAGCAGGTCGGGAAAGCCCTTCAGGTAAGGGTTCTTCCCCCACACCTGCTCCAGGGCGGCACTCCTTCCGCCCGGTATCCCGGGTCTCAGCCTTGACCCGGGGCGAGACCTCTCCGCATACCTCCGCAGAAGCAGGCGAAGGGTCTCCCTTTTCGGGGTGAAGGTGATGACGGACTCCTCCGGAGAACTTCTCCGGAGAAGGTTTCTGGCCGCGTTCACCTGGGCGTTGCCCCTGTGCCCACAAGCCTGGCAGACAAAGGTCTGGGTATCCCTGCGGTTCCTGGGGTCCACGTACCCGCACCGTGAGCACGCTTGGGAGGAGTACGCGGGATTTACCTCCACCACCTTGATCCCGTAAAGCTCCCCGAGCCGGGCCAGTTTCTCCTTCAGGTAGTGCCTCCCGAAGTTGGAGAGAAGACGGTTCATCCGGCGGGAAAGCTCGGGAGAACGCAGGTCCAGTCTTTCCACCACCAGCACCGCGGGTGCGTGCAGTGCCACCAGCCGGTTGAGAAGGCGGTTCACCTCGTTTTTCAGGAATCCCCGGAGTCTTCCCATCGCTTCCCGGTACTCGGGTACCTGGGAGAGCTTTCGGCCTTCCCTTTGTGCTCTTTTGGCTATGGTTTGGATCTCGGTATCGTAGGCGGCAAGAAGGCGCAGGAAACCCCGGCCCAGGAGGTCCCCGCGATCCGTGGCGATAAGGGGGGAAAGCCCGATATCCACCGCCAGGCGTTCAGTCCTGGGAGTGTAAGGCTTAGGGCTCAGGGCCTTAACCCTACGGATCTGGACCCTTCCATTCTCCTCTCCGACCTGAAAGAAATCCCGCCACTCTCCCTTACGGCCCTCGGCATAAGGGTTCTCCCCCAGGGGGATGGCCACCCTCTTCCCCTTCTCCAGGGTGGCCAGATGGAGCCAGGCGGGGAAGTGGGTGGCTTGTTTCCCCCTTCCCCTTCCCCTGGGCTCGTAGCGGACCACCTTCCCATCCAGGTGCATCTGGATGCGGTGCATGCCGGGCCAGGTAAGTTCCTTCCTGGCCCGGCGGAACAGATGGAGTAGGAGGCGCAGGTCCTCGGGGGTGGCCTGGAGGGTTTTGGTCCTTTCCCTGCCGCTCTCGTCTTTCCGTACAACCTTAAAGACCAGCGGTTGCCCTTCGGCCAGGGCCTGGCGCACCTCGGGCTTCAGCCAGGCCTCCCGGGAGTTGAGAAGAAGGAGCACCTCCCGCTTCTCCCTGGGAAGGGAAGAGCCAAGAAGAATCTCCCGTACCCTGTTCTTCAGGTGCTCCAGGTGCCCCTTGAGCATGTCCACCACCTGCTGGGAGCACACCCACAGGTAGCGGTCGGAGAGGGGGCTTTCAAGGTAGCCCCCTTGGGGCTGACCAACGCTTGTGGGGTCCAGGAAACGGGAGAGGCTACCTTCCTCAAAGAAACGGCGCAGGTGGAGGCGTTGGATCCCTTCCGCCGCCCTGCGGTACTGGCGGAGCACCTGAAGAACCTTCTCCTCCTTCCCCCGGTTCATGGCGTGGGGGAGGAGGTAGCTTCCGTAGATTTCATCCGTTCGCTTCCCGCGCTTCATCCACCAGCTCCGAGACGATCTTGCGGGCTTTCCTTTTCCCCCTCAAACCGTACAGCCTTGCGGCAAACGAGTAGATCACCGCCACGAAGTCTTCAATGAGATCCGCCCTGGGAGTGTCCGCCTCGTTCACCACCTCCACCCGCTTCCCCTGCTCATGGAGAAGCAGTTCCAGATAGTGAAAGCCGAAACGGGTCAGGCGGTCCCTGTGCTCTACCAGGAGCACCCCGTAGTCTTTCTCCAAAAGCAGTTTTTCCAGACGAGGCCTGCGATCGTTCAGACCCGAAGCCACTTCCTTCACCACCCGCACCACCCGGTAACCCCTGGCAGCGGCATAGTCCTGGAGCCTCTGGACCTGGCGTTCCAGGTCGTCCCTGGCCTCGTGCACCGAGACCCGGGTGTAGATGGCCGCAGCATCCTGGGGGAGCCTAACCTCTTCCTCTTCCTCAAGAACCAGGATGGTGCCCGTGGGTAGCTGGATGGCCCTGGCAGGCAGAATCCCTTGCTTGAACCACTTCCAGGCGGTGCGGTAGGGAATCCCGTGCTTTCTGGCCCAATGGGACAGCTTCACCCCTATCTCTCCGCCTTTACCTTAACACAGAAGAGGATAGACGTCAATAACAGACCACAACTTTGGCAACCGGTATCAGGACTCGGGTCGGAGAGGGTATAGGAGGGCGCCGGGGTGAGGAGGGCCACCGGGTCCACCACCTGGCCGTTCTGCTGTCCGTCCCCGTCCAGGGGGCCGCCGTCTTGGACCTGGTAGGTGGCGGTGTTCCCGGAGAGCTGGGCCCCGGGGACGTCCTGCCAGGCGTTGCCCTGGTACTTCTTCAGGACCGCCCCCTGGGGGATGGGGCTCGGGAAGGTGAGGGTCACGGTGAGGGTGCCGCCCTGGGGGACCTGGGCGGTGAAGGCGATGGCCCCGTAGGGGGCCTGGAAGCCCTGGGGCGGGGGGACGTTCTGGGCGGTGGGCCCCTGGGTGAAGGTGCCGCCTTGGAGGTTTACCTGCACCCCTCCCGCCGAACCGGAGCTTCCTCCGCCCCCCCCGCCGCCCGAGGGGGCGCTCACGGTCACGGTGAGGGCCGCCTCTTGGGTGAGGCTTCCCGAGGTGCCGCGCACCTTGAGGCGGTAGGTGCCGGTGGGGGTGGAGGCGGAGGCGGAGAGGGTGAGGGTCTGGTTCACGGGGCTAGACCCGGTGACCTGCACGCTCTGGGGGGAGAGGGAAAGCCCCTGGGGCACCCCGTCTTGGCCCGCCACCAGGGAGAGGGAGACCGTCCCCGTGAAGCCGTTCTGGGGGGTGAGGGTCAGGGCGGTCTGGGCGCTGTCCCCCTGCTGGACGGAGAGGCTGGTGGGGTTCAGAGAGAGGGCGAAGGAGGGGGGTGGGTTCACCGTGAGGGTGAGGTCCCGCTCCGCCGTCTTGTCCCCGTAGGTGGCCCGGAGCTTCAGGGCGTGGGGTCCGGTGGGGGCGTTCCCCGCCACCTGGAGCTGGAGGGTCTCCTGGGCCTGGCCCCCCTTGGGGACGTTGAGGCTCTTGCTGGCAGGGGACAGGGTGAGCCAGGAGGGCTCCTGGCCGTCCTTGGTGACGCTCAAGGACACCGTCCCCTGGAAGCCGTTCTGGGAGGTGAAGGTGAGGGTGAGGGTGACGCTCCCTCCCTGGGCCACGCTGGGGCTATTTGGGCTCACCCCGGAGAGGGTGAGGTCCTGGGGGGCGCCCCCCCGCCGCAGGCCGCGAGGAGGAGGGCGAGGCCTGCCAAGGGCCAAAGCCGCTTGATTCCAACCATCGCTGTCTCCTTTCCGGGACCCCTGGGGTCCCTACCTCCATCCTCCTCAGGGGGGCTTACAAAAGCCTTAACGGGGATCGTGGGGCCGATCTCGGCGAAGGAGGGGGCCAGGCCGCTGGTGCGCCCGGTGCCTTTGGAGGGGGGGTGCCCATGGAGAGCGACCCGGCGGGGCTGAATGTGGCCTGGGCGGACCTTTCGGAAACTTCAGCGGCTTTGCCTACACCCTGCCCTAAAGGCGGTGTAGGGGCGCCAGGGGACCCTTTTGGGCCCCCTGCGCCGCTTCCCAACCTAGCCCCGTGGGGGCCGGGGAACCCCGCTCCCCGGAACGGGGAGTCCCCACCGGTCTACTTCGGTGTTAGGGGGACGTATCAAATACGCCGTAGCTCGTGTACGCAAAGACCCCCCCGCCGAAGGCTATGGACCGGGCTATGTTACCGAGCGTCGTCGCTACGTACCGCCAGTTCTGGCCGTCGGTGGAAACGAGCATCCTAGAAGGGTGTTCGGCAGAAATGCCCGCAATTAACGTCCCGTTGCCGTAGGCGAGGCGCTGGAGGAGGAGAGGGAAAGGGTCGTGAAGTGAAAGTCTCTGGGCGCTCCAGTTCACCCCATCAACGGAGGTGGCCCAAAAGCCTTCGCCCACCGCCACAAACTTGTCCCAGTCGGGCACATAGAGGACATCGCTCAGAGGGGGATCGGGACTGCCTGGGACATCGGGGGAGTCAAAGGGGACGACATTCCAGTTGATGCCGTCGGCAGAAGTGGCGATCATGGCGCGAGCGCCGGGACTCAGCAGCCTTCCCACCGCCACGTACTTGCCTTGGCCGAAGGTGAGGGCGGTGACCTCCAACCAGCTGTACCCTTGCGGAACGGGGAGGGGGACGAAGTCCCAGGTGTAGCCCCCGTCCTGGGAGAAGTGGAGACCACCGCTTACCTGGGAACCAACGCGCAACCAGCCCCCAGCCCAGAGGCGGTCGTTGACGTATCTTACCCACCGCATGAGCCTACCGTATCCGTACTGATCAGAGCACGAGGAATTCGGATTCTTGATCCCGTAGACGACCTGCCACGTCTGGGCGTTGTCCGTGGAGACCATGATGAGGTCCGAATCGCCCACCGCCACCCACGTGTTGTGCACCGGGTCGTAGGCGACACCTTTGATGTACCCACACACGTTGCCCGGAACGTAAACATCGTAGGTCAAGCGGTGAGTCTTGGTCTGAGGGTCGTAGACGTAGATGCGGTTGTGGTAGTCGTAGCCACTTATTGGGGGCACCGTGTAAACGCCGTTATGCCCCGCCATCACGAAGATTCCGTTGCCGTAGGCCACCTCCGCATAGTTGAGCTGGCCCGAGAACCGGCGGGTCCACACGTCCACGGTGAGGGGCTGCTCCCGCACGAGGTTTCCCGAACGCGCCCGCACCCGCACCGGGTAGCCCTTGCCCGCGCCGGAGAGGGGAAGGGTGTCGTCCGCCAGGACGTAGACGTAGAAACCCTGCCCGTTCCTGGTCACATTCAGACTCGTGGGCGAGAGGCTGAGGCCTTGCACCGGGTTTCCCCCCTCGTCCACCAGGGAGAGGTCCACCTGCCCCTGGAACCCGTTCTGGGTGGTGAAGGTAAGGTGGATGCGGTTGTTGTCCTGGTAGTTGGGGTCCTGCCTGGTGGCCACCGAGGAGCGGTCCAGGGAGAAGTCAAAGCTCGGTTGAGGTTGCACCCGGAGGCTCAGGGTCGCCGTCTGGTCCTCAAGCCCCTGGGCCTGGCCCCGCACGGTGAGGGCGTAGTCCCCGGCGGTCACGCTCTGGCCCACCTGCAGGGTGAGGGTGGCCTGGTCCCCTGTGGCAGGGTTGGGGGAGAAGCTCCAGGCGATCTTGTCCGGGGCGGGGCTCGTGGCGAGGGGAGCGTTGCCCTCCAGGGAGAGGGTCACGTCCCCGGTGAAGTTCTGCCGGGCCAGGCTCACGGTCACCTGCCCCTGGCCTCCTTGCTGGACGGTGAGGCTGGTGGGGGAGAGGGAGAGGGTATAGGAGGGCGCCGGGGTGAGGAGGGCCACCGGGTCCACCACCTGGCCGTTCTGCTGTCCGTCCCCGTCCAGGGGGCCGCCGTCTTGGACCTGGTAGGTGGCGGTGTTCCCGGAGAGCTGGGCCCCGGGGACGTCCTGCCAGGCGTTGCCCTGGTACTTCTTCAGGACCGCCCCCTGGGGGATGGGGCTCGGGAAGGTGAGGGTCACGGTGAGGGTGCCGCCCTGGGGGACCTGGGCGGTGAAGGCGATGGCCCCGTAGGGGGCCTGGAAGCCCTGGGGCGGGGGGACGTTCTGGGCGGTGGGCCCCTGGGTGAAGGTGCCGCCTTGGAGGTTTACCTGCACCCCTCCCGCCGAACCGGAGCTTCCTCCGCCCCCCCCGCCGCCCGAGGGGGCGCTCACGGTCACGGTGAGGGCCGCCTCTTGGGTGAGGCTTCCCGAGGTGCCGCGCACCTTGAGGCGGTAGGTGCCGGTGGGGGTGGAGGCGGAGGCGGAGAGGGTGAGGGTCTGGTTCACGGGGCTAGACCCGGTGACCTGCACGCTCTGGGGGGAGAGGGAAAGCCCCTGGGGCACCCCGTCTTGGCCCGCCACCAGGGAGAGGGAGACCGTCCCCGTGAAGCCGTTCTGGGGGGTGAGGGTCAGGGCGGTCTGGGCGCTGTCCCCCTGCTGGACGGAGAGGCTGGTGGGGTTCAGAGAGAGGGCGAAGGAGGGGGGTGGGTTCACCGTGAGGGTGAGGTCCCGCTCCGCCGTCTTGTCCCCGTAGGTGGCCCGGAGCTTCAGGGCGTGGGGTCCGGTGGGGGCGTTCCCCGCCACCTGGAGCTGGAGGGTCTCCTGGGCCTGGCCCCCCTTGGGGACGTTGAGGCTCTTGCTGGCAGGGGACAGGGTGAGCCAGGAGGGCTCCTGGCCGTCCTTGGTGACGCTCAAGGACACCGTCCCCTGGAAGCCGTTCTGGGAGGTGAAGGTGAGGGTGAGGGTGACGCTCCCTCCCTGGGCCACGCTGGGGCTATTTGGGCTCACCCCGGAGAGGGTGAGGTCCTGGGGGGCGCCCCCCCGCCGCAGGCCGCGAGGAGGAGGGCGAGGCCTGCCAAGGGCCAAAGCCGCTTGATTCCAACCATCGCTGTCTCCTTTCCGGGACCCCTGGGGTCCCTACCTCCATCCTCCTCAGGGGGGCTTACAAAAGCCTTAACGGGGATCGTGGGGCCGATCTCGGCGAAGGAGGGGGCGCTGGATTGGGGTGGGGAGAAGGCTAGGCCGCCCATCGAGGAGGTGCTGGAGGAAGGCCCCCCTCGCCTGGCGTAGCCCTCCCTTAGGGCCGCCCGGGCCCGGTGGTAGGCGTGGACCAGGGCGTGGGGGCTGGGCTTCCCCTCCGCCACCTTCCAGAGGAGGCCCGCGTAGAAGCGCCGGGGTGGGGGTCATTGAGCTCGTGGGCCATGCGCTCAGCGGGGCGGGGGCCAGTCTGGGTGGTTTTCCCTTTTCATGCGCGAAAGAAAACTTTCGCGCAAGAAGAGGGAGAGGAGGCCCCAAAAGCGCCCTCTCCAAGCCCCCTCAGGGCCCGGGGGCCGCAAGGTAGCTTCGCTGACGGCGGCCCCACGAAAGAGGGCGGGAGGTGGAAGAGCATGAAAGCCGTGCTTGTTCTCCTCAAAGACGGCAAGCTCGTGCGGCGGGAGCGGCACTTCCCCGACTGGAAGGCCTACGAAGCCTTCCTCGAGGCTCTATCCCGGGGGCGGTGGGCGAGGACCTACCGCTCGGGGGCCTATCTTGGTCAGCGAAGCTACCTTGTAGCGAGGCGGCAGGGCCTCTACCTGGAGGTCCTGGGAGAGGAGGACCCGGAGGCCCAGGGGTGCCTCAAGGCGATTCAAAAGGAGCGGGAGCAGGCCTGGGAAAGGGCCCTAAGGGCCTTGGGCCTCCCTTAGCCCTTCCCGGGCCAAGGCCAGGTGGTCCTTGAGGGGAAGGGGCCCCAGGCCGTGCTTGGCGCAAAGCCGCTCCAGGTAGGAGGCCCGCTCCGCCCCCCTCGCCCCGTAGCTCTGGTTGCCCCCATGGACCCGGACCCCCACCCCCCGCCCCCTCAGGTAGCGGAAGGGGAGCCCCGCCCTGTAGGCCCTGAGCCAAAGGTCCCAGTCCAAGTAGTCCCCCATCCCCCCGTCCAGGCCCCCAAGGGCCAGGAGGGTCCTCTTGGGGAGGGCCGTGCCCGAGGCCAGGAGGCGGTTTTCCCGGAGGAGCCACGCCCCCACCTCCCCGGGGGCGAAGGGCGCTTCTTCCATCCCCAGGAGGAGGACCCCCTCCCCGTAGACCACCGCCTCCTCCCGGGAGAGGACCCGCCAGACCCGGTGGAGGTAGGCAGGGTCCAGGAGGAGGTCGTCGTCGTCCAGGAAGAGGACCGCCTTCCCCCGGGCCTCCGCCAAACCGGTTTGCCGGGCCTCCACCTGGCCCCGGCCCCGGTTCCAAAGGCCCCGGAGCCTCGGGTCCCCCAGGGCGGCCACCACCTCCAGCCCCTCCCCTTCCCCGTCCTCCACCACCACCGCCTCAAACCGGGGAAAGGTCTGCCGCCTCAGGCTCTCCAGGGCCTCCCGCAAAAACCCGGGCCTTCCCTTGGTGGGGATGAGGACGCTAATCATGGGCCAAGGCGGGCTGGAGCCTGGCCTCGTCCGTGAGGTCCAGGCGGAGGGGCGTGGCGGAGACGAAGCCCTGGGCCACCGCCCAGCGGTCCGTCCCCTCCTCCGCCTCCTTGAGGGGCCTCGAGGCGAACCAGTAGAAGGGCCGGCCCATGGGGTCCTCCCCCGGGATCACCACCCCCTCGTAGGCCCGCACCGACTGCCGGGTCCAAAGGAAACCCTTGGGCCTTAGGGGCAGGTTCACGTTCACCAGGAAGGGCCGCTCCAGCCGGAGGAGGATCTCCAAGGTTCTGAGGAGCCAAGGGCGGAGCCCGGGGAAGTCCGGGACCTCCCCGTTGAGGGGCACGCTGAAGGCCGCGGCGGAGAGGCCGAAGAGGTAGCCCTGCTTGGCCGCGGCCACGGTGCCCGAGTGCCAGATCTCGTGCCCCAGGTTGCTCCCCAGGTTCACCCCGGAGAGGACCAGGTCCACGGGGCCGAAGAGGTGGAGGCCCAGGGCCACGCAGTCCGCCGGGGTCCCCCGGACCCGGTAGGCGGGGAAGTGGGGGCCGTGGAGGGGGGAGGGGTGGGGGTAGGCCCGCACCGGGTGGGCGATGGTGATGGCGTGGCCCGTGGCGCTCTGCTCCGTGTCGGGGGCGGCCACGAAGACCTCCCCGAACTGGGCCGCCGCCTCCGCCAGGGCCCAAAGCCCGGGGCTGAAGATGCCGTCGTCGTTGGTCACCAGGATCCGCATGGCCTCACCCTAGCGGCCTTCCATCAGGAGGCGGTCAAGGGCCGTCTTCCCTTCCCCGGCGAGCGCTTGAAGGAAAGCCAGGGAGGCCTCCGGGTCCTCCCTCACCTCCAGCACTAGGGTTCTCCCCAGGAAGGGAAGGAGCCACTCCCTGTGCCCCAGGACCCCCCGGCCCAGGTTCCAGTGGCGGTCGTAGACCCCGTCCGTGTCGTTCAGGTGCAGGTGCTCGGGGCCCAGGGCAAGCCAGGGCCCGGGGTCGGGGGTCCGGCTGAAGACCCGGGCGTGGGCGGCGTCAAAGCAGAAGCCAAGCTCCCCGGCATGGACCTCCAAAACCGGCCTCAGGACCTCCGGGCAGGGCTCGTGGCTGTTTTCCAGGAGGAGGCGCACCCCCAGGGTGCGGGCCCGCCGCACCACCAGCCCCAGGGCCTCCGCCAGGGGTAGGGCCCGCTCCAAGGCCTCCTCCGGGGTGTAGCCGTGGGGGATCCCCGAGTGGAAGACGGCCCGGTCTGCCCCAAGCTCCGCCGCACGGTCCAGCCCGAAGAGGAGCCTGCGCAACGTAAGGCCCCTCACCTCGGGGTCTGGCGAGAGAAGGTCTAGGTTCCAGAAGGGAAGGTGCACGAAAAGCGGGCTTGGAGGGCATCGTCTATAATGCAAAAGGCCGCTATGGTACGTGACAGGAGCATAGCGGCCACTATTTTTTCAGGTCCAGGGGTAGGTAGCAACTTGGGTTACACATAAATCCTTACACGACCAGAGGACGGAAAGCTATGCGTTTACCGTTCCTTAACCCATGGTCGCCTATTTCACTCCTGGAGAGTCCCGACCAAGGGCCACTTCCTGCTTCCACGACCCATGGCTCGTAGACCGACCCCCTCTATGCAGGCCAGGATACACCTTCGGGTCTCCTCGAGGGCTCCCGCGAGGTTCCGCTCGGCCTCTTCCCGCTCGCGACGGTACCCCCGAGCCGTGGTATCCTGAAGGTGTGAAGAAGGTCTCCGTGGCTAAGAAGACCAGGGTAAAGGCGCGCAAGACCCTGGCCGTGGGGCGCAGCTCTTCCGTACGCCGCTCCGACTCCTTTTCGGAAGCGAAGCTCCTGCTCAATGAGATCATCGAAGAGAACCTGGAGACCTTCAAGCTCCTGGCCCGTTACTGAACCCCGGTGTCCCGAACCCCTTACTATCGCAAAGGGGGGTATAAGTTCTTGACCCCGGAGGCAATCCTCGAAGCCCATACCAACGTTCTGGCGAAGACCGGGGGGACACCCGGACTACGAAATAGGGGCCTTCTGGAGAGCGCGGCCTACGCCCCCGTGGAGAGCGCGGGCGGCCGGGACGCCTACCCCACCTTTTTCTCAAAGGTGGCCGCCCTGGGTTACCGCCTGTGCCAAAACCATCCCTTCGTGGACGGCAATAAACGTACGGCCCTGGCGGCCATGCTCTGGACCCTTAGGGCCAACGGCTACCGTCCGAAGATAGACCCCCAGGCTGGGACTGTAGTGATGGTTCTAGTAGCCATGGGCCACTTGAGCCTCGATGGACTCAGGGTAGCCCTGCTCCTGTGGTGTGACCTAGATCCTTCTCGAGAAGACCTCTAAGGGCCATTCCTTCATCCCGCTCCTACGCCTGCACCTCGGGGGCGCTCAGGGCTCCCTGGAACCTCCGAAGACCTCCCCCGTCCCCGCCTCTTCCCTGTCCGCCAGGGCAGAGGGCACCAGGGGGGTCAGGGCTTCAACAACGCGGAAGGTGCCCTTGGCGAGCTCCGCCAGAACCACTACGAGCCTCTTGCCCTGAGACTGGGAGTTCATCACAAACGGCAGCGAAGTGGGTATCCCGGAACTGGCACCGCCTGCCTCTTTGCATCTGCCTGGAAGCTTTGACGCTACAGACAGGAGGAAACCTCATGTCACCTAGGATGTCCTTATGTTCATCGGGATGGTTTTTGTTGTTCCCCTTGGCGCTCATTGGTTGCTCGTCCGGCTCGAGTCTGGCGGGCAAAGTGGACCCTCCTCCCGTGCTGACGTTGCCCTTTCAGGGAGAGTTCCGGGTTACCAACGTCAGCGACCACGAGTACCCCTTTCAGTTCCAGGACAACAACGGCTACCTCCTCAGCTGGTGGGGGGAGAAGCTTCCCGGGGTAGACGGACACCAGGGGTACGATTTCCCCATGCCGGAAGGCACGCCCCTCCTGGCGATCTACGACGGTGAGGTGGCCTTTGCGGGTTGGGAGAACCCCTTCTACTGCCCTTCCCTAGACAAGACGGTGTCCGGCCTGGGCGTCGTGTTGCGCCACCGCCTGCCGAACGGAGAGGTCTTTTTGTCCATCTACGCTCATCTAAGCGAGGTGCAGGTAAGGACGGGCGACCAGGTGCGCGCAGGACAGGTCCTGGGCCTTTCCGGCAACACGGGATGCAGCACGGGGCCCCACCTGCACTTCGAGATGCGCCGTTTGAGGGGCTCAGCGTGGCCGGTCTTTGACCCCTATGGCTGGAGCGGAGAGGGAGAGGATCCCTGGAGCAAGCACCCTTCCGGGGTTTCCAGCGTATGGCTCTGGGCGGAGGGGAAGGCGCCTCCCCTGTTTGCCGAGGTAAGCCTTCCGCCCAACCCCCAACCCACGGACCGCGCTCCGGTGGCCATTACGAAGGTCCGGTATATGGGAGTCAGAGACGCCCTCAACCCCAACAACGAGTTCGTGGAGATCACGGCGGACCCCCGCTTCGCCTCGGCCCCGGTTTCCCTTAAAGGGTTTTTCCTTCAGAACAAGCTTGGGGAGACCTTCGCTTTCCCGGACCTCACCCTGGAGCCCGGGGCTTCCTTGCGGGTCTACACGGGCCAAGGCAACCCAACCCAGGAGGCTTTGTTCTGGAATAGAACCCAACCGGCGTGGGACAACTGGGGCGACTGCGCTCAACTGGTTTACCCTTCCGGGGGTCGTTACCGCGTGGGCTACCGCTCGGGGTGTACGTGGGCTCAGGGACTCGGGGCTTTGGCCAGCGAGGAGGCAAGGATCCTCCGAGATGCCCACAACCTTCCTCTTCCCTAGCTACCCACTCAGCGCCCTTTTTTACCAGACCTTGAAGACCACTAGGGGAGCAGGGTCTCAAGCCGCACCCACTACTTTCCCAGTCTCCCCTACCTTGGCAGGGTGGGCTTTGAGGCCTCCCGGGGTGGGCCCCTGTGTCGCCCCACGGACCCAGCTCCTTGCGCCTTCCCTGTGTTATGCTCTTCCTATATGCGCTTAACCGTCCACCTCCCCGAGGACCTGGCCCGCCTCCTCCGCCAGGCGGCGGAGAACGAGGGCAAGTCCATGAGCGCCCTCACCGCCGAGGCCCTAGAGGCCTACCTTAAGGAGCGCCGGCGCAGGGCCTTGGGCCTAAAGGTCTTGGAACGGGCCGGGAAGGTCCGGGTGGCCGAGGAGGCCCACCGCCTCCTGGAGGAGGGGCGGCGTGACCGCCCTTGACACCGGCTTCTTCCTCCGCCTTCTGGAGGGGCACGAGGAGGCCGGGGCCCTGTGGCGGGCCCTGGCGGAAGGGGAGGGGGAGGGGGTGGTGTCGGGCCTCTCCCTGGTGGAGCTCCTGCGCCTGAGGTTAAAGGGCGCCCTGGCCAAGGAAGACTCGGAGCTCCTCCTCCAAGCCATCCCCGCCGTCTGCCGGGTGGTCTGGCCGGACTGGACCATCGGGGAGCGGGCGGCCCGGCTCTCCCACGGCCTCTACCTGCCCCTGGTGGACGCCCTGGTGCTGGCCACGGCCCTGGAGGCGGGGGCGAGGGAGCTTTGGACCACGGACACCGACCTCGCCCGGTACGAGGGGAAGCTCCGGGTGGTCCTGCTCAGGTAGCGGCTTCACTGGGCCACCGCCATCCGGCCCGAGACGGGGGGCCCTGCCCACGATCTCCCGGTTGCTTAGCGCCACACCTCAAATAAGCCCCAAACTAAGGGGGCAGAAGGCGACGCCTCCTAGACCTTCCAAGCGGGCAGGACCAGGCGGGGAAGCCCCATCTGCGCCGTGAGGAAGTCAGCGTAAAGCCTCAGGTAGGGCCAGAGGTGCACGATCAGGTTTCGCTCCCTAAAGGCGCGGAAGAGGGGCTCGTCCGGA
>ERZ511473.520-NODE-520-length-59149-cov-13.277373_pt1 | contig 59149 bp, 71 predicted proteins | sample MGYA00374947_ERZ511473 | MGnify/ENA primary metagenome ERZ511473 (study PRJEB26303, sample SAMN06343854) | sediment metagenome | isolation source: hot spring sediment | place: Canada: British Columbia | collected 2012-09-26 ... | reverse complement strand
GTGCTTCATAGAAGTCTGCTTTGTCCTGACCTGCTCCTTTGTAAGATATTGGAAAGTTCCTCTTCCAAAAAGTTTTTTTTAGCCTATCTCCCCTCTCCATAACCTAAATTCTACCACATCCACAGAACAAAACCTGTCCGTTCCATTTCATGTCCCCACCAAAATTGTAAGACCTCCACAGTGTCCCTCACCAAACAGGATAGAGTGGATAGCAAAGGAAGAAGGAAGAAACCTTTCTGACATTGTGAGAGAGGCTCTAATAGAGTGGCTCATAAAGAGGGAAAAAGAGCATGCAAAATCTATAAGCTTTGAGGGAAAGAGCTAATAGAGGTTTGGAGCTTATTATGCTTTTGAGAAAAGATTGAGGTTTTTCTGAGGAGTTCCACAGGAAGAGTGATTTTTAAAAAAAGCTGTTTGAGAAGTCCCTAAGTTAAGGGACTGAATATTAGCTCCCCCTGGGGGAGGGGAGCAAAAGCTAAAAAGCTATCAGCTTTCAATATAGGAAGTATGGGTGTAGGGAATAAAGCCAATTTTACGGTCTTGATTAAGGAAGAGATATCCGAGGATACTCCCGTTCTCATCTTCTACTATTATTCCTGAAGCTAAAGCCTCTTTTATATCTTGCTTCGTTAGGAGATAATCTCCTAACGTGGATTTAGCGCAGTATTCTCCAGATATTATTCCAGATATTATTTTTCTGAGAATCATGTTGTCACCTCCTTCAGGTTTTTTTATCACCCTACAGGAGGCTGGCTACCTCTTCCCTGCCCCCACACAGGGAAGAAGAACACTCAAGGGAGTGCTTTCACCAGACCTCCTGAGGGCTTTAGAAAGAGACTTCAATCAAAGTCCCTCACTAAAACCCTCAGGGGTCTGGCTCTTCCCTGTGTGGCTATACCTTTCTTTGACTACCCTTTAGGGGTAGCAATTTTTATTTTATCCCACTCACCAAAATTGTCAAGCAAAAAGAGGGAAAAGGAGGGAGAAGTCTTTTTTTCTGGGGAATTCCACAGAAATTTCTGGGGAGTTCCACAGAAATGGAAAGAGGGGGGATTTTATACTACAAAAAGGCAAAGTGTGGCGAAGTGGCGAAGTGGCGAAGTGGCGAATAGCCACAATTTCAAACTTTGCCCTATAATAACAGGAAAAGAACTTTTAGGAGGACAAAAGGCATGAAGGTAGGGCTTGATGTGGGTTTTGGGCATGTGAAGGTAGCAACTCAGGAGAGAGTTTTTAAGTTTCCCTCGTGGATAGGGGTATGGAATGAGAAGGACATATCGGACGTTCAGCCTATATCTTTTGAGGGGAGGGACTATGTGGTGGGTGAGTCTGCAAGGTTTTGCACGCAAAGGGTGGAGCTAGTGGATTTTGAAACACTTTTGAGGTATTTACCTCTGATAGTGGAGTATGTAAAGAGGGAGCTTGGGGAGGAGGAGCTTGAGATAGGGGTGGGGCTGGCACCGAGGCACTACAGGAGGTATAAAGACAGTGAAGAGGTGAGGAAAAAGCTTTCTGGCTTTGAGCTTGTATTACCTCAGGGTTTTGGAGTGCTTTTAGATGTAGAGGATGAGCTTGGTATAGAAGAGGGAGAAACGGTATTTGTAGTGGATATAGGTTTTAACACGGTGGATTATCTTCTTGTATCAAAGCAAAATGGAAAATACTTCAGGGAAGGAATGGCAACTATAGAAAGGGCTGGGGTGCTTCAGGCGGTAGAGACTTTCAGGTCTATTCTTCCTGCGGAGCTGGGGTATATCAAAAACTGGTCTCTTTCAAGGCTTGTAAAGGTTTTTGAAAGCGGGCAGGTGAATGTGGAAGGGGAGAAGATAGACCTTAAAAGCTACAGGGAGAGGGCTATAGAGACTTACAGGACAGCTTTGTTAAGCAGGTTAAAGTCAGAGGTGGGAGAGGCGGTTTTGGAAAGTGATAAGGTAGTATCCGCAGGTGGGGGTGCGTATCTTCTTGGAAAGCTGAGGAAAGATGCCTATGTGCCTTCTGAGCCAGAGTTTTCAAATGCAAGAGGCTTTCTGAAAGCTCTTGAGTTAAGGTAATGCACAGGATAAGGGTGAATGTCTATCTACATCCTATCAAGCACAGGGAGACGCACAGAAAGGCTATTCTTCTTGGCAAGTATGCTCCAGATTTATTGAAAACCCTCTTAGAGATTTTTTTAGAGAGGGTGGATGAAGAGGATTTGTTAGAACTCCTGTATATCTACGATGCTTATAGTGGAGAAAAAAGGAAAGAGAAAAAGAGAGATTTTATCCTTTCTGTGTTATCACTGGAGCATAAAGATACAGAACCAGAAGAAGAAGAGGAAGAAGTGGAAGAAAGAAAAGCAAGCCCTCTTAAGAAACCAAAGAAAAGGGTAGAGAAAAAGGATGACTTCTGGTCTAAATACTCCTCAATTCTTGAGTGAGGCTAAAATAACTCCTATGATAGACAAGGATTATTTGCTTGGGATTTCTTTGGATGAGCTTAAGAAAAGGTATGGAGATGAGCAGGTAAAGAGGTTTTTGTTTGGCAGGGAAGGGAGACTTTTAGAGCTGACTTTGAAAAGAAAGAGCTTTATGAACCTGCTTTCTTTTTTTGGCTCAATAACAGATGCAGTAGAGTATGCCAGCTTTCTCTCCTGCATATCAACTCCTGTATTGTCCGATGCCTGTCCCCACTTCAGAAACTGCTTTATAAAGCACAAGGGCAACCTTGTCAAGCTAAGAAGTCAAAAACAAGGGAAAAAATTCTTCTATGAAGTAGTCCTGCCCCTCTGGGAGCTATACTACGAGGAAATAAAAAAAGGTGTCAAAAAAAGGCTTGAATGCTCTAAGAAAAAGCTCCTTATTTTTATCCACATAAGAGACCACTGGGGAGAGCTTGGGAAAAAGCTTGTAGAAGACCTTATCCGTGAATATGTGCCAGAAGACCCCAACGGCAAAAAACTCTGGGCAAGTGCGGGATTTTCCGTTTAGCCTTTAGCCTTTCCTTTTTTCCTGTCTTTTCTGAGTAATTCCCCAGAAATTTATACTTACCTCTTGACAAAGACCAAAAAATGTGGTATAATAATAGGCGTATAAAAGACCTCTACAAGGGGTGGCGGTCTTGTAGGGGTGAATTTAGAACCGCTGGGGAACTCCTATGGAAAAAGTTCTTCCTGCTCTTAAGACAGAGGGCATTTTTGAGCCTGCTATCACTTCAATGGTAAGACTTATGGAAGAAAGAAAAGACCTCATTGTGAAGATAGGGGAAACTCATGAGATAACAAGACCCTTAGCACTTGAGATGTGGAAGATGGTAAGGGACATGGTAAGCTTTCATGGTGGTTCTCTGGATATATCCGTAAAGGTGGAGTATGCAAGTCCAGAGATGGTGATAATGGTGGCTACTGCAAGGCTAAAGATAGGAGAGGTGGAGATAACCCTTTCTGAGGTGGGAGAAGCTTACGCAAAGGAAAAAGGCAAAGACACAACTCTTGCCAGAACCGCATATACCAGAGCTGTGAAGAGGCTTCTTGAGATACTTGTGGGGGAAGACTTTATCAATCAGACGATAAAGAGGCTCTTCCCTCAATCTTATCAAAAAGGACCAGGACAAAGCAATGAGCCAGCCTCTCAAAGACAGACGGAGCTGATAGAAAAGCTTGTAAAAGAAAAGAAGATAAATGAGGAAGTCATACAGGGGCTAAAAGCAGAGGGAGAACTTCCTGAGGACTTTATGCTTGGAAAGGCTCTGAAAGAAGGAACTCTCACAAAGGAGCAGGCAAGCGTAATACTTGACAAGGTCTTTCCGAGGAGAAGAACATGAGGAAAGCTTTTGAATTCTTCCGGCTTGAGAGCCTCTCCGAGTATGAGGAGTATGAGCTAAAGAGGATAAGAGAAAAGCTAAGGCAAAGGCAATGGAGAGATTTTGAAAAATGGTTTTTGTCAATAAAAAAACTTTTCGGAGGGATAGACCATGAAAGTAAGGTTTGTCAAGGTAGATAAGGACATGTGCCTGTTTGATGTGGAGGGATTAAGAATTTGGGGACAGCTAAAGAAAAGAAACGGCTACTATGTGCTTGTAGATGAGAAAGACCGCCCTGTGGTGAAGGTAAGCCTCAAAGACGGTGATAAGCTCATGGAAGGTATAAGAAAGAGACTTCAATACGCCTTTTCCTTGTCTAAAGCAGAATTTGAGGAGGCTTGAAGATGTTTGAACAGCTTGTGGAGAAGATAAGGCAGGAAAGTAAAGAGGGAAGAGTTCTTACCTACACAGAAGGAGCCATAGGCATTACCGCTCTTCTGTCCTGTCCTCTCAAGCATGAGCTTGCAAAGGAGTATGAGATAGAGCCAAAGGCAGTAGAGATTGACGATGGCTTTGTATGGGAAAGGCAGGTAAAAAAGGCTCTGAAAGAGCTATACGGAGAGAGCTTTCAAGAGGAGAAAGACCTCATCTATGAGATAGATGGCACTTTCATACACGGACATCTTGACTGTTTTATAGAGCTTGAAGATGAGGTCATAGGCATAGAGCTAAAAGCTCCAAAATACATTCTTCTTAAGGACATTCCTCAAGGCATAAAGGACGGACTTTATGAAGATGAGGGGCTTGTAATTCATAATTCTGTGTATCTCACCCAGGCAAAAATCCAGAGGTTTATCTTAGGGAGGCTCTATCCTCATAAGAAAGTCAGGCAGTATCTCTTTTATAAGAGCCTTGCCAAACACAAGAGCTGGTCTCAAAAGCTCTATGTGGTATCAGAGGTAAAAGAGAGCATCACAGAAGAGGAGCTAAAAGAGCTTGTAAGAAGATTTCATGAAGATAAATCGCCAAGATATCCCAATGAATGCACTTCTTACTGTGTCTTCTACAGAGAAGGGCTTTGTGAAGGCAGGGAATACAGGCTGGAAGAGGAAAAGCCTCAAGAGAGTGCTTTTGAGCTTTTGAGATACTACAGAACCTTAGAGACAGAACTAAAGCAGGTGGAAACTCTTTTGAAGAAGGCGGTAAAAGGCACTCTCAAAATAGGTGGCAGGGAGCTTGGCTGGGTGAAAAGAGAGGTGGTGTCTTTTGATGTGGAAAAGCTCTTGAAAAAGGCAGGAGATAAGGCTCATGAGTATGTGTATGTAAAGCCATCTAAGAAAGAGGAAATCCTGAACACTTTTGGCGATGAGGTGGTAAAAGAAAAGAGAGAGGAAGTCATATGGAAGCTTTGAGTTGTGGAGGAGGTAAAGATGTTTAAGTTTAAGGAAGCTGACTTCTGGTCTAAACACCACAGAAAACTATCAAGGCTCAAGAATGCGATAAAGAATGAAGGGCAGGTGAGCTGGAGAAGGTTTGTGAGGGGAAGACTTTCTTTTGAAGACTTTAAGACCTTTCTCTATGGAATGGAGGCGGGTGGTTATTTTGTGATAGAGGAGCTAAATGAGAAACATTCCGTTTTATGTGCTGAATACTCTGTATCTCAGAAGATTTCTAGAAAGAAACTATTTAGGAGGTAGAAAGAATGCTCTGGGAGCTGAGAAGAAAGGCTTTAAGTTTGATACCTGAGTGGTTTGTAAGGTTAAAAGTCTTTATGCTTAAAAATGAGCTAAGCAAAAAAGGTCAGGAAAGGCTTCTCTATTCCTGTGGAGGTCTAAGAGGCAGGTTTGTGGATGAGATAATAAGGGACTATATTTCTTGCCAGCTACAGGGCTATGAAGAGGTTCAGAGGCTCTATCTTGCCCTCAAAAAGGAAAAGGAGAGGCTCTACAAGGAAAATCAAGGACTTATCTACAAGGTCATGAGGTCTATGAGAGTAAGCCCAGATGACTGGGAAGAGGTTCAGGATATAGCAAAGTTTGCTCTTTATCAGGCAATAGAAGACTGGGATGAAAAACATGCTCTTTCTACCTTAGCTGTCCCTCTCATCATGTCCAGAGTGCAGGAATACTATGAGAAGAACCTTAAGAATTCTTTCCTTTCTTACGATGAGCATGTGAAGGAGGGAGAAGAAGACACTTTTGAAATTTTCTGTGGGGCTGAAGACAAAGGTTTTAATCAGGCGGAGCTAAAAGACCTCATCAGCAGGCTTGAAGAGAAAGAAAGAGAGCTTATAAGCCTTGTCTATTTTGAAGGTTATACTATTAAGGAAGCAGGAGAAAAGCTTGGCTTTTCTCAGAAGAGGGCAAGCCATATACACAAGCTTGCTCTCAAAAAGCTAAAGAAGTTAATACTTGGAAAGGAGGTGGTAGTATGATTGAGTTTGTGCCAGATGGTAGGTTCAGAACCATTAACCTTTTCAGGGGGGAGCCTTATGAGAGGGGAGACATGAACCTTGTGCTGACAGTAATACACAGATTTGCTCAGGAAAAGGATGAGATTTATTTCCTGCCACCTACACCTGAAGATGGTATTCTTTCAAGGGTGGAGTTTCATTTTTACGATGAGCAGATGCCAAATCCTGTTGTCCATGGTGGAGAGGGATACGCTTTTGGCAAATATGATATTGAGAGGATAAGGGCAAACATTTTGAATTTGCCAAGGCTGATGACAAAAGGTTTAAAAGAAGTGCATGTGGTTTATGCAAACTTCAGAGGTGTGCCTGTCTCTATCGTGCTGAAAGATGAAGGGATTAATGTTTTTGCAAGCTTGCTGAAGGAAGAAATTGACAGGGTTTTGGGAGAACTGGAGATTGATTTTTGAAAAGGAAGGCGGGGAGAAAAAGGAGGGAAGGGGCGTGGGCTTAGCCCCTGAGAAGTCTTGATAGCTTCTTAAGACACCCCTCAAGGGTGTCCTCAGCTATCACCCTGCTCCTGGGGATTTCCAGTTGCAGGGCATTTTCCAAAAATTTCCCTTTATAGCTTCCCCAATACACCCAATATACATTGGGCTTTTTGGAGAAGCTCTTTCTGACCTTGCTCTCATCCTCACGGGACAAGGCAAGGTCAGAAATAATTATTGTTAAGGGGCTTGAATTTATGAAACGAGCGCAAGCCCACAGCCCCTCTGTCATCCCCTTAAAGGACGCCTTGTAAGCGTCCCTAACGGGGACTTTTTTGACTGTTTCATTCTTTACAAGCAGGACACTCCCCTTTAGCCCTGCTTTATACAGGGCATAGAGGAGCATCCTGACCTCCTCCTGAACCCGAAACATACTCCCCGACGTATCCACCACAATAAGTGGGTGGATCGTGGGGAGTTCCTCCTGCCTCACGAAAGGCTCTTCATCTCCCCGCAAGTATGAGGAGACTACAAGCCTTCCTGAGGAGGAAGGCACCCACTCTGGCTCAGGAGCCTTGAAAAGCTCCCTCGCCAGCTTTATAATGGCGGGAGGGAGTTCTGGAGGAGGGACTTGCTCAAACCACTCCCCTCCTCTTTTCTCCTTCCCAGGCAGGAAGCCCCCAGGTTCTTCAAGACTTTCATATTTCTGGGGAGCTTCCCACCTTATATCCTTTGCCCAACCCTCTATGGGTTGGGGCGGGCAAAGGTATGGGAATTTTTCCTTAAAGTATCTGGCTAAGCGGAGAGAACTCCACGCTGAGGCTTTGTAGAGCCTCCTCAGGAGCCTCTCCGCTCTTTTTATTAACTTTTCACCCCCCTCTGGACACTCCACCTTGTAGCCAAGGTGGAGATAGACCATTATAGATAACAGGTTGCCCACATAAGCTGTGGGCTTTTCAGAGGGGGGGAACTTCCCCAAATCAAACCCCAGGATTTCGGACATTTTGCCCTCAATCCTGAGGTCCTCAACAGCATTTAAGACATCCCCCAGCTCCTGATACTCTTCCCAGAACTTTGGGTTCTGGGAGGGAGTGGGGGTGAAAAGGGCGTGTCCCAGCTCATGTAAAAAAGTCCTTAACACCTTATCACCCTCCTCCGTAGAGGGGGAGGGGAGGGTGATAAGGTCTTTTTTCTGAAGCTTCCCCCTCAACTCCGCTGGTGTCCAGGAGCCAGGGGGTCTTCTTACCACCCCCACCTCTATGGGTCTGGGGGTGGGAGGGAGTGTTTCAAACACTCCCTCTTTCCAAATATACCTTAAATACAAGCTTTTGATATTATCCAGCCCTACACCTACCATCTTTTACCTCCTTCAGGGATAAGAGGAAAGCAGGGGTCAGGTAAAGACCCCTTGCAGTGCCTTTTCAAGCACTGCCCTCTCCTCTATATCCCTGCTGTAGTATTTGAGAAGAAGCCGTGGCACTTCTTCCTCTTTCCTTGCCAGCTTTACTGCTCTTTCAAGCTGACGATAGGAGAGGAAGGTAGCCACAGCCCCCTCATCATAGGCTATCTCCATCTTCTCCCTGACCTTTACAAGCTTTTGAGCCAGAGAGGGGGAGAAGCCTTTGTGGGCAACAAGCTCTGTGAGGAGGGTCTGCACCTGATCTAAGGACATCTTGATTGTTTCAGATGCAAACCTCTCCTCCAAAGCTTTGTCGGAGAGGGCAGAGTTGATATACCCCTCACCGAGATTACCTGTGGCTATGAACCACAGGTTCTCAGCTGGGGCGAAAAAGGTTCTCCCCAGTTCGGGGACCGAGAGGGTGAATACCCTCTTGCCCCCTATCCACTTAGGGAATAGGGAGGCAACGAGGATACCCTGCTCCCGAACTGGTATTCTGGGGAGTTCGTCTATTACCACTACCACCCTTCGCCCCTTCTCAGCCTGCATAAAGGCTTTGAGAAGAAGCCCGGGGCGGTAGGTGGTGCTGCCCCCTCTTATGCTGACCCCACCTAAGAGGTCTTTTGCCCCCACGTGGGGTCCTCCGTCAATATAGATAGCTTCCCAGCCCTCTGATACGAGCTGGGAAGCTATCTGATACGCTATTCTGCTCTTCCCTTCCCCAGGAGGGCCTTCAAGCAAGAGATTGTAGCCCTCCTCTAAGTATCTCCTCCACCATTCTTTATCCTCTATGGTGGAGGCGGGGGAGGGAGTAAGGTCAATGATTTCAAAATCATCAACTGCAAAGGAGGCTTTTACAAATGCCTCCTCGCAGTGTTTGCACCCTACCACATAATCCCCTGCCATGATTCCTTTTATATGGGGAATATGGGGATTGGGGTGCTTCCTCCAGCATTCATCCGCTCCCTCCCTGAAATATTCCTCATAGAGGCTTTTCACCTCCTGAGGAATTTCAGGAGGGAAGTGCTGAGGCTCAAGAGAGCAGTAGTGCCTCCAATCGGAAGCTTTACTGCCCCCTTTGTAATGAAGAAGCACGGGGTGCTTTTTTGCACCCCCGTGGCTCTCTATGAGAGCCACTATAAAAATTTCTTCACCCTTTTTAAAAATGCTGCCCTTAACAAATTTATCACGGGCAGCATTTTTAGATTTGTAAAAAATTGGGGTTGGGATTGTGGAAAACTTTACCATGGTATCCTCCTACCCCGCTGATAGACTGTCCTGCCTCTCCCGCCAGAGGGAGGTCGGCAGGACAGCCAGAGGGCAGTCTCCAAGCTGGGGGTTATCCCCCGAGTAAGGCTTGGACTTACCCTCTGAATGCCTGCCTTCCCCCCTCAGCGGGAGCAGAGGGAAGGAGGTAGAGGCTTAAAACCTCTCAGGGAGAGAAAAAACAGAGCCTATAAAGACCCTCTTTCTTCTTTCCCTGAGAGGCTAACCTTCTTTTGGGAAGCCAAAGTTCCGCCTTCCTACAGGCTTATGGAAAATTTTAAGTTCAGGAGGGAATTATTTCAAGAGTATTTTTGAATGCTCAGTATTACTTTACCCACCACCATAACCTCTCCCAGCTCAAAATCTCTTCTGGTGAAGACAAACTCCCCATAAAGCTCATTGTCGGATTTTAAAATAATCGTGTCCTGATTTAGAAAGATAGTCCTTTTTACTACCGCACCTTTATAAGGCATGTAGAAGACAAAAATCTTTTCATGCTCGGGCTGTTTTATGTTCGTGTCTATAAGCACTATAGAGCCATCCACAATAGAAGGATGCATGCTGTTGCCCCTCACCTTAAAGGCTATAACCCCATTTTTCTTTATTCTTACTGGCAGGATTATCTCATCTACCACATCCACAGGTTCAAGCCCCTCTTTGCTTGCTCCAATGGAACCATAAACTTTCACCCTTGTATATTCCGCTTCTTCCCTCTCCCTTTCCCTCTCTAATACTTCCCTGAGGTCTATCTTCAAAGCCTGTAGTATCAGCTCCACCGTATGTAGTCGCACACCCGCAGTTCCCTCTATAAAATTCTGAACGCTTTTTCTATCCACCCCCGCCAGCTTAGCTAAATCCCCATAGTCAAGCCTCTCCTCTACCATCCTCTGCTTTACTATATCCCTCAGCTTGTCCTCTAACATGCCAAAAATTATACAAAATTTTTCTGGGGAATTCCACAGAAAAAGGTATAATAACTCTATGTCAGGAAAAGCCACCTCTGGGGGTTATGAATAATAAAGGAGGTATAATAATAAAGGAGGTATTTGGCATGCTACTTATGGAGCTACTTGAAACTTATCCAGAGGCAAGTCTTTTGAAAGAAAAGTTCCCAAAGCTTTATGACTATGCCTACTTTGTCAAAGTATTGGACTGGCAAGAGGAGTATGCAGTAGCGGATAAAAATCCTGAGGTGATTGATGAGATTGAGTTCTGGCAGATGTTATTAGAAAGCGGGCTTATAAGCAAGGAGGAGTATGAAAAAAAGCTGTCTTCTCTACCCAGATATGCGTCAAGGACAGAGGGAATAGCCTTCATGGATACAAATGAAGTATCCTTCAGAAAGAAAAGACCGCCTTTCCATGTAATAGTCCATGAGCTTGGACACTGCTACTTTAAAGAGCCTGACCCTACATGGAACTCTACCTACGGTGGCGGTGAATGGCTTCTGTGGATAGTTCTAAGACACAACCTCAAGGGCTTCACGGAAGAACACATAAAAAACTACATGCAACTTCTTAAGTTAAACTTTGAAAATCCTCAGAGGCTCTATGAAATACTCACAGAGAAGAGTTTAGAGGTAGCAAAGAAGTTTGGAATAGATAATGTCAAAACCTTGGAAGAGCTTTGCATGTATTGTGGCTGGATACCACCTCAAGGAGATAAAACTCTTTTCAATCAGTCTTTTCTTGTTAATGTGCTTTCAAGCATAGAGTATAGGGACTTCCTTCTTCTCTGGCTTGAGTTTCTCAGGAGCCTAACCACCTCAGGATTTCCTTCTCTAACATAGCCTGTGTATAAACCTCAAGAGTTAGCTTAGCGGTAGAATGCCCCAGCCATGACTGAACCAGTGCTGGAGAAAAGCCATGTGCTATAAGCCTTGAGGCATAGGTGTATCTAAAACGGTGAGGATAAACCTTTATGCCTGTCTCCTTTGAAAGCTTCTGATAGAACTTATGAACCGTGTCTTCATTAAGTCTAACGGTTTTTACAGTCTTTGGAAACTTCCAGCCATATTGCCACAGGTCTTTATCTTTCCTCTGGCTGAAAAACCTCTTTAAGGTCTCTTTTTCCTCTTCACTTAGGAGTGGCATGCCTGCCTGATAGGTCTTGCCATATTTGGAGTGTCTAACATTCAAAAGTAAAAGCTCTTTTTCCACTACCTCAAAGTCTTCTGTAGAGAGCCTGAACCTCTTAACTTCAAGGTCTTCACTTCTTAAGGCAAGTGCTGAGGAAAGTCTAATTCCTGAGTGAAGCAGGACAAGACTGAAAATGTAGAATATAGGGTGTGCTTGACTTTTCATGTAGTCAAAAATCACCTTTAGCTCCCCATCTGTAAAGGCACTTTTCCTTTTATTTGTCCTTAGCACTCTAAAAGCCTCTTTCTTTCTTTCCAGCCTTGCTATATAGCCTCTCTCTGACAGCCATAGGAAAAACCTTTGAACTTCTTCAAGAACCATTCTGATAGTGGAATTAGAAAGTCCTTTTTCTTTGAGAAATTGAGAGAACTCTACCGCATCTACTACATAGCCACCTGTGAAGTCTTCAAGCAAAGATAAGGCATAGGATTTGGTCTGCAAAGATTTTTCTGAGAGGTGAGAAAGAGAGGATAGATATGTAGAGGTAAGCATAGAAGATATTATAGGCTTTCACCTGCACCCGTTTAGTTCTTCTTTCCCCACCAGCTTGCCCTCCTGCAAATAGGTAAGCTCTACAAGACACTTATCCTTATCTCTTAAGGCTCTACTCTGCCCAAATCTCTGACAGGCTCTTGCCACCTCTTTATCTTCTTCTGTGTTTCTGTATCTATCTGGAAAAGGTATTTCCTTACAAAAATTTTTCCATCTTAGGAACACTAAGGTGGAAACTTTGAAAATCAAAGCTTTGAGAGTGGTGATTTTAGGAAAGCTTTGAAAGACAAGGACTGAAAAGAAGGCAGGATTGCTGAGGGCAGGGGCAGGCTTTTCTGGGGAATTCCCCAGAAAAACTGAAATGCTATATTATTCTCTATGCTTGCGGAGTGTCTTATATTGCTTTTTACCCAGACAGGCTGTAGCTCCTGCAATGTGGCAAAGCATTACCTTGAAAGAATGTCCATGCCTTACAGGGTAGTGTCTATAGAAGAAAACAGGGAGCTTGCAAGGATGTATGGGGTGTGGGGTTCTCCTACCTTAGTGCTTATCAAAGGCAATGCGGTCATTTCAAGATACTATGGCTTTAACCCAGAGGGAGTGAAAGACTGGTATAAGGAAAAATGCTCCTCATAGCCCCCTCTTGATGAAAAACTCTTTTTCAAACTCAAGAGCTTTCTTTCTGTCTTTGAAATGAGCTATCTCCTTTCCATCCACCACCACAACCCAGCTTGTTTTCCAGCTTCTCAGCCACTCCACGCCCTTCTCAAACCTTACAAGCTCAAAAGCCTTTCTTAGAACTATCCAGAAAGCTCTTCTGACTTTGCCTTGAGGCACTATTTGACTTATCCTTTCTTCTCTTTTCTCTCTTAGCTGGCTCTCTAATGTCGGAAAGTCCCCCTTGAAAGTCCTCACTCTGCCTGCTTTGTCTATCTCTAAGTATCTCTTCATAGCTTTTTACCACCTCCTCATAGTTTATATCAAGCTCTTTCAAAAGACTGTCATCTAAAGGCTCTCTTTCTATCAGAAGTTCTTTTCTGTCCGCTATAGCTATGCAGTTAAGAAGATTGACAGCTCTTTCTTTTTCCTTAGGGCTTGTGAATATGTGGTCAAGAAGACTTAAGAGGTCTCTCTGTGTGTGAAGAGAAAGCTCAGAAAGGCACAGCACCGTCTCAAGAAAAGCAAGGTCAAGAGGCAACTTTTTCAGCATTGATACATAAGGATACTTTCCGTATTTGCCCTGACGCTCTTCTATAAACTTCACAATGTAGTAGCCTTTTGGCAATGGCTCCTGCCTTGAGTTTTCCTTAATAGCCACAAGGCCATCATAAAAGTATCCGTTTGCTAAGTGTAGCTCTCCTCTTGACCTTTCGTCATTATAAAGCATAAGCACTCCTACCATCAGCCTACCTCCAGAAGTAATGGGTCAAGCTCTTTTATCCTCTTTTCTACTTCTTCAAGCCCTTCAAAATACAGATAAGTGTCTTCAAACTTCTTACCTTGCAAAGTCCTCATTATCTTTCTTATGACAAGCAGTTCTTTTACCTCGTCATCTCTTGCTATAAAGCTCTCAAGGTCAGAAGAATAAAAGACCCTGTATTGCTTGTTTTCATAAAGCTTTGCCTGCCTGCTGACTATAAGCTTGGCAAGTCTTATATTTTCCTCAAGCTCAAGCTCAGGAAGATAAAACTTAGAAAGAGCGGTTCTTTCAAGCTCTGAAAGTCCTGAGAGCGTCTTCTTTACACTTTCCGCCCACTGCCTTAGCCTTTTGACCTCTTCCTCTGTCAGCGGTGGCTCTGAATACTTTGACACATACTCTATCTCCTCATCAAAGTCTTTGTGTCCTTTCACTACACCCTCTAAATCGAGTGTGAGCTTTATAACAGGCTCTTCTAAGGGCTTTACAAGAAGAGTTCTGTAGTGGTCATGGCTTTCACAAAAGTTCTCATAAGGCACATAGTCATGCTTTAGAAAACCTACATACCCCTCATCAAAGAACCCTTTCCTTCCAGCCCTTCCTGCAAGCTGGACAAAGTCTATCTTGGAAAGCCAATCCTGCTCTCCTCTGCCAGTCGGCACTTTCAAGGTAGCAAACAAAACCCACTGAAAGGGAAGATTGACCCCCACTCCTAAGGCACTTGTGGCAAAGACTATGCTGATAAAGCCCTCTCTGACAAGACGCTCTATAAACCTCTTTTCCGTGTATGTGAGCTTTGCATGGTATTTAGCTATGCCGTGGAGAACTTCTGGAAACTTCTCAAGATTGACTTTAAAGTCTTGAGCTATTTTCTGTATTTTTCTTCTCTTGAGTATTGGCAGTTGAGGATACTCAGCGGTAAGTCTTCTAACCATGCGGTCTATAGCATATGTATTGAAGACATACACAAGGCTATAAGGTGGTATGTCTTTCAGAGTGAAGACTTTTTCAGTAAATATGAGCTTTGTAGGTCTAAAGTCCGTCTCATACAGCACAAAGTCCTTGCCTGTGTTCTTCTCAAGGTAAGTCCTTATCCTGTCAGGCTTAGAGAGAGTAGCACTCATGATAAGTAGCCTGTGGCTCTTCTGAGCGTATCTTATGCCGTCTATGTATGCCCTTGCTCTGTCTTTTGCAGAAAAGATGTAGTGAAATTCGTCCATAACCACCTTGAAGTTCTTCTTTTGGCGGGCATACTTCCTTGTGTATATCTCCTGCGTGCAGACCAGAATTGGTGAGTTTTCTCTTACTTTCACATCTCCCGTCTCTATTCCCACATGCTCTTTTCCATAGAGCTGGATTAATTCGTCTGTTTTTTCATTAGCCAGAGCCTTTATAGGCACTGTGTAGATTATCTTGTGCCTGCCCTCTACAGCCCCCTTTACATCCATCCACAGGTATGCCACTTTTGTCTTTCCTGCGTTGGTAGGGGCAGAGATTATCCCGTTCCTGTCTTTTATAAGCTCTAAGCACTCTTTTTGCCACTTATACAAGCTCATGTATGTCTTCCTCCCACACAAGCACCGTGTATTTCTTTACAAGCTCCACAAGCCTGTCAAAATGAGGATGCAGGTCTTTTGTGAGCTTTACATACCTTTTTGCCTTTTCAAGCCCTACCACATAGGCAACTCTGTAGATGGTGGCTATGTCCGCAGGTGTTATTCCTTGAATGCTTGCAAGCTTTGCGTCAAAAGGCAGTGAGTATTTCTGAGCGTAGTAGTCTATTATCTGGTTTCTCACTGATTGAGGCGGTGGAGTAAGCCCCAGCATGAAGTCCCACCTGCCAGTTCTCACCAGCTCAACAGGTATGTTGGTAAGGTCGTTAAGAGTGGCTATTATGTATTGTCCTCTCTTTCTGTCCTCAAGCCACGATAAAAACTCTCCCAAGAGCCTTCTTGATACTCCGCTGTCTCCTTGTCCTGTGCTAAGTGCTTTCTCAAATTCATCTATGAAGACAAAACAATCCCCAAACTGCTCAAGAGTTTTCAAGGCTATCCTCAAGTTCCTTTCACTTTCCCCCACATACTTTGAATACACCGCAGAAAAGTTAAACCTTACAACCACATCTTCCTTAGAGAGGTTCTTGGCTATAAGCGTTTTCCCTGTCCCAGGCACACCCATCAAAAGCGTTCCCTTTCCATGACCTTTCATAGCCTTTATAAGCTCTATAACCTCTCCTAAACCCACCGCCTGCTCAACCTCATAAGGCTCAAAGACTTCAAGTATTCCACCTGCCTGCTTAAGTATTTCCTTTCTTGCATCTTTCAAGTCTTTCCCAAGCCTTTTGGCTTTCTTTACTTCAACAGAAGATAGCCCCTGAAAGTAATCCTCTCCAGCCTCTTCTTGAGAAGGAAGATAGTCGTCTATCTCTACCACATGAGAAGAGACCTCTTGTGGTATCTCATAAGTGGCTGACAGCACATAAACATCAACGGGTGAAGAGCCAAGCATGTATTTTTCTACCATGTGAGCTATCTCATCAGCACCGAAAGGACAGAAATTCCTGAAGATATACACATGCTCTTGTCCGTCTTTCAAAGCTCTGAAAAAGCTCTCTCTGTCAAAGCTTTGTCCCTCCACAGTTTCTATGGCTGGTGAATAGACAAAAACTCTATACTGAGTGCCTTCCTCTATGTTTTTCCTCTGATAGCTACTGACTATCTTGTCTATAACTCTCCTGTAGTCTTTAGTCCTTACCACATAAAACATTACCAGACCTCCTCTTGTGTTTGTGTTTGTTTTTCTTCATAGAGCTTTTCTACTTTGTCTATCTCCCCCTGAGCTTTCAACAGCTCAAGGAGTTTTTTCACATTAGGAGAGTATTCACACTGATTGCCCTGATAGCCTTCTGCTCTTATCAAGACCTTCCCCTCTTTGTCTATTTCAAACACCACCTTCTTCATAGCTCTTCTACCTCTATTACAAGCTTTTCTCTTTCTCTGTCGTAGCTTAGCTTTGCATTTGGCACGCTTTTTAGAACCTCTAAAGCCTTCTTAACCATTGGGTAGAACTCTCTTATTGCCTTTACAGCGTCGTCTGCCTGCTTCTCTGTAATCGTATAGTGCTTGTCTATGAAGAACCGACCATCTTGGTGGAATTCAAAGTAGCTCCAGTCTCTCTCTTTATGAATGACTTTCATAACTCCGTCTTTGAGTATGTAAAGCCACTCCTTTGGATTAAAAGAGCCTACGCTGATGTTGTTTTCCTGCAGGAAGAGAAAGAGTTCATACAGAGTGTCAAGGTCTTTCAAATCTACATGAGGTAGGTCTATAACACCTTCAACTCTTATGCTCATGACAGAACCTCCTTAGCATCCACAATACCATGCACCATTGAAGTCTTTCGTAGCTTGCCCTGGGGGTATAAGTCTTCCACACTCCCAGCAACGCACCCATGTGGAGTTTGTGTATCTGTATCTTTCAGCCTCTTCTTTTTCTCTCAAGAATTCAAGATAGTTTTCCAATCTGTAATCTTCTACGCTCTTATAAACTCTTTGAGCCTTCTCTAAAAGCTCCTTTGCTGTCTTTTTGTATGCATTTTCAGAAAGAAGAACTTCTCCTTTATTACCTTTTACTCTTGCTACCACTTTAACCTTCCCGTCTTTTAGCTCTCCTGCAGTAAATACTACCTTTCTGTCATGAACGTAGTGAGAGTAAGGATTTGCATAAGGAATAACCGCTTTTATTTTTTCACCAACGATTGCATAAACCTTTTCAAGCAAGTCCTTATCAACTTCATCTTCATACGTAAGCTCATGCCTTTTCCTTGTTCTTGTCTTTATCTCTATTGGAAATTTGTCCGCAAGCTCACCAAGTTCCCTGAGTGCCTCCTCACTTACCGTCCCCTTCCACACCTTTCTATCACCATTCCACCTTAAACCCAAGCTTTTTAGCTTTTCTTTAACATCGTAAGTCCTTCCGCTTACTTCTACATAAATACTTACGCTCATGTTCTACCTCCTACTTAGTTTTTCTTAGCTATCTCAAGGCATGTAAGGATATGTTCCAGCACAAGGGCAAGCTCCTCAGGTATCTCCCCTATCAGAACGTATTTCCTTAATTCCTCTTTCCTTATTAGCTTTGCCTTTCCGTCTTTAACTAAAACAACTACCACAGGCTTTTTCATACCTGCCACCTCCTTCTTCATGATACCTATTATTATACCACAAATTTAGGACTTTGTCAAGTAGTTTTATAATTTTTCTGGGGAATTCCACAGAAAAGTGGGAAATGGTCTTTATCTGCTAAAATATTCTTAGCTCAGGACTTTAAAAGGAGGACTTGCTATGGCGTGGAAAAAGCTAAGGCAGAGAGAGAGCTATGAGGAGATATGGGTCTCCGTTGGCAAGGAAAAGGAAGGCTACTTTACACTTAAAGAGGGTGGTGAGCTTGTGGGATACTTTGAAAAGCTCAATCACTCTGAGAAGTTTGACAGTCCTATTTTGAACCTGGTATCAGAAGACAAAAAGACAAGGTATCTTCTCTTTGCTCCTGCTAATCTTGCAAGGCAGATGGAAGAGCTTGAGGACAAGGTAGGCTATGGCGTGCTTGTAAGGATTATCTACAAAGGAAAGGAAAGAAGAGAGAGAGACGGAGAAGAAATCACATATCACTCCTTTGAGGTGGAGTATGACGATGAGAGGTGGCTTGAGGGTAATAAGGACAGACAGGGGTAGTGCGGAAAGGCTTGAGAAGAAGTTTTTAAGGTCTGCCCCCTTGTTAAGGACAGGCTATACCTGTGGGGGGATTTTAAATGCAGGTGGGGCAAGCTTTCGCAGGTGTGGATATCCTCATCAAGCCTGTCTGCTTATGGCAGCTGAAAAAGTGGAAACTCAGGAGCATCTCAAAAAGACAAGAGCCTTAAATATAGGACTGGCTCAGGGGTATCTGCTGGAGAAAAAACTTTTTGTAGTCTAAACTTTCTTCTAATGAGGGAACTTTTTCTTTTTCTATTTCTTACTGGTTTTTCCTTTGCAATTCCTTATGAGCAGTGTTTTATCTCCGCAAGCCAGCACTATGGAGTTCCTTATGAACTTCTGATAGCCATAGCTCAGGTAGAGAGTAATTTCAACCCAAGAGCTATCAACACAAACAGGAATGGCACAGTGGATAGAGGCATAATGCAGATAAACACAAGCTGGGACAGTTATCTGCGCAGGTATGGCATAGACCCCAGATGGGTATGGGAGCCATGCTACAACATACACTTAGGGGCTATGGTATTAAGGCACTGTATAGACACTTATGGCTACAGCTGGCGGGCAGTGGATTGTTATAACAAAGGCTCAAGGGCGAGGGAGAATTCAAGGTATGTATGGAATGTGTATAGAGCCATGCAGAAGTTTTATGCAGGAGGGTATAGATGAGTGAAGAGTATCTGAAAAAAAGCTATGTTCAGAGAAGACAGAATTTGAGGTTTTTAAAGTTAATTCATGAGACACTTTCTTCTATTGGCTATCAGCCAGCTTTGGCTTTAGATGTGGGTGGTGCGGACGGTTATCTGGCGAACAGAATAAAAGAGCTATATCCCCTATGTGCTGTTATAAACCTTGACATTAATGAAGAGTTTATCAGGCATGGCAAAAGGCTATATCCTCATGTGGAGCATATTCATGCGGATTTTCTGGAGTGGCATACGGATTTAAGGTTTGATTTTGTGGCTTCTTCAAATGTTTTTCACTGGTTTGGAGAAAACTGGGATAGGGCTGTTGAGAAGGTGTTTAGTCTTTTAGAAGAAGGTGGCTGGTTTTTCCTGCATCAGGGGGGAAGATGGACTTATTTTCCTCTTTATGAGACGGCGAGAAGAATCTTCAAGCATCTTTTTGGTAAGGATATAGACTATAACAGGAAGCTATTTTATCCGACTCAGAGGAGGCTTTTGGGAGAGCTTTCAAGAAAAGGGTTTAAAGTGTTGTTTCATGAAAAGAGGATAGAGACGCAGGACTATACAAGAGGTGAATTGTATAAGAGCTTTGCTGTGGCGGGGCTTAATGTTTTTCTTGAGGAAATAGAAGACAAAGACAGAAAAGAGGTCTTTAAAGAAGTTTTTCTGCAAAAATGTGAAGAAGACGATATTCCTGTTTTTGCGGTAAGACATTACTGTGTTGTGAGAAAACCTCTTCTGTCTCTGGAGATAAGAGAAGGCTCTAAGGAAGAGATTGTATCTTTGCTGGAAGAAGTAGATGGAGAATTCTATCCGCCACTTACGGAGAGGAACTCTTCAATAGAGGACTATCTTAGAGATGTAAGTCCAGAGAGGATTTTTGTAGCTTATCATCCTGTTTATGGAGTTGTTGGCTGTGCCTGTGTAAGAAAAAAGCTTTTACCTTTTACTTCAGCTCCAGTTTTTTATCTTTCCACTATAGCAGTTAAAAGAGCTTTTAGAAGGCTGGGCGTGGCAGAAAAACTCTATGAGAGGCTCTTAAAAGAGTATCCTGTTTTATACACAAGGACATGGTCTTCAAACAAAGCTCATCAGAATCTCCTTAGGAAGTTTGGATTTAAAAAGGTTTATGTGGTAGAAAACGGCAGAGGACAGGGAATTCACACGGAGTATTACATGAAAGATGGATAAGGATTTTGAAAAGTTAGCCTTCTGGTTTTCTATTGGTTTTGTTCTTTTAGCTGTAGCTGTGGTAGTAGTCTCCCTTGTTATTCTATGGAGGATTTTTGCATGAAGCTCATACTGGCAGAAAAGCCATCAGTGGCAAGGGATATAGCAAAGGCATTGGGCGGTGGGAAACCCAAAGATGGCTATATAGAAGCAGGCGAGTATGTGATAACATGGGCTATGGGGCATCTTCTTGAGATAGATGACAGTATAGCACCTCAGAAGTGGGAAATAGAAAGTCTTCCCATCTTTCCTGAGAGGTTTTCATACAGAGTAAAAGGACAGGCTCAGGCAAAGCAGTTGAAAGTGATAAGGGAGCTTTTAAAGAAATCGCAGATGGTGGTAATAGGAACCGACATGGGGCGAGAAGGCGAAGCTATTGCAAGGCTTATTTTAATCCACTGTGGCTGGAAAGACTGGGACAGAACATACAGGCTTTGGACCTCTGAGGCTTTAACTCCTGAGGTGGTAAGAAGAGAGCTAAAGAACTTAAAGCCCGCAAAAGACTTTGACAGCCTCTATCAGTGTGCTATAGCAAGACAGCATTCTGACTGGATAGTGGGAATAAATCTGACAAGGCTTGTAAGCATAAAGGCAAATCAAGGAGTGTGGTCTGTCGGCAGAGTTCAGACGCCTACCTTAGCTTTAGTGGTAAAAAGAGATTTAGAAATAGAAAACTTCAAGCCAGAGCCATATGGAGTTGTGAAGGCTATTTTCTCAAAGGAGGGGCAAAAGTATGAGGCAACCCTTGTATTTAAGAAAGAGCTTCTCAGAGATAAGCCAGATACAGCTATGGACGATGATGAGAAAGAAAAACAAGGTGAAGACACCGCTTTTAGACTATCTCCTGAGCAGGCTAAGAAGATTGTGGAGGAGCTAAGCAGGGAAAAGACAGGAGAAGTGCTTAAAGTCATAAAACTCAAAAAATCAGAGCCACCGCCACTACTTCACTCACTCACATCACTGCAAAGAGAGGCAAACAGGCTTTATGGCTTTTCCGCATCAAAAACTCTCTCTATCGCTCAGAGCCTCTATGAAAGGGGCTATATCTCATATCCAAGAACTGACGCACAGCACCTTGCGGAAAGCTCAAGGGATTTAGTCAGGAAAATCCTGAAAGAGCTTGGCTATCAAGAGCTTGCAGAAAAAGTAGATAAAGCAGGCAAGCGTGTATTTGATGATAGCAAGCTAACGGACCACTATGCTATTATTCCTCAGAAGCGGGGAGATGATTTGGCTGGTGATGAGAAGAAGATTTATGAGCTGGTAAAGAGGAAGTTCATAGGAGCTTTTATGGATAGCTATGAGTATGAGCTTGTAAAAGTCTTTACTCGTCTTGGCAGGTATGAGTTTTACTCTCAGGGAAAGACTGACCTAAAGCTTGGCTGGAAGTCTCTGTATCAGGAGAAGGAAAAAGAGACCAAACTTCCACACCTGAGAGAAGGAGACAGAGTTTTAAAAGAAGACCTCAAGGCTCTTACAAAATTCACACAGCCACCGCCTCACTATACAGAGGCAACTCTTTTGAAGGTGATGGAAAAGCTTGGTCTTGGCACTCCTGCTACAAGAGCAAGTATTATTGAAACTCTAAAGGAAAGAGACTATGTGAGGCTAAAAGGGAAAAGTCTAATTTCTACTCAGAAAGGAAAAGAGCTTGTAGAAAAGCTCAGGCAATCAGGCTCAGCACTGGTGGATGCAGAGCTGACAGGAAAATGGGAAGAAGAGCTTGAAAGCATTTATAAGAAAAAGCTTGGATACAGAGGCTATCAGGATTTTGTGGAAAAAGTCAAAAAGCTAACTCTTGAAGAGATAGAAAAGCTTAAGGGGAAGAGCTTTGAGAGAAAGACCGAAAGCGTGGGTTCCTGTCCTGTCTGCAAAAAAGGACAAATTCAGGACTTTCCAAAGCTTTTTAAGTGTTCTGAGTGTGGGGTGCTTGTCTGGAAAGAATTCATGGGGAAGAAGATAAGCTCCAAAGATGCTATAAAGCTCCTTGAGGGTAAGGAAGTTCTTTTAAAGGGATTGAAATCCAAAGCTGGAAAGAAGTTTGACGCAAAGGTGAGGTTAGAAAACGGAAGGCTCAAGATTGTGGGGTTTTGAGGGTTTCAGCTTTTCTGTGGAATTCCCCAGAAAAAAGAAAAACTATAATTTCCCTTATGGGCAGGTTTGAGATATATGTGGGAAAGGGAATGAATTTAAGGACTAAAGAAACTGGTTATGTTTTCTGGGAAAAGCCACAGAGACAGATGATAGTCTTTGGGGCATCTGGTTCTGGAAAGAGTGAGTTTTTGTCAAGGCTTACCTATGAGGATATAGTCAATGGCTTTCAGAGTTTTAACATAGACCCAAAGGGTTCAAAGAGCTGGCTGGAAACCTTTTTTAAGGCGTGTGATAAGATAGGGAAGCTGTATGATAAGGATGGTGGTCCCATAGTGCTTGCTTTGAATTATCCTGAGGTATCCTTCAGGTTTAACCCTCTTTATGGGCTTGAGCCTCATCAGATAGCTTATGTGATAGCCTCTGGACTGCCTGACAGCAAAGAGCCTTTCTGGTGGAATATCTCTTATGAGATAACCTTAGCCATAGCCATAGCTCTCAAGGCAAAGGGTTTAAAACAGATATGCTTTGGAGATATATATGAGTTTCTCAATGTGGCGAAGATAGAGGAGCTGAGGAGAAAGCTTTTGCAGATATACACAAGAAGACAGGATGAGCTTACCACACAGGGGCTTACCATTCTCAACCAGATAGCAAGCTATGACCCTCAGTATTTCCCAAGAGTAAATGCCACACTAAGGACTTATCTCACAAGGCTTATCACCGGCAAGGCGGGGAAGATACTCAATGTAAAGACAGACAGAGACCTCCTTAAAGAGAGGATAGAGAACGGACAGCTGAGGTTTTTTGCCTTTCTCAATGCGGAGAAAGAGGGGCAGACTGCTTACGATGTGGCGAGATTGCTTTTTGCGTGGCTACTGGCGGTGGTGGGAGAGTATTCAAGAGAGTTTAAAACTGTAGAGCCACAGCTAAGGGTTAATGTAGATGAGGCAACAGAGGTAGGTTTCTGGGAGATAAACAAAGCCATAAGACTTGTAAGAGAGAGAAATGTAGCCATAAAGCTCTTTACCCAGTCTCCCTCAGGTTTTAAGAGTGCTTTTAAACAGAACGGTGAAAACATAGTGCAGGACATAATAAACAACTGTGATTGTAGAGTAGTCTTTTCCATCAATGAGCCAACAGACCAGGAGTATTTTGCCAACATGTCGGGCAGGCATCAAAAACCAAAGGCGATAGTTCATAAAAGCTCCATATCTCTTACCTATACAGAGGCTTCACTTTTAAAACCTCAAGATTTAGGGGGGCTTCCCCCAGGGTGGGGTTATTGTTTCATGGATGGAGAGGTTTATATGGTCTATTCACCCCTTGTGCCAGACAGAAGAAGAGTGAAGGTCATATGGAAAGAAGAGGAAGAGGAAAAGCTAAAGGCGGAAGTAGAGGTAAATCTAAAGGAGCTTTTTGATTTGATGGTAAGCCTGCTTAGAATAAGAGAGCATTATACAAATGTTTTACCTGAGGAGATAAAAGACCCACAGCTGAAGGAGTTTTATGAAAAGTATCTTGGCTGGTTTGAATACTATGCGGATGATTTTGAGAGGATTGTAAGGTGGATGGACGGGGTCAAAAGCATCCCCTCTGTTGTTAAGGGTAAAAATCCTCTTAAGAAGATAAGCCTTGTGGATCATTCCATAAGAGTAGCGGAAAAGGCTTTTGAGGTTCTGCAAAGCACGGAAGACCTCTCTAAGGAGGACAAAGAGATTGCCTTTCTTGCAAGCCTTGTGCATGACCTTGGCAAGGCGGTGGCGGACACTGGAGGGTATGAGTTTAAAGACCATGTGGAGGAGATAAAGGAGCTTTTAGACCTCATGGGCGTGTCTCCAGAGATAGTGGATGTGGCGGTAAAGCATCACGATAAAGAAACGGACGATAAAAGGGTTCTTATCCTCAAGTCTGCCGACCATTCCGCAAGGAGAGAAGAAGAGGAGCTTATAGAAGAAGACCTTATCAAAGAGATAAAGCAAAAGCTGAATGAGGAAAAGCTCTGGAATATGCTTTTGGAGATGGCAAACAGAGATGATAAATACAGGGTTTTCACATATAGAGGAAGGCTTTATGTTCTATCTGAGTTCTTACAGAACTGGGTAGGCACTGAGACAAACATAAGACCATCTGAAGAAGTTCTCTGTGAGCTTTTTGGCTTTGCTCCTGTGGAGCTAACCCTTTATCTGAGTAAAAGCCCTATAATGCATGGCAGGTTTTTAGGCATAGAGTATTCAGAAAAGGAATATGCTTTAGAGGAGAGAAAGTTAAGCAGTAAGCTCTTCAAAGGTTTTCGTGTGGAGGTAGAGAATGGAGAGGATAATTCCTGACAGCTCCTCAAGTGCGGATATTAAGCTAAACTTTAGCAACCTTTTTGCCTTTCTATCTTCCCTTGACTATCTTGCCTTCCTTGAGAAGTCAGGAGCTTTTGAAGATATGCCTGATACAGGCTATCTTTACTACACAGAGGAAAAAACACAGCTATGGCTCTTTGTTATAAAGGAGTATCTAAAGTGGGTATCCTTTGTGTATTTAGTGGTTAGTCTTTCTTTCACTATCATACTCAAACTCAGCCTTATCTCCGCAACGCTTATAGCATCGCTTCTGTATGGACTTCTTAGCATATGGATAGTCCAGAGGTATCTGTGGGGCAGGGGATATCTGTATGCGGTTTTAAGAGATTTTCTCTGGGCAAGCTTTTTATGTAGTCTTTTCATATGGCTTGGTTTAGAGCTTTTTGTATTTGGAGTAGTTCCAAAGCTGTGGTTTTTATTTGAAAGCTGGCTTTTTTCAGGGAAACCCAACAATATCATTGATACCCTCTTAAAACCCCCTGCTGAGTTCTTCTACTATACGGTAAAAGCTTATCTGTCAAAGATAGAGCTTCCACAGGAGCTTTTAAGAGCCTTTTTCCTGACCCTGCCTCTAAAGGTATTCGCCTTCTTAGTCCCCATCTTCTATTTTTACTACCTTAGAAAGCACAGAGGCACAACAAGAGACTACTACATGAGCCTTATCAGAAAACTTCCAGATTTACCTGAACAGTAAAGATAGGATTACTCAACTTTCTCTTCCTTTAGTCAGCACCACATTTGAAAAATCCGCCGTAAAACAAAAATGGCAGTCTCCAAGATAGTCGCATTTGAAGATAGTCTGTTCTTCAAGAAGAAGCTCCTTATCCTCATAAAACCTTATAATGAGCGTGGAAAAAGGATTAAGCACAGAGCTGTCTGAGTATATCTCCGCTTTTATTTTCTTCTCTTTGCTTAAATCTACAAGGTCTCCAACAGTTATTTGCTTACCTTCTGAAACCATGTCTGAACAGCTTCTAAAGATTTTTGAGTAGGGTTCATATTATTGAGCCTCTCTTGAAAAGATTGAGCCCGCTGAGATATCCAGTCTTCTATGGCTCTTACGCAGTCTGGATTACCTAAATCTACCCTCTGAAAGTCTGAAAGAGCTATACCCCCACAATCAGGATTTTTTGGAGAACCCCAGCCTCTTCCAAGCTGTGGTCTAAAACAGCTCTCCTGAAGTATCCTTGCCAGCTGAGAATTAAAACAACAAAAAGAACGCTTTTTCTCTATACATACACCAAGAACCTTCTTAGAACAGTATGTGCCTATTTCCTTGCATGTGCCAGCCTCTCTCCTCTTTTTCAACTCCTTTTCAGAATTACTACACATATCTGAAAACCACCCGCTTATACCACAACATGAAGCTCCCAGAACAGTAAGACCACCAGCCCTGCAGTCTTTCCTAAATCCTGCGAAAAAGACAGGATTAGTGCATTCCTGCAGGGAAGTGTCTGAAGAACTTACCTGCTGTGGAGTATCCTGAGCTGGCTCTGGCTGAATAAAAGAACTTACCGTATCCTGCGTCATACACGGATGATTACATCTGTTTTCATCTGAAGATACAATAGCTCCTTTGAGTTTTAGCTCACAATAACCCTGAGGATTTGGCATAGTTCCAGAAGGACAAGTAGCTGGAACATAGCAGACCTTGTTATTAGCATCTACATTAGAGCAAGCCCAATCAAGAGGTTTTTCACATCTCCTTGTGCTGATGTTATAACTATACCCACTCGGACACTGAGGGGGTATCCCTCCCTGAGGTGCTGGCTTTACCTGCCCTCCCTGCAGATAACCTTCACAGACCCACACATTGTCAAGGCTTAAAGACTGAGCTGTTTGAGCTGGCATACATGAAACACCCAAAGAAGAAAGGATATTCTGATAGTCAGAATAAGTCATTTCATTCTTTGACACAAAATTAGACGAAACTATAAAACCATTTACATTCTGTCCTCCCACCTTATCAAAATCAGTGCAGAGCTTATCCTGAAGGTCTATAGGACACCAATAGACACCATTCACATTCTGACAATCCTGCACATAATCACTGCAAGAGGTCGCACCCCCAGATACATCCTTTACAACACACTTAGGCGTGCTGTCAAAACAATTAATAGCCTGAGAAAAACTTAAGCCTGACACAAATAACAGTAAAGCTACTACCTTCCACATATCTTATCCCTCAAAGCTTCTCTTATTACGCTTAAAACTCCCGTTGCTACAGTAAAACCACTCATTGGCTTTTCTTTACATGGTTCTACAAGCTCCTCACCAGCATTAACAGGACAGTTTGGATTACACTCCCTCGTATCATACTCTCTCCTGTTCTGACTGTTGATATACTTCACCACGCAATACTGCTTTCCGAAATAAGTGCCTTGATAAGAAGAAGTGCCACCACCCTGACAAACACTTTGAGGCTCAGATACACATGAGGTAGCCCCTTCCAACCACCCATCGGGACATGCTTTATTAAAAGGCTTTTCACACAAATCAGAATAAGTATTCAAAGTGCCACCATCTGGACATACAGCAGAAGCTATACAGAGCGACCGATCAGGAGTGAAACTCCCATTATCGCAAGTTCCACACCTATAATACCTCTTTGTCAGCATATCATACCCTACCCTCATAAACACATAATCACACCCACCACAACAATGAGAAGCACCAATTGAAACATCTATTTGTTTGCTACCATCATTAGTCCAAACTGGTTGCCAGTTTATATACTGATTACAAGCTGTGCTTCTACTTGCAAGAACCTGCCCTGTAGCACTGTCGACAATATTAGTCCAGGTAATGGTAAAATCATTATCGCAAGAGTAATTCACCACAAGATACAATCTCAAAATAAGCCCCTTATAAACAGGGTCGTTAAAAGGAAGACCAGACTTTCCACTACTCAGCGTCCAAATTCCTCTCAAGCATCCCCCAGTATTTATCTCACCAAGAACACAATAATCTCTTCCATTTACATTTATAACGCTGTAAGCACACGGATATGTAGGTTCTTCTTTTATAAGTTTGCATTGCGGATTATTTCTGTAAAAATCATCATCAGGCGTCCCTTTATAAGCTATGAAAAGTCCTATAGGCTTTTCACACCTGTCAGTAGCTGGATTATAAGTCATATCTTGAGGACAATTTGGAGCTTTTCCGCATATAGAACCTATTTTCTGATAAGGTGAAGAACATAAGGGGTTCTTCTGTCTGATACACTGACCGTTTATAAGCTGTCCTTCAGGACATACTTTCCCACAGTTTTCACCCCAGCTAAAGGTATTGCCATTCTCAGAAATAGAACCAAGCACATTTGATACTCTTGTAAGGTCTATACTCTTTAAATGCTTGCTGTAGCTACTTGTATCTGATACACACTGATACTCTATCCTCTGAGACCACCATGTTCTACACTCATAGGAATTTCCAAAAGGCATGCAGGTTTTCGGCGGATATCCACAGTTCTGAGGAGGACTTTGTGCTGTAGAAAATCTACTTTCCCATCTTTTCATGCTCTCATCTCTTACTACCTCTTGACAATAAGCTACTTTCTCTAAAAGCTTTCCGCTTGAAACTATCTGATACTCTTTCCCATTTGCATCTCTCCACCAGATATTCACAGGAACACAGTTTTTAGTAGCGTCATTTAGCTCCTCACAGCCAGTAAAAATTTCCCCTGTAGGTCTTGTAAGCGTCCATCTAAAGTAATTACAGGAATTAGAATTTATGCTAACCTCAAAAATGTTTGAATTGTCAGAAGGATTATAGGTATTCTTTGCACTCACCGTAAATGTGCCGTTGCCTGTGCTTAAAGAACCTATCGGCGTCCAGTTATAAGACCTGTCTATAGAAATAGGCACTTCAAGAGGATAAGGCGGAGGTGGTGGCACATCTACCGAATATCTCCCCTGTCTGTCATAATAGCCTTCTTTAAAAGCATAGCCTTTAAGCACATAACCCGTGCCTTGTGGATTACATTCAAGGAAAAGCATCGTGGAAAAAGCAAAAAAGTCAGAAAGGTTTCCGCAAACAGTCTGGCTTTCATTGTATCCTTCTGGATACAATCTTGCATTCGGCACGCATACCTGCTGACTGCTTATAGAAGACAAAAGCTCTCTTTTGAGAATGCATTGACGCACATTGGTAGCACCTATAGCCTGTTGCATGCCAGTAAGAGCCTTACACTCAGGAAGGTCAGGCTGTTGGCTACAAAGTGCCTGCCTGTAGATGCTATCATCCGTTATCCTGTAAGGATTTGCCATATAAGATGCCTGCGGTGGATTTGAAGAAGAACATACCTGTCTTGCTACACTATAGCTTATCTGATTGCCAGTCTTTACATCCTTTGTAAGCACCACATTCCCACCATAACTTTCCACTAAAAGAGAAGCAAGATGAATACCAAAAGAATACACATCCACAGGATATAGAGAACAGCCCTTAAGCTCAGAAACAGGAACTACACTAAAAGCCCCAGAAGAAAACACTACCTTACCACAATCACTAACAACTCCATTAGAGTAGGAGTTGCAATAGCCTTCATTACACAGATACTTAAAGCTAAAGCTCTGACTACTCCAAGAACCACCAAGAACAGGTTTATAGGAAACAGTTAGATTGTATTGTCCGCTTTGGAAATCATAACCACCTGAAATTTTCAATATCTCCTCTGTCCCACCTGAGGTGGTGCATGTAATAGACTTGCTATCAAACTTTTTCCCAGAAGGCTGAGTATAACCTTTACCAGTTTCCGCAGGATTTTTTATATTCTGCTCAAAATTACCTTTTCCTTCATAAACACTCCTGATTTTATTACCCCAGTCTTCTCCCAATGCCTTTGGGTCTTGTGCAAAAACAAGACCACCTGCACTAAAAAGCACAACAATCCCTTTTACGATAAACCATCCACGCCCATACATGTCTATTAACTCCTGGTATTTCTTTTTCTAAGCCCCAAAGAATAAAAGAAGACCTGCCTATTGGGAAACGCTTTGGATACAAAATAGGATAAATGGGATAGATGTTATACTGGCTTTTTCTCATGAGTGGCATTGGATAGTAGCCACAAAGAGCCTGCTGACCAAAACTGCCCCAGAGGATAAGCTCTCTGTGAAGTTTGAAAAGCATCCTCGCTACCATAAGCCCTGAGGACTGAGTGCTATCAAGCCCACCTGCATTTTCAGACATAGGGAAAAGGCTACCCCATGAACCTCCACACCAAAAAAGAACGTCTATTGGAAAGCCTAAGCTTGATGCAACTGCATCTGCCATACATGCCAGCTGAGCTACAGGATTTGCTACAAGAAAAGCTTCAGGACCTATTATACTTGCTAGTATATCGTTCTGCCATAGAGGGTCAAGCTCTGTCATATACGCTATGTCCCACGGTGCCCTTGCTTCTAAACAAACAAAGTCCATAAAAAGCTCTAAAAGAGCCCACGGAAGAAATCTATAGTAATGCACCTGAAGACTTCTAAGCTCAGTATTAGCTCCCCCATCCGCAGTCTTAGAAGAGTCTGCCCCTAAAGCCTGTGCATTCACAGGCACAGGCACCTGCATTCCAAGAGTAGGAGAACACCATGGAACTTTAACTGGTTCTACAATAGCTATGGGTTCCCATAAGGATATAGTTATACCCACTCTCGGGAAAGGCTTCATGCATATACATATAGGAGCTGAGCCTAAATCAATATCTTCAAGCCCGCTCCAGTTCATTATAGTCATTGAGCCTATTTTGATAGGAAACACATTGTATATGGTGCTTATAGCCGTCATAACAATCTGAAGGGTTGTAGAAGGGTTAGCAGGACAGATTACCTTTGACACAGGGTTCTGAGCAAAAGCCAGAGAAACCAGCATAGTCAGTAAAACCACCACCTTCCTCATAACTCATCTTCTCCCAAAACCTTAACCACAGCTACCTTCCTCTGCATATCCCAAGTAATAAGACTTACCCCCTCTGTTATCTGAAAACGCTCCTTTATAAGAGGATTGAGAAAATAAACCCTTGTCTTGAAAGTTTTCATAAGCTCATCTACCCTTCCTCTTGAGGCTATAAGCATAGTGTTTAACCTGTAAAAACTTAAAAGCTTTTCCACAATCCTTACCTGCCTCCTATCCTCTCCATCAAAAACTATCAAAGTAGGTGGTGCCATGGGCACATAATCAAGCGGATTAAAGGTGTATCCCTTTGGATAAAGAACTCCTACCACTTTACCTGACTTATCTACTCTTGGTATTTCATACGGAGAACTCCATTTTAAAGATACATGCCTTACTTTGCTCTTCTTGGCTAAAGGTAAAGCCACAGACCAGCCCTCTGGAGGTTTTAAAGCTTTCCCCTGAGACTTCGCCACCGCCTCTAAAAACTTCTTCTGCAAAACCGCCTTCCTGCTTTCTATCTCCTGTAAAAGGTCAGGCTCTACTATGGGATAGGTGGTAGCACCAAAAGCAATGCCTATTAGAAGACTACCAGCTAATAAGCCTTTCATCCTTAATCTCCCCTAAGTTGTAAAGCCCAAATATTACGCTATCTTCTAACTCATCAAGAGCCATAGCTCCAGAACCTATCCTCTGCCACTCAAAAGTCCCATTCCTTTTCAGCACAAGGAATATGTCAGGAACAAGCTGTGTTCCAAATCTGGATGCTAAATCTGGACGCTCCTGAATATCCACCTCCTTTGTATCCCATCCCCACTTTTCCCTGAAAAGCCTTAAAGTCCCCGAAAAAGCCCTACAGTAAGGACAGCCTTTCTCAACAAAAACTATTATTCCTGCCCTGTCTCTATACTTTGAAAATATCTCCTTCTTCCTCTCATTCCTGTATTCTGCCATGGCTATACGGGCAGGAGTAAAGTTCTGCTTTTGCATATAGCCGGGTTCAGTTTTGAGAACTTTGTAATGCACGAAGGCAAACTCCTCCGCCCTGTCATTAATCCACATAACAAGCCTCTTCCACTCCCTCACATTTTCCTCTGTAGGGTTCATTATGGCTATCTTCCTGCTCTCCTCTTCCAGCTTTGATATTTCCTCAGGGTCCATCTGGTCTAATTTGTCCCAGGGGATTTGAACAACTTTCTTTTTCAGAAGCTTTACACTTTCCTGCTTTTCTTCCTTCTTTACTTCCTTCCTCTCCTCTTTTTTTTGGCAGACTTCCTTCCAGAACCAGCCCCTTTCTGCATCTTGGTAGAACTCCTTAAGATGTTTGCACTCCTCCTGAGCAAAAACCACAAGAGGAATGAACAGAAGGATTTTCCTCATAATAAGACATTTTACTCTTGACAGGGGGGAAAATTCAAGTATATAATGTCCGTAAAATACTTTTAGGAGGTAAAACCATGAGGAACCTGCTTGCAAAACTTTACCTCAAGCCAGAGCTTTTTTCCTTAGGGCTACTTGTAGCCCTTGCCACAGTTATTGCCCTTGCACCAGACCTGTCCTTTGCTGGAACAGGTGGTGCAGAAGTGCAAACATGGTATCAGGACATATCTAACTCCCTCAAAGGCTTTTGGGGCAAACTCATAGCCTTAGCTTTCATAGGTTTTAGCCTCATGGCTTTCAAGCAAGGAGCTATAATCCCTGCCATTTTCCTCATCTTCATGGGTCTTGGCGTAGGTATCATACCTGACATGGTAGATACCAGATTTACCTTGCTCTTCTAATCCTTTATGGGGGCTTTGCCCCCTTTGAAGAACAATGGAAAAACACTACATACCCAAATATGTGAATGCTCTTCCTCAGATACTCTGGTGGGAGATAGATGAGTTTGCTTTCTTCTTAGGGGGAGTTATTTTCGGCATTATATCAAACCACTCCTTTCTTGGAGCCATCATAGGCTTTCTTCTTGCAAAAGGATACATGAGGCTAAAGTATGGCAAACAGAATGGCTTTTTATTTCACTGGCTTTATTCAAAAGGACTGTATGGGAAAAAGGGAAGAGTGCCTGAATACTGGGTGAAAGAGCTCATAGAATGAGGGATTTTTCAAGGAGAAGATAAAACCCCACCCTGTCTATAAGAAACCCTTCGTAAGTAGCCTTAAGCGGAGTTATCAAAAACCCATCTAAATGAAGATAAGTCCTGTTTCTCAAAGCGGAGATAAGATAAAGGTAGTGTTCCTTTTTTGGTCTTATCTCCTTTATACCACCAAGCAAAAGATAAGCTCCTTTTCTGTCTTTGCCAAAAACCCACGCATTCCACCTGTAGTTTATACTCTGGTAAGAAATAGACTGAATATAGACATCCAAAGCACAATGAAAAGTCCTGTAGAGTTCCACAACCCCATAAGCGTAGTTTGACTTCCTTATGAATATCTCATTTTCTAACTTCTCTCCCTCTGCAGTTTTTGTAGTCAGAGCTATCTCCCAGCCATCTTCCTTTTTTATCTTCACACTGCTATAATGCCCTGTCCTTAACTTCTCAAGCCTTATAAGCGTGCCAAAATCTACCGTGCCTAAAATCTCATGCAGGTCAAGCGTGTATTCTCCCTTTATGCCTAAGCTCATAAGCCAGCCATGAACCTCAAAATGTTGTCAAAAGTGCCTCTAAACCTTGCAAAGGGGTGTAGCCTGTCTCCTTTCCTCAACAAAACTACCCAGTTCCCGTCTATCACCACCCTCAAAGGCTTTGTGTCTATTACTTTCTTCTGTCTCTGACGAAGATAATCCTCAAACCCCCAGAAGAGTTGCTCCCTGCTTATCTCATCAAGGTCTAACCCCTGCACTCCATACCTTAAAGACACTTTCCCATCTTCCTTTACCAGCACAAGCTCCTCTACCATACTTGCCTTTAGAGAATTCCTTATCCACTCAAGAAGAGTTCTGAGTTCTTCTCTTCTGAAGACCCTTGATAGCTTTTCTTCTCCCCTCTCATAGAGAAGAATGGCACGACCCTTTTCACCCGTGAAAAGCACAAGCCTGCTATCCTTGTAGTAAAAAACCGCTCTGGGAGGCTTTTCTCCATCTTTAACAGGCAAATCCCAGTAAGCATATCCACCTGCTACATAAAAACTCACAAGATTGACAGGCAGGGGCAGAGAAACCTCTTTCTCCGCTGACTTCAAAGTTATACCAGAGCTATCAAGACTGACCGACACAGGTCCTACAAATTCCAGCACATTCATGAAGAAAATTATAGGTCAGTCAAAGGAAAAGAACCTTTTCTGTGGAATTCCACAGAAATTTTCTGTGGAATTCCTCAAGAAAAAAGCTATAATTAACCTTATGGACAGGCTTGACAGGATAAAAGAGCTTGTGGAGAAAAAGACAAAAGAGGAGGAGATAGCCTATAAACTTGCAAGTCTTGAGGAAAAGGAAAGAGAGGAGATACTGGCACAGGTGGAGAGGGAAGACCCTGAGCTGGCGAAGAGGCTAAGGAAAAGGATTGAGAAAATTGGAATGTATAGTTTTCTTGATTTAAATTGGCTGAGACGGCGATATTCGGAATGGGGAATTTATAGTGGCATTGCTCTCTCTATATTTTCAGTGCTTACTCTTAGTGGTATATTGCTTTATTTGGCTGGTGTTATAAAAGAGCAATTTTATGTCTTCTTTTTACCCCTCATACTCAGCTGGCTTATAGCCATACCAATCTATCTGCTACTTCCTCGCAAGATTAAGGACAAAATTCTCAGATACTATCTTAAAGAAGATATAAGGCTAAAATGAGCCTTCTCCATTTTCATCCTTTCCCTTGTCTCTTTTTTCCTTGTCTGTTTCTCTGTGGTGGATTAACCGCTGGACCCACCTGCTGAAGAACATTCCCCTGATTTCCTTTGACTTCTTCTTTCTTTTCCTGAATATTCTGAGGAACTGTCTGGAGCTGGTTTTGTGCCTCCTGCAATTCCTGTGGTTTCTTTAAATCTTCGCTGTATTCCCTGCCTATTGCTATGAGAGAACTGAGATCTCCTGTTTTAAGCATATGCTCCTGCATATCTCTTATAGCCTGTTCTGTGATTGCCTTTGCGGTTGCAGGGTCATAGCCAGCATCCCTATAAATCTGATATATCTGATTTGCATACCTTGTCATAATATCAGTGCCTACCTGAACATCAAGGCTTTGTGCTTCGGTAAATTCCTTAGTCAGCGATTTTTGAAGAGCCTGTAGTTCTTCTATAGCCTGCTGAACAGAAGCGGTCTCATCCTGTCTGCGACTATCATGCCTTGCTGTGCCACTATCTGTGTAATCCCCATGCGATGCCCTGCTCCCACCACTACCCGTAAATCCTTCCTCTTCGCTTTTAAGTTTTTCAGCCATTCTCTTAAAGTATTCTTCCATTGAAGAAGACTTTTCGTGCGAAGTTTCTTCTGTGATAATATGACTTTTTTTTGCATATCCCTTCGCACTGAATTCTCCAGACACCATTCCTACATTAGCCTTAGCTTTTATAGTTGCGCTTGCCTCAGTTCCTACTTCCCCTTTCTCTTGCGTTCCATCTTTTATAGTAAGCTTATCTCCTTTTGTAAATCCACTTCCTTTTGATACCGCTTGTTTCTGTGCTTCAGCTATTCTCTTGAATTCTTCCAGTATGCCAAAAAATTCTGAACTCGTTCTATAACCTTGATTTTTATACTTATCAAATAACTTTGCTACTACCCACTGCATGCCATAAGCTTCTGCGAACTTTGCCATTTCCGACAAAGTATTGACAACAGACAGCTTCTCCGCCAGCTGTTTCCTGTAGCTTTGTAATATAGAGCTGTTAATGCCTTGATGGCTTGCTTTTTCAAAAATGTATTCTCCGTTGTCTCCAAGCTTGAAAACAAATTCGCTTCCACCAATAGAGGTTTTCCCTGTATCTGGCATGTTTGGATTAAACTCTACCTTCCCACCATTTGAAAGTGCTATGGCACCACCCACCAGCTTACCACCTCTAATTTCCATCATAGAAACCACAGCACCCTCTCCATATGCCTGAAGCATATCATCCAGCATTCTCCCGCTCTTGCTGTCTTTGAGGTAGTTTCCAGCCTTTAGAGACTGCGCTACTTCCCCTAAAGTTTTTCCGTAAACGTAGCCAGTTAGGTTATTACCTGCCCCCGACCACAGTATGCCATACTTATCTACATAGCTTCTTGCCATTGTGTTTATATTGCCAAAGCCTGTATTAAACTCCTGTGTATTACCCGCCGCCATATTCCCCCATCTCCAACCACCCCAGTCTGTATTTCCAAAGCTCTGATTATTCCAGCTTACATTACCACCGCCTAAATTACCCTGTGCTACCTGAGAACTGGCACTTGCAGTGCCACTTTGAGCTGGTGAAGATACAGCCCCAGAAAGGGAGTTCATGGCGTAGATGGAAAAGCCCGTAGAGGCAAGCAGTGCAAGAGTGGGTATCATCCAGTAGAATTGCCCCGCCATAGATATATAATCCATCGCACTTTGTTGCACCACAGGTAAGGTCATGAGAGTTAAACCACCCTGTCCAAGTGAAGAAAAGCTCGTAGCTCCATGTAGCTTTACATGAATAATGGCATTAAGAAGAGCATCTCCCACAGACCAGAGAATTGTCCATAGAAAGAGTATCATATACCCCGTTAAAGCTCTTACCGCCATCGGAGTAAGAAGAAGAATAAACAAAGCAGATGTAAAGCCAGCAAGTAAAACTATAAGTATGCCTCTCAAAACTGGAAGATATTTACCAGCTACAAAGTAAGAAGAAATACCTTGAGCCTCTACCTGCCTTTGTGCCACCCCTACCGCATAACCTACCCCAGGTGCAAGATTTGCCTCAGCCCACCGCAGGTATGCCTCTCCAAGATGGTTCATTGCTATGGACTGAAGAAGTAAAGACTGACCTGTCTGAGATACATTAAGAAGATAAGGTGGAGCCGTGTTTAAAGCCTGACTTACAGCAGAGGTAGTCATTCCAGTAGCATAGGCAAGAGCATTAAGAGCCTGATAATTCGCATAGTTGTAAAGCTGATTTATCAGGTAATTGTATGCACTCGGACAATCCATAGAACATCCAGCCTTACAGGGAGAACATCCACTGTCAGTCCATTGACACTCCGCATCTGCATAAACCTTTGTAAATCTTGCAGGATGTAAAGAACTCCCCATATAGGTCAAAAGGTTTTGAGAGGTCTGTAAATCCTCAAGGTTGTATGTGCCATCAAGTATGTTGGTATAAACACAGTTGGTTATAAACTGGTTAAAACTCTGATACAGATATGGGTCTGTTATTCTCATGGAAAGTGCAGAATTTACCACACCTACACAGCCAAGCATACCTGTTTTTGAATACCCGCAGTCATCTGGAAGTCCAAAAACTTGGTCAAGGGTCTGGGCTACTGCCTTCTGAACCTGTGAGGTAAAAGCTAAAGGATAGGCTATGGCATAGGGAACATTCTGAACTACTCTTGACTGATTGTCCTGTATATCATCTATCTGAACGGTGGTCTTTACCTGCATAAAAAGCGTCCAGACACCTATGGCAAGCACATAAAACTTCAAAATCCTCAAAGGGTCTCTCTGTCCATAATCCCCAAAGTATGAAAGTAATACAGCTATAAAGCCTATAAGAATTGTTATTTTCCCCAACATTACCATAAGACCACCGCTGGGGTCAAAAAGCCACGCTATGCCCCGCAGTATATTCTCTAAAACATCTCCATAGCCCCACGCATAAACCGTCATCTAACTACCCCAAGCATCTTTGAATACATAAGATTGCCATAGAGATTGTTGTTTGACATCTGAGCCAGTAGCCTTGAGTAAAGATTGTAAGCTACATTGGCAGTCTGAATAGCTTCCGCAAGCTCCTTCTGATACTTAACAGAAACATCAAAAGTATCTCTGGCTACACGACCTACATTACTAAGGAACATCTCACATGCTTTCGCATTCTCAGGCTTCTTCTTTACATACGGCTCACTCATACAGGCAGAACCCCACTTCTGCACCCGCCTCATCAAAGCCCTTATATAAGCATTGGCAAGCTCCGCCGACATGTAAATGTTCATCTTGTTAAATATCACATCCAAAAGCCCCGGGTCTACAGAAGCTACATTCACTAAGGTAATCACCGGAGCTGGCATACTGGCTAAAAGCAGGTATTCTTCATTTGATAAGGGCTGTCTGGTTAGAATTTTCTGCTTTATGCTCTGAGTATATTGTGAAACCCAGTAGCAAAGAGGAGTAATTTGAATAGTGCTTTGTGCTGACTCCCACTGCCCACTACTTGTATTAAAATTCCAGCTTAGCAGTGGAACCTCAGCAACTGCAGGAGCTGTTCCAGGAGCTGTTCCATCAAAAGACCCGCAGGCAGGCTGTCCATTCTGACTTGTCAGCCCTATTACATCCTTAACAAAATTTTCCACATGCGTCACAGGTTCTATAGGAACAAAACTCCCATCTTGGTTTTGTTCCCCAGATGGAGGCTTTACTCCCACATCACCCACATAAGCCCTTATCAAAAGAGCCAGCTGGTCTTGAGAAACCCCAAGAAGGCTTGCCATAGTAGGAGGCATTTCTTTAACACTCATATCCACAAAACTAAATGGCTCTCCCTTGTTTAGAAGAAGTCCAGCAAGACAATTACCCCCTGGACACCACTGAGCTATAGTTTGCCTTGTCTGATCTACTAATCCTGATAAGTTGGTTATGAAATCATTAAAGGTCTTAAAGGCGTCAGATTGTTGCTGAGAACCACCGCTTGAATCTGTCCGTCCTAACTCATCTACAATCATCTCACCTACCTTTGTGGCAAAAGCTATTGAGGCACACTTGCTATGTGATATCTGATTTATCTGATTAGCTAATGCGGCTAAGTTTTTAAGAAGTTGCTCGCACTGAGGGCATAGAGTATGCAGTGCAAGGTCAAAGGCTATGACAGGTGCGGCACTCAAAACATTTTGAAGAAACTGTCCTAAGTATTCCATGTTGAAGTAGGAAAAAGCTCCAAAGGTAGCATCTATACCACCACAGCCAGACCTTATAGAAGGTGGCACTACATTGAAGGGTCTAAAAGTCTCATCCTTTATCCTCCACCTGATACCACCACCATATATGGTAGTCATTTCCTTTCCTTTGACCGTTGTAGGCGGAGATACCTCTAAAATAGCACTGTCAGTTATTCCAGCATAGGAAGGCATGGTGGTGCCAAAACCTATAATAAGAGCAGAAAAAATTCCTAAAAATTTCCTCCACCCAGTCATGCTTTGAAATTTTACTTCTTCCTGCTATAATTGTCAATCATGAGGGAAAAACTTCTAATTTTAGGACTTTTAGTCAATGCAAGCTTTGCTTTAGAATGCAATGAAGCACTCCTTAGAAAGCACCTGCCCTTTATGCCTCAGGATGTCAAGATTGCTAAAGCCCGTGAGGTTTTTGGAATATGTGAGTATGTGGTGGAAGACAGGGGGAGTGTTTTTACTCTCTATGCCAGTGAGGATTTTGCCCTTGCGGGTGCCATGTTCTCCAAAGGACAGCCAGTAAGCAGGGAAAGTGTAGAGGAAGTCCAAAAGGAAAGAATGAAAAACCTTCTTGGGAAGCTTTCTGCTCTCCATGTGGCTGAAATAAAGGGAAGTCAAGACAAGGTTATGTATATGATTTCTGACCCTGACTGTCCTTTCTGTGAGGGGGCAAAAAACAAGGTGGTAGAGCTGGCAAAGAAAAATAACTGGACTTTAAGGCTTGTGTGGTTCCCTCTTCCCATACACCCACAGGCTTATGACAAGGCGGTATCCTTTGTGTGTGAAAAGAGAACATGGGAAGACTATCTTAAAGGTCTTTATGGCACTTCCAAGTGTGAAGAGGGGATAAAGAAGGTTTCGGAAAGCGTAGATACTCTAAAGCCTTATGTAAGTGGAACTCCTCTTTTTGTTTTTTCGGACGGCACTATTATTCAGGGAGCTAACATGAAGGCTTTAGAGGAGAAAATGAAATGATAGCTTTAGATTACTGGTATGTGGGGGATTATCAGTATAAAGACCATGCAATAGCTTATGTGCCTGCGCTGGTGCATGTGCTGGCGGAGGGAAGATACAGGACTTTAAACCCTCAGCAGGAGAAAGAAGAAGAGGTAGTCTCTCTTGTGCGGAAAGAAGAGAAAAAGAAAGAAAAAAGGGAAAAGGTTTTAGAGGTGTATTTTGGTTTTGACAGCTACAGGCTAAGTCAGAAAGAAAAGGAAAAGCTCTTAAAGCTTGACAGAGAAAAAACTTACTTCCTTGTAGGTCATGCGGACTGGATAGGAAAGGAAGGCTATAATCTCAGGCTTTCACAAAGGAGGGCAAAATCTGTAGAAAAGTATCTCAATAGTCTTAACCTGAAGGTAGAGGGCATTTCCTCTAAGGGAGAAGAGGAGTGCAGGATAAAGAAAGAGCTTGAGGGTAAAGTAAGGGTATCTGGAAAGCTTATAAAAGAGCTACAGCCATGCAGAAAGGTAGAGGTTTTCTCTTCTTTTTGATTTTCAGTCTTGCCTTTGGGGGGGTAAATGAAGATGTGGAAAGACTTCAAAAGCAGGTAGAAGAACTTCAAAAGAAGATGAAAGCTCCTCAGGTAAAGGAGCTATCTCCTGAAAAGAAAGAGAAGTTAAGACAACAGGTAGAGGATTTAAAGGCAAGGAGTAAAGAGTGGCAGGAAAGGCTTGAGTATAAGGACGGAAGGGTTATCGTAAAGCAGGAAAGGAATAAAGAGAAGAAGACAAATCTTTCACAGGGAGAGTTTATCTACATCTTCATGTCCTCTTCCGTGCCAATATCTGTGTGGAAAACCTATGCGAAGAACATAGAAGACTTTGGGCTAACGGATAAAAGCAGTCTTGTTTTGAGAGGCTGTATAGGTGGATGCAGGTACATAAAGCCTACCCTTGAGTTTATCTCAAAGGTTCTGGAGATAGACAGAGACAGGCAGGGGATAAAGGCAGAGGTATGGATAGACCCTTTGCTTTTCAGAAGGTTTAACATACAGAGAGTTCCATGCGTGGTATATGTAAGGGGGCAGGAGCTGATGGACAATACTTTATCCGCAGGGCTTGAAGAAAACATAAAGACAAAAGGGCAGTATTTTATTTCTTGTGGGGATTGGTCTTTGAAGTATCACTTAGAGGAGCTTTGTAAAAAGTCAGGAAATCAAAATCTCTGCAGAATAGGAGAGAGCTAATGCATGAATACCCTGTCTTTTTCTTCTTTGTGCTTTTCTCAGTGGTCATCTTCTTTCACTCTTCTGGTGGGCTTGTTTTTGTGGTTCTTTTCTTTTTCTTAAGCTCTCTCATGGCTGATAAATTCTTCAGTCTCTTTTTAAGGAAGATGGAAAATCCTTACCATGACAAGGTCTTTATCCTGCCCCTGAAGATAAAAAATGCCTATACTTTGGGAAACTCTATCCTCATAGGAAAGGCTCTTCTGCAGGAAGATGAGAAGACTTTAAAGGCAATTTTACTCCATGAGATGGGACACATAAGGTTTAAAGACTATATGGGGGTGCTTTTGCTTCTTATCTTTTTCAGGCTTTTTACCGCTCACAAAACAGCAGACTTAGCTCTTATACTCCTGTATTCCTCTCTCTTTGCATGGTTTTACTACCATACAGAAGTCAGAGCTGACCTTTATGCCTACTCTCACATGAAAGAAGAATACCTTGAAGTGCTTGAAAGGTTTAACTTAAGGTGGAGGCTTAATTACCTCAGGGGCATAGAAGACGGAAAATTTCAGGAGTATGCCATTTACGCTTTCCTTGCCTTCCTGTCTGGCTTGTATCTTGGCTGGCTCTATGTTAAGAGTTAGATTTTCTCCTGACAAAATAATCAGGAGTTGCATAAGGCAGAGACCTAAGCCAGTCTTCTACCTCTGGTCTGTAAAAAAGTATCCTTCTTTTTAGCCTCCTTGCAGGAAGCCCATAAAGCCTGATAAGCTCATATATGCGAACCCTTGAAACCCCAAGCATCTGTGCAAGGTCATCCACAGTGAGGATAAATTTCTCCATGTAAGTAATTTTAGTATGGACTGGTATTTTTTGACAAGGTTTAGAATTTTTTCTGGGGAATTCCCCAGAAAAGCTATCTGACTTTCCATATGTTATTAGCCACCTTTTTAATAAAGCCCTTCTGGGCAAGCTTTCCAAGAAGCTTTAGGGTTCTTCCTTTGCCCGTTCTCCTTGGCAGGTTTTCAAAGTGCAGAGTGTTGTCTCTGTATCTGAAGAGCCAGACCTCTACAAAAAGCCCCCATTCTTCAAGGGTAAGGACTTCAGGAGGAGGGACAGATGGAAGGTCTGCCTCTTTAAAGGGAAGATTTCTTATAAGCTTTAAGGCAAAACTGTGATACTTTCCGTGCCATATGTGAGTTTTAATCTGGAAATATTCAGGAAACTTTTCACTTGCCCTTTTCAACCTCAGAAAAGCTTTATGTTTGCTCAGGTTGAAAGTTCTTGAAAAGAGGAATTTCCATGTTTTGAAAAGAACCCCTTTTTCTGTGCCTGCTTCTTTGATATAGAAGTAAATGGCTCCAAGGTCTGCATAGCTCACTTCCTTCCTGAAAAAGTCATCAAGCTTTGGCTCTTTGTAGTGAGTAAGATAATCCCCCAGCTCCCCCTCTGAAATAAAGCCCTTCCGCTTTAATCCATCGTAGAGGTAGTTTATACTACCTGTATTTTTGTAGCCCAGCTCCTTTGCTACATAATCAAGGTTAATGTTTATGTATCTTTTACCGCCCCAAGTTAGCCAGTATAAATATCCTGCCAAGGCTTTTTCCATAGGAGTTAGCTCCTCTGAAAAGAAAGCAACACCATGAAAATACGCATCCGCCCCAAGCTCTTGCTTTACATGTAGAGGCATGGAATACTTATAGGTGTAGAAAATGTATATGTCCTCAAGCCTTATCTTAGCCATCCTGCCACAAAAAAAGCCACGCAAGCAAAAACCTTATCCTCTCTATCCTGTCCTGCAAAGACAAAAGCCAGCTTTTAAACTCTTCAAATTCATAAAGCCCCCTTCTCTTTAAAAACTCCACATACTCCTCTACCCTGAACTCCTTATGAAGAGGCACACTCTCCTCTAAAGTATTTCCTGCCCTCTGGACTGCATCTTTACGCCCCTGCGGTCTTCCAACTTTAATTTCATAGAGCATCCAGTCTGGGTCTTCTGACGAAGCTTGCTCTGAAATAACCTGCAGGACTTCTTCAAGCCTGACCTTTTTCTTTCTAACTTTATTTTCCTTAACTCCAAGAAACCGTTCCACCTTAAGCTTTAAAAGTCCAGATATGGCAAGGATAAACCTTCCTGCATGGGGCATAAGCTCAGAAGAGCTTAGCTCCTCAAGTCTTTGCCTGAAATCCCTTATTAGCTCCTCAAGGTCAATATCTTCAGGGTCTATCTCTCCTTTCCTTACCTTTTCTAAAAGAACTTCCTCAGGCGATAGAAAAAATGAAAGCACCATCAGACAAAAAACTGAAATACCCTGCCATCTATCCCCTTAAAGGTAAAAGCATCTATAAGCCCCATATCTCTGGCTCTTGTGAGAACCTCAGAGATATACTCATTGGTGAGGCTCTCCCCTTCATAAAGGCTGTCCCTAACTTCTACCCATGCTTTAGCAAAATCCCTTTTGTCTATCCTGTGAGTTTTTACCTCTCCAAAAGCATCTTCGTAATCCACATAAAGGTGGTCAAAAGTAAAGTAAAGGGTGCAGTCTATAAGAACAAGAGCCAAAGCTATATGCTCCTTCTCAAAGTCAAGAGAAAGCTCCTGCTCAAACTCAGTCCTCAAAACTACTGCCTCCCTGTTTGTAAAAAAGACAAACTGCCTTACATAGACCTCATCGGTAAAAGCAAAAAGAAACTTTGCTTCCTTTGCCTGAAAGTAAATGGCTATTCTTCCTGTATTTGCTGGCTGGTCTAAAAGCATGTTTAAAGTCTTAGACAGAAGATAAGCCATAGCTCCTGCTGTTTTACTATCAAGCATAAGACTATTTTAGCTTGAAAGATTGAAAATAACCCCACAGAAGAAGGTCTTCTGAGCTTAAAAAGGGTCTTTCTATCTTAGAAACTGCCCTTAAAAACTGCCCTGCACCTGCTCTGACGGATGCTCCTATAAAACCTGTCTTAAAAGCCCTGAAAACTCCTGAGGGAAGACTAAGGTATATATCCTCTCCCTTATAATCCCCCTGAACTCCAAAGGAAATCCCCCTCTCCATAAGCCTCAAAGCCCAGTCTATCAAAGTAAAAACACTTCCTTCACATATAACAACAGGCTTTTCAAGAGTTTCCAGCATGTTGAGAAAGTCATACCTTGTTTTCACAAGCTCAAAGGAAAAGCATGTAAGGTCTAAAGACTTTTCCTCCTCTGATACTATCCTGTGCCTTGTAAAGGAAAAGTATTCCTCTAAGGGTTTCTTTTCAATTAAGTCTGTTAGCACAAGCACCTTAGACCTGTGCCTGAGAAGAAGATTAAACAGAGGAGCTAAGGAAGAAAGAGGGTAGCTGTCCGCATAAGGGAAAACTATGACCTCTTCCCCCACCTTTATCTCTTCTACTTCCCATGGGTCTATAAACCCCGTCTCCCTTTTGAGCTTTTTTACCTTTTCTTCAAACTCCTCATAGCCCTCCACATAAACCTGCCTGCCAAAACCTTTAGAAAGATAAGCCCAGTAATAGAGGTCTCCTCTAAGCTTTGGCACAAAGATGGACTTTCTTATAACCCTTGAGAAAGGATACTCAGAAAGATAACCCTCAAGGATAAGGTCTTTGAGCGTCTTTCTGCCCTCTAAAAGAAGAGAAAAGTAAGAAACTTTCCTGACTTTTAACCCCTTATACTCAAAAGACTTTCCACCCTCAAGCCAGAGAACAGAAAGCTCTTCTTCTTTCCCCTTTAGCTTAAAAAGGAGCCGAAAAAGTTCTTTGCGAGAAAGTAGCCCCCTGAGAATAATCATTTTTAAGCATTAAAGCCCTCAGCTTGGCTCTTAAAAGCTTGCTTCTGCTTACCGCATACCTTTTTGCTAAAAGCTCTAACTCTTTAAAGTCCTCTTTCTTCAAGCTTACATACACCCTCCTTTTCTTCTTCCCTCTTGGCTCCTCTGGAAGAAAAAGAGGCTCTTCTGTCATCACCCCTTCCAAAGGAGCCTTCTTCAAAAACTCATAAAGCTCATCATCTACCCTCATAACAAACTGCCTTACACCTTTATTCCTCATTTCTCTCTCCTTGCAAAGATAAAATCTAAGTCTGGAAAGGTAGAAAGAGGATACTCAAGCTTTAATACATTTTCCCTTGGCACAAGTCCAAAATACCTGCTGTCATAAGACCTCTCATGCTCTCCCATAACAAAATAGTAGCCTCTACCTATATACTGGTTTAACTCTACAGGTTTTACTGGGCGACCCTTGCTGTCCGCTGTTCTTGCCCTCCCTAAATAATTCCCGTTGCAATAAAAGTCAAGTCCTTCAGTCCTTATATAGTCTCCCTCACTGCATACTACCTTCTTTACCAAAAGCTTCCCCTTCGTGTATTCATTCTCTACAGGCGGTTTTATAAGCACATAGTCCCCTGCCTTTGGGTCTCTAAAAGGCTCTACCTCAAGCCACCACTTGTAAGGCAGTGAATAATCCATGCTATAGGCAATCCTCACTGGACTTACCCTGTATGCCAGCACGCTCACCACAAGCAAGAAAACAGCTCCTAACCAAAACCTCACTTTATAGCCCCCTTAACTTTCTGTGTAATGTCCTCATCCTCTCCAGATACCACACACTGCTTTATAAGAACAATACCCTTCTCCTTTGAAAGTATAGCCTTTAACTTCTCCTGTTTCTCTAAAACAAGCTTTTGAACTTCCTCTGGACTTTTACCAGACTGAAGAGCCTCATAAATCCCCTTTGCATTCATAAAGTCCAGCTCAAGAAGATTTATTGTCTTTACAGGTCTGTAATAGAGCTGTCTTGCAAGATAAAAGGTAGCCCCATTGGAAAAGACTATAAGAGCTATCACCAAAAGCCACTCATACCACTTCATTGCTTCATCTCCTCCTGCACCTTCTTTATAGCCTCTAAATAGCTCATGCCAGAAGCCACAAGGTCTTGTATCCTCTTTCTTACATGAGGAGTTGTAAAGAACATGGCTTTCATAAAGTCATCAAGAACTACCCTTGCCTTGACAATTCCAGCTCCTGAATAGATAACTACCTCTGAAAACTCTCCAGCTCTTGTCCTTGTGCTTAAAAGCAAATTCCACCCCCAGTCTCCAAAGGCAAACAGATTGCTCTGTTTCATGGCATTTATACTTTCCGCCTTCTGTTGCATAAACATAGACCAGAAGCTGTTTTCTGTTATAACTCTTCCAGCTCTTGAGAGACCACCTGTTGGCATTATATCCGCAAAACTCTGCGTGCCTATTATCATTGACGCCCCATGCTTTCTGAACCTCCTGTATGCCTGCTCTATGAAGATGTCTATCTTCGGATTTCCTAAAAACTTATGTGCCTCATCAACGATAACTAAATTCCTGTAGTCTTTCATGCCTGAGAAGAATATCTCCTTTGATATGTGATAGGTAAGGAGCATGATAACCGGGTCTCTCAGGTCTGGTATATTCTCTATCTGCCCGTTTTCAAACACGGTTAAAAACTTGTCAAAAAAGACTGTTGCTCTTCCGTTGAAGAACTTTCCATATGACCCCATAGAAGAGTAAGGCTGTAAATGTTTTATAAAATCACTTATTCTTTGGTCTCCTGCATACTTTCTTAATGCATCAATCACCGTATCCACATTGCTTTCAGCCCCATACTTATCATAGCTCTCTCTCAGAGCTTCCTCTAAATGTGCCTTTATAAACTTCTCCTGTTCTTCAGACTTTTTCTGCTCTTTTACCGCTCCCATCAGGTAAAACCAGTTTGTTAAAAATTCCAGATAGTCCTCAAACACGCTGTAGTCAGTTATTGATGTGAAAGGATTTAAGCATATGGGGGCTTCAGGCTTTATCTCTATATAGTCCCCTCCAAAGGCATGACAGAACCTCTCATAAGAGCCTCCTATGTCTATTACCCATACACGGTTGCCACCTGCCAGATAGTTCCACATAATATACTGCAAAAACACGCTTTTGCCAGCTCCCGTCATGCCAATCACATAAGAGTTATATCCTCCAGATGGGTTGGAAAAGTAATCAAAGCCTATAAGCTCTCCCGTGTTTGAAAAGAAGAAAAGCTCAGGAAAAGTCCCCTTCCATCCTGCATAAACAGGTGCTAAGGTGGCAACATTCTCCTCAAATACCACCCTTACCCTCTGCCTTGAAAGGAAATCAGCTATTGCCTTGTCAAAACCAAAAGGAAGAACGCTTATAAAATCCGCAAAGTTTATGTATTTGTCTTCTTCTAACTGCCAGCCAAGTTTCCTGAATTCTGTCTTTACTCTTCCAGTCCTCAGTTCAAGCTCCTCCTTTGTTCTGGAAAAGACCACTATGAGAAAGTCTATGGCATATAAATCCGCCCCTTTCTCTATCCTCTCCATAGCATAGGAAAGGTCTTGATGCTTGAACTTGAGCCTTGGCACCAAGCTATAAGGCACATGCTGGCTAAGCACCATAGTGGCATCTCTTTTTACTTTTCCTTTCTCACTCTCAGGTAGCTTTATGCCATTCAAAACTATCAGATAGTCAAAGTCATAAACGCTCTCCTCATAAGGACCAGCAAGATAATTAAGCACATCTACCATTGACCACTCTTCTGGATAAGTCTTAACCGATAAGGCTCTTACATAAAAACCGTCCAGCTCAAAAAAGTCCTCATAAATGCGAGCTTTTGTAGAAGAATGAATGCTTGCCCTTGATATGGGTATATCCCCCCTATACTCAGGAACATCTCTCCAGTCCTTTGAAGGATTGAGAAGTTTATAAAGCACCTCCACCATATCTCCCCCCGTCATATCGTAAGGCACAAGCCCCGCAGACTGTAAAGAACCCCTCAGCTTTTCTCTTACATCAGACAGCTTTTTCAGATATACGCTAAAATCCTCCAGCTCATCTTCTTTTTTCTTACTAAAAAGCCCAAAAAGGTTTTTAAAAAGACTATCCATAAGACTGTATGTCTTTGACTTACCACCAAGCTTTACTGTGATAAATAGCCTGTGATTTTTTGCGGTGGCTCTAAAGGTTTTTGTTATAGGCTCATGCCTTTTGCTCTCTAAAAATTTCCAGAACTCATCCACCATCTCCTTCATGAGGCTCTGGTCTATCCCTCTTAGCCTGTAAAGCCCCCTATACTTGTTTTCTCTCCATGTGTCTATGGCTTTATAAATGTCAGAAGAACCCCAGAGGATAAACTGAAAGCTTGCTCCCTCTGGCAAGGCAGAGAGAAAAGACCTCAAGGACTGCTCCGTCCCAGAAGATATCCCCACAAGAGGCACACACTCAAAGGCTATGCCTATAGAGCCGTCCGCATTGTAGAAAAAACCATCCTCTTCATAGTAAGGCATAACATACCTTGAAAGGTTTTCCCTCTCAAGGACTAAAAACAATTCTTCCTGCGTCATTTCCTTGCCTCCAGCTGACCCAAATATCTTTTGAAAGACCAGCCCTCCACTCCCCTTTCAGTTCTTACCTTTACCCATTTACCCCTTTCTTCCAGCACATAAACCTTCTCCCCGGGCATAAGCAGATAAACCACTCTACACCTTAAATCGTCGCAAAACCTTACTCTCAACGGAACCAAAGAAATCATAATATGCTCACCATACACACTATACCTTCCATGCCCCTTTCCAGAAGTATGCAGGCTTTCCTCCAGTAGATGAACCCTGTTTTCCATATTTCTTTGCCTCTCCTCCAGCTCCTTTAGCTTCGCCTCAAGCTCATAATACTTTTTAACAAGCTTTTCTGTCGCTTTAGGTAGCCAGTCTTCCACATAAACATAACCAACCGCATTCCCTAACGCATAACCACCCAAAGCAAACAGACTTAGAAACATCAAAACTTGCCTCATCTCATTTCTCCTCTAAAAACTTCTTTACCTCAGGGGCTGGCTCCAATGGCTTTAACTCTTTAAGAGGTTCTCCTTTCTTGAGAAGATAATCCCCAAGTATCCACTTGCCTTCCTCCGCTCTGAAGAAGATATACTTCTGAGACACTAAATTGCCTTTTTCATCTACATAAGGCAAAACAAATACTCTTATAATGTTGTCAGGCACACGCAAAGGAGTTGGGATAGTCCTTGCAAGTTCAAAAAGTCTTTCCTGAACTTCCTTTTGATACAGGCTCTCTACTTGCTTTTCTTCTTTTTGCGTAAAAGTCTCAGGTAAATCTTTCAATTGAACCTTTTCTTGCTTACTAACAGCTCCCGCACATGAAGTCAAAAATAGAGCTATTGCTAATACCCGCTTTTTCATCTCCTTTCCTCCTTCAAAGTCTGCTCATAGACATCTGAAAGCCTTCCACAATAGCCAGAATTAGCTCCCTTTTTACAAAGCTGGCTTTCTTCGTAAGGTAATAAAATCTTTGCACAGGAGCTTAGAAAAACAGAACACAGCATAATTAAAACAACCTTCATTTATTGCCCTCCTGCTTATTCTCTTGCTTACCAGCCTGTTCTTGCTCCACGGAAGAAAAGTCTATGCTCTGCAAGAAAACTACATCTACCTTCCTTCCTGCGTTTATTTCCACCACAGGATAAGTCTCATCCGCCAGCTTCTTGTATTGTTCTACAAGTTCTTTAGCCGCAGACGTAAAACCGCCTGCAATACCCACGTTCAAAGCTTTCCCTGGGTCTATAGTCGTAAGAGACCCCTGCGGAGATACAATGACTGTAGAACCTGATTGCTGAAAAACTCTTGATATGCCGTCTATAAAGCCTGCTAACAACATTCTTGCTAAAATTGCTCCCTGCTTTGATACTACTCTGCCAAGCAACCCTACTTTTCCGTCTTCTCCTGCTACATAGCCCTTTACCTTCTTCTCTACCACAGTTCCGTCCTTTTTCACACAGGACAGCACCTCAAGCCTTATGTATGCTCTCTCAGATGGTAAATCTCCATAACCAGCCCCTATCACAAAACAATCTTTTATGTCCGCCTTCCACAGGTTTGGTAGAACCGCCTTATCCACTATCCTTATCAAAACTGGATGAGGAGAGCTTTGAGCTTTGCCTCCAGTAGGAGCATCAAGCCCAGAAAGAAGAACCGCCTTTACAAAAGCTCCAGCAGGAATTAAACTCTTTTTGCTTTGACTTTGAGGAACCTGAGGAGCAGGCTTTATCTCCTCTTTCTTTTCTTCCTTTTTTGTAGCTGGACTTTCCTCTCCCTTTTTGATAACTATCAGGTCAGCGAGAACTTGTGGCTCTGGTTTTTTAGCCTCTCCCTGCTGACCTGACTGACCAGCTCCCTGCGAAGTCGCTGGAGGTGGAGAAGATGGTGGAGGGGGTGGGGGTGGAGGAGGAGAAGCTGAAGGCTCTTTTTGACCTTGACCTAAAAGCTCAGCTATGGGGGGTGGAGATTGACCCTTCTGTTGCTGTTGATTATTCCGTCTTTCAAGCTCCTCTATTCTCTTTTCCAGCTGTGTTATCTTCTCACCGTATAAGGCTCTTAAGGTTTCCTCTTCTGTCTTCTTAGGAGGAGGAGCTTCCACTTTAACGGGTGGTCCTTCTCGCTTTTCTTCCTTTTTCTTGCCAAAAATCTCTGACAGAAGAAACATACCACCACCTAGCAAGGCTACCGCTACACCTAAAGCTATATACTGCTTTCTCTTCTCTCCTTCAAACTTCTTAAGCATTTTTCCTCACCACTATAAGCCTTGTTGTCTGTCCTTTTTTGAGAACTGGCTGAACTATAGCTATAGCCAAAGGCTGCTTAAGGTATGGAATAAACTGACCTTCCCAAAGCTCTAAATCTGTCTTTGCCTGCAATACATACTCCTCCACAGAATACATACTGCCCTCATAAACCCTGTAGAGTATCATGTCAAGCTCCTCAAAAGACCTGTATGGCTTGTTGATAAGCTTTACTTCATAGCCTTCGGGCACTTCTTCCACATACACGCTCTTCACAAGACCTAGCAGGACACTATCGTAATCCCCTGACCTCTCTAACTGCCTTGCCTTTTCTTTATCCTCATGAGGCACCCTTAAAGCCACCACAACAGCAGGAATTCTTTTTGGCACAAGAATTAGCTGAAAGACCTTCTCCCCACAATCTACATATAGCTCTCTTGGAATATCAGACAGCTCCACCTTTCCATCAGGTAAAACCTTTGGAAGAAACTTAACATAAGCATTTCTTTCCTGCACCTCTACAGATATCTCCTTCTCCTTTGAATAGACTACACTTTTAATAGCCTGAGGACACACAATCCTGTTTATATCAGTCAAAGATACATTAACATAATGCCAGCCACCGCTATCTTCTATAACCACAACAGGAGACGGCTTCTCTTGAGCTAAAACAACAGACAAGAAAAACAGAAGACTTAAAAGCTTTTTCATAACTTTACCTCCCTGACTATAAACCTGCCCTGCTGAACGGTGAATTTAAAAACTATCGTCCTTCTTTCCTCTCCTATGTATGTGTTGCCAGTAAATTTCTTGAGTATGCCCTCTACAGCTAAGGTCTGATTTTGAGGATCTACAATCACTTTCATGGGATAAAAGCTCTGCCACCAGTCATTGTTTTTAATGGAGTTTGTATAGCTCGCAAAAACCTCTTTTATCGCCTTTAGCTCCTCTGGATTGGTAGTTAAAAAGGGATAAACACTTGCTAAAGACTTATCTACAATGGCAGGAGACACATTAAGTATCCTGTCCGCTAAATACTTGCCTATCTGCTCAAGATACGAATAGCTTAGCTCCTCTCCAGATACCCAGAACTCTTTATCTACCCTCGGTGGCAAAACAATTATTGTCTTATGAGTAGCAAGCCTAAAAAGAAAAATCCCCTCTATAAGCACCACCACCAGAAGCCCCATTATGGTATAAGACTGCCAGCGCACCTCAAACTGGAGCTTCTCTAAAAAGCTGTAAAACCTCTTCATGTTCCCTGTATATTTTAGCAAACTACGGGCTTTTTTCTGTGAAAAATTGTTTTTCTGAGGAATTCCACAGAAAAACTTGACATATAGGCTTTTATGCGGTATAATATAACTTTATGGAGGATTTGGAGTATCTCAGAAAAACTTGACATATAGACTTTTATGCGGTATAATATAACTTTATGGAGGATTTGGAGTATCTCCTGAGGGAGTTATCAAAAAAGTCCTTAGCTCTTGTGGGAATGGATTTAAGCTCTCTCAGGTATATAAGCGTGTATCTGACGACGCAGGAAAAGAGGGTAGGGGGGAAGACTTACACTTATGAGTATCTGGTGGGGGAACTGGAAAAAAAGAGAAAACACATCCTGCAAAAAGTCTCTCCTGAGGAAAGGGGACAGATTTATGAACTTATTCGTCTTTACAGGGCATGTTATCGTCTTGAGCAGGCAAGATTGCATTTAGAGCTTCTTAACAAAAAACTCTTGCAGGAGGTTCAGCAATGAACTATGCAGGCTTAAGAGGAAATCTGGTAGAAAAAGACTCGCAAACTTTGCCTGTTGCCAGAGAAGACTTCTACATCAGAAAAGCCCTTGACCTCAGGCATGTAGAAAAGCTAAAGCAGGCAATCCTTGAGGGTGAAGAGCTACCGCCTGTCATTATGGTTTATGTGAAAGAGCTTGAGGACTGGCGGATTGTCAATGGCAATCATACTGCTAAAGCTCATGAGCTACTTCAGAGACCTGTCAAAGTCTTTGAAGTGGAAGGAGAGTTCTCTTATGAAGATGCTATAAGACTTCAGCTTGAGCTAAACCCCATTGAGAATTTGCCCGTCTCAAAGGAAGACCTCAAGGTGATGGCTATAAGGGCATACAAAACCATGAGGCAGGTGGGAGCTAAGAGAGAGAGGACAGAAATAATCCAGAAGTTGGCACTGATATTCAAAAAGTCTGAAAGACATATCTACAGATGGCTTGATGAGGTAATAGAAGAAGAAGACAGAGAGCTGAAAGAAAAAGCAGTAAAGCTATGGAGAGAAGGTAAAACACAAGAGGAAATAGCCAAAGAGCTTGGCGTTCCCAAGCAAACTATCTCTGACTGGCTAAAAGCAAATAATTATCAAGTGAAAACTTATCGCATTTTTCCGATTTTTGACATGTGTCAAAAATCGGACAATACTGACACTCAATCTCACCTCACAATCACGAAAGACTTTTCCGACCTCATGGAAAGGTATTATGAAGAGCGTGAAGAGGGTCAAAAGCTTGAGGAGTGGGCTAAGTCAAAGGGCATAGAGCTTGACCCTGAGGAGCTTAAAAAGCTTAAGTCTTTTCTGTCTGACCTTACAAGCAGGACTGCTATAGAGATGCTCAAGGACACTCAGGAGGCGTATGAAAAGCTCTTAAGGGAAAGGTTGAAGGCTATAGGTTTTGGCACAAAGGCTGTAAAGGCTCTTGTGGAGAGCTTTTCAAAACACAAAGCTCTTATTAGAAAAACCTGTGAAGAGCTTATAAAGAAGATAGAAAGCCTTGCAGAAAATCTTGACCTGTCTGAAGAGGAGATACTCCACGAGGCTTTTCACCATGAGGCATTGCTGACAAAATACAGAGAGCTATTTATGAGCGTATGCAAAGATGAGATAAAGAAGGCTCTTTCTAAGTATCCTGTGCTTTCTAAAGAAGAGATAAGCCTTGAGGCTTTCTATGAGCTTGCGGAAGAAGAGCTGGAGCAGGAGCTAAAGGCTCAGTATCCAGACTACAGAATACCCAGAGACCTTATAGAGTGGCTAAAGTTAGAAGTCAGAAAGAAAAGGCTGGAAGAGGAAAGAAGAAGGCTTGAAGAGGAAAGGGCAAGGCAGGAAGAGGAAAGAAAGAAGAGGGAAGAGCATGAGAAGGCACAGCTAAGTGAAATTATATCAAGCCTGAGAACTTCTCTTCCTGATAGCTTAGAGAGCTTTCTTATGAGCCTCTCAGATGAGGACAGGGCGGTGGCTCTAAAGTATATGGCGGAGCTAAAAAGAGTTTTTGATAGTCTGCCGAAAGCACCAAAGGAACTTATAGAGGAGCTTGCAAAGGCAATGCTTAAGGGCTTAACAGAGGAAGAGGCTAAAGAGGAGCTAAGGGCTAAGGGATATGTGCCTGATACAAGACCTGTGCTTAAGGCAAAAGAAGAACTCCTCAGGAAAAAAGAAGAGGAGCTAAGGAAAAAAGAAGAAGCCTTGAAGCCCCTGCTCCCTTCATCTACCTCCTTTAGCTCTCCTGAGGGGGCTGTCCCCCCTCAGTCTTTCAACGGTGAGGTTGTAGAGGGGCAGGTGCTTGAAGAGGAAGAGCTGGATGATGAGCTTTTTGAGCTTTTAGGGCTTGAAGAGGAAGAGCTTGAAAAAGAAAGGGGTATAACGCTAAGGGGTGTGAAGAAAAAGTTAGAGAAGATTTTAAAGCTTTTGGGAGAGCTAAAGAGTGAAATGCTTTCCGCAAAGGGCAGGAAGACGCTTGAGAAAGCCCTCAAGGAGTGTGAAGAAACCCTTGAGAAGATAGAGGTGGTCTTCAGAAGAAAGGAAAGATACACGCAGGAAGATAAGGCTATTGCTAAAGTGGTTTTAATGAGGTTTTCGGAGCTGTGGCAGGAGGAGAAAGGCACGGGGCTTGCAGTGCAGGATAAGACCGCACTTGTTAAGAGGGTGTTAGAGATAGCAGGCAAAAATCCAGACAAGGAGCTTATCAAGGAGAAGTTTTTAAAAGCTGTGGAGGGCTTTTTTGAGTATGTGAGGGAAAATGAAAAGAGAGAGGGGCGATACAAGGCTCAGGTTTCGCTCAGAGATTTTATTGCAGACCCCTTTAAGTTTGAGCTTATGAGAAAGCCTTCAAAAGAGGAGGTGCTTATGCACAACCTCAAGGTTTTAGAAAAAGTTCTTAGAGAGGAGGGTCAGCAATGGATAAGGTAAAGGTTTTGCTTTTATCCTTAGCAAAGGCAAGCACGGACGGAGACAAACTCAATGAAGAGGTTATAAAAGCCTATATGCAAACTATCAGGAATTATCCACCTGAGCTTGTTCTTTCGGTTCTTTCAAAATACTCATACCTGCCACCTGTGGAAGAGCTTTCTAAAAAGCTTGAAGAGAAGAAAACTCTCCTTGCCTTTGAAATGCTCCAGAGAGCTATGGAAAAAGCAGGTAAGTATGGTGCTGTGGTTTTTGAAGACAAAAAGCTTCAGGCATTTGTAAGACTTATGGGGGGCTGGCTGGAAGTATGCGATATGCCAGAGAGAGAGCTTCGTTACTGGTTTTTTAAACTTTACCCGTCCATAGAATCCATAGAAGAAGACAGGCATGAGGAAGTTTTCACAACAGAATTCACTTTTGACGATGCAAAGGTTCTGAGAGTAAAGGCTTTAGGAGGTGATAAGCCAAAAGCCCTGGGGGCAGGAAATGTGGTGGAAGAAAGAAATCTTAAAGGCACTCAAGGAAATAATGCCTGAAGAGATTGACTATGAGATAAAACAGATAAAGCCCATAGAAAAGCTTATCTACAGGATAGACCTTGAGGACGAGGACCACAGGTTTGTGGTAATCTTGAGGCTAAAACCCGTAGAAGAAGCTGAAGAGGAAGAAGGGACAGGAAGATACAAGCTTTTGAGATACACCTTTGAAGAAAAGAAAAAGGGGGTGAAGAATGCAGGAGCTTTTTGAACCTTCTTTTGATGAGCTGGCAGAGAGAGCCTTACTGGGGGGTATGATAGTAGAGCCACGGCTTATTTCTGTGGCACTCTCAAGGGGTTTGAAGGAAGAGGACTTTTATTTTGAAAAGCACAGGCAGGTTTATGCACTTTTGAAGGTTCTGTATCAGGAATATGGGGAAAACTGGGACGATGTGGTGGCTTTAGAGCTTGCACGGAAAGAGGGCATTCCTTTAGAGAGGAATTTCCTCTGGGTGCTTGCAGAAGAGGGGGCTACTTCAGAGGTTTTATTTGAGAGTGCCTTAAGGATTGTTAAGGAGCATAGCACATTAAACAGGCTAAAAGAGCAGGCTATAAAGCTTTTGAAAGCAAAAAGCATAGAAGAGGCTCAGGTAGCAAGAGAGGAGCTGATTGCCTTCAAGGAAGAGGTGCTTGAGATAGAACCTTTTGAGAGAATTGTAAGTGAGGGTATAGAAGAGCTGAAGTTGATGATGGAAAGTGAAAAGCTCATTCTGGGACTGGAGACAGGCTTTTTTGAGCTTGACACGCTTACTTCTGGTTTTGAGCCGGGGAATTTAATCCTTATAGGGGCAAGACCGGGCATGGGTAAAAGCTCTTTCATGCTTTCTATAGCTCTAAACATGGCAAGAAAGGGCAAGAGGGTGGTGGTATTTTCTTTGGAGATGTCAAAGAAGCAGATTCTTCACAGGATTTTTTCTCTTAGCAGTGGCGTGCCTCTTAAAAACATTCGCATGGGCATGATTACAAAGGAGGATTTCCCTAAGATAGTAGAGGCGGGGCTGGAGCTAAGAAGACTGCCTGTTGTGTTTGATTTTTCTCCTGCCAGAACCACCTTAGAAATAAGGAGCATAGCCCAGCTAAAGCAGGCAGACATTATTTTCATAGACTATCTTCAGCTTATAACTCCACCAAAGCAGTATTCTTCAAGGCAGGAAGAGGTAGCAGCAATTTCAAGAAGCCTGAAGCTAATTGCCAAAGACTTAAACATTCCTGTGGTAGCTCTTGTCCAGCTTTCCCGTCAGACAGAACACCGCTCAGACAAAAGACCTACGCTTGCAGATATTCGTGAGTCAGGTCAAATAGAGCAGGATGCGGATATTGTCATGTTCCTCTATAGACCTGAATACTACAAGAAAAATCCCTCTTCTCCAGAAGAGGCAGGGCTTGTAGAGGTGATAGTGGCTAAAAACAGGCAGGGGGCATGCGGAACGGTGAGGCTCAGATTTGATAAAAACACCACAGGCTTTTATCCCTTTCCTGCCTCTTATTCAGCTTATTCAGAAAGCCCAGAAGAGGAAATTGAGGAAAGTATTGATTTTTGAGGCTTTCACGAGATTTTTCTGTGGAATTCCCCAGAAAAGGGTATAATAACCTTATGCCAAGAGGAGAGGGCTATCTCAGGAAGAGGGGCAATGTATGGTATTTTGAGTTCATGTATCATGGCAGGCGGTATTATCACAGGATAGGGGCTGTATCAAAGACGGTTGCAAGGGAGATAGCAAATGATTTAAGGGCTAAGATAATTCGGGGGGAGTATCTGCCACCAAGAGAGGAAAACCTTACTTTTAGGGAGCTTGCGGATACTTATAAAGACTGGTATTTGAGGACTTCACAGGCTACGGAGCATGCTAAAAAAGAGCATGTGAGGAAGATAGAGCTGGTGTAGGAGGTCGGGGGTTCAAGTCCCCTCCGCTCCACTTCAAATATCAACCAAACCCGCATAAATACTTGACTTGTGAATTTAACATTTTCTTGTTTAGTATGGTTTAGTATGGTTAATTTATGTTTGTTTTTCGGCAGTATTTCGTCTTCAGAAAGGGCTTGACAATGTATGGTCAGAGAGCTATAATAGAAAATGCTCTAAATCCTCCATTCAATAGCTCCCTCCCCCCACAACAGCCCCCGCAAGGGGGCTTTTAAATTTTTTCTGGGGAATTCCCCAGAAAAGTGGGAAAAATGATGAGTAGTATCTACCCCTTATTTTGCATTTTGACCCCTCTCAAGTGCTTGATTCTCAAGGGCTGATTTTGGGAATTTTTCAGGTCTCATGAGAGGATATCAACTTTCAGGCTGGTAAGTTCTACAGGCTCTATCAGAATTAGACAGTGAGACAGAACCTCTCCCTCAAAAACAGGTCTGCCACTTATGCTTATCCTTATCTTCTTTCCTGCCAGCTCAATGGGTGGATAAAGCCGTGTTTGGCTGTCTATAGCTACATAAAAGTTTTCAAGCTTTTTGTAGATGGGCTTTTCTACATGAGAAGATAGCTCCTTTTCAAGCTCTATTACCTGAGGCTCTGATACCTCTTCTTCAAGCCTGTCCGCATGCTCCATAAGGCTTACCTGCATAAGGCAAGAGTTAGAGCATACCTTGAGCTATAACCCCTGAAGACAAAAACAGGTGGATAAGGCTCAAAGTTAAGAAGTGGCAGATAAGAACTCATTGGCACAGTAAGATTTTCACCTCCTACTATTTATATAACTCCCCACAACCCCCTTTCCTGACACCACCCCCTTTTTTCTGGGGAATTCCACAGAAAAAAGAGAATTCCTGACCACAAAGTCGGTTTTGGGGCTATCTCTTTAAAGAAAAAAAAATAAAAGACTTAGAAGTCCTATTTTTCTTTTCTTCCTTTTCCTGAAAAAGGTAAAAATTTTTTTTTATCGTCCTTGAAAATTGCGTAGCGAAGCGAAGCAATTTTCTATTACTTTACGCAGTAAAGTAATAGGGAATCTCTAAAAAATAATTCTCTAAAAAATAAAGACTCTAAAAAGAAAAATGCAAAAACAGTGCCAAGCTTTCTAAGGCTTGAAAATCAAGGTTTTGGCGAAGGTGTGGCATACCAGACCACCTACCGAGTTTTATATAACGTCCTACCGAATTCTATATAACAGCCTACCGAGTTTTATATAACGCTACCGAGTTTTATATAACACCTGCTTTGCTACCAAGTTTTCTATAACGGGGTATTTCGTGCTATAATATTCACACTGTGAGAGAGGACTATAGCCTTAAGGTTTATGGGGTGATATTGAAGTATCCGCCTTTTGTGTCAAAGAAGGTGGATAGAGTAGAGCATGTTTTCACAAGTGGCAATGGCAGAGTGGTTATACACAATCCACTTGTTCATGCCCGTCCGTGGAAGCTCTTTCTCTACGGCCTGTGGGCTGGTGAGAAGGTGGATATGAGTAAAGATGCGGTTCAGATAGTTCTGTCAGAAAATTCGGGTTTATATCTTAGTTTTATGAGTTTTAAAGAGATATCAAAGGCTATAGATGAGCTGATGAGTTTGAGGTATATGATATACAGCGGGGCGGAGCTAAAAACTCAGATAGTCTATCAGAGCAGGTATGAAGAAAAGGAAAGAAGGCTCTATCTTAAGTTGCCAGCAGAATTTTACAGGCTTTGTGAAGAAGAAGGACTTCGCCTCTATGTTCCTTTTCTCCTGCATCTGCAAGGCAAAAACGAGATAGCACTTTTTACGATACTTAGTAGCAGGTCGGAGAACCAGATGCTTGTGAACAGACTAAAAATAGAAACTCTTGTGAGGTTGGCTGGATTAAATACGGACACACCTTTATGGAAAAAGGTTCAATCTTTAACTCTTGCTTTTCAAAGCCTCAAAGAAATAGGTTTTATTAAGGATTTTGCCAAGGACGGAGATGTTTTTGAAATACATCGTTATGACAAAAACACGCTCAGGCTCAAGGCTCTTGAACTCAAAAGGCTGTATGACCAGAGGTTTGAAGAGATAAAGGCAAAAGCAAGAGAGAATATGAAAAAATCAAGACAGAAAAAGAAAGAAAACCGACACCATCAGGAACCTGAATTGCCGTTTTGAATAATTCACCCTCAAAGCCTTAAAACTACCAGCATTGAAAAGCTTTATCTGACTTATTATGGAAGGTTTAGCTTAAAGGGAATTTCTCACCCAGCGTATAGGAAAAATTATAAAGCTAATTCTTCACCGGTTTCCAAGGAAGATTTTAACAATCTTTGCCTTTCACCAATCCTC
>ERZ511473.513-NODE-513-length-60279-cov-5.508671_pt1 | contig 60279 bp, 45 predicted proteins | sample MGYA00374947_ERZ511473 | MGnify/ENA primary metagenome ERZ511473 (study PRJEB26303, sample SAMN06343854) | sediment metagenome | isolation source: hot spring sediment | place: Canada: British Columbia | collected 2012-09-26 ... | reverse complement strand
CGCGGACGGACTATACAGCAGTGTTTTTGCGCAGGAGGAGCTGGTCGTATAAGTGCGACTATTTTTTCAAAATTCATCAATGGTGGGAGAGGTGTTCATCGTTCGGTTACTCCGGTGAGCAGTTTGGGGGAACTGTTGTTACTGTCAGTGGGAAGGGGAGAAACTGTCTCTTTTACCCCCCCCCCTCACACTGGAGGAGGCAAAGAGAGGAGCGGCTACCTGCACAGTCAGGCTCAGGATGCACACGGTAGCCAGTGTGCGCAGATACGGAAAGCGTCGTAGCATTTTGTTTAGCACCCTCCTTTGTCGTGTTGTGAAAAGCCGTCTTGAGATTTTCAGAACACTACAGGAACTGCGCTACCAGTCACACTATATCACACATCGGCGAAGCTGTCAAGCATTTTTGCGGGGTGTGGGAAAAAATTTTTTGATAAACCTCTCCCCCGTCCCCTCTCCTCGCAGGAGAGGGGAGCCTCATATTGTAAGAATTTCACAATTCCGGCGTTTTGCAAGCAGGAAATACCTTTTCTTTTCGTGAATAAAGTACAGCGAGTTCATTCATTCTGGTATCACGGGTTACAGCCATGCGTATTGGAATAACGCAAGAGACCTTTCCGGGCGAGACGCGGGTCGCGCTGGTTCCCTCTGCGATTGCCGCGCTGAAGAAAGCGAAGGCGGAAGTACTGGTGCAGGCAGGAGCGGGCAGGGCGGCGGGGTTCTCCGACCTGGAGTACGCCGATGCAGGGGCTACCGTCCTGCCGACGCGCGAGGAAGTGATTGCCGGAGCAGACATCGTGCTGCAGGTACGTGCGCTGGGAGCGAACCCCGACGGCTGGAAGGCAGACCTGTCGCTGGCGCGGGAAGGACAGGTGTGGATAGCGATGATGGACCCGCTGTGGGTGCCGGAACCCATCGCCGAGGCGGCGCAGAAAGGCATCATTGCTTTCGCACTGGAGCTGGTTCCCCGTATCACGCGCGCTCAGCCGATGGACGTGCTCTCTTCACAATCGAACCTCGCGGGCTACAAGGCGGTGCTCTTAGCGGCGAATTCGCTCTCCAAAATCTTCCCCATGATGATGACGGCGGCAGGTACGATTACTCCTGCCCGCGTGTTCGTCATCGGCGCAGGAGTGGCTGGTTTGCAGGCGATTGCCACCGCAAGACGGCTGGGAGCGGTAGTGAGCGCGTATGACGTGCGCCCTGCCGTGCGTGAGCAGGTGGAGAGCCTCGGCGCCCGCTTCGTGGAGTTGCCGCTGGAGGTGCAGGACGCGCAGGATGCAGGCGGCTATGCAAAGGCGCTGGGTGAGGATTTCTACCGACGGCAGGCAGAGATGATGAGGGACGTGCTGCCCGAAAACGATGTGGTGATTACCACCGCCGCAGTGCCCGGACAGCGCGCGCCGGTGCTCATCACGCGGGAGATGGTGGAGGGAATGCGCCCCGGCTCAGTCATCGTAGACCTCGCCGCAGAGCGCGGGGGCAACTGCGAGCTGACCCAGCCCGGGCAAACGGTAGTGCATCAGGGAGTAACCATCATCGGGCCCCTGAACCTGCCAGCCACCATGCCGTACCATGCCAGCCAGTTGTACGCCAGAAATATCGGCAGCTTCACCGTCAATCTACTCAAAGACGGGGAGCTGAGTCTGGACATGGAAGACCAGATTATCCGCGACACGCTGTTAACGCGCGACGGACAGGTCGTTCATCCGCGTGTGCGCGAGAAGCTCGGCTTGAGCACGTAAGGAGGAAGCAAAATGACACTGCAAGATATTCTCGGCAACCTTTATGTGTTCGTGCTGGCAACGTTCCTGGGCTTCGAGGTGATACGCCGCGTATCGCCTCTGCTGCATACGCCGCTGATGTCGCTCACCAACGCCATCTCGGCGATTAGCTTGGTGGGTTCACTGGTGATACTGGGAGCGCAGGAAACCACTTTGACCACCGTGCTGGGCGCGCTGGCAGTGACCGCCTCCACCATCAACGTGGTCAGCGGTTTTCTGATCACCGACCGCATGTTAAAGATGTTCAAGAAGCGTGAACCGGGTGAGCGAGGGAAGTCGTCATGAGCACACAGGCTATCTTTACGCAGACCACCTACATCATCGCCGCTGCGCTGTTTATCCTGTCGTTAAAGTGGCTTAGCGCAGTGCCTACCGCCCGACGCGGCGTGATCGCAGGCGAAATCGGCATGATTCTGGCGATAGCGGGTACGCTCCTGTTGCCCCAGATTGTGAGCTACAAGTGGATTATCCTGACCCTGCTTATCGGCTCAGCAATCGGTATCCCCATCGCCTACCTGATGCCGATGACGCATGTACCCCAGCGAACCGCTCTCTCGCACTCCTTCGGCGGCCTGGCGGTAGGGCTGGTGGGAACCGCCAAGTACTATCTGTGGAACCAGCACGACCCCGAGCGGCTAACCCCCTTCATCATGGCGGTGCTTTGCTTCGAGGTGTTGCTGGGTTTCCTCACCTTCACCGGTAGTTTGATGGCGTTCGGCAAGCTGCAGGAGCTGTTGCCCACCCGACCGATAGTATATCGCGGACAGAACTTCGTGAACCTCTCGGTGCTGGCGATAGCGGTCGCCATCGGCGTGTACCTGACGATAAACCCCGCGCAGATTGGGTTGTTCCCGATTTTCATTGCCCTTGCGCTGGCGTTCGGAGTGATGTTGATTTTGCCTATCGGTGGCGCGGACATGCCCACGGTAATTGCCCTGCTGAACTCCTATGCTGGCATCTCGGCGTCGGCGATGGGCTTCGTACTGCAGAACAAGCTGCTGATTATCGCGGGTGCACTGGACGGCTCGTCGGGCTTCATCCTTTCCATTATCATGTGCAAGGCGATGAACCGTTCATTCACCAACGTGCTGTTCGGTGCATTCGGACAGGTGTCCCCGCAGGCGCTGAAGGCAGAGGAGCGCACGGTGCGCAGCGCCACACCCGAAGAGGCGGCAGACATCCTGCTGGCAGCCTCTTCGGTAGCCATCATCCCCGGATACGGTATGGCGGTGGCGCAGGCGCAGCACAAGGTACGCGAGCTGTTTGACCTGCTGACCCGGCGCGGCATCGACGTGAAATTCGGTATCCACCCTGTGGCGGGGCGTATGCCCGGGCACATGAACGTGTTGCTGGCGGAGGCGGACATCCCCTACGACCGCCTGCTTGAGATGGAGGACATCAACTCCGAACTGCCACACACCGACGTTGCGCTGGTTATCGGTGCGAACGATGTGGTGAATCCCGCCGCCAAGCACGACAAGAACAGTCCCATTTACGGCATGCCCATCATTGAGGCGGACAGGGCACGTACGGTGATGGTGATTAAACGCAGTATGAACCCCGGCTTCGCCGGTATCGAGAACGAACTGTACTACATGGATAAGACGCTCATGCTCTTCGGCGACGCGAAGGCGTATCTCAGCGAGCTGGTGAAGGTGATTGGGCAGGAAAAGTGAGGCTCTGCGGCTAAAGCCCATCCCTTAGCCAACCTGTGCTGACCGATAGCCCTGCGAAGGCGGGGCTTTGTTTGTCAATACACCCCTCACCTGTGAAGGGAGACTGTGGTGCAAGGCAGTGCTCTGTTATGAACCGGATGCCGAAAGCAGGTATAATCCTATCGGGAGGGATACGGAATGAGACAGCCACTACATGGAGTGGTAGAAAACGGCGTCATTGTGCTGGAAGAGGGTTGCAGCCTGGCGGATGGCACTGCCGTTATCGTGATACCAGAAGAGGATGTAGTCTTTAGCCCTGACTGGCAAAAGGCGTGGCAAACGGTTGGCATGGGCGTTGACCGCGAAGGCAAAACGGACGTCAGCGAGAACGTCGATAGGCTAGTTGAAATCTTATAGATAAACTCTTCGCTGCTTACGAAGAAGATTTTTTGCTCCTTCCGCTGTTTGGAACGGAAATCTCTTCAGAGTGAGACTGACGGTGCCCCGTTCTACTGCAGGAGTACTCTCTACCGGTGCGAATCTATCCTCGAGCAAAACCCAGGGAGGGAATGAGACATGAGACTTTATACTCTTCTCCTCTGTTTCCTGTTCGGCGGTGTATGCCTCGCTCAGCAGGCGACGAGCGTGGACAAAGATGCCCTTCGGCAAGCATTGCCTGCACCGAAGCTGGAACTTTCCCTCTGGAGCATTACCTCAAACCTGACCTCCGACGTAAATCCTGCGGAGATTCCTGCCCGCATCTCCGCCTTGCGTAAGCGGCTCAATGGCACGTATCAGGATGCAGGCATTCTGCTGGAGATATACGACCTGCAGAGTAAGCTGGGCGATGCTGATGATAACCTGTTACGTCGGGCGGCAGATTTGGCGAGGGCGCGAACGGCAAAATCGCCACGCGATGCGCAGGCGTGGCTCCACCTGGGTGAGGCTTACGCCGGCTTGCAACGTTACAGCGAAGCGGAGAGCGCGATCCGCCGGGCAATTCGGCTGAACCCGCGAAGCTGGAAGGCATGGCTGAAACTGGGTGAGGTGCTACAGTGGCAGGCATTCCATGTTGTTGCAGGTGCATCCGATGTTTTCACCAGGAGTGCAGAACAGAAAGAGGGGTCACCCACCCCTGAACAGCTGCAGAAGGCTTCCAGAAGTCTGCGACGCATGGCGGAGTTGATGACAAGGGCGGACGAGTGTATAAACCGCGCAGCTTCGCTGGCACCCCGAGAGCCGAAGATTTACAGCACCCGCCTGGGCCTCCACCTGTTCGGAACCTTCTTCACTGCCGCCCTGATAATGCGCCCCGACAACGAAATCCCGCAGATTTTCGATTTGCTCACCCCCGAAATGCGCGACGACCTGACCAAACTGGAATCTCTACAACCCGATAACCCCACCACACAGGCGATGCGCGTCTTCTTCATGATGTTCAAACATCTCTTCTCTTCTGGGGAACAGGGGCTGGACTGGGAACAGCTATCCCCTCAGGCACGTGCAGACTATCAAAAGAGCGTCACTAATTTAGAACGAATCTCCCGTTCGGCGGACAGACGCAAAGCCGCGTGGACATTACGTCATCTGGCAAGTGCACACTTCTTCGTTCAGCAATTCCGCGAATTAGGCATCGCCGATCTGCGCCGGGCAATTAACATGGCGCCGCAGGAGATGGAGAACTACGAAATGCTTGCTGTTTATCTCGCCGTCATGGACAGAAAGGAGGATGCCATTGCCGAGTGCGAGCGCTGGCTGAAGGTGAAAGATAACGTGCGCGCTCACGTGATACTCTCCACGCTGCTTTATGAAAAGGGGCAGGTAGACGAGGCAAAAGAACACGCCCGTGCTGCGCTTCGGCTGGCTCCGAGGGATATGGACGCCAACCTGCTACTGGCAGCGTATCTGCTCAAGGAAGGGGAAGACCTCGCTCAGGTACAGCGATTGCTGGATACGATTGCCTCTCAGATGCAGGAAAGCATTCCGAAGGAAAAACGAGTGCACTACCTGATGCAACGGGGCGTGCTGCTTGCACTGCAAGATAACCTGGCTGGCGCACGCTGGGCGATTGCCCGTGCTCGCGAGCTTCAGCCGGATCTGGAACAGGCGGAGACCCTCTGGAAACTGCTGAACCCGGAGAAATCTTCCTGATACCCTTGACACCCAACCCTCCATGACGTACCATGTGATGGGAGGTTGGGAATGCGAATAGGCGTCGCCGTTTTGCTGGGATATTTAGCTCTGTGCGTGTCCGCGCAAACGCTCCGGCAACCTCATAGCGTGGCGGTAGGCGCGGACGGCACGCTTTTTGTGGCAACCGTCGACGATACTACCCTCAAAGTGCTTTCTCCAGAGGGAAAGATTCTGGCTCAATCCGCTCCGCGCGGTACAGGCGAACAGGAGGTAGGCTTTCCTCAGCGAGTGCTGCTGGTTCGTGACGAGATATGGATACTGGACGCCCCTGCGCGGCGCGTGCAAATCTTCGAATCGCGACCACCCTGCCGCTATCTGCGCACGCTACCCCTGCCCGTGGACGAAACGCAAGAGGTGGTAGATTTAGCGGTAGACTCCACACGACGGCTCTTCCTGCTCACGCGCCCCGACAACCGTGTGCACGTGCTTACCCCCGACGGCAAACCGATTACCACCTTCGCCGGAGCGGGACAGCAACCGGAGCAGCTGGTAAACCCCACCAGCATTACCGTAGACCGTCGCGGGCGCGTACTGGTCACCGATACCGACCGACGTGCTAACCGCCACCGCATCAAGATTTATCGCTACTCCGCTCTGCGTGGTGAAGCGCAACTGGTGAAAGATGTGCCCGCATGGCTGGACCCGTTGCAGGTGTGCGTGAACTCGCGTGGGCAGATACTCACACTGGGGGCGCTGGGCTACTATGAGGACGGCGGAGCACTCCGCATCATCACCGAGCGAGGTGACCGTGTGGCGCATACCGGGCTCTTCTCGCTAGGCGGGATGGGGCGTGCAGGCGCGATCGCCCTGCTGCCGGACGACCGCGTGGTGCTGGCGGACGAGGTCAACAACCGCCTGATTATCCTGCCGCCCGACCTGAGCGAACCCGACCCGGTGGTCACCCTGCAGCCCGGCGAGGCGGCGATTCGCTGGCGAAGTGCTTTTCCCACTACCGAAGCGATAGTCTGGTATGGCACGGACGAAAACAACCCCGCCTCGTGGCGTAAACAGTTCGTTCGCTGGCAGGGCGCGCGGCGCGAGATGCTGGTACGGTTGCGGGGACTGCCCGCGTCAACACGCATCTTCTACCGCTTCTCTCCGGCTCTGCCTACCATTGGCAAGGAGGAGAATAACCTCTCGAAGGTCTACTCTTTCCTGAGCGCGCCGGCGAGAGGCAAGATGCACATGCTCACGCTGGACGTGCTGACGGTGGTCTATCTAAAAGCGGATGTGGACGGTACAGTGCATACCCTCACCCGTGAGCAGGTGGGCGAGAAGGTGCAGAGAGAGTTCGAGAAGGCGCGTGAGTGGTATTTCCGCAACACGCACTTCCGCCTGCATCTGAACCTGAAAGATTACCTGTTTCTGGATGAGCCGACCGCCCGTGTGCGCCGGGGCTGGATTGCACCGGAGAACGTGCGCGAACATGTGCGTCCCCTCCTGGAAGCGCAAGGGAAAAGGGTGGAAGACTACGATAGCATCATCGCGGTATGGCCTTCTCCGGGTTACGATGCCAGCAAACCCGACCAGATGGGAGACGTGGGGGGCGGAGGGCTGACCACCTTCGGCTACTCCACCTTCGCCATCAGCGGTAAGCTGGCGTGGCTTCTGTGCCACGAGTACAGCCACCAGCTGGACTTCTTTTTTGACCGTAGCGGCGTGCAGAAGTTCTGGCTGAATCATCCCGACCCCACCATCCACCCGGGCAGGTACGGTCAGCACTGGGATGTCAACGCCTTCATCTGCCGAAAGTGGAACCCCAACGACTGGTTCCAGATGCGATTCGGTAAGGTGTGGGAGGTGGATGACGTCAACGGCAACGGCATTCCCGATAACGACCCGCGCCTGCCTCTGGACGAGGAACGGCTCGGCAGGATTGCCCGCCCCGGCAACGCGCGCTCCGATGACCTGCGCAAGGCAATGGCAGGGCTTTTCTTCGGCTACCGACTGGATACCGGCTTGCCCGATGGCATCGGGTACCGTGAGGAAGGCGCAACATGGCGTTTGCCGCGTGAGGCAGTGCTGCTGATCCCGTACGGAAACCTCCGAAACTCACCGGAGAGTTGGTTCCGCTATGCGCAGGCGCGAAACCGCTTCCTGTCCGCCGACATCTTCGCCGCATGGAACGAGCAAGAACTGCAGTTCGGCATCGCCTGTCACGAAGCCTGCGATGTGGAGATAGACATCGATGCCGACAACAACGGCTGGTTCTCCGGCAATGACAACCTGAATATTCGCCTGCGCGTGCGAGGCGTCGCGAAGCCGGAAGTCACCGCCCGCGTGTGGGACGGCGGCTGGGTACGTGGGTGGAATCTCCCGCTCCTTCGCTGGAGGTCAGTACGTTACCCGATGGGCGGTTGCTGTACCGCATCGGCATCCCGCGCGGGACGATTCGCTGGCAGGCAAACGCGCTGGCTGGTGTGCGCATCGCACTCACCGGCGACAGGGGATGGTGTTCCGCTTTCGAGCCCTGGGTACTGATGCAGACGCGCTTTGTGCGTCGGGCGCGGTGAGCGGAGATGGCAACGCCGATTGTTCTGGAAGTGCGTGATTTGAGCGTGCCGCCCCGCGTGCGCTCAGAAGTTTCGTTCACCCTGCGCGAGGGGGAGCGGTTGTGTATATATGGACACAGCGGCGCAGGCAAAACAACCCTGCTTCGCGCCTCGCTGGGGCTAACCCGTTATCGCGGAGAGGTGGTCTGGCACGTGCCTCGTTCCAGCACAGGCTACGCTGCGCAAAGCCCTCGCCTGCTCCCGCGCGCTACCACCTTACAGCAGATTCTCTGGTGCGCCCAGTTGCACGGCGTCTTCCTCTCACCGCACGGGAGTCGCATTCATGAACTGCTGAACGGTTGGCGTCTGTGGGCGCACCGACAGAGGATAGCAAGCCGCTTATCCCCCGGTGAGCAGGCGAAGCTGGAGATGTGCTGTGCGATGGCGGTGGCGTCGCGTCTGCTGGTAGTAGACGGGTTGCTGGACACACTGGACGAAGCGACGCGAACAGGGTTCTGGGAAGAAGTGGACGCCCGCTGCGCCCGACGCGAGCTCGCTCTGCTCTACGCTACCAGTTCTACCCGCGAGGCGGAGATGGCGGACCGCGTGCTGTTGCTTCACGAGGGACGGTTGCTGGCGATGGATACACCGGAGCGACTGCGTGCCCGGACGACGCCCGACGTGGTTCGCTTACAGCCTGTGCAGGATTTCGGCAAACAGCAATCGCTGAAAGTATACATCCGGCAAAGCGAAGAGGATATCATAACGCAAGATAACGGCATAGCAAGGGAGCTCATCCTCCAGCGTATGCCCACGATAGAAGATGTGCTGACCGCTCTGTTGCGTCAGGGAGGATGGCAGTGAAAGCGTTCATGAGGCTGGGGACGATGTGCCTGTGGCTGACGGCAACCAGTCCGGTTTGTTGGGCGCTGATAGCCGTTGCTCTGTGTAGCGTGTGGAAGTGGCATCTGCCTCAATGGGTGTGGCTCTGGATGTTCGTGTGTGCTGCTGTGGTCGGTCTGGTCCTCTCTCTGTTCGTTGAAGCCGGAGGAGGTTTATACGACCGTCTCCGGTTCGCCCGATCGGGGCGCATCGTGATGGGCGCAGCGGCGGCAGCGATAACGGTGTTCGCGCTGAGCCTGTGGGCTATCAGCTCTGCCCTGCTAAGGCAACTACCGTAACGCCATTTTCACTATCCTCGGGATGTGAGCCCGCCGCCAGTGGGGGAGTACCGGTCCTTAAAGAAGGCACCGAAACAGAGCCTTCGTGGCATCAAGGGGGTGGAAGAACAGGCGCACCGAACGATGTAGTGCAGAGGTATGCAGGGAACCCCCTGTGCGAAGCATCCGGCGCGGTGAGCCATAGTTGGCGGGACGGTCTGTTTTGCCGTTACGACCATCGCTTGCCTCTCCCCCACAAACAACGCTCTTCGTAAGCTTCGCAAAAATTTTTCAAAAAAAAACTTTCTGCACCCCTCAAAGACGCGCGTTTTGGTACGAATTTTGCATATATATACCGCAGGAAGGGTCCGATATAAGGGGACACGCCATAAAGCACAGGGGCAAACTATGCTGTTCCTGTCGGCGCCGGGCAGAGCAGCTAGTGAGTCCTAAAGGAGAAAAGGAGGTATCTCGATGAGAATCAACCTGATCAGGCTTCTGCCTGCGGTGTGGGCGATAGCGATGCTGCTGGTTATCAGCCTGGCGCCGATCGCACTGGCACAGCAGGCGAAGAAAACCGCAGCTCCCCCCGGGGTGCCGTTCTTGCTCCTTCCGGGCAGTCCGCTGGACGTGTTCCTCTCCGCGCCCGGAATACAGCCTCCCTTAATCTACAAAACCTCCACTGCACACACCCGCCCCGAAAAAGCCAACCCCAACCGACCTGTCGGTCCCCAATACCTGCAGGAAGGACAGGCTCTGGGCAATGAAGGCGTGGTGGATGCCGGTCGCTTCCCTCTCCCCTTCGGCACCAAGGGCGAGAAGGTTGCACTGGCTTTCCTCAGCGGAGAATACGTGCCACCACAGGGCGAAAAACTGCAACCCGCGCTGGCACAACTGGCGCAACAGCGCGCCGCGCAACTCTCCACGCAAGGCTCCAGCGCCAGACCGGCAGTATATGCGCTCATCCTGCTCAACGGCAGGCTGGACGAAGGCTTGCAGGCATGGCTTCAGGAGCGTGGGGTGGAACTGTTCGGCTTCTACCCCTACACCGCCTATCAGGCACGCATCCCCGTAGATGCCCTGAACGAGGTGGCGTCGCATCCGCAGGTGCGCTGGGTGGGTCAACCCAACCCTGTGCAGAAGTTAGACCCGGAGTTGCTCTACTTCATGGGCGACCAGACGGGTGAGCGCATCTGGCTGTGTGTGAACCTGTTCGCGGCGGATGAAGGTGCGAAGGAAGCCATTGCGAGCATGGCGGCGGAGACGGGTGTATACGACCCTTCGCTGGGTGTGTTCGCGATAGTGGCGGATGCGGGGACGGTGAACCGTCTGCTGGACATGGATGCGGTGCTGTTCGTGGAGCCGATACGACAGGCAACTGTCGCCCATACGGAGTCTATGGCTTCCATCAATGCCGACTTGCTGTGGTATTACGGACATGACGGGCGTCCTCAAGGTGGTGTTTCTATCAAGGTGGGAGTGATGGATTCCGGCCTCTCCTATCACTGGGACTTCTACAACGTGTGGAATGGTACTGCGGGTTACAACCGCACTACCGAGACAGACTGGTGGGATGATGTGCTCGGTCACGGCACACACGTGACGGGCACGTTTCTGGGCGAAGGGGTGGCACAGTTCCGGTATCGCGGCGTTGCGCAGGGTTTACGCGACACCGATGTGGACGGCTTCGACCTGCTCATCAGCAAGGTGTTCCGCCTCGGTGACGACGGGCGCGGCGTATCGGAAGGCAACTCCGTGTACGAAGGACTGCTGGACATGCAGGGACGAGAGGCGCGCTACAAGCGACAGGTGTTCAACTACAGCGGAGCTGCCAGTGGTATCAACCTGCGGGGAACGGACGACCGATCTCGCAGGGTAGACGAGCTGTTCCGGCAGAACATCGTGCCGGTGATCGCCGCAGGCAACGACGGACCCGGTGGCGGAACAGTTGGCTTACCCGGCGTGGCGAAAGGGGCTTTCACGGTAGGTGCGATATACGATGACGAGCTCGGATACCTGGATCAGGTGACCGACTACTCCTCGCGTGGCTTCACAGGTGACGGCCGTGTCAAACCCGATGTGGTTGCGCCCGGCTCGTGGATCGACTCCTGTAGCAACAGCAGCAACAACGGTTATCTATACAACTTGGAGGGCACGTCGTTTGCGACACCGCATGTTGCCGGATTGGTAGCAGGTTTAATCGGACACTACAACATGCCCGCCTGGGCGACCAAGGCGGTTATCCTCGCAACAGCTATCGATTTGGGGCAACCGCTGTATGCCCAGGGATACGGCAAGGTAGACGCCATGCTGGCACACTGGTGGAGCGGCGATAGGACGTGGCACGTCTGGTGGGATGTCAACGGCGATGATGGTGACCTGAAGGCAATTGACTTCAACCTGCCGCAGAACGCCTCGCTGCTGCGTGTGGTGCTGGTCTACCCGGACGCACCTGCGCCCTCCGGCGGCTTCTGGGCATTGAAGAACGACCTGGACCTCTATCTGGACAAGGAGCCCTTTCAGGAGGGACCGCACGGCGAGTGGGAGGTGCGTTATGAGCTCGACAACGTCGCTGTCATCGACGTGTATAACGCCACTCCGGGCAACTACCGTATCAAGGTCTACACCTATAATCAGGTTGAGGATAGCCATCAGCCATGGGCGGTTGCTTTGCATATCGTCTATGGGTCCCTCTATCCCAACGTAACCATCTCGCTGTCTGCACCGTTAGAGGTTCCGCTGGGGGTAGATTTCGAGGTCGTAGGTGAAGCGGAGGCGAGCTCCTACGTAGCTTCAGGAGTGTATGGCAGTATCTCCTTGAGCGACGGTCTCGCCCTGAACGAGATGAGATATGTTCGTTTCGCGCCCGACCTCGCCGAGGAAGAAATATCCCTGCCCGGCAGAAGCGGTATCAACCAGGGTAACATCCTCGCTGGTTTCACACGCAGGTTAAAATGGATCCTGCGGGGTACGCAAGAGGGCTGGCAAAACGTGACCTACACGATTCACTCCATTAACGGAGGCACTGCCTCGGTCAGTCGGTCTATACTGGTGACTTCCCGCGTGGCAACCGCTATAGAATTTCTATCATCAGGCGCGGTTGCGTATCGCGGACAGACCTATCGGCTTTCCGCCCGGCTGTCCCGGACAGACACTGGAGAGCCTGTCGTGGGGCGAACGCTTAATTTTCAAATAGATGACTGGTCAGACAGTGCACCCACCGACTTGGACGGCGTGGCGTCTGTCCTCTACACCATACCTCACGACGCTTACCTTGGAACGCGCTCTGTCACCGTCTGGTTCGACGGCGATGAGGCTTTCCAACCCAGCGGCACGGAAGGCGTAATCGACGTAGTCTGGGCGGCTGAGGTATGGGGACAGGTCAATCTCGGCGATTTCGTCGGGAATTATACTGACGTGCGTGGAAGGATTGAGGTGCGCCAGTATGCATGGTACGACCTGGCTCTGGATGACGCAGGAAGCTTTCGGTTTTACATAACAGAACCGGGTAGCTACGACATATCAGTCAAGGCATCCCACTGGTTACGCCAAACTCTGCGCAATGTGGACGTGACATCCGACTTTGTGACAATCTACTTCTCTCTGGTGAACGGCGACATCGATGGCGATAATGAAGTGACGCTGTTTGACTTCGGGCAGCTGGTAGTCGCCTTTGGCTCGGTACCCGGCGACAGCAACTGGAACCCCGATGCCGACCTTGACGGAGATAGAGAGGTGACGCTGTTTGACTTTGGCATCCTCGTGCGCAACTTCGGCATGGTGGGAGACGAGTAAGCGGTATATCATCTCCACCCTTGCAAAGCCCCCTTCTCTCACGTTATACTGATACTACCGTAACCGTCTGGGAGGGGTTGGCACGCATGGAGGAAAAGTATCAACCACAACAGATAGAGCCAAAATGGCAAAAACGCTGGCAGGAAGCGCAGCTGTTTCGCGCAGAGGACTTCAGCCCGAAGCCCAAACTGTATGCGCTGGACTTCTTCCCCTATCCTTCGGGTGATGGACTATCGGTCGGGCACTGTCGCAACTACATCCCTACCGACGCCTTCTGCCGCTATAAGCACATGAAAGGCTTCAATGTGTTGCATCCGATGGGGTGGGATGCGTTCGGCCTGCCCGCCGAGAACGAAGCCATCCGCAAACGCTCACACCCCAGCAAGACGGTGCCGCGCTACATCGCCAACTACAAGCGGCAGATGAACATGATAGGCATCTCCTATGACTGGAGCCGTGAGATTAACTCCAGCTCGCCGGATTACTATAAGTGGACGCAGTGGTTCTTCCTGCTGCTGTACAAACGCGGACTGGCATACCGCTCTACCGCCCCTGCCAACTGGTGTCCGTCCTGCAAGACGGTGCTGGCGAACGAGGAGGTGGAAGGCGGCGCGTGCTGGCGGTGCGGAAGCATCGTGGAGAAGCGTGACCTGCCCCAGTGGTTCTTCAAGATTACCGACTACGCGGAGCGGCTGCTAAACGACCTGGAGCTCATCAACTGGCCCGAGGGCATCAAAATGATGCAGCGCAACTGGATCGGGCGCAGTGAGGGCGTAGAGTTCGAGATGCAGGTCGCCGCCCCGGATGGCAAGCCGTCGGGCAAATCCTTCAGCGTGTTCACCACGCGCGTGGACACCACCTTCGGCATGTCCTTTGCGGTGCTGGCGCCCGAGCATCCCCTGGTGCGCGAAATCACCACGCCCGACCGGCGCGAAGAGGTGGAAGCATACATCGCCCGCAGCCAGCGCGAGACGGAGATAGAACGTCTCTCCACCGAGCGCGTGCGTGACGGAGTGTTCACGGGAGCGTACGCCATCAACCCCGTCAACGGACAGCTGGTGCCCATCTTCATCGCCGACTACGTGCTAATGGGCTACGGCACAGGCGCGATTATGGCGGTTCCCGCACACGACGAGCGCGACTTCGACTTCGCGAAACGCTACGGCCTGCCTATCCCTGTGGTGATTGCCCCTCCCGGCTGGAACGGCGAACCGCTGGAACAGGCGTATACCGGCGAAGGCATAATGGTCAACAGCGGTGAGTTCAGCGGATTGCCCAGCGAAGAGGGCAAACAGCGCATCGCCGACTGGATGGAGGCGCGGGGCATCGGTAAGCGGCGCGTCAACTATCGCCTGCGCGACTGGTTGATTAGCCGACAGCGATACTGGGGCGCACCGATACCCATCATCCACTGTCCGAAGTGCGGTGAAGTACCCGTTCCCGAGGACCAGCTGCCTGTACTGTTGCCTGAGGTGGAGCACTACGAGCCGACAGGCACGGGCAAATCGCCTCTGGCGAACATCCCGGAGTTCGTGAACACCACCTGCCCGCAGTGCGGCGGACCTGCCGAGCGCGAGACCGATACCATGGGCGGTTTCGCATGCTCCTCGTGGTACTTCCTGCGCTTCGCCAGCCCCCACGAGACCGACCGCCCCTTCCACCCCGATGCGGTGCGCTACTGGTTGCCCGTGGATGTGTACGTCGGCGGGGCAGAGCACGCGGTGATGCATCTGCTGTACGCCCGCTTCTGGGTGAAGGTGATGTACGACGCGGGGCTGGTGCATTTCGTGGAGCCGTTCCTCACCCTGCGCAATCAGGGCATGGTGCTGGCGCCCGACCCCGATAACCCCGACGTGATGGTGAAGATGTCCAAGTCGAAGGGCAACGTGGTCACGCCCGACGCGGTGGTAGAGAAGCACGGGGCGGACACCCTGCGCCTGTACGAGCTGTTCGTCGCCCCCTTCGACCAGGCGATTGAATGGCGCGAGGAGGGCGTGAGCGGAGCGAACCGTTTCCTGCACCGCGTGTGGCGTCTGGTGCTGGATGCTATTCCACACTATCACCGCGATTGGAAGCAGAGACTACAGGGAGCGGAGCTGAGCGCGGACGAGCGCAAACTGCGCCGCAAGACGCACCAGACCATTAAGAAGGTCGGTGAAGATATCGAGGACTTCCGCTTCAACACCGCCGTCGCGGCGATTATGGAGTGGGTGAACCTGATGTACGAGCTGAAGGACACGCTGATAGCATCGCCTGCCTTCAGCGAGGCGATATATTCGCTGATACTGGTGTTGGCGCCGTTTACCCCGCATATCGCCGACGAGCTGTGGGAGCGGCTGGGCTATGAAGGCTTTACCTACAACCAGCCCTACCCCGAGTACGATGAGGCGGTTGCCGCGGCGGAAGAGCTAAACATCGTGGTGCAGGTGAACGGCAAGCTGCGCGATGTGCTGGTGGTTCCTGTTGATACGCCACAGGAGGAACTGGAACGGCTTGCGCTCGCCAGCCCAAAGGTGCAGCAGTTCACCAACGGCAAGACGGTCAAGAAGGTGATCGTAGTGCCGGGCAAGCTGGTGAACGTTGTGGTGGGGTAAGGGTGGTGATGGCGCATGGCAGTGCAGCAGTTGCCGAAAAAGCAGATAGTGTATCCCGACTCGGACGGTCAGCCGATGGCAGATAACACGAAGCAACTGGAGACGATTGTGTATCTGTACGATAACCTCTGCGCTCTATTTGCTGACCGCGAGGATGTGTTTGTTGCCGCTGACCTGCTGTGGTATCCGGTGGAGGGGCATCCCGAGATACGCTCCGCTCCTGATGTGATGGTGGTGATAGGGCGTCCCAAAGGGCATCGTGGCAGCTACAAGCAGTGGGAAGAACAGAATATCGCCCCGCAGGTGGTGTTTGAAATCGTCTCACCGGGCAACCGCTACGCCGGTCTGGTGGAGAAGTTCCGCTTCTACGAGCGCTACGGGGTGGAAGAGTACTATCTTTATGACCCCGACCTGGGCGTGCTAAACGGTTGGGTGCGTCGAGATGGCACGTTAGAGCGTGTGGAGGAGATGGAGGGCTGGATTAGCCCCCGGTTGGGCATTCGCTTCGCGCTGGAGGACGGTGCGCTGGTGGCTTATCGTCCCGACGGGGAGCGTTTCATCCCATACGTGGAATTGCGGCAGCGAATGGAGCAGGAGAGGGCACGGGCAGAAACTGTCTCGCGCGAGCTGGAACAGGAACGCCAGCGTGCCGAACGGCTTGCCCAGAAACTGCGTGAACTGGGCGTCTCTCCTGAGGAGGTGTAATATCCGTGTATACCCATTGCATCTGTGTTCATCCGTGTGCCGTTCCCGAAGAACACGGACAGATACGGATGCGAGGTCACGCTTTGATATACCGCCGGATGTAGCTTCGCTGTCGGTAGTCCGCTACCAGCTTGGGGTCTATCGGGTAGTTGCCGTATTTGCGCGCTGCTTCCACCATCGCCAGATAGTTTTCGGGCTTGACGGCGGGGTGGATAGAGTTGCTTGACGCCAGGATATGCCCTCCTCCCGGTGAGGCTTTGGCGATGGTTTCCTTCACCGCTTCCTCCACCTCCTCACGTGTGCCCCGTGTCAGCACCACCGAACAGTCCACGTTGCCTATCACCGCGATGCGGTCGCCGTAGCGCGCCTTCACCTCGCCGATGTCCATGCCCGCCAGCGGCTCGATGGGGTCTATCGCGTCGATGCCCGCCTCCACCATCATGTCCATGATGGACCAGATGTTGCCGTCAGTATGTTTGATATAGGGCACACCCATCTCGTGCGCTGCGTCTATACTGCGTTTCAGGTAGGGCAGGATGAACTCGCGAAAGTGCGCCGGGCTCATAATCAAGCCATGCGCGGTAGCGTAGTCATCGCCTGATACCACAGCATCTGCCCCTTCGCGAATAGCGTGGCGCATCAGGCGTATCTTGTAATCGGTCACCATCTCCGCCAGCGTATGCGCCAGCTCGGGGTCCTCCAGATAGTCCACGAGCAGGTTTTCCATGCCCCCGCGCAGGTAATGTGGAAACTCGAAGCCGTCGTGCGTCAGGAAGACGATGGCTTTGCGCCCTTTGAACCGCTTGACCGCCTCGCGCAGGGAACGCAGTCGGTGCGGAGCGTCGGGGTCGGGCGGTGTGTAGTGCTTGAGGTCCTCACGCGAGTGGATGGGTCCCTCGACGGGGTAGGGAATACCGAACTCGGTGACGCCCCAGATAATGCCCCACTCGTCGCGTACAACCTGCTGCGTGCCTTCCACCAGAGTGCGTCCCCGCCAGACGACCTCCGATTGCTGGGCGGAGCCAAGTAGCTGCATCTGCATGTCCTCGAAGATGGTGATGCCGTCCAGATGTTCCATCTCGGCGAGGTCTTCCAGCGATTTCGCGCCCACCGCGGAAAGGGTCGGCTCATTGACGATGAGCTCCCACAGGGGAACCCTGTCGGGTTCCCCCCGACGCAGCAGAGCGGTCATAAAACGCTCGTATCCGGTCATCGCACTCTCCTCAGTCGCTCTTCGTGAATCAGGTCTTCCAGCGGGCGACGGGGACGCGGCGCAGGGTGTTCAGCCGGATAGGCGATGGGCAATATGGCTGCAGGCTGTAGTGGCGGCTCTGCACCCACAATCTTCGCCACCGCTTCATCGTCGAACGCGCCTATCCAGCAGCTGCTCAATCCCAGCGCAGTGGCGGCGAGATGGGCAACCGTGCAGGCGATAGTGGCGTCCTGCATACAGTAGAGATGCTCTCCCCGTCTGCCGTAGGTGTTGCTGTTGCGCAGAGGGTTGGCAACGAACACCAGCACCACTGGCGCGTCCTCGATAAAGGTCTGGTCGTGCGAGGCACGGGCAAGCTGGCGGATGCGCTCGCGGTCGCGCACCAGCACCACCTCATATGCCTGCAGGTTGCCCGCCGAGGGCGCGCTGTTGATTGCCTCCAGAATCTGCTGCAGTTTCTCTTCCTCGATCGGTTTGCGTTCGTAAGCGCGCACAGAGCGCCGCTGTTTCAATACCTCAAAGAACTCCATCGTTCTGCCCTCCTCTACGTATACCGTCCGTGCTCTTTTCCCGTTTCGTACATTGTCCACAGGTTTTCCAGCGGTGTGCCGGGAGCGAGGTTGTTACCCTCGCGCAGGATAAACTTGCCCCCTTCCATCACACCGCTCTGCAGGATGCGAATGGTCTCCTGGCGTACCTGCTCCGGTGTGCCGTGATGGAGCAGAGGAACCGACGGACCGCCCAATAACTCTACATCGGGACCAAGGTCACGTCGTGCCTTGCCCAGGTCTATCGGAAAGCCGGTGTCGATACTGCGCACGTTCAGCCTGTCGCGCAGAAACACCAGATGCCTCTGCACATCCCCACAAAGATGAATGCCTATTGGCTGAGAAGGGTCTTCCATTAACTCCTCTTTCAACCGCTGGTGGAAGGGAAGGACCATCTGCTCATACATGCGGGTGCTCAGCAGTTCGATACTGTCATCGGCAAACCCCCAGCCGCCGGGCGTTTGCTCGGGCTGCCCCAGATGGCGGCGGTACGCCTTGATGCGCGTGATGATGGCGGTGGTGACGAAGTCCAGCAGCTGCAAGGCGTAATCGGGGTCTTCAATCAGGTCCGCGGCGAACTGTGACGCTCCGCGCAGGTTACAGCATATCGTCATCGGACCGTCCGTGCCCAGGCCTGTTGGACTAACCGAGGCGATGGGCTTACCGTACATCGTCCAGCCTTCTTCCTGTTTGCGCTTCATGTATTCGTAGAACTCCCAGTTGCGCGCCATCAGCCCGCCGGTGAACGGGTCAGGAATACCCCTGTCAAACAGCAGGTTCTTGTTGTCGCCCGCCAGGAGCGGCTTGACGTCGGGCACCTGGTCGGGAGAGTAGAAAATCTCGCATCCCAGCCACGCGGACTCGTAGACGTTCTGGAAATCTACATAGACGTCCCAGCCCTTCTCCGGAACACCCATCTCGCTGTCTTGAGGGATGTGGTGGCGCACCCAGTGGATGTGCTGTATCTGGTATTCCAGCATTACCTGAGGGTCGTGGAAGTACTGCTCAAAGACAATGTTGCGCGGGTTCGCTTCGGGTATTCCCATGGTAAAGCGCACATTCACCCCCCAGATAATAGGCACACGGACGGGTTTTCCCGCTCGATACGCTTCCCAAACCTGCTTGACCTCGGCGTTATGTGCTTCGAAATCGATATGTCTGGACACTGCGGTTACCTCCATTCGGTCAGCACGATTATTCGGGTGCGGGCGTGACGGTCCCGCCTCTAATTCACCCCATACGCAGTTTTCGTCACGCTTTCTGCAGACAAACTGCCGCCCACTATCTTCACTACGATAAACCCCTGTTCATGACGGGCGAACAGGTCAGGGTGTTCAACCAGAAGTTTCGCCTGTACCTCTTCGGGGAGCATACTCAAGCCCCGGAAGTAGTGATAGCCGTTTCGTTCCACGTGTGGAATGCCCACATTCGCCATGAGAGCCATGTCCTGTTGTAAAGAGACGGGCGGTACAGTCGTCAAATCCTCGCCGCTGATTAGCGCACGCTTGCCCTGCCGGCGCAGGTGAGCCACGAGACAGGCGTTAGCAATGCCCTTGAAAACGCCTTTGCAGCTCTTCACGCTGCAACCGTCATAGCCACACTCCAGCGCGGTCTGCAGGCTGTGCAGCTCGGCATCGGACTCGTCGATAATCATCGGAGGACGCTCTTGCCAGCGATGCAGTTGCTCGCGGGTACGGCTGCTCAACGCCTCGTCGCGATGTAACGGCTGCTCCACGAAAATCAGTGCGCGCAGGAACTCGCGCAGGTCGGTATCCGTCTGCAAGCTCTCCCAGAAGGCACGGAAGGTCTCCATATCGGGATACATCTCGTTGGCGTCGAGGGTGAAGCGACAGGATGGGCAATCCTCTCGCAGCACTCTTGCCAGCGCTTTCAATCGCTCCATATCCACCTGCGCCTCACCGCACAGCTTTATCTTGAAATGGGTTAACCCGTAGAAGCGGATGCATTGCTGTAAAGATTGCGGTAAACCGTCGTCCAGTCGTTCTTCAGGGGGAATATCGGCGTCCGTTAACGGGTCGCTCAGTCCTACCGTGTGGCGCACGGTGATACGGCGCAGAGGTTCAGGAGGCAGGTAGTCGCGGGGTTGCGTGCCAGCCAGCGCAGGGTGTATCTTCTCCAGCGAGATGCCCGGTGTGTTGTTGCGCAGGGCGACGGCGAAGGTGGTGTCAGTTGCCTTGCAGAAGGCGTGGATTATCGCTCTCTCCACCAGGCTCACACCAAACGAGGCCACCAGAGGGGCGATACTTTCCCTCTGCGCCCAGTCCATCTGTGCGTGATATACCCGCCACCACAGGTCAAAGGGAGTGGAGGCTTCGCCGACCTCGTGGGCAAGGTCGCACGCATGAGAGACGGCTCGTAACAGCAGTTGCGCCTCTTGCTCTGGCGTCAGGTTGGGGTCCTTGATAAACCAGCGCGGAGCAAGATGGTCAGCGGACACGCCTTCCGTCTGTCGTCCATCGACGGCAGCCCTTACGCGCAGCATCAGGTGTTGCAGCTCACGCACGGTAGCGATTCCGTAGCGAAAGGGCATCCGCGTACGCATCGGCGAGAGGATATAGGCAGTCTGTTGGATGGAGATAGCCATCGCCCTAGGTTAACCCCTATGCTTCTACCAGCCGCCGGACTATTTCCGTCAGAGCAGGATTGTCGGGAGATGCGTACGCCATGTTTGTGCCTGGACTCAAACAGGTTTCGGTGCTGTCCTGTGTTCATTATATACCCCCAGCCGCCTCCTTGTCCAGCCACCATACCAGTTCCCCATCCTCAGGCTGCACCAGCGCGGCGGGAAGGGGAGCGTTCTCCATCAACACACGCCGCACCGCTTCCGCCTTGTCCGCGCCGGTAACCAGAAAGTACACCGCCCGCGCCGCGTTCAGCACAGGGAGGGTGAGCGTTAAGCGCACACGCGGCTCCACCGGCGCCTCACCAACCGCCACCCATCGTTTTCGCTCCTCCAGCGCGTCGGTGTCCGGAAACAGCGATGCGGTATGTCCATCTGCTCCTATACCCAGCAGAACGAGGTCAAACCGGGGCATCTCTCCGAAGAAGTTGCGGAGATCTTGCTCGTAAAGGCGCGCAGCGTCGTCTGGGCTGGCGGCATCGGTGGGCATCGGGTGTATGTTTTCGGGCGGGATGTTCAGAGGATCTATCAGCGTTTCGTATGCCATACGAAAGTTGCTGGCGGGGTGGTCATGTGGTACATATCGCTCGTCGCCCCAGAAGAGATGCACTCGCCCCCAGTCTATCCGTTGCCGGTACTCCTTTGCCAGCAGGAGGTACAGCGCGCGCGGCGTGTTTCCACCAGCCAGAACGAGACTGAAGAGGGGCTGTTGCCGCAGCCCCTGCGATACCTTGCCGACCAGCGCATCTGCGACGCCACGAGCGAGCTCGTCGGCGGTCTCGGCTATGCGCACTATACGTCCGTGTGTTCGCCCCTCAGTGCTCGCCATCGGTGTGTTGGGGAATCGAGGATGCGTTCCGCTTCGCGGGGTCCGTCACTGCCCGCCGGGTAGAACGCCATCGGCACGCTCTGGGTTTGCCACGCTCGCAACACAGGGTCCAGCACCGCCCATGCCATCTCCACCTCGTCGAAGCGGAGGAAGTAGGAGCGATCGCCCTGCAGGATGCTCAGCAGTAGCGTCTCGTATGCCTCAAAGCCCTCCTCGTCAGCCTCTCGATAACAAGCCCTCAGCACGATACGACGCGCTCGCATCTCGAGCCCCACCGCCTTCGCCTGAGCGACCAGCTCCATCGCCTCGGCGGGCTTCATTTCGAAGACGAAGCAGTTCGGTTCGAGGCGGTCCAGCGGCGTCTGACGGAAGAGGTGCACAGGAGCCGACTTGAACTGGACTGCTATCTCGCTGCGTTCCGCCGACAGCCGTTTGCCCGTGCGCAAATAGAAAGGCACGCCCTGCCACCGCCAGTTGTCCACGTACAGCTTCAGGGCGGCGTAGGTTTCGGTTGTGGAGTTCGGTGACACGCCCGGCTCCTCCAGATAGCCCGGCGCTTCTACACCCTCAACCTTTCCCCGTGTGTACTGTCCACGCACTGCAAACGCGCCGACGGCGTTCTGCGGGACAGGACGCACGCATTGCAGCACCTTCACCTTCTCGCTGCGCAGGGCGTCGGCATCCAGGCAGGGTGGCGGCTCCATGGCGGTGAGCGTGAACAGCTGCATCAGGTGGTTCTGCACCATATCGCGCAGGGCGCCCGACTGGTCATAGTAGCCGGAGCGGTCTTCTACGCCGGCGGTCTCCGCGGCGGTAATCTGCACGTAATCCACATAGTTTCGGTTCCACAGCGACTCCAGCAACAGGTTGGCGAAGCGAAAGACGAGGATGTTCTGTACCGTCTCCTTGCCCAGATAATGGTCGATGCGGAACACCTGTTCCTCGCGCCAGTGTCGGCTCACACGCTGTTGCAGCTGGCGTGCGCTCTGCAGGTCCTGTCCGAAGGGCTTCTCGATCACCAGACGGCGGGTACCGTGATGTTCATGGTGCAATCCCGCCGCCGCGAGGTATTCCGCCGCTTCGGCGAACAAGCCGGGCGGCAGGGCGAGGTAGAACACGGCGTCTGCTTCTATCCAGTCTCGCAGCTGGCGCACCCCTTCCGCATCCAGTCCACCCTGCACGTATGCCACGAACCGATGTGCGAACTCGCCCCATGCGCTCATGTCCTTGCCCGTCTCGCGCAGTGCTTGCTCCATGCCGTTCAAAAAAGATTCCAGCGTCAGGGGGCGGCGGGCATAGATGACGATTTGCAGGCTGGGGTCCAGTAAGCCGACCCGATGCAGGCGATACAGCGCAGGCACCAGAAACCGCCGTGTCAGGTCGCCCGTCGCGCCGAAGATAACCAGCCGGGTATTGGGCATTCGGTTTTACCTCGTCAATCGCTCAATCAGCTCACGGTGCTGGGGATAGCGTTCCAGCAACTTCTGTCGGTCGCCCAGTTCGAAGTCTTCGAACTCGAAGCCGGGCGCGACGGTGCATCCCACCAGCGTGTAGCCGTTGGGGTCATCCACCGTTGCACCAAACCAGCACCCCGCCTTTACCACCACCTGAAATGTTTCGCCGTTGTCGGCGTTCGCTCCTAGTTTGGTTTGCGACAGGTTACCCTGTGGGTCGATAATGTGCAGGGTGAGTGGGCTTCCTGTGTAGAAATGCCATATCTCATCCGAGCGCAGGCGGTGCAAAGCGGAGAACTGCTCACCCGGCAACAGGAAGTAGATAGCGGTCGCTGCCGCACGCGGTCCCTCGTGTTCGTGCAGGCAACAGCCCAGCAACCTCTGCTCAGAGCGATAGGTCTCACGGTAGTAACCACCCTCGGGATGGGGTTGTAGATTCAGTTTCTCCACCCAGTACTTTGCTTCGGTGCTCATCGCTTCGTCCTCCCCCGCGAAGGAAATCCGGAACAACACTCTCTGGTTTCAGAAGTACTTTGCCACAGTACATTTTACCTCTTTTGGGGGAGTTCTGTCTTCCACCCCATCGCCATTCCTGTATGCGGGGAGGAGCACCATCTCCTCATGCTTGCGGGATGGGCTAACCACCCGACAGGAACACTGTCTCTTCAAGTTAAAGACATAGTGCCGTCTATTGTGCCATGCTGAGCGTCATCGAAGCATCTCATCCTTTTGTCATGCTGAACGAAGTGAAGCATCTCGGAGATTCTTCGCTCCACTCGGAATGACAGGGTTAGCGGAACCGTTCCGCTTATATCCAATGTGGCAGACTACTATAACAGCCCGAGTTCCTCATCGTAGGGGCGGTTGATGAGGTAGTCACCGCTCCGCATGGAAGAGAGCCTTCTATCGGTAACAGCCACAGGCACGAGTAGCATCCGGGCGTCCAGCCATCTTCCGCCGTCGAGAAGGGTGCGGTACTCGTCCGCGAAACTCTGGGGGACGGCGTCGACGGTGTTGTACAGTTTATCGAGAGCCTTTTCTGTTATTCTCACGCTATGGTACGGCTGGAGCTGCTGGATATGGATGCGGAAAAGCGTAGATACCTTCTCAAACCTTTCCTGCTCCGCATCGGTGAATCTCTGATACACATCGTTTAACCATCGCGTGGTCACCTCGTGCGTCAGCACCTCTCCATCTGGAGCGGTTTGCGCCGTCTGTCTCAGCCGCTGCCGGTCATACACGTGCTGGACGGTGTTCGTATCATACTCTGTGCACACATGCACTACAGCAGGCTCCGGCTGCTTGCCCTCGCGGTTTACCCTGCCGAACCTCTGCAGTAAATCGTCTACCGGAGCCACCTCCGTATAGCAGGTATCGTAGCTGATGTCCAGCGAGACCTCCACCACTTGAGTGGCTATCAGCAGCTGGGGGCGGTTCCGCCTGTCCCGTACCGCCCGCTCCAGCCGCTCTCGGTCCTTGTAGGTAAAACGGGAGTGCAGCAACACCCTGCTGCTCACGTCGTCAAATTGCCGGTAGAGCGCTTGCGCTTGCGCTACGCGGTTGCATACTACCAGCACGCTCTTTCCCTCCGCCAGGTCTCGCCTGACGAGAGAGGCACATGCCTCCAGCGGCTGTGCCAGCACCTTCAGCCGGTGGCGGTGCACAGGCAGTTCCGGGTCTCCGTATGCGCTGATACGAGCAGGCTTGCCCAGCGAGTTTTCTATCAAAGCGCGCACAAAATCGGGCATCGTGGCGGTCATTACCAGCACCCGCGCCCCCAGCTGGAGCAGGAACTTGACCGTCTCCAGCACCAGCGCAAGGGTGTGTACATCGTAGGCGTGTATCTCGTCAAACACGAACAGGGCGTCTTTCATCTCCGCGACGCCCACTTCAAATCGCCTGATACCCAGCAGGTATTTCAGTATTTGCTGTGGGGTCAGTACCTTAATGGGTTTATGCACCAGTCGGTTCGCGTTGACATCTTCCCTGGCGCACTGTAGAGCCTGCTCACTGCCGGTATCGTTCAGATAGCGGGCGTAGGCGTATTCGAGGTCTCGCCCATGCAGCGCCGCCACGCTCTCTTTACCATAAATGCCCTCCAGACGGTCACGCATCGCCTCGATGCTGGCACGGTAAGGCAGCACATAGAACAACCGCTCCCCCGCATGGCGACGGTTGCGCTGGTACCAGAGTAAAGCCGCATCGGTCTTGCCAGCGCCCGTTGGCGCTTCCAGAACGAGGTTGCCCTCTGTTGCGGACGCCTCTTGCTGAAAGCGTCGCAATCCCTGCCGGTGGTACTCCCGCTCCACAATCACCGCCCGTGTTAGCCCCGCGCTGGCAGCATGGTCCGCCGCGATGAGCAACCCGCGCGTCAGCGTGTGCTCCGACAGCAAGGGGTATTGCCTGTCCCTGTCCAGAATCCGCTCCAGCAGCCGGCGGGCGCAGGACAGCAGAACAGGCGCGGATGGAAAAACATCGGGTGGCAGTTCGGTGATGCGCTCCTGTAACAGCGATTCGTTGCACAACTGCCGTAGCATTTCACCGTCGTCGATGTCGCGGTGATGGGTCAAGATGGCATACAGTATCTGTTCCTGCTGTTCGTCCAGATCCGGATGCTCGGCGAGAAAGGTGAGCGCCGACAGGATTTCGTGCCGGTAATGCCAGTGCGCCTCGCCCTGCATCATCTGCTGGAAACCCCGCGCCAGCTTGCCCATGTCGTGGTACCACGCCGCCTGTATCAGAATCCGGCGCAGGCGTCTGTCAGTACATAATGAGGCGGCGTACCGGGCGACGGCCAGAGTGTGTTCGAACAGGCTCTGTCCGTTTGACTTCGCCACCGTCGTTTTCATGCGTTGCGCCTTCGCCTGAGCGTGTGCCATTCGCCCCTTCTCCTGTAACAGCCGGTAGCCCTGAGTTGCTCCCCAAGGGGGTGTGGTTCCGCCGGGCCGGTGTGCATCATCCACGGCTGAACCTGCTGCCAAAGCCGTTCCCATTAACCGCACGGATGCCGGTTCGAGTCCTGCCCGGGGAGCCACTCTTCACCTGGTTTTGACCGTTTCTACTCCACTTGCGAGCGTTCGGAAACTCGTCTCAACGGCAATGACCGATGGTTTGTCATACTGCAGTCTTGTGGTGTAATGGACTCTTTTCTGCCATTGTGCAGCCTTCCCACCATTGAAATGATGGGCTATGGTAATAGTAAACCTGCCTTCACAGGTTGTTCAATCCGCGCAGGCGGATTTGGTTTCCCCCATAGCCCATGATTTCAATCGTAGGGTTCCGCATGGTGAAGGCAATTTGCCTGCGTCCGTTAGTCAAGATTGACAAAGTACCAGTTTCCGAATGCTCTCACTCCACTTATGTATGCCCGACACAAAGGCGGTAGAAGCTGTAGCCCACTTCGGTGATCGTGTTTCTACTCCACTTATGTATGCCCGACACTCTTTCCCTTGCTGGTAGTTGCATTCTTCACGGGATTGAGGCGTTTCTACTCCACTTATGTATGCCCGACACGCAAGCAGGTACTCGAGTTGCCAGATGCACATGCAATTAAGTTTCTACTCCACTTATGTATGCCCGACACCTCTTGGATGCGCTCGCCAAGCGCGTGGAAGCCGAGCATGGTTTCTACTCCACTTATGTATGCCCGACACCAAGCAACCAGTCCAGTCCGCCGGTGGCACGTCCAACGTTTCTACTCCACTTATGTATGCCCGACACAGGCGCAGGAGCTGATTGAATACCGGCGACAGCGCGGTTTCTACTCCACTTATGTATGCCCGACACTCGCGCTCTATACTACCGCCACCTTCAAAAAGCAGTTTCTACTCCACTTATGTATGCCCGACACCGAGAAAGCGGTTCCGTACTTGCGCATGGCGTGGAGGTTTCTACTCCACTTATGTATGCCCGACACGAAGAGACCCCGCGCTCACTCAAGGAAGCCTGCTTGGTTTCTACTCCACTTATGTATGCCCGACACTGCCCCGCCAATCCCACTGCAGAGAGAAATTCGCGCGTTTCTACTCCACTTATGTATGCCCGACACCCCGGCGGGCGCGGAGTGGCTGCACTTGCTGCTGCGTTTCTACTCCACTTATGTATGCCCGACACTGGTCTGGCGATACCTGCTTCAGAGAAGTTGCTGCGTTTCTACTCCACTTATGTATGCCCGACACCGCTATTACACTTATGCAGACGCGAGGGAAGAAAAGGTTTCTACTCCACTTATGTATGCCCGACACGCCGTGTCAGAGCTGGTCGTAGCGCGTGGCAAAAAGCGTTTCTACTCCACTTATGTATGCCCGACACGTGGATTGTGCACGAAACCCCCGTGAGGCTGCCCACGTTTCTACTCCACTTATGTATGCCCGACACCTGCTTCGTGCCATGCGCGGCGAACGTTCTCCGGTGGTTTCTACTCCACTTATGTATGCCCGACACTTTCCCCCCCGTTAACACATCCATCACAACAGTTGTGTTTCTACTCCACTTATGTATGCCCGACACGCGATGTAGAGGTACGGTTAGACACCTTTCTTGCTCGCAGTTTCTACTCCACTTATGTATGCCCGACACTCTGTTCACTCATCTTGCTCCCTCCTCGATAGCAAAGTTTCTACTCCACTTATGTATGCCCGACACACGCACCATGGCGTATGAGGCGATGCTTCGCGAGTATAGTTTCTACTCCACTTATGTATGCCCGACACCCACCCAAGTGAGGGCTGGTGCAACCGCACGTCCGGGTTTCTACTCCACTTATGTATGCCCGACACCCGCTTCCACCTCCACCACATACAGAGAATCGTTCAGTTTCTACTCCACTTATGTATGCCCGACACAGCGCAACGAGCGCGTGGTGGATGCGCTAATCGCGCGTTTCTACTCCACTTATGTATGCCCGACACATGGTGGATTTCCATCACCTGCTGCTCTAACTCAACCGTTTCTACTCCACTTATGTATGCCCGACACCAAACGCGAATCGTCTTTGTGAAGCAAAACGATATTTTATTGTCCTGAAATATGGACAATTAGTTGTCTCGCCGGAGAAAAGTAACACGCTTTTACAGTCTGTATGCCAAAAGAGTCGTCTACCCCTCGCTTGTACGGGCATAACCGGAGGTAGACGACTCCTCTGTGACAAAATACGCCAGCGCGAAATCACCGTCACAGGGGAGCTCGGCTTGCGCTCTCTGAGCGTGATGGCAGTCTACCAGCACGAAGCTCCTGACCGCAATTGGTCGGCGGGGTTGCTCGCGTGTGAAACCGACAGGCAGGGCGTGTGTGACCCCCGCCAGCCCGGCGCGCGCCGCCTGCTCGCTCTCCAGTAGAATGCCGGACGCTATTCCCCCGCGCCGCCACGCTATCTCTACCGGACGCACTTCCTCCACCCCTGCCAGGTCCTGACTGCGCCCCAGAGAGAGCACACCGCGCGGGTTTCTGAGCACATTCTCCCACTCCGGCGGTAGATAGAGATACAGGCGCGGAGCATAAAGCACCTCACGGCGCATGATTGTCGTACCGCCGTAGCGCGCCCTGCCTTTCTGCTCGGTGATGGAGTAAGAAGCGCTGCTCACAGCCCGGGCGAGTTCCCTGGTCTTCAGCCCACCGGAAGATTCGTACTTGTGCAGCTTCTCCAGGTCGGTAAACCGGTCGGCATACTCGAACCGGTAGGCGAACCACTCCAGGTCATCTACCCATCGGCCGGCGAGGGCGTGTATCAACCCGCGCACGGTGGAAGGCGGCGGCACCGGCAGGGTAAGCTGGAGCGAGATAAAATAGGGCACGCGAAACGACGCCGTTTGCCCTGTAATCACCGCACGCACCGCCTGCATGGCTTACTCCTCGTCTTCGCTTTCCGGCAACGTGCTCTCCTCCGTTGCCTTCCGTTTGCTCTTTGCCTTCTTTTCGAACTGCTCCCGCAAATCGTCGATACCCTGAGTATCGTACAGGGACGGAGGTTGGGAACGGTAGTAGGAGTCTACCTGCAGGGCTATCATCTGCAGAGCCTCGGGGATGGAATCGCACAACTGTAATACCCCGTCGTCTGCCAGTTTCCGAGCGTCGGCGGGATTGGAGAGCACATCGGGCATATACGCCAGCACCAGATGGTTCAGGCTGTCGCCGAAATGTGCCTTGAGGTAGCGCACGCGCTCGGCGTTCAACTTCAGCTTGCCTGCCTCTGTGCCGAACACATCCTGCAGGAGCGCGTTGCCGTGCCGGGTAGTGGCAAGCATGATGGCTCGGGGCGTCACGTCGGACAGGTTTCGGGTAAGCATCGCCCCGCCTTCCAGAATCGCCATCGCCTCCAGCAGCTGCCTGGCACGGCGTATTCGCTCATCCTGAGCAAGTACAAAACCGTCGTGCTTCACGCGCCATATACTGCTGCCCATCCTGTCATGATACCGTTGTAGCAGGGAGTAATCCACGTCGCCCGCGACACGGCACTCGAAATATCCCGCCGCTTCCAGGTCCAGTGTAAACTGCCCTGCCATCCAGCAGGTGTAGTGCTGCGTGGTGAACATGGCGACGCCCTCGCCCGATTCCGCTGCCACCTTGCTGAGCACGCCCTGGTCCCGGGTGAGGGCAACCGGCTCCAGTGCGACAATCGCCGAACTGCGGAAGGGCGAAACCCGCTTGAAGGTTCCTCGCTCACTCTCCGCCGCCATGTAGCCGAACAGGTCATCGTCCTCATGCCCGATTGGGTCGCCGTCGCTGTAGCCGTACAGTTTGCGTCCGGAGCCGCCTACGTGGTAGGCGGTCGGGTTCCAGCCCTTATGTTGATACAGCACCTCACGCAGCCACCGTCTCCACGCCTGCGCCGAGATGTAAGGATAATACTGACTGTCCCTTCGGATAAACTTGGCGGCGATGGCGTTCTGGAGGTCGGTGCTGGTGTCCGCGCCCGCCATGTTCAGCGCGGCGGCATTCGCATAGATGGCGAAACTTCCGGTAACTTTCATGATTCTTCCTCCTCCGGTAGGGTGGTATCTATCCCTTTCTGCCTGGCGTGCCAGGCGATACACGCAGCCAGAAAATCGCGATACTTCTGCATTTTCTGCAGGTCCGCTTTCTCCTCACCGATGGGACACAGCGTGATAAACTCCTGCCAGTCCATCCAGCCGTACGACACCCAACGCACATACGTGCGGCGGATGCTCTTTGGAGAGCTCTCCTTGACCATGCTCACGTACACACTGCGCAGATTGTGGTGCGACTGAGCCACTCGTTGCGCCACCCGCTCGATGGTTTCTATCATTTTGTCCGCCGGTATCGGCTCGCCAGTGTAGCGGTGGAAGGGAACGCCGTTTTGCACACATCGGATGTAATCGTACGCTACGGCGCGCACAGCGTCCGCCAGCAGCAACGGATTATCGTACGCCAGCAGGATGCGGGCATCTTCCTTCTCTATCGCACCATCGGCTACCAGCTGGTGCAAAATGCGAGCCAGGGTGCGAGCGCTACTCTCCTGGCGCAGACTCTCCACATGATTTTTCGCGCGGGGACTGGCGGCTATCGCTATCCCGATGCGTTCGATACTGGCGATGTACGAACCGTCCATCTGCATCACCTCCTGTAAATACATGCGGTGTCCATACCATGCGCCGTTCGGTGCACCCTCTCTGTCCAGCTCCAGGATGTTGCCCCCTCTCAGCACGCTCCGGGAAATCTTCAGGCTTCGATAGAGGATGGGAACGAACGACGGGGAAACCCTCTCTCTTTGCTCATAGTCCACCACTCTGTCCATGAAGACCAGCACCGCGTGGGGAATGGTAAGATACTCTATCCTGACGTCATCCGTCTGGTTGCCGCTTCGAACAGACCATAAGGTCTTCGGGTAGCGCGAATGCTCCAGATAGAGGTAATCGGCGTAGCTTTTGGTTAACAGGTCGTGCAGGCTGTAGAGGAGAGCCGCCTCAGGTGTCCGTACACTGGGGTAACTGTGCAGGGCAAAGTGCCCGGCCAGCACATTAGCGCGCACCGTGTCTATCGCCTGTTTTGCCAGCCCAAGCGCTGCCTTCTCATCCTGCACATGCATCAAGAGGAAGGTATTGCCCGCCTGCATCATTGCGGGCAACGCAGCGACCACTGCCAGCGCACACAGCCCACATAACTCCAGCCCCGGCGCCAGAAGCGGGTAAAAGTTTGCATCGCCGTAGAGGAACGGGAGCCTGTCTTTGCGGGCGTGTAGCAGAGCGTCGTCCGGACAGAAGCAACCGCAGATACTGCACACAAGGTCGCCTGTGCCTCGCCTGCTCACCATATGCTGTAGCGTGCTCAGAAAAGACGAGATATCCTGCTTCCGCGTCGCTTTGGCGCTGGGGTTGCTGAAAACGCTGTTCGGAAGGTAACCCGAAAACACTCTCACCGTGCCTTCCAGGTCGGTGGTTAACAGTGTAATGAGCTGGCTCACAGCAGATGACAGGTCGCCTTCACTCCCCGCCAGGTATCTCAGGCTGACCAGACCATAATCCACAACAGGGTGACCGGTAAACTGGATGTTCACCTGCTTGCTCCCTCCCAAGCGATTCAACCGTTACGGCAGCAAACCGCCTGCCCAAATCCCGCCTTATAAACAGCAACCCGAATCGCCGCAGAATACTCTTCACCGGACGTTTGACGCCATTATATCACTCTACATGCTTCTATGTCAAGCTATGGCAGGAAATCTTCAGGATACACGTTGTTTAGAGGGGGTACCTGCTTATCATACTGATAGAGGCGTTTATGGTACGACAGGACAGGATTCTTCGCGTGAGCTCTGAATGACGGCAAGATGAGTCCACCATACCATGTTCATGGTAATCGCGCTTGATGGGGTTTGCCGGGGTAGAGACGAAAAAATGGCGCGCCCGGAGGGACTTGAACCCCCGACCTTGAGGTCCGCAACCTCACGCTCTATCCACTGAGCTACGGGCGCGCGCTAACACCTGTATTATACAGTGCGCCACGCAAAAAGTCAAGTTAACATCCGCCCAGCACACGCTTCTTTTCTTTTTTGACCGGCGCAGAGGACTTGTTCTGCCGAATCAACTCCGGTATCACGCGCTTCGCCTTGCTGCGGAAGCGGTAGGTGAACTCCTCCATCATGCCCTGCGGAGGTCGGGAAGGCTGAAATCGCAAAATCTGTTCACGAAAGGCGTTCAGTCCGCCTTCCAGAATCTGAATGCGCCGGAAACCCAGCTCGTGCGCAATGACCGCCATTCTACGCTCGGTCAACTCGTCGTTGGCGACGAAGAGGTTGATTTTGCCCTTTAGCCGGAGCAGGCGCGACGGCTCCTGCTCGAACAGGTTATCCACCGTAAAGGCGTAAGATTTCGGCAGCCGCTCCTGAGCGGCCTCGGCTTCAGGGCGGAAGTCTATCACCTGAATCCGGTCGTCTTCTTCGTCCATTAAGCGGAAGGCGAACTCGTCCACGCTCATCGCTTCCACCGGATAGGAGCGCACCAGTCGCTCGTCCTGCGCCAGCTGTAGCAATTCCGCCTTGCGGTCGGTAAACGAAAAGGCGGATAGTGCCAGCACGATGCCTGCCGCCACCAACCCAACGCGAGAGGGCGTCCACCGCAGAGGTTGCACCGACTTGCCGTTCACCTTTCGTTCCACGAGGGACGCAACGCCGAACGCTACCAGCGCGAACAGCACCATCGCGAAGGCGAACAGATTGGGCGACACACCCAGCGTCTGCGAGATGCGCGGACTGCCCAGATACGCTGCCTTATACAGCCCTTCAAACAGTGGGTAACCCTCCGCGAATATCAGCACGCCCACCAGCGCGCCGCCGATGAGCGCGAGCGCGTCCAGTTTGCCGATAGCAGCGGCGCAGAAGCTGGTGCCCGGGCAGTATCCGCCAACCACGAAGCCCAGGCCCATTATCACACCGCCGATTATCGCCGACCAGAGGAAGGTGGGGTTGATGTACACCAGGTTCATATCCAGCAAGCCGAAGTGCTCCAGTGCCATCACGCCCACCATCGCCACGATGCCGGCGGTGAAGAAGACGCGCAGCACCGTGAAGTCGTAGCCGTAGAACAGCCCTACCAGCCGACGCGATGAGGAGAACCCTGCCTGCTCCAGTATCGCGCCAAACGCGATGCCGATGAACAGGGCGAGAATATAGTTCAGGTTCTGACTGATAAGGTCCGGTACCAGCGGTCCCATCGTGTTCCTCCTAAATCCACAGCTTTCTGAAAAAGTAGGCAAAGGCGTATGCCCCGGCAAAGATACCCAGCATCGTGAGGATACCACCGGTCGCCATCACCGCCATCCCGCTCAGAGCCGCGCCGCTGGTGCATCCCCTGCCCAGCTGCGAGCCGATACCCCACAGGATGCCCCCGATAAACGCCGCTATCAGGCGAGTGCGTGAGGCGATTCGTGGTCCCTTTTCGGTAACCAGCTTGAGGCGTCCAGCTACCAGCCCCGACAGGAACGCGCCGATAAGCACTCCCACGATTTCAAACACCAGCCAGTTCTTCAGCGGTCCACCGGCAGGGTGCTCTGCGGCGTACTCCCGATAGAACTTCGCCGACTGAGCGTGTCGAGGAGCCACCGCTTCCACCCCCGCAACGGTAAAGCTCTTGATTGCCCCGCTGGCGCCCAGTCCGCGACCGGTGATATAGATGGTGACCAGCAGCAGTAATCCCAGTAGCACGCCCGCCAGATAAGGGTTCATGTATCTCGTTTCGTTCATGCCTGTTGTCCCTCCAGAGTGCCCGTGCTTGCCGGTTCCTCCACCTCCTCGTAGCCGGTAATCATGGTGCGGAGGTTAGAGAACACCGCCTCGCCGGTGGTGGTCATGTACAGGTGCACCACCAGAAAAGCCATCAGCAGGAACGCACCCAGCGTGTGCGCCAGCGCGATGAACTTCAGTGAGCCGACGCTGATAGCCTCGATGCCGTAGCGGGTGGGGTAGCGGTAGAACATGTACAGCAACCCCGATGTCACCACCAGCGGAATCAACACCACCTTCAAGCCGAAGTAGGTGATTTTTTGCAGTGGGTTGAGCTTGCTCAGCATCGTTTTCCTGGTGGGGTGGGGCGCGTTGCGGAAGATGCCGAACACGTAGTACTCCAGCTGCGCCCGCACGTTCTCCAGCGTCGGCACATACTGCCGCCATTCGCCGGTGGTAAAGTGCCAGAAGATGGCGAAGGCTATTAGCGTCAACAGCAGGTAGGCGGCGATGCTGTGGTAGCGCACCGCCTCCCGAAAGCCGAAGAAGGTGTACGCGCCGTGTATCTCGAAGCCGGTGAAAGCGAGGAACAGGATAAGCACCGCTTGTGTCCAGTGCCAGAACCGCTCGAAGCCGGTATATATCCGAACGCGCTTTTTGCTCATCGTTTGCCCTCCTTGCCATGCCTCCATAAGGTGACCACACGTAAACCGCCGTGCGCCAACACGCCCAGAATCGCCAGCAGCAGAAGCCCTTTGCCGAAAGCCTCCACCTTCGGCGAGCGGTCACGCCCCGGAATATAGAAATCCCTCAGGTTGGCGATGCGGCTGTTGTGGCGCGTATGACACTCACTGCATTGCAACGCCTTCTCCTTCGGCGAGACCATGTGGTTGACGGGCCAGTACATGATGGTTTCGATGAAGTCCATCTTTCCGCTGAAGGGCAGTCCATGCTCCTTCATGCCAACCTCCATCGCGCGAAGCAGGTCGAAATCTTCCCACAGTGCCCCCTCGCCCTGTCTGGGGGCAAACAGCTTGGGCAGTAACAGCATCCGGGTGACCGAGTCGTAGAACTGCCGGGTGCGCATGACCTTCACAGGGAAGATTTTGGCGTCGGGGTCGGCATAGGAGCCTTCGAAGCGGTTCAGGATGACAGGCTGGGTGGGGTCTTCGATGCGGTCGCCGGGCAGGTAGTGATGAGCCGTGCCGTTGAACCACACGTACTCCGGTTTCAGGTTCTTGCCCCAGCGGAAGGTGCCTTTTTTGGACATGTAGAGGATGTTGCCCTCAGCGTCTTTCTCTTCATAAGGCTTGCCGTTTCGCAGTTTGCCTGCGGTAGACCAGTCCCAGTATATCTTGGTGGCGTTCACTTTGGCGTAAACCGGGATGTGACACGTCTGGCACGCCACCTTCAGAGTGTGCTCGTTTAACAGGTCGTCCTCATGGGGAGTGCTGGTGTGGCACTGTTCGCAGGTGACACGGTTGCGGTTCATGGACGAGAGCGAGTACAGTTGCCCGCGGATGTTGTGCTTCTCGGTAACGTGACAGTCCACACATTGCATGTTCGCCCCGTCCACCGCCATGTGAACGTCTACGTCGCGCGTGGGTTCGAACATCGCTTCTTCGAGGTCACCGTGTTTGACGTTGTTGCCGCCGCCTCCGTAGAAATGGCACACCCCGCAATTGCTGCGCCCCGGCCGCCCCACGCTCTGTGCGACTTTTGTCAGGTTGACCGTCGGCGCGGGCTGACCGCCCTTGTTCTGCGCTTTGGCGTAGGTGCCGGTTCCGTCATGGCAAACGAGGCAGTCCACGTTGCGCGGGTCGTCGAAGTGGAAAGTCTTGACCGACTCCATGCCGTAGCCCACATGACATTTGGCGCAGGCGAGCTCATTGCCCTCGGCGGCGAGGCAGAAGTTGTTCACCGCGTTCTTTTTACCCAGATACACCACGCCTCGCCCTTTCACATACTCTTCGCGTTCCCACCTCCAGTGGTTCGAGCGCATCACCTCCGTGTGGCGTCCGTTGTGGCACTCGATGCAGGCTGAGGTGACGTCCTGTGGTCGGGCGAAGGCGCGTTGCAGTTGCGGAAACTTGCTATGGTCTACGGACGGTGTCCGTTTTTTTGCGTACTGCTCCTTCAATTGAGCCAGCGGGGTGGGAGGCAGCTCCTTCGGTGTCAGCGCGGAGACCACCGCTACCGCCGTCACCAACCCTATCGTGACGAGAATAGGTACCGCTCGCTTCATCTCCTTCACCATGCTAAATACTTGAGCATCTCTGGTTACTCAATCTATTGGCTTGATTGTGTTCCCATCGAGTTAGATACATGCAACCGGGGAAGGGATTCGTGAAGGGGTGTCCAAAAGGTTATAAGCCACATTACTCTGCGTTCCGGGAGGAAGCGATGCTCACAGAACGGCGGCTCAGGGTGCTTTACCTGCCCAGGCCCGACCACACGCAGCTGGCGTTCACGTCCTACTGGTGGAACCGCCTCTGTCGCCATGCGGAGGTGGTGGAATGGGATCACGCCTTGCCCTGCACCTCCGAGAATCTGGCGGAGCGAATCGGAGAGTTCGACATGCTGGTGACGGCATGGGGCAGTCCGCGTTTGACAGATGAGGTGCTGCAAGAGGCGAGGAGGCTCCGACTGATTGCCCATGCTGCCGGCTCGGTGAAGTTCATGCTCTCGCAGGAGGCGGTGCAGCGATACCTCATTCCACGCGGCATCCGTGTGTTCAGCGGCAACGGCGCGATAGCGCTGAACGTGGCGGAGGCTACCATTGGCATGATGATTATGGGCGTACGCCGGTGGATAGACCATGCCCTTGCCTACCGGGAGCGTGGTGTCTGGCGCGACCCGGCTATTCCGGTGAACGGACAGTATCTCCTGGGCGCGACGGTGGGGCTGGTCTCGTGTAGCACGGTAGCCAGAGAGGTGATTCGGCTCCTCCGCCCGTTCCGCACCCGTGTTCTGATTTACGACCCCTTCCTGCCGCTGCAGGAGGCACGGCGCATGCGCCTGAAGCCGGTGGATTTGGAGACGCTCTTCCGCGAGTCGCACATTGTGAGCGTGCATACTCCCCTCCTGCCTGAGACGGTGGGGTTGATTCGTCGGGAGCATCTGCGCCTGCTTCGCGAAAACAGTGTGCTGGTGAACACCAGCCGGGGCAAGGTGATAGACCACGATGCGCTGATTGAAGAGGCGCGAACAGGGCGCTTTGTGGCGGTGCTGGACGTGACCGACCCCGAGCCGCTTCCTCCTGACCACCCTCTGCGCGAACTGCCCAGCGTGATTATCCTGCCGCACATCGCCGGCGCAGGGTTTTACGGTTACCATCGCATCGGCGAACTGCTGGTGAGGGCGGTAGAGGCAGTGAGCAGGGGAGTGCCGTTTGAAGGAGAGGTTCCGCTGGAGCGCTACGAGCGGATTGCTTAAACCTCCCAGCCCGACTTCGGTTTGCGGCGTGCTCCGCCGCGTTTGGCGGTCTGGTAGGCGTCAATCAGGCTCACCACGTACACCGATGCCATGACCGAGGCGAGGAACAGGAACGCTCCTCCACCCCGCTCGATGTTCTGCACGCCCCAGGGTGAGAACGCCATCAGCAACCAGAGCACCAGCCATATCGCGATCAGCACGCCGCCCTTGGTGCGGTCGTTCATCAGCCACTGGGCGAGACCGGGGAAGACGATAGAGGCGGCGATAGCCAGCAGGGGGCTGGCAGGCTCCTCAGGCAGGTCGGCGGCGGAGATGCCCTGCTGTTTGAGCAACGCGGCGGCGTACTTGCGTTCGGCGGAGGCGTAGCGCGGCGAGTCTACCGGAGAGAGGTCGCGCGCCTTACGGAAAGACTGCACTGCCTCCTCGATGCGCCCGGTGCGCTCCTGAATATCGCCCAGCAGTTCCAGCGCCTCGGCGTTGTTGGCGTCCAGTTCCAGCAGCTGCCGACAGCGTTCTTCCGCGCGCAACAGGTCGTTGCGCATCTGGTAGACGTACGCCTCGCGCAGCAGCTTCTCTATCTGCTCGCGTCGGAGTTCCTCTTCCTCTCCGGCAGGCATGATGCTTACCCCCGTTTGTCCAGAAGCGGTGCGCTGCGCCAGAACTCCTCCAGCCCGTAAAACTCGCGCACCTCAGGCTGCATCACGTGCACCACCACATCGCCATAGTCCAGCAGCACCCACTCTCCGCGCACATAACCTTCCAGACGTACCTCGCGCTCTCCTGCTTCCTCCATGAGCTCGATAATCTTGTCTACGATGGCGCGCACCTGAATGTTCGAACGTCCGTTCATCAGCAGGAAATAGTCTGCCAGAATGGTCTTGCCGCGCAGGTCAATCTGTGAGATGTCCTCCGCTTTCACCTCCTCCGCGGCTCGCACGATGATGTCTACCTTCTCTTCTGCTGTCAAGGCGTCTGATTCCCCCCTTCGGAAGTGGTCGGATGTTGCGCGTTCTGTTCCAGCTCGTCCAGCGCATGGGTGACGCGCGTTTCGTCGGGAATGTAGTAACTCAAACCGTCAATGTTCTGCGGTTGACCGGGCAACACTCCCATAAAGATGCGTTCCGGCGGCAGGTCTTTGCCGAAACGTGCCAGATGGAGCACCTCGCGCGTGGTCATGTCGGTCTCTATCTGCTCCATAATCTGCCGGGTGATTTCCGGCAGCTTGTCTATCTCCTGCCACTGAAACATTTTCGTCGCCAGCGCTTTCAGGAACTTCTGCTGACGCTGGATGCGCCCCAGGTCGCCCAGCGGGTCGTGCCGAAAGCGTACATACTGTGCAGCTTTTTCGCCATCCAGTAGACGATAGCCTTTTTTCAGGTGGATGTACAGCCCCTGCTTGCGGTCCACGTAATGCATATCCTTCTCCACGTCTATCTCGACGCCCCCCAGCAGATCGACGATTCGCTTGAATCCCTCCAGCCGCACCAGTATCACGCGGTCGATGGAGATGCCCAGCAGGTTTTGGACCGTTTGTTTCGCCGTTTCCAGTCCTCCCCAGGCGTAGGCGGCGTTCACTTTGAAGGTGCGATGCCCCGGGATCTCTGCCCGTGTATCACGCGGAATGGAGAGGGCGTACACCGCCCTCTTCTCGAAATCCACCGTTGCCACGATGATGGTGTCGGTGTTGCCCGATTCCTGGTCCACGCCCAGCACAAGGATGCGTACTCTGGGCATCCCCTCGAAAGCGGGGGTAACCAGTTCCTGTACCGTCACCGGCTTGGACGCCTCTTGATTATAGCCCAGCAGTGCGCCCAGAATGGCGGAACCTGCGATAACCGCAAGCGACAGCAATCCCCACAGCACGCGGCTCAGCCACACACGCGCGCCGGCGGTGGTCTCAAAACTCATTCGGCTCCTCCAGCGGTTCGTTGCGGTAAAGCTGGTGTTTCAGAATATACTGTACCACGCTATCCGGTGTAAGGTATCGGATAGAGACGCCGCGGCGTACGCGGTTGCGGATGTCGGTGGCGGAGATGTCCAGCAAAGGCATTTCCATGACGTACACACGACGACAGAGCATGTCGGGCAGGTGCAGGCTCGTCAGGTCGAAGCCGGGGCGCGACGCCGCGATGATATGCGCCAGCTGGCAAATGCGCTCTGGCTGTTTCCACGAGGTCATATACGCCAGCGAGTCCGCGCCCATGATGAGAAACAGTTCATGGTGTGGATAGAGGCTACGCCACTGTTCCAGCGTATCTACGGTGTACGACACCCCTCCGCGCTCGATCTCGATGCGAGAGGCGCGAAAGTGGGGGTTGCTTGCGGTCGCCAGCAGGGTCATGGCGAAACGGTGCTCCGCTGGCGAGACCGCGTAGCTCTTTTTGTGAGGCGGTATCCCGCAGGGGATGAACACCACCTGTTCCAGCTCGAAACGCTGGCGCGCCTCCTCGGCAACAAACAGATGGGCGTAATGGATGGGGTCAAACGTGCCGCCCAGTATTCCTGTGCGCATCGCTACGTTCGCACCTGCCCGTCGCCGTACACCACGTATTTGGTGGTGGTCAGTTCGCGCAAGCCCATCGGACCACGTGCGTGCAGCTTCTGGGTGCTGATGCCGATTTCCGCCCCAAAGCCGAACTCGAAGCCGTCGGTGAAGCGGGTGGAAGCGTTGACGTACACACACGCAGCGTCCACCTCGCGGGTGAATCGTCGCGCGGCGTCCAGACTGCGCGTGATGATGGCTTCGGAGTGACGACTGCCGTAGTGGTTGATATGGGCAATTGCCTCATCGAGGCTGTCCACCACCTTCACCGCCAGTATCAGCGCGAGGTATTCGGTATACCAGTCGTCTTCGGTAGCGGGCACCGCCCAGGGAACGAGCTGTCGCGTGCGCTCGCAACCGCGAATCTCCACACCTGCCGCCTTCAGTCGTTCGGCAAACTGGGGCAAAAATCGCTCTGCTACCGCCGAGTGCACCAGCAGGGTCTCCATCGCGTTGCATACGGAACACCGCTGCACCTTCGCGTTGAACGCCACATCCGACGCCATCTGCAGGTCGGCGTCTTCGTGAACGTAGGTGTGACAGTTGCCCACCCCGGTTTCGATCACGGGCACGGTGGCGGTCTGCATCACCGTTTGAATCAAGCCTGCACCACCTCGCGGGATAATGCAGTCCACCAGCCCGTTCAGGCGCATGAGATGGGTGGCGGCTTCGCGGTCGGTGGTTTGCACCATCTGTACGCACTCTGCGGGCAGTCCTGCACTCTCTATCGCCCGTACCAGGCTGGTAGTAATCGCCTGATTGGACTGGAACGCCTCCGAACCACCTCGCAGGATGACCGCGTTGCCCGACTTCAGGCACAGCGCCGCCGCGTCGGCAGTAACGTTGGGGCGCGACTCATAGATGATGGCGATGACACCCAGCGGCACGCGCACCTTCAGGATTTCCAGCCCGTTTGGTCGCTTCCAGCCCTCCATCACTTCGCCCACGGGGTCGGGCAGGGAAGCCACCTGTCGGATGCCTTCCGCCATCGCGGAGATGCGCTTCTCGTTGAGTGTCAGGCGTTCTATCATCGCCTCAGAGAGCCCACGCTCGCGGGCACGACGAATATCCTCGCCGTTCGCCTCCAGAATCCGCGCCGAGTCGGCAAGGAGAGCATCCGCCATCGCCAGCAAAGCCTGATTCTTGACCGCGGTGCTCGCTTGCGCCAGCGTCATCGCTGCCCGGCGAGCGGTTCTGGCTTGCTCCGTTATCTGTTGCAACAGATCGCTCATCTTACCGTTCACCACCTGTGAATGCACTTAGATAGATTATAGATTACCACAAAACATCCCTCTGTAGCAGCCCGTCGGGGCCGTTGCCCTTCGGTCACGACGGAGCGTGACCCTTCACAGGGGCGAACAGATGCGAGCCAGTTACGGAGGCGTTCGTGTGGATGTTCGTCGCTAAAGCGGTTTCCCTCTCAGACGAAGGCATGTGAGGTTTATTCACGGCTAAAGCCGTTCCCTTTCAGACGAAGCCAGCCTTCGCTGGCTATAACCCCGCGCAGGCAGGGTTTGGTTTGAAGGGGCGCGGCTTTAGCCGCAAGATACTCCATTATCAGCAATGTTCCGGTGTTGTGTCCACGGCTGAAGCCGCTCCCTTCCAGACAAAGCCCTGCTTTCGCAGGGCTAAGAGCCAGTATAGGCTGGCTTCGTTTGCCAAAGCGCGGCTTTAGCCGCAATCAGTAATGCATACCTTTCTCACAACGGCTCCTTGCCCGGCGGCGATGGCACAGAAGGCGGTAGTCCCCGTATCCAGATGGGCGCGCTGTAGAGTAGTCTTCTTAGCTCGACCGGGTGATCGGGGTCAATCACTAGGAGGGTATAGATTTGTACCCGAACGTACATGTATACTTCGCCAAGAGCGTTGCGGGGAAACTTTTCGATCTGGGCTCTCGTTAGAGATACCCACTCATTGACCTCAGCTGTCCCGCGCGCGTAAGCGGGCTTTGAGAAGTCGAGAGATGGCCAAATCGGACGATTTTCATACTCCGAACCACGCCAATCTGGGCTCACAAAAATCTCTACTTTCCATATGTAGTCAGTCATCATCGCATCCTCTTTTCTCACCCATACATTCAGTTCTATCTCATCCGCCTCAGATGGCATCTCAAAGGTAGATCCCATCCAGTACCACCCGTCTTGAACAATTCTCCCTTTTGACTTCAGCCGTGCCTGGAAAGTTAAGCGCGTCGCGAGGTCTTCTGAGGAGAAAACACGTCTGTGGCGAAGCGTGTCGAGAACGACTTTGGTTCGATCGAGCCAGTCGCGGTACCCAAAAGGCTCCGCCCAAATCCCTGTCATGGGCGATAGCCGTTGCGGGAAGGTGGTCGAAGCCTCAGAATCAGGAGACAACGTAAGCGTCCAAGTGTAGTTATGGTTGTCGCCGTTATTCACTGGGGCAACGTGCCAGCCGTTTCTTAGGGCGCGGCGGAACCAGTACTCGCTCGATAGCGACTGGTGTGCTTGCTCGTTCCACGTGAGAAAGTTCTGTTGACCTCCTTCGTAACCGCCCTGCCAAGGAGGCACATGCGAGCCCAGCTCCATTAGAGCAAAGACTTTCAGGAGCTGGTTCCGGAATTCAGGCTTCTGCGCAAAGTCAGGGAGTCGAAACGGCTCTCCGGCAAGAGCGAAGTGTGAAGAATCGTCGTAAGTGCTCGGATGATTGAACTGAGCCACCACCGTTCCACCGTCTATCGCCTTGTTGCTACTGTCGGCTAGCCAAGAGTAGAGCAATTGAAGAGTGCCCCGGACGTCCTTGCCGTCGATAGGGTACTTCTCTAAATTGTACGGGTTGAGGTATGCCCCCACCCTCATAGTTGACCCGATGACGTTAATGTGTCCTCCGGACCTGACCTCAAGGTCGAAAGGGTTCCACGGTGTTTCAGTATGCCCGGTCCACTCGAAACCGCGTAGTGCCGTGAACGTGGGAAACTGCCCCATCACCGAACTCGCTTGTGCTAACGTATTATCCCACTCTTGTAGAGACAACTGTTCAGCATGGTCCGTGACCGCCCAAACATCCCAATGGTCCTCTCGCGATAGCAGTTCCCACCCGTTGGTGTATGCGGAGTAGAATACATCCCACGGAATGAGTTCGAATACGGGTGATGGAATAATATAACCTATCAGCAACCATTTCCCATCCGAATAACTGCTATGGCTATGCAGATTCGCGCGATACATGTTTAGTGTCCACTGCAGCAACCCGTCCCCCGAACAGGTAGTCGCGCTCGCGGGGTTAGAATAGGGTGACTTACCCGCCGCATTGTAAGCGCGAACACGGTACGTATACGTCGTTTGCGGCGACAGCCCGGTATCCGTGTAGGTAGTGACGTTCGCACCCACCCGGGCAATCACGGTATAATCCCCGCTCTCCCCCTTGCGTTCTATCTCGAAACCCTGTTCGCCGGTGCTGTTGTCCTTCCAATCCAGCTGGATTTTTGTGGACGAGAGCGCAAAGGCACGAAGGTTGGTAGGGGGTGCGGGGGCATAGTCTTTGCCAAGGGAGAGATGGTAAAAACGAATCTCGGAGTAGTTACCTAACCATAGTGATACTGCGATGAACCGTCCATCCGCCGACACATCAGCTGTAGCCACGTCTGCGTAACCAATGGTCCACTGTCTTAGCAGACCATCCTCTAAGTGATAAAGCCTTATGAGAGTTTCTCCTTGCTCTGTGTTAATGACAACAATAAGGTCGTTAGCGATAAACCTTACGAGCGCTACGCCGCTTTGCAGCCGAAAACTATGAAGCAACGTACCATCACTCCATTGCCAAACTCTAACCATTCCACTATGATCGCCAGTACATACCTTGGTGTTATCTGGTGACAAGGAGATGGAGCCTATCACAGTACTACTGCCTTGCCAAGAGCTTAGCAGTTCCCATGTATCAGTTCGCCATATAAAAACACGTCCTCCTCTTGAACCGGCGGCAATATAACGCTGGTCCTTCGACCACGCCAAACAGAGCAAGTCACCGCCAGAGGAAGGGGCGGAAAGCGTCGCGTGTAACTGCCAATCTGAAACACGCCAGATTTTGAGGGTTGGATCCGCCCACCCCCCAGCCGATGCTAAATAGGTGCCGTCTGGTGAGAATAGGGTATCCCACGTATCGAAGGTATGGCCGGGCAATTCACGAACCAGTGTTCCTGTGACAGCATCCCAAACAGTTATTTGACCATGATACCAATCGCTTCCAGCCACGACCCATTGATTGTCCGGAGATATGCTGACACCATAAATAGGTCCACGGTTACCTGTAAGCACATGGATTAATCGCCCGTTCATCGCGTTCCATAACTTGACACTGTTATCGCCTCCTGGTCCCCCAATTGCTCCCGAGACAAGGTACTGAGCATCAGTGGATATCTCAAGGGAGTGCCACCCCATTCGACTATCGTGAGCTCTCACTTGCCACAGGAGATGGAGACTCTGGGCTGTAGCTCCACTAAAACACTCCAGAATGCTCAGTGCTATGACAAGAAAACGGAACAACTTGTTAAGCGGAGTTTGAACAAACTCCCTCACATTTGCCTGTACCATTCCATCCACCTTCCTTTCCCCCGTTAAGCTTGAGGATGGGCTAGATCTGTCACGATATATCCCCCGCTCTACACGGGTCTCCTTCACCCTCTCTGCATACGCTTCAACAATCAGGATATTTTGATTCTAAACCACCCGCTCAGCAGCTATCAAGCCCCTTTTTCGCCGTCTCTCGGCATGAACAACCGCAAAATGCTAACTGCAATTAGCATTCGATCGATTTGGTATGGTTCTCCATTAAAGCTGCATAACGTCCACACGATACGTCGGCACTGCATGCGGGGCGGATGGTAGTCCGTCAGGTGTGATTTTTTGAACCGGAGCGCTTCCGCATTGCCTGTCATTCTGAGCGCATCGAAGAATCTCCGAGATGCTTCGCTGGCGCTCAGCATGACAAAAGGATGAGATGCTTCACTCTGTTCAGCATGACATAAGGACGAGATGCTTCGCTGGCGCTCAGCATGACAAGACGGACCGCATGATGCTTTTGTCAAGAACATGCACGCCCCCAGGTTAAGGTCTAACGAATTAACCAGTATAGCTTTCCGTACCTATTACTACTGCAAGAATCGTACCAAAAATGAGGTTTTTGGGGATTTGACGGGGAAAATTTTCGAAAATTTTTCCGGGCTATTACGCTATCAGGTATGTCAAGCCCCGGTCGGGGGGTAGCGTGTTCTGGAAGGAGGAGCGCTTCAGCCTGTTTTGTCCTGCCGGGCGTCAGCGAGGCATCTGTCAGTTGCAGGCGCAGATACCCGATAGCCTTTCTCGCACGGCTAAAGCCGTTCCTTCGCAAACCAAGCCCTGCCTGCGCGGGGCTCGCTCAGCCAGCGAAGGCTGGCTTCGCCTGAAAAGGAACGACTTCAGCCGTAGATGCACCACGCTCCCGCTCTCTTGCCCACCTTAGAATCAGAAAAGAGAACCGGTCGCAATCATAAGGTGAACGCCCGGCAGACTATCAGCTCCGCCCCAGCACCGCTGTCAGATGCTCTTCCAGTTTGGCAACCGCTTCCCTGACCGCTTCAGGTTGAACTCCCGCCGCGACATCCGGATAGCCCGCCTGGGTCAGCATCTCCGGCAGGTGATAGGTGAGTTGTTTGAGCGTCCAGAGGATGGCGTCCGACATGCCGTACCCCGCCAGCTCCACCCGCTCATCGCGCCCGAGAGGGTCGTAGTGGTAGTGCGGCTGGTATCGAAAGCAGTCGAAGCGCAGAATCTGGCGCGGATTGCCGTTAATGCGCGAGTAAACGCGGATGTCGTAGCCTTCGTCTCCCCCAAAATGCCGGTACTCTACCGTCAGCCAGATGTTGCCAGCCTCAAAAGTGCGCGATAAAGACATGCTTTTGTTTTCCCCCCTTGTGTTCGAACGCAGATATGACGAAACGCACTTCCCCGGTACACCGGAGTACACGGAGTTTATCACTAAACACCGGATTCAGGCAATAGCTGGAGCAACTTCTGAATGGCACAGGAGGCCGCTCTGCCTCTGTGGTATATAGTGCTCATCCACCCTTTGTCGACAGGAGGGAAGCCATGCCTCAGCCGGATATCTGCAAGCAGTTCATGCTCTCGTTCTGGTGCGCGCCGCCGGGCGAGGAGACAAACCTGCAACGCTACCGCGAAATCGCGGAGTGCGGTTTCAACGTGGTGCTGCCGCCGTGTGGCGCGTGGAGTGTTGATCTGAACCGCCAGATTCTGGACCTGTGCCAGAAGACAGGTCTGAAAGCGATTGTGGGCGACGGCAGGGTGCTTGCCAAGCAGCCAGATGACCCTGATTTCGCACGCAATCTCGATGCGGTCATCGCCGACTACGCGCACCATCCCGCGCTCGCCGGTTATTTTCTGATGGACGAACCCAATGCCTCTGCCTTCCCCCTGCTGGGCGCGGTGAACCGCTATCTGCTGCAGAAGGACCCCAGGCGCCTGCCCTACATCAACCTCTTTCCGAACTATGCGAACGAACAGCAGCTCGGCACAAAGACCTACGATGAACACGTTGCCCGCTACATCAAGGAGGTACAGCCCGCGCTGGTGAGCTGGGACCACTACGCACTGTTTGAAAGCGGCGAGCGCGACATCTACTTCGAAAATCTGGAAATTGTGCGCAAGCACTGCCTGCAGGCGAAACAGCCTTTCGTGCAAATCGTGCTGACGGTTCCGCACGGTCCGTATCGCGACCCCGACGAAGCCGACCTGCGATGGCAGGCGTACACCACGCTGGCGTACGGCGCGAAGGGCATTCTCTGGTTCACCTACTGGACACCACCTTTTGACCCGCAGTGGCGTTTTCGCAACGCGATTATCAACGAAAAGGGCGTGCCCTCCTCCAAGTATACCATCCTGAAAGACCTGCACGGGCGCATCCGAACCCTTGCCCGCACGCAGATGCGTCTGCGCAGTATGGGCGTCTACCATACGCCGCCGCTGCCAAAGGGCACGAACGCGCTGGATGGCAGGTCACCGGTAGCGGAATGCGATACAGAGGAGGTGTTAATCGGTTGGCTGCGCGACGGACAGCGTAAAGATTACTTGTGGGTGGTCAACCGCTCGTTCCGGCAGAGCCGTCGCATAGTGCTTCGTCTACGCGGTACCGTACGCGAAGCAGGGGAGATAAGCCCCATAGACGGGCTAATACAACCTGCCCCATACGACGCCGGTAGCGGTCGTTTGCAGACCACGCTGCTGCCCGGCGAAGGAAAACTGTTTGTGCTGGTGTAACATGCCGCCTCCGGTTGCGGTACAATAACATAGCGCAGACCATTGGCGGAGGGAAGTATGGAACCTTTCTTGGGGCTGTCGGCGGAGTGCCTCGGGCTGTCGCCCCCGATGTGTGAGGATATCGAGCTGGTAGACAGACTGCTGGGAGAGGTGCTGGTGGAGCAGGAGGGCGAAGACCTGCTTCGCGTCGCCCGACAGCTCTATCAGGAACCTGAGACGGAAGACCCTCGTGCGCTGATGGAGCGTATTCCCGAACTGAGCGAACCCCGCTTTGTGCACCGGCTGCTGAGGGCGTATACCGTGCTGTTTCAGCTGCTGAACACGGTGGAGCAGAAGGAAATCGTTCGGGTGAACCGTGAACGGCAGATGCAGGCGACGGGTGTGCCACGTCCGGAGTCGATTCGTGAAGCGGTGCTGCGCCTGAAAGAGAACGGTGTGACCGCTGAACAGATGCAACAACTGCTGCATCGGCTGGACATCTGCCCGACCATTACCGCGCACCCTACCGAGGCACGCCGCCGCTCTGTGCTGGACAAACTGTACCGCATCGCCCAGTATCTGGCGGAACGCGCTCTACCACCCAACGTGCCTCGTCTGGACCTGCCCTTGAACACAATAGGCATCGCCGAGGGCGAGCTGCGTCGCACGCTTACTGCTCTCTGGCAGACGGACGAGTTCAGCTCCGCCGCCGTCACGCCGCAGGACGAGGTGCGCCACGCGCTCTATTTCTTCCAGCATACTATCCTCGATGTGGTGGTATGGCTGATGGACGACCTGCGTACCGCCCTGAAACAGGCGTACCCGGACGCCGTGTTTGAAATACCTCCTTTCATCCGCTTCCGTTCTTGGGTGGGCGGTGACCGAGACGGCAACCCCAACGTCACGCCGGAGGTCACGTGGTGGACACTGCTCATGCACAAGAAGCTCATCCTGCAGCACTATCTGCGTCGCGTGCACGACCTGCGGCGCGACCTGACGCAGAGCACACGCCTGGTGCCGGCCAGCGAGGAGCTCCTCCTCTCTCTGGAGGAAAATAAAGAGCGCATCGCCCTGCCCGCACATATCCTGCGCCGCCACATCCGTGAACCCTATGCGCTGAAGCTCTGTTTCGTGGAGGTGCGCCTCAGAGCCACCTTGCGGCACCTAGACGCCTTAACCGACTTTCACGCCGAGGGTCCCTCTTTCGTCGCCCGCTTTCCCGCTTACCAGAACAGCCGCGAGCTGCTGGCAGACCTGTTCCTGCTGCAGAGAAGCCTGCGCGAAAACCGCGCGAGCCTCCTGGCAGACGAGGGCGGTCTGGCGAGTCTGGTCACGCAGTGCCAGGCGTTCGGCTTCCATCTGGCAACGCTGGACATCCGCCAGCACAGCGATGAACATGCGAAAGCGTTAGATGAGATACTGGATGTCGCGCAGGCGTTGCCTGCCGGCACACGCTATAGCGACCTGTCGGAGGAGCAAAAGGTTCGTCTTCTCACCCGCGAGCTGTGCAGCACCCGCCCGCTCCTGCCGCGCGATTGGGAGGGGTCACCGCATGCTCAATCGACGCTGCAGGTGTTCGAGGTGGTCAAACATGCCCTGCGCTACATCTCGTCGGATTCGGTGAGAGCCTACGTCATCTCGATGACACACGGTATCAGCGACGTACTGGAGGTTTTGCTTCTGGCAAAGGAGGCGGGGCTGGTGCGCTGGCACGACGGGCAGATGGAGAGCGATATCGATGTGGTGCCGTTGTTTGAAACCATCCACGACCTGCATACCTGCCATACGCTGATGAGAGACCTGTTCGCCAATCGCGCCTATCGACACCACCTGCGCGCTCGCGGTAACTTCCAGGAAATCATGCTGGGCTACTCGGACAGCAGTAAGGACGGTGGTTATCTGGCGGCGAACTGGTCGCTTCACGAAACGCAAGCGCGTCTGGCGCAAACCTGCCGCAACGCCGGGGTGGAGTTTCGCCTGTTCCACGGGCGTGGGGGTACGGTCGGACGAGGCGGAGGGCGCGCGAACCAGGCGATTTTGTCGCAGCCGCCGGGTAGCATGAACGGGCGCATCCGCTTCACCGAACAGGGCGAGGTGGTTTCGTTCCGCTATGGTCTTGCCCCCATCGCGCACCGGCATCTGGAGCAGATTGCCAACGCCGTGCTGCTGGCGACCGCGGGGCATGTTCGCCGACGTATACCCCGCCGCTGGCAAGAGGCGATGGAGCAGCTGGCGCAACGTTCTCTGCAGGTGTATCGCGCACTGGTGTACGAGGAGCCGGATTTCTGGATGTTCTACACGCAGGCGACGCCCATTTCGCACATCAGCCGTTTGCCAATCGCCTCCCGTCCGGTCTACCGCCCACGGGAAGATACCGTTGGGCTGGAAAATCTTCGCGCCATCCCATGGGTGTTCGCCTGGGTGCAGTGCCGTTACGTGATTCCCGGCTGGTACGGCGTGGGCAGCGCGCTGGAGTGGTTTGGCTCGCAATCTCCTCAGAACTTGGCGATGCTCCAGGAGATGTACCGGCAGTGGTCCTTCTTCCGCATGGTGATCGACAACGCCCAGCTGGAGCTGGTGCGGGCGCACCTGCCTACAGCGCGACTCTATGCGTCGCGTGTGCAGCCGCAAGAGCTGGGGCAGAGATTCCATACCCTTATCGAGCAGGAGTATCGGCGCACGGTAGAGTGGGTGTTGCGCATTACCGGGCAGACCGAGCTGATGCAGAACGCGAGGGTCGTACAGCGCACGGTGCAATTACGCAACCCGGCGGTAATGCCTCTGAGCAAGGTGCAGCTGGCGTTGCTGGACATCTGGGATAAGCAGGCAGACCGCGAGGTGCAGAGTGTCTGGCATGACGCTATTTTGCTGAGCATTGCCGGTATCGCCGCTGCGATGCAGAGCACCGGATAACAAAAAGGCGGCGCCGTATCCGGCGCCGCAGTCTGCAGGTCTAGAAGTTTGTTGTAAGCTCGCTCTACTCGGTGGGGGTTTCAGCAGGTGTGCTCTCCGCCGGTTTGCTCTTGGGGTCACCCGGCAGGGTTCCCGCCTTGAGCTCGTCGCCGTTGGAGACGCTGTCCTTATCCGAGTCGAGCTTCTCGATAGACTTCAGAATCTCGGCGGTCAAATCCTTCGTCTTCTTCTCCTGTAACGCCTTCTGCAGGTCCTTGCCGTACACGTTCAGCTCCTTACCCTTCACGTGGCAAACCGTGCATTTCGCCTTCGCCAGCGCGCTGTCCTTCGGGGCAGGGTAGGTCTTGATAAACACCGCCTGCATCTTGGGCGTCGCCAGTGCACCTGCCATCAGCCCAAAAGCGAGCAAGGTGCTTACGAACAGTTTGATCCTCTTCATGCTGTTGCTCCTCCTGTTTTTCACTGTGTCTGCGCGATCAGTGTCACGCTACTGTACCGGATAAAGCACATCCCAATGCAAGCCTGTACCCGGCTTATGGTTTGCTCTTGGGGTCGCCCGGCAGGGTTCCCGCCTTGATCTCATCGCCGTTGGAGGCGCCGTCCTTGTCTGAGTCGAGTTTCTCGACGGATTTGAGAATCTCGGCGGTCAAATCCTTCGTCTTCTTCTCCTGCAACACCTTCTGCAGGTCCTTGCCGTAGACGTTCAGCTCCTTACCCTTCACGTGGCAAACCGCGCACTTTGCCTTGCCGACCGCGTTGTTCTTCACGGAAGGATAGGTTTTCAGGAAGGTTGCGAGGTGCTTGGGGGTAGCCAGTGCGGTTACCATCAATCCCAACGCCAGCACGGTGCTCACGAACAGCCTGACTTTCATTAGATGCTTCCTCCTTCACCTTGGTGAAATACCCTTCTATCTGTATTATATTACAAGTTTGCCTCACTATATAGAGTGTTTTCAGAAATTTTATCTGCTTTTCTTTCCCGTGTCGTTCTATGACTGTGTAGCCGCAGGCTTTAGAAGGGTTGCGGCGACATTCTCTTCTACTTCTGCTCTACCGGTGTACAGACAGGGTGAAAAGGGGAATCGTTTCGTAAATATTCCCCTCGACAGAGGTTTACCTGCATCCGATGGCGAATAATGTCTACAATAAGGTACGGTAGGCAAGGCAGTAATCGCCTTAACACTATGGATAGACGAGAGGCATAGCTATGCAAGTGCAGTATCGCAACATGGAAGGTTCGCTTCCCCCGGCAGCGCGCGAGTATGTGGAAAAGAAGATAGGCAAGCTGCAGCGACACTTCAAAAATTTCCGCAGTGCCTCGGTCGTTCATGAAGAGATTCGTGGTAGACACACGATTGAAATCACCTTGAACGGCGATGGCATTGTGCTGCGGGCGGAAGAGAGCACCAATGATCTGCGTGCTACGGTAGACCGGGTGGTGGACAAGCTGGAGGCGCAGATTGCCCGCTTCAAGGGCAAACGGTTCCGTTCGCTGGCGAAGCGCGAGCGAGAGGATATGCTACACGCGGAAGAGATTACGCTGATGCTGGAGGCGGTCGGTGAGGAACCCGCATCGGAGCCAGACGAAGACACTCCTCCTTTCCGCGTGGCGCGTATTAAGCGATTCACTCTCAAGCCCTCCACGCTCGAAGAGGCGGCAATGGAGATGGAGATGCTACAACACGACTTCCACGTCTTTCTGGACATGGAAACGCAGGGCGTGCGGGTGCTGTACCGCCGCAAGGACGGAACTTACGGATTGCTGATAGGCGAAGAGTAGCAACACCCTCTCCGTGTTTCCCAGAAGCCCCTTCTGCACCAGAGGGGCTTCTTTTGTTGCTGGTATAGAATTTTTACGGCTTGGTGTTGTAAGATATACTTGACTAACAGCGTGAAAAAGGAGAGGCAACAACGATGACAGACAGCAAATCTCCGCTGCAGCAAGCACGAGCGTCCTATCAGCCGAAGCTGCCTCCCGCGCTTCGTACGGGTAACATCGCTGTGCAGCTGGGTGAACCCACCGAACCGGCAACCGACAGGGAAGAGATTCGCAATCTGTTTCCGCATACATACGGTCAGCCTATCGCCACGCTGGTGGAAGGCAAGGGTGATCTCGCCACCAGACCGCTCAAAGTGGGCGTGGTGCTTTCAGGGGGACCTGCGCCTGGTGGACACAACGTGATTGCGGGTGTGTTCGATGCGCTGAAGGCGGCGAACCCCCACAGCCAAGTGTACGGCTTCCTGAAGGGTCCGGCGGGCGTCATCAAAGGGAAGTACATCGAGCTCACCGCCGACATCGTAGACCAGTATCGCAACACCGGCGGCTTCAATATGATTATGACCGGGCGCGATAAGATTGAAAAGCCGGAAGAGCTGGAAGCCTGTCGGAAGAACTTCGAGCAGATGGGGCTGGACGGGCTGGTCATCATCGGCGGCGACGATTCGAACACCAACGCGGCGGTGCTCGCCGAGTACCTGCGTTCGGTCGGCTCAACTACCTGCATTATCGGCGTGCCCAAGACCATCGACGGCGATATGAAAAACGAGCTGATTGAAGCCTCGTTCGGCTTCGACACCGCCAGCAAGGTGTACTCGGAGCTCATCGGCAACATCGCCCGCGACGCAACCTCTGCGGTCAAATACTGGCACTTCATCCGCCTGATGGGACGTGCCGCAAGCCATGTCACGCTGGAGTGCGCCTTGCAGACCCACCCTAACATCGCGCTCATCTCGGAAGAGGTGCAGGCGAAGGGCATCACCCTCGAACAGATTGTGGAGCAGATCGTGCAGTCGGTGGTGAAGCGCGCACAGGCGGGCAAGAACTACGGCGTCGCCCTTGTGCCCGAGGGGTTGGTGGAGTTCATCGCCGAGATTAAGACGCTCATCGACGAGCTCAGCGCGATACTCGGTCAGGAAGAGGCGTACATCCACAGTCTGCCCGACCACTCGGAGCGCGTGCAGTATCTGAGCACCAAGCTCAGCGACCACAGCGCGCGGGTATACGGCTCGCTTCCGCAGGATATTCAGGCAGTGCTTCTGCGCCGTGACAGCCATGGCAACGTGCCCCTGTCGCAGGTGGAGACCGAGCGACTGCTAATTGACCTCGTGTCCGACCGAATCCGCGAGCTGCAGGCGAAAGGCGAGGCGCAAGAGGTGAAATTCAGCCCGCTCAGCCACTTCTTCGGCTACGAGGGGCGATGCGCTGCGCCGTCTAACTTCGACGCCGACTATGCGTACACGCTGGGCTATGCAGCGGCGCAGCTGATTCGCGCGGGGCTAACGGGCTACACCGTGTACGTGCGCAACCTGACCCGCAGCGCAGACGAGTGGGTAGCTGGCGGCGTGCCCGTGACGATGATGCTGAACATCGAGATGCGCAAGGGTAAACCCACGCCCGTCATCCGCAAGGCGCTGGTAGACCTGAACGGCAAGCCGTTCCAGACCTTTGCCCAGCAGCGCGAGAGGTGGGCGATAGAGGATGACTACCGCTTCCCCGGACCTATCCAGTACTTCGGTCCGAGCGAGGTGTGCGACGCACCCACCCTCACCCTGCAGCTGGAACGCGGGTAGGCTGGCTACAGGCTACGTGGAGGGCGAGGCTCCTGCCGAACCGTTAGCCCCCCTGTAGTCCCTCCGCAGGCAGGGGGACAAATATACGCTCCTCCCCGTGTGCGGGGAGGCTGGGTGGGGCGATTTCGGCTCACCAGGAGGTTCGCCCTCCAGGTCTGGCAGCGAGGCAACCCCTCTGGAGGGCGAGGCTCTTGCCGAGCCGTTGAGAGGTCAGGTCCTCCTCAGTAACGATGCGACACGTTGCTGCACGCGCGCTCCTTCTCTCCAGGCGGAAGGAAATATCCTGTCCCTTGCCAAATACGAAACTGGTTATTCGGTTAACAGGGCGAACCTCAAAATGGGAATTGAGGCACAACGCGAGCACAACACAGGCGTAATCCGCCTTATCGTACGCGGAGACGACATGGGATCGTGCCATACGGCGAACGAGGCATGTATCCGTTGTTACCGGAAGGGCATTTTGCGCAGTGTGGAAGTAATGGTCCCTGCACCGTGGTACCCGGAGGCGGTGCGGATGCTGAAGGAACATCCTGCGCTGGACGTGGGTGTACACCTGACCCTCACCAGCGAGTGGGAGGGGTACAAGTGGGGACCTGTCACCCATGCGCCCAGCTTGTGCGACCGGCGTGGACACTTTCTGCCGATGACCAGTCAGCGCGACCACTTTCCGCCCGGCACAGGATTTCTGGAAAGCGGCTATCGTTTAGAGGAGGTGGAAGCGGAGTTGCGAGCGCAGATCGAAGTTGCGCTAGAGGACATCGCACAGGTTTCTCACCTCTCTTGTCACATGGGTACGGCGGTGGCTTCGCCAGAGCTGCGCGACATCACACAGAGGCTCTCGCGCGAGTACCATCTTCCGCTGGAGCACGAGGGAGTGCAGTTTGCAGGGCATCTCGGCGGGCAGGAGGCCAGCGCGGAACGCAAAGAGGCAATCCTGCTGGAGATTCTGGACCGCCTGACGCCGGGTACATGGCTGCTGGTAGACCATCCGGGGCTGAACACCCAGGAAATGCATGCGCTGGGACACATCGGGTATGAGCATGTCGCGGAGGAGCGCACGGCGGTAACGTACGCCTTTACCAGCGAGAAGGTAATGAAGCGCATCCGCGAGCGGGGTATCCATCTGATAAGTTACGCGGACCTGTATCGAGCGGAATAGAAAGTGATTGATATGAGCAGGCACGGTCTCCTGAACTGGTTGAGCCTCTCCCCCTGCCCCTCTCCTTGTGGGAGAGGGGAGTTAGCCAGCGCAGGCTGGCTTCGTTTGCGCGGGAACGGTTTCAGTCGTGAAGACACCACATTCAACACAGCTCGGCAGGAACCTTGCCCTTCAGGAGCGCGCCATGTTTTTTGTCTTGCGATATGGGGCGTTCTGCTGTCGCTCCTGCTGTGCGTATCGGTAGCGCGCGCTGAAGACGAGAGCTTCGTTACTATCCGTCTGGCAAATATTCCCTTGCGCAGCGCGACAGGCGTGCAGAACCAGGCGGAGCTGGCGGTGTTCGACGCCTTCTTCCGCAAGCACCCAAACTATCGCTACGAGCGCGTCACCGGTCTGGCGCTCCCTGAAGGGCTGGCGGAGGCGCAGCAGATGATGGCGTTCGCAGGCGACCGCGCCCCCGACGTGTTCGACCTCAGCATCCGGCAGGTGCAGAACTACATCCGGCAGGGGCTAATCCTGCCTCTGGACGACCTGATTCGTGAGTATCGCAAGAAGCATCCCGAGTGGAAGCCACCTTCGCTGGGGTTGACCGAGCACCACTACGACGCCGCACGCGGTCCCGACGGCAAACTGTACGCCATCGTGAGCGATTACTGGATACTGGGGTTGTGGTATCGGCGTGACCTGTTCGAGGAAGCAGGCATTGTACCCCCGCGTCCCCCCAAGGATTGGCAGGAGTACTTCGAGTTCGCACAGAGGCTTACCTACCCCGAGAAGCACGTGAAAGGAGCACGCTTCCAGACAGGGCAATACGGCACTGCCCTCCGCACCGGCTACACCGCGGGCTACATCTTCACCAACTTTGTGTATCAGGCGGGCGGCGACATGACCCTGCAAGAGCTTACGTGCCCTGTCGATGGCACGGTGAACGAGTTCAAGCAGGAGGACAAGCAGTGCCTGTGTCGCAAGTGCGGGCGAAGCCTGGCAGACCAGCCCCGTCGCTGGAAAGTGGCTTACGGGCGCGAGCCGGGGCAACGCGCGCTGCGCTTCTACAAACGCCTGCGATGGACGGAATGGGTACGCTGTCCCGACTGCCAGACGCCCAACAACCTGCCGGTGGCGGTCTGTCCGAAATGCAAAGAGGAGAACCCAATACGCACCCCGGTGGAGCGCATAGCGTGCCGCGTGTGCGGCACGGTGATACCGGTAAAGCCGGAGCAGACCCGCTTTCGGTGCAAAAAGTGCAAGCGTGATTTGCGCGGCGTGCCCGTGCACACCGGTGTGGTGCGTGTGGGTGGCGACCCGGTGGAGATGTTCCTGCGCGGCGAAATCGCCATGATGCTGGACCACATCAACCCACAGGTGATAGACCAGGTGCTCACGCAGGGCGGTTTGCGCCCCGACCAGATTGGGCTGGGTCCTCCGCCCAGCGCGGGAGAGGGCGGGGTACGCGCCGCGCTCACCGGTGGACGCGCCTGGTGCATCAGCGCACGTGCCGCACGCGACCCCAGGGTGCTTCAAGCTGCGTGGGAATATCTCGTCTTTCGCTGCAGCGAGGAGGCACAGCGAATCATTACGGAGGTGTACGTTAAAGGCGGCTACCCGCACCTCATCCGCCCGCAGATGCTGAAGAAGTTCGGTTTCACGGAAGAGTACGAGGACTACGAGCCTACCTTCCGCAGGGCGATGGAGGAAGCTCCCAAATACGGGCGCATCCAGCCGCATGACCCCTATTACCAGCACGTGGAAGGGCACGAGCTGGCAGTGCCTATCGACACCATCCTCTACGAAGGTGGACAGTACAAAGACCCGGCGAAGGTCATCCAGACCAGTATGAATGAAGTGAACGCGAAGCTGTATCGCGTCGTACCGCCGGAGGTGGAACGCCGGCGCAACCTGCTGGGCACCATTATCTTCCTGCTGGTGGCTCCGCTGGTGGTGTACGGTTTCGTGTGGGCAATGCGCGAGCAGTCGGAAGTGCACGTAGGCGCGCTGCAGAAGAAGGCAAGCCAGGTGGTCGGCTCCGGAGCGCGCCGCAGGGTCACCACCATGCTGGCATGGTCGATGATGTTACCTGCTCTGCTGACGGTGCTGCTGTGGCAGTACGTGCCTCTCATCCGCGGCACGCTGATGGCGTTCTACGACTACAAAATCTACGGCAACAGCCAGTTTATCGGTCTGGCGAACTTCATCGAGGTGATGACCAGCCCCGATTTCTGGAACTCGGTGCGGGCGACCGTGCTGTATGTGGGACTGAACCTCGCCATCGGCTTCGTCGCGCCTATCTTTCTGGCACTGCTACTGCATGAGGTGCCGCGGGGCAAAATCCTTTTCCGGGTTATCTTCTACCTGCCGGCGGTCACCACCGGACTGGTCATTATGTTCCTGTGGAAGATGTTCTACGACCCCACTCCCTACGGTTTCCTGAACCGCATCATGATGCCCATTCTGCACGCGCTGGGCGTGGTATCACCGGAGGTCAAATATATCGACTGGCTACATACGCCCGGGCTGGCGATGCTGTGTGTGGTGATACCCGGCGTGTGGGCGGGAGCGGGACCGGGTAGCCTGATTTACCTCGCCGCGCTGAAGACCGTGCCCGAAGACCTGTACGAAGCGATTGCGGTGGACGGGGGCAACTTCTGGCATAAGATATGGTACATTATGTTCCCCTCGCTCAAACCGCTCATTATGATTAACTTCATCGGCGCGTTCATCGGCAGCTTCCACGCCATGCAGAACGTGTTCGTGATGACAGGAGGTGGCCCCGCCAACTCCACAATGGTGCTGGGCATCCATATCTGGACGAACGCCTTCCTGTACCTGCGCTTCGGCTATGCAACCGCGATGGCATGGGTACTGGGTTCTGTGCTGATAGGCTTCACCATCCTGCAACTGCGCATCCTTAAGCGGGTGGAGTTCCGCGCAGCGCACGCGGTGGAGGGATGAGCGATGGCGCTGTTCGGACCGTGTGAACAACGCACTCTGACCGCTCGCGCGGTGTACGCCTTTATCTACACCGTGTTGATCGTGGGTTCGGTGACGATGATATACCCCTTCTTGCTCATGCTGGGCGCGTCCATCACCACCGACACCGACTTCGACGACTGGCGCGTTATTCCCGCCTACCTGCGCGATGACACCGCGCTGTTTCGTAAGTGGATGAACGACCGATACGGCACCGACTTCAACATCGCTCGCCGAATCCATCGGCTGGACATTACCAACTTTCGCTTTCTGGAAAAGATACCCGATTATCACGTCAACGACCCCAGAGTGCAGCAGCGCGTCGAGGACTGGCTGCAGTGCGTGAAGACCCTGCCCGACGAGTGGGTGAAGGCGCACTTCATCGACGATAAGCGCACCCGCCTGACCAATCAGCGCTATGCCCGCTGGCTCATCCGGCGTTACGAAAACAATATCGAGGCGTTCAATCAACGCTACGGCACGGTGTACTCCAGCTTCACCGAGGTAGCACCCTTTGAATACGACCTCACGCACAAATCGCGCCGGGAGACATCGCCCTTGCGCGAGCTCTACCTTGAGTTTCGTCGCACGCTACCTGCGCATGACCTGATGGCAATACTGGCAACCGACGGCTTCCTTGCGTGGGTGGAGCGACATATCGGTGGCGTGGAGGAATTGAACGCTCTGCTGGGCACAAACTACAAATCGCTCAACGATGTGCTGTTCCCCGCGCAGCGTCCGCAAGAACCTCGCTGGCAAAAACTGTGGGACCGCTACGTGCGCGAGCGGTTTCCCCTGCTCTTTGTGCGCGTGGAGGGCAACTGGGATACGCAGTGGCAGAGTTTCTTGCGAGAGAGACACCCTCACCGTGACATAGACGCAAAGCTGTCCCGCTTTCCTGCTACGCTACCCCAGGATGATTTGCGCTTCGCCGACTGGGTACTGTTCGTCGATACCGTTGTGCCCCCTGAAGCCAAGCAGTTGACCACTGTCGAGGGACACTGGCGGGAGTGGTTGCGCAAGAAGTACCGCACGCTGCAGGCGGTGAACGCCGCACACGGGACCTCATGGAAAAGCTGGGACGAGATAGCTCCCCCTCGCGCCGAGACGGACGTGCTCACCTTCTGGCGCAACAGGGACGAGATTCGGCGCGAGTTCCTCACCCGCAACTACCGCCTGGTGCTGGACTACATCCTGTTTCACGGGCGCGCGTTGTGGAACACCTTCGTGCTGGTGCTGATGACGGTGCTGGGGCATTTGACGGTACAGCCGCTGGCGGCGTACGGGCTGTCGCGCTTTAACCTGCCTTATGCGCACAAGATTTTGCTCGCCCTGCTGGCAACGATGGCGTTCCCCGCCGAAGTGGCGATGATTCCCAACTTCCTGCTCATTAAGGAGCTGGGCTTGCTGAACACCTACTGGGCGCTGGTGTTGCCCGGGCTGGCGAGCGGTATGGGCATCTTCCTGCTGAAGGGCTACTTCGACAGCCTGCCGCAGGAGCTATACGAGGCGGCAATGCTGGACGGCGCAGGCGAGCTACGCATGTTCTGGAACATCACCGTGCCGCTCTCTATGCCCATTCTGGCGGTGATTGCGCTGAGTGCGTTCACCTCCGCCTACGGCGGGTTTATGTGGGCGTTCCTCGTGGTGCAAAAGCCCGAGATGTGGACGATGATGGTCTTCCTGTGGCAATTGGGACGCGATAGTTACCCCTGGGTGTGGATGGCGAGTCTGGTTATCGCTGCCCTGCCCACGTTGCTGGTGTTCATCTTTGCGCAGAAGATTATCCTGAGAGGTATCATCGTGCCGACGATGAAATAATAACGGTACGAAGCCCGGCGAGTGCTGGCGTGCCGGGGTTCTTCTTTTGGATGGCGAGGCTCCTGCCGAGCAGTTGGGTTTGTGGTCGCGACGGGGCGCGACCAAGGATGTTTGGATGGATGCGCTCTGTCGCATCCTGAATGCGGTGGTCGTGACGGAGCACGACCCTCCAGTGCCAGCATGTGGAGGGCAAGGCTCCTGCCGAGCCGACTTCGCCAGATTGAGAAGTCTTTACGGCTGAAGCCGTTTCTTTTCAGACGAAGCCAGCCTGCGAGGGCAGGGTTTGGCTTGAAGGGGTGCGGCTTATGAACTTTGAACAAATAAATAGAGTTATGTGCGCTACCGGTCTGACAAGGTTCCTTCCTGGGGAAGGCGAGGCTCCTGCCGAGCCGACTTCGCCATGTTCAGGAGCCTTTACGGCTGAAGCCGTTCCTTTCCAGACGAAGCCAGCCTGCGCTGGCCGTGTAACCCTGCGAAGGCAGGGTTTGGTTTGCTAGGGTGCGGCTTTAGGCACAAACCCATGCCCAGCCTCCTCTTTCCCGCACAGGGGGTGGTGCAGGCAGTGTTCATCGGATAGATGCGACTATTTTTTCAAAATTCATTAGCCGCAAACCCGTACTCCGAGATTCTTCGCTCCGCTCAGAATGACAAACGTTTGCTGTCATGCTGAACGCAGTGAAGCATCTCTGAGATTCTTCGCTTCGCTCAGAATGACAGGTTTGGTATGCTTTTTGTCATGCTGAGCGCGAGCGACGCATCTCAAGGTAGTGATAGAATGAGATTCTTCGCTTCGCTCAGAATGACAGGGAAACCAGCCTGTCTTGTCATGCTGAAGTCTATGTTGTTTGTCAAGGGGGAGCGGCGCAATTACACCGCTACCCCACGCACATACTCCC
>ERZ511473.502-NODE-502-length-61014-cov-25.312470_pt1 | contig 61014 bp, 58 predicted proteins | sample MGYA00374947_ERZ511473 | MGnify/ENA primary metagenome ERZ511473 (study PRJEB26303, sample SAMN06343854) | sediment metagenome | isolation source: hot spring sediment | place: Canada: British Columbia | collected 2012-09-26 ... | reverse complement strand
ATCTCCTTCCAGCGGGCGTAGGGGGCCTCCAGCCAGAAGTCGCAGTCCTCCACCTCGTCCTCGGTGGCCTCGCGCACGTCGGCCACCTCGAAGGCCTCGAAGGTCACCACGTAATACTTCTGCAGGTCGGGTATCTTGATGCCCATGGTGGTGTCGCAGGTGCCGATGCGTCGGTAGGCCTCCTGCCCGTTGACGATGTCCTTGAGCGCCTGGAACCACTCCAGCGACGGGAAGGTGGCGCGGATGGTGGTCGTCTCCTGGGCCATAGCCTGCCTCCTGGTTGCGATATGGCCTGCATCCCGGCCGGCGCGACCACGCCGGCGCCTGCCTCCATTGTACGCCCCCGGCCAGGGGCAGCGCGTGCCTAACGGGCCGCAGCCGGCGCCGGTGCCCACTGGCGCAAGTAGGGGAAGAGCCGGTCGCGGCGCTCGGGCAGGCCCGCCGCCTCCAGCCGGCGCAGGTAGTCGCGTAGCCACCGGCGCCGGAAGTAGTTCAGGAGGGCCCAGCCCCGCTTCAGCTCTTCCTCAGTCAGCCCACCTCCCAGGAGCACTATGAGCGCCTCCTGGAGGGTGGGGTCCTTGTCGTCCTCGTAGGCGAAGAGAGACTCGGCACGCTGCAGGCAGGTGTGCACCTCCTCGCGGTTCTCGGGCTTGCGCATCAGGAAGTATTGCAGGTGTTTGACGCCGTACGCCGTCTGGCGGGCCAGGTCCTGCATGGCCAGGCGAAAGATGAGGGCGTCGCCCTCGCTGGCAGCGGTGTAGTAGCCCACCTGGCACAGGTGCAGGACGTAGCTGCTGTTGAAGATGAACAGCAGGGTCGAAGCCTCGGTCCAGCGCCTCGCGTCCTTGATGACCCGCAGGTAATAGCCCGGGCTCTGCCTGCCCATGCCGATGCCGTTCAGGTAGGCCCGCTTGCGGAAGACATCGAAGTGCCGGGCATAGTCGAACCCGGCCGTGGCCATGTACACCTTGACCTCGTGGTAGCCGTAGGACATCTCCTTCAGCCAACGGCCGATGACATCGGAGCAGACCAGCGCGTTCTGGCACAGGTAGGTGCAAAGCTGGGCCAATGCGCGCTCCTGAACCTCGGGCAGCGCGGCGATATCGTCCCACGGGATGGCCGTTGCCGGCTTCCACTGGCGCTGGATGGCCTCCTCGTAGAGGTCGGCGGCGTTGTCGGCCCACAGCTCCGCCTTCTCGTAGATGGTGTAGCCCATGGGCGGCGCGCCCGGGTTGTGATAGGCCCCCCTGGGCATCTCTGTCTGGTACGGCCAGTAGTCGGGCACATCGCCGTAGGTGCCCACGTTGAGGGAGCCCAGGGTGAGGCCCTTCTTGCCCGGCCTCACCCGCACTCCCCACTCGGTGCGCACGTTCATCCACGGCAGCTCGGTGCGGCGCTGCCGGCCCTCGCCCCCCTCTCGCTGCCGCTCCTGAGAGCGCTCCCTGATGATGACCAGCCGTTCGGCCTGGTCGAAGCGGAGGCCGGCCTCCAGCATGGCCCGCACCTCGCTCAGACGGAAGCCTGCCGTGAGGGCGCGCTGCACCAGCCCCGCCGGCCAGCGGCGCTTGCGGGCCATCTGGGTGATCTCCTCCGGTACCTCCACCTCTTCCCCGGCGCGGAGGCGCTCCTGCTGGGCGAGGAACTCCTCCGCCTCCTGCGGGCTAATGCCGCGCAAGAGCTGGGCGCGGACGGCGCCGGGCGAAAAGCCGAGGGCGAGGGCCCGCCGCACCAGGTCCAGCGGAAAGTCTCTCTCCTGGGCCAGGCGCGCTAGCTCTTCCGGCACCTCCGTGGTCTGCTGGCTCATGTGTATCTCCTCCAGGGTCTCGGGCGGGGGCCGCCGGGCCCCCCGCCGACGGTGGCCATGTGCGGCCGCGGTCTAGGTCTCGATGAAGGCGCGCAGGACGGGGTTCATCCGATAGCGCCGCTCGGGCAGGCCCGCCACCTCAAGGCGGTGCAGGTACTCCAGCACCTGGCGGCGGCGCAGGTTCATGAGGAAGTCGAACCCCTTGTCGATGTTCTTGCGGCCCCCTCCCGCCAGCACCATGATGGCCTCGTCAAACAGGGGCGCGTTAGCCGAAGCACCCGACTGCATGTCCAGGGACAGGGGACCCTCGATCTTGTCCAGGTAGTAATGGATCTCCTCGCGCCGCCAGGGCTGCGTCTCCAGGATATGCTTCAGGTGCATAACGCCGAAGGCGATATGGCGCGACTCGTCCTGGGCGCAGAGGCGGAAGATGGCCTTTTCGGCCTCGTTGTAGGCCAGGGCCTCGCCGGAGCGGAAGAGCGTCTGCACCAGCGCCTCGGCGAAGACGTGCATGATGGCCGAGAACTCGCTGAAGTCCTGGCACTCCAGGATGATGCGCAGTCCCCCGCCGCCGCTCTCCTGCAGCAGGCCGCCCCCGTTGGCAAGGGCCCGCTTGCGGAACACGTCCAGGTGGCGGGCCTCGTCCATGATCTGGGTGAGGAGGAAGAGCTTGACCTCGTACCACTCGGGATTGATGCGCTCCAGCCACTGTCCGGGGGTATCGCCGGCGATGAACTCGACCTCGGTCAGGAAGGTGGCGAACTGGCACCAGGCCCGCTCGACGTCGTCGGGTAGCGGCCTCAGGGTATGCCAGGGGATATCGGTGGCCGAGGACCACTGCCGCTGGACGGCCTCCTCGTAGAGCAGGCGGACGTTGTCGGACCAGGTCTCGTGGCGCAGGGGGTAGTACAGGTGGTGGCGGGCAGCAGCGGGGTGACGCTCGGCCCCGCGCGGCCGGGCCGTGTAGTCGTCGGAGGCGTCCGGCAGCTCCTGGCCGGCCTCCAGGGTGTCCAGGGTCAGGCCCTTGCGGCCGGGCCGGAGACGGGTGGCCTCCACCCGCGCGCGGTCTTCAGGCCGGAGCCAGCTCAGGTCGAGCTCGGGCAGGTCTTCCTGGGTCGTGAGCTGGTGCAGCATGTCCTGGTCGATGGCCATAGCCTGCGCCCCCCTTTGCAGCCTCGCTGGTAACCTTAGCGCCTGCTCAGATTAGTTCTGCCTAGATTATACGCCGCTCCGGAGCCTTGTCAAGGGCCGCCAGCACATCCCGGCCCAACAAAGGTGCAGGCTTGCGGACGAGTCGATCCAGCAGTGTCGGTTAAACGGGGCAGTCGCTTCCTGGCTAGCGTCTTATCGTTATCTGTAAAAACTGTTGCGTTGTCAGCCATCGCTTTCTATAATGATGCCACTCGCAACTACCGGGAGATAACCGGAGATGAACCTGTCACGAACATCCTGCCCGGCAGGTGTCAAAAGAAGGCCCACAGGTAGCTGCACTCTAACCACGCGGCCAACAGACGCCCCTTCCCCTCAGCGAACGTACGGGCTACTGCGAAGATGGATATTGTTGGTCATCTCATCACTCGCTTTGGTTTGCTCGTGGCAGGGCTCCGCCCACGCAAACTCGCCACAATTGGCCTTTGAGCTTAACAACCTCATCCCTACGGCGGTCAAAACGCCAAAGATAGAATCAGCTCTCTCCCAGTGGCTCGCCGCCACACGGGCCACTACCGATGGAATCGCTGCAGAAGTCCCGCTGCAGCTCATCAACCAGGCGGATGGAATCGTGCAGGTGGTGGTAGAGGCGGTGCCGGGGCGGGAGGCGGAAGCAGCGGCGGCAGTCCGGGGTGTGGGCGGTCGTATTGAGTACATCTTTTCCAACCTAATCCAGGCGATGGTGCCTTTCGCAGCCCTAGAGGCCCTCGCTGAGAGCGATACGGTAATGATGGTGAGGAGACCACATCATGCCTGGGCATACGCTGTGACAGAGGGCGCCACGCTCTCGGGCGCTCAAGCCTGGCAGCAGGCTGGGATCACGGGCTCAGGCGTCAAAGTAGGCATCGTGGATCTGGGTTTTGAAGGATATCAGGCGCTGGTGGGACGGGAGTTGCCGCCATCGAGCCGAGTCGTTTACCGCAATTTTTCGTCTATCACCTGCACTGGCATCTCCTCATGCAGGCACGGAACCGCTATTGCCGAGATCATCTACGACTTGGCGCCGGACTCGACCCTGTACTTCGCGGAGGCACGCACTGAGCTCGAAATAATCAGCGCAACAAGCTGGTTGGTACAGCAGGGGGTTCACGTCGTCAACATGTCCATGGGGAATGCTGCTTGGGGACCGGGCGATGGTACCGGGATCATATCTCAGGCTATAACCGATGCTGTCTCGTCCGGAATCTTCTGGGTCAACGCCGCAGGCAACTACGGTCAGCGACACTGGGCAGGAATGTGGTCCGATCCCGACGGTGACAGATGGATGAACTTTCAAGGCAATCAAGAGTGGAACTGGTTGACGGCAGGGAGCCAACGGTTGATCCCTGCCGGGACCTTCATAAACGTTGTATTGCGGTGGGACGACTCATGGAACGGCTCCTGTAACGACTACGACTTGTACGTTCTTTACCTCGACCCTCTGATCGGTCACATAATTGGGCCTACGATCGTTGGCAGTTCAACTGGGCAGCAGGCATGCTCGCCAGCTCACAGACCCATGGAGCAGATTTCGGGATTTGCGCCACTGACAGGGTATTACGCCGTGGCGCTACGCGCGGGGGACGTCCTGCCACCAAGTCCCCGACGTGTCGAGCTCTTCGTTCGCGATGTCCAATTAGAGCAATATGTGCTTAGTGCCAGTATCTCTCCCCCCGCAGACACTCCGTCTGCCTTCTCCGTAGGGGCGGTGGCCTGGAACAGTCCCAACGACATCGAGCCCTATTCGTCCCAGGGGCCCACACGGGATGGGCGCATCAAGCCTGACATCGTGGCCCCTGCCGGGGTATCGACAGCGTCTTACGGCCCCCAGGGCTTCGCTGGAACCTCGGCAGCGGCGCCGCACGTGGCCGGGGCCGCGGCCCTGGTCAAACAGGCGAACCCTTCTTGGGGCCCGACTCAGATCAGGCAGTTCCTCGAGTCCAGAGCGGTAGATCTCGGTACGCCAGGGAAGGACAACGTCTTCGGTGCAGGTAGGCTATCCCTGGGACAGCCGGGCACAAGCCCCACTCCTACTCCAAGCCCGACCCCGAGCCCCACACCACCACCGACCCCCACAGCGCCGCCTTCCCCTCCAGCCCTAGTCTCCATACAGCCTCATGACCTGCAGCGAGCTAGAGTGACTTGGGTTCAATCCCAAGGCCAGGTCGTCACGTTCTATCGCCTGTGCGCCGACTTCAACTTCCAGTTCGACTCACCTTTCGTAAGTTGCCGAGATATCCCTATTAGTGAGGCCCAGGGTCAGCTTCTCGTTGGCGTGCCGTCATGGGACCTAGGCGTGGTTTACTATCGCCTTCAAGCCTGCAATCAGTTGGGGTGTTCACAGCAGGTGCGGGCGGGTGCTGTAGCCCGCCGCATTTGGCCCAGTTCGAACGATTGGAATTTTTATATGACAGCCATTGACACCGTCGGCTTCACGAGGGTGGCTGTAATGAATGTAAGCCCCGTACCAGGCAAAGTATCCGATCTAAGCGTATGGGATGGCCTGGCAGGATGGGGCGGAGCGTTGGTCAATGTCTGCCGCAATGTGGCTCCGGGCAGCGTCTGTGGACCGTTTACCTTCCGGTCAGGCTCATGGTTCGCTTCTGCCAGCCAGGACTTTCCACCATACGGACAGGCAGGCGTGGGCGTGCTGGTCAGGACCAGCGGTGGATGAAACATTTTCGGTGTCAGTTGGTGAGCCGCGGCACACGGATGTCGCCGAGAGGGGTTCCAGGGACGAACTCCATATCTTCGCCAGGCGACAGGACGGCCTGCACGAACCGCACGTTCACATCGCAGTCGTTGCCGCTCCGGCACTGAAAGTCCTCCAGGAAGGCCAGCGCGAAACCCAGCACGGTCACCTGGGAGCGGCCTCGCAGGTCGCTGTCGGATACTACCGGTATCAGCACCACCCGCTTGCTGCCCTGACCAGCGGGCGACCAGGGGTTGCAGCGCTCGCTGCGGAAGCGCCACTGACCGCTGCCCGTCTGCTCGAACACCTCGTTGAAGGAGTCGCACAGGGGGTCGGTGGCGTTCAGGCGGGCCTGCATCCCCTGTTGAGTGGGGCCGCGCATGTTGCCCGGCTCCGTATCGTAGGTGTGGCCCACCTCTACCGTGGCGCCGTTTTGGATGTTGCAACGGTACAAGTTGGCGCCGTGGCGGCTACTGCCGCAGCGGTCGTTGGGGATGGCCAGGGCACCGAAGTTGCCATGGTCGCCACCCTGGGCGCTGTACTTGATGGTCACCACATCGCCGTAGCGAGCGTTGCGGCGGACCGATTCCTTCATGGCCCACGGCATCGCGTTACCCGCCGTATTGGGCGACTGAATCGATGCCGTAGCCGACGCCTTCACGTCGGTAGTGGTGAACCCCAGCACCCGGGCCAGGAGGAAGGGGGCGTCGGGATGGGATACTCGCACCGCTAGCGATGTGCAGTTCCGTGCCTGGGCCGTACACCCGGCCGGCAGCGGCTCTACCGACTCCAGTCGCCAGCCGCCCCGGTCCACGCCGTTGCGCCGGGCGTAGTCGGTGGCCACGGCCACGGCGGCGGACGGGTCGTTGGGTAGCTCCTGAACGCCCGCCAGGGCGGCCGCATCGGCCACGTTCTGCAACTCCCGCCGCTGCCACATCATGACGCCCACGTCCACGGCCATGGCCCCGAACCCCATCAGCACGGCCATGAACAGGGCGGCCATGATGATGACGTTGCCTGCCTCCCGCCGGCGGCGCCTGCGGCGGCTATCGCCAGCGTTCCGGAGGTGGAGGCCCACGTTTCTCACCTCGGTCAGGGCAACAGCTGCGAGAGCCGCTCCATGAACCCCTCGAAGAAGCCGTTCACGGCTGCTCCCAGAGTGGCGAGGCCGACGGCGGCTGCCAGCACCACCAGGGCCATGACCAGGGCGTATTCGGTAAGGGCCTGGCCACGTTGGCCGCAGCTACCTTCGCCCTGCGCCCTGGCGAACACGCCTCTCCTTCGCGACTCCGCGACAGCCTGAAAGCCAGACAGGCCTCGGCACTACTGCTGGGCCTAGCCGTGGAAGAGACTCACGAGGGCTTCCGGAGTTACAGGAGGGCGGAGCCGAATGGATCCCCGGGACAGGTACGCTCCACCATCGTTGGGGGCCTTTGGCGTGAATGAGCTGTACTGGGGGGCTGGCGACTGGACACTGGCAGCAGTGGGCGCGTATATTCCAATGTGGGCGGATGGCCTGGGTGGGGTCGTCTTGCCCTGGGCGGCAACCAGGGGCGTAGCTCAGTGGCAGAGCACCGGTCTCCAAAACCGGAGGTCGGGGGTTCGAATCCCTCCGCCCCTGCCAGATTTTCAGATACGGGACGCCATCGAGCCTGTCACCTCGGCCTCTCCCGCAGGACTCGCCTGACAGCAATTTTGCTAGCAATTGGGCTGAAGCCCCGCCGCCGGCCCCAGGCGGCCTGATGGCGTGCTGCAGGTCTCGGATCCAGCAGTCTCGCTCGGCATTCTTTGGCTATCCAGGATCGTCGACCGCGAACCTGGTTGAAGCACATCGCTACCTGCGTATCTGGCCAAGCTTGCAGTGGGCGCCCCCCTTCTATCACTGCTGTGCGCGTTACCTTCTCACGCCCCTGGCAGTCTGATGGCCACCGCCATCTCCCAGGGGCCGAACCGCTGGCCGACGCTCACATAGGGTGGCGGCCATCCCGGCCAGCTGCCGCCCGAGGTCAGACTGGGGACGATGCAGGTGTTGGGTGTCACCTGCCGCTCGATGCCCCCGAATCCGGCGATGCCGTCGTAGAGCACCGTGTCGCAGTGGCGAATCGGCGACAGGTTCTGGAAGGCACACCCGAACACGAACCTGAAGCGGGCTATCCCCTCCGTAAGGGGCTCCGGCACCGGATTCCAGGAGCATGCCGCGTAGAAGTTCCACGAGTTGGCGTCCGGCCACAAACGGCGGGCGATGGCGCCTGCCCAACGGGGCATCGAGCAACCGGCGTCGTTGCAGGCCCAGATACGATAGTGGGAGACGACGTTGTCTCGTTCAGGAACTCCTACCACTTAGCCATGTGCTCTCTCCTCCAACTCCGGTCGGTGCTGCCCTGCCACACGAGTGCCGCTGGCGCTCATCGCCACTTTGCCCGGCGACTCCGACAAGGACGCAAAGGCAAGAGCCTGCCTGTGGGCGGGGGTGTAGTTACCTGCCTCAGCCTTTGAGACAGGCGCGCTACCTCTCGCCCAATATCGTCGCCGACTGTACTTGATTCACCCCCCATGTGCGAAGTGAAGGGTTGATGACGGGAATTTATCATACCTGTGTTATTTGGAGCAACAACTGCCTAGCTATCCGGCCCGTTGTTGAACATCGTAACCTCGTTAGCCATCGGGGCATCCCTGATGGACCATCCCTGTGGCGTCTCTCGCCTATTGGACAGTGAACCGTGCGCTGCCCGCTTCAAAAAGCGACGCCCGACCCCGCAACAGCGACAAGATGCGTGTTCTTCAATAATGGCGAAGAGGATGGGCCACCAGCTTCGATGTCCAGGAGCTGCGATGCCTACAGATTAGCACCCCCTGCTCTCGCTGTTTGGTGCACAAAGAAGCTGCCGCAACTTCTTGCATACACGTCTGGAAGCTTTTAAAATTGCCCGCGAAAACGCGTTGGAGGTAGGAGCACATGAGGCGGTTGGTCTTATCTCTGCTGGCCATCGGCTTGCTGGCGGCGGCCTGCGGGGGTGGGGAGCGGGCAGGGGGACTCGAGGGTTCTGACAGAGAAGAGGCGCAGGTCGTGACCATTACTGCCTGGGCGGGTGGCAACCCTCAAACGGAGCAGGGCCGCATTGGCATGCTGGAGAGGGCTGCCGAGCGACTGAACGAGCAACTGGCTCGCGAAGGCTCTAAAGTACGGGTGCGAGTCCAGGGCACACTGGACACCTCCGGCGACATGGCCCGGAAGTTCGTGCTGGCTGCCCAGGCCGGGCAGGCGCCCGACATCGTCAACAGCGGCCATGAGGACATAGCTGCCTGGGCTCAAGCGGGATTCATCGTCCCGCTGGACGACTACATCTCCCGATATCGCGACTCAACCGGCCTCAAGGATGTCATCCCCAATCTTTGGGACGCCATGCGCTTCCGTGGCGCTATCTGGGGCGTACCTCAGGACACAGAGGCCCGGCCCCTTTACTTCAGTCGGACGCTTCTACGGCAACTGGGCTGGTCCGAGGCAGACATACAGTCCCTGCCCGACCGGATCCGCAGCGGACAGTTCACTCTCTACGATATGCTGAGGGTGGCAAAGGAGGCCCAAGAGCGAGGCGTGGTTCGGCCGGGCTATGGCTACTGGACACGTCCCGTCTTTGGCGACAACTACTGGGGTGGCGACTTCTATCAGTTCTACGTGGCCTTCGGAGGCAGCCTGTGGGACCCTGCTTCGGGAAGGCTTGCTGTAGACCGCGAGGCCCTGCGCAAGTTCTTTCAGTTCCACTACGATGCCATCTATACTTACGGCGTCACTGCTCGTACCGTCATCGGTGGCACCGAGTGGAAGCAGTGGCACGAGACGGTGAGCAGGGGCACCGACGTCCTGTTCTGGAACGGCGGCGTGTGGCAGTGGGCTGAATGGGCGCAGGGCTACCTGGGGGGCGACGAAGGCCGTTTGTGGCAGAACGTGGGCTTCGCCCTCATCCCCGCCGGGGAACCGGGCAGGCGTCCCACCACCCTATCGCACCCGCTGGCCTACATGGTGACCTCGGAGAGAGCCTCGGGCCGCAAGAACCAGGAGCTGGCCTTCCGGCTCATAGCCCTCGCCACCAGCCCTGACCTGAACTCCGAGTACGCCGTCCAGTCGAAGCACCTGGCCATCCTGAAAACGCAGCTGGACGATCCCACCTACACCCGCGACCGGTTCCTGGCGTCCACCAGCTACATGGTCGATCACGCCTTCTTCCTGCCCAACAACTCCGCCTATGGCCAGTTCGATGCCGCCCTGGGCCGAGTCCTGATGGCGCTGGCTGCTGGACAGTTGAATGTGGACCAGGCGGTGGAGCGGGCCGTAAATGACCTCAGGAGCGCCGTGCCGGACCTTATAGTGCGTTAGCGCCCCAGTGCTATGGGTGGGGTGTCGAAAACGGTCGAGAACAGGCGCCCCCGGCGGGCTGTCCGCTGGGGGCGTTTCCCTCCTATGCCGCTGTCTTGGCCTCGGCACTCCCTCGGACTGCTGATGCTTTTGCCATGTCTGGCGCTGGTGGTGCCCTTCCTGTTGGTGCCGGCACTCATGACAGTGCACCTGAGCACCACGAACATGAGCCTCGCCACGCTCGGAAACACGCAGTTCGTGGGTCTGGACAACTACGCCCGCCTGCTCGAGAGGCCGGAGTTACCACGCATTGCGGTCAACACGGTTGTGTTCGTGGTGCCGAATCTCGTGCTCTTCAGCCTGGCCCTGCCACTGGCGGTAGCTGCCCTGACGACCGTCTGGAACCGGAGCGTGGGCCGTTTCGCCCGGCTGCTGTGGCTGCTACCACGGCTCACGCCCTCGGTAGTCTACTCCCTCCTCTGGGTGTGGCTGACTGCCGACGCCCCTTTCGGCACGTTGAATCAACTCGCTGAGGTCATCGGCCTGCAGCCGAGAAACTGGCTGCTCGAGCATCCGTGGCTGACCATCGTGGCCGCCGACGGCCTCATCGGCACGTCCTTTGCAACGGTTCTTTTCGTTGCAGCCATGGAGGCGGTGCCGAGAGAGCTGGTCATGGCGGCCCAGGTCGATGGGGCCTCGCGCTGGCAGCTCCTGCTGCACGTGGTGCTCCCATACATTCGCTGGCCGGTGCTGTTTGTCAGCGCCTACCAGTTCCTCTCGCTGCTGGCGTCGTTCGAGTTGATCTTGCTCCTGACTAACGGAGGGCCAGGACTGTGGCAGACGGAGACGTGGTCACTGTATGCCTATCATCAGGCGTTCTCATACTACGCAGGGGGCTTACAGATAGGGTACGGGGCAGCCATCGCCACCGTGTTAGTGTTGGCGGGCCTGGTGGCATCCTTGCTCTTCCTGCGCCTCTTCGACTTCCGTCGCCTCGCAGGTGAGCCGCGGCTCAAAGTTGCGTGATGGACAGGCTGCGATCGGCAGGCTCATTGCTACCACTGATGGCGCTCGTGGCAATAACGACGCCGCTGATCCTGCTCTATGGCTGGCTCCCTCTCGCTGCCTTTGCCGATGAGGTGCGCGGTCTGCGCCCGTCCGGCCTGACCCTCGACAACTTTCGGGAGCTGTTCCAGCCTGTGGCAGGAGGGTCGCTGGCTGAGGCGAGCGTCAGGTCCCTGTTGCTGGCCTGTGGTTACTCGCTGTTGTTGCTGGCGGCGGCCTTGCCCGCGGCTTATGCACTTTCGCGCCTGCCCATGCCCGGACGGCGAGCGGTATTGGCTGCGCTGCTGGCGCTTCACGCGTTCCCTTTTCTCTCGCTACTGGTGGGCGTGTATCAGGTGCTGCGGGAGCTAGGCCTCTACAATTCCTTGCTGGGCGTGGCGCTGGTCAAGACTGCCACCGAGGTGCCCCTGGCTGTATGGGTGATGAAGGGCTTCTTTGACCGGATACCGTGGGAGCTCGAGGCAGCGGTGCTGGTGGACGGCGGGACGCGCTGGCTCGCCTTTCGCCGCGTGTGCCTGCCCCAAGCGAGGCCCGGCATCCTCGCCCTCCTCACCTTCGCTTTCGTATCGGGGTGGAACGAGTTCCTGCTACCCTACATATTTCTCCCCTCGCAGCAGCAGTGGACTCTCCCGCTGTTCGTGCGGTCCCTCATCGCCGACTATCGGTTCGTGGACTATGGCGTAGTGGCTGCAGCCTCGCTAGTATACGTCGCGCCTCCCCTGTTGCTGTTCTGGGCGGGGCAGAAATACTTGCTGCAGACGTACGCGTTGAGCGGCGGCGTTCGGGCCGCCAGGTGACGATGCGGCTCCAAGTCCGGGAATTGAGCAAGCGGTTCGGGCACGTCTGGGCCCTGAGGGAGGTGTCTTTTACCGTCGAGGCGGGCGAGCTGGCCGTCCTTCTGGGGCCGTCGGGTAGCGGCAAGACCACCCTACTGTGGCTGGTCGCTGGCCTCGAGGAGCCGACCTCTGGCCAGGTGCTGTTCGATGGCAAGAACGTATCGAGCATGTCCCCGCGTCACCGCAACGTGGGCATGGTTTTCCAGAACTATGCTCTATACCCGCATATGTCCGTCCTCGACAACATCGCCTTCCCTTTGCGCCTTCAGGGGCTGAGCAGCGATGAGCGGCAGGCCCGGGTGCGAGAGGTCGCCCGCATGCTTTCCATCGAGGAGCTACTGCAGCGTCGTCCGGACCAACTGTCAGGCGGTCAACAGCAGCGCGTCGCCCTGGCCCGAGCACTGGTGAAGAGGCCAGCTGTCCTGCTGCTGGACGAACCCCTGGCCAACCTTGACCCCGTCCTGCGGCGCTCGGCGCGCGACGAGATCCGGTCCCTTCAGCGCCGACTTGGCATCACTACCCTGTGGGTCACGCACGACCGAGACGAGGCGATGGCGGTAGGCGACCGCCTGATAGTGCTGCGCGAGGGGAGGCTCGTGCAGGAAGGGCCCCCCACCGAGGTTTACCGTCGCCCCAAGGACGCCGTAGTCGCCACCTTGCTGGGGGAGATTAACCTGTGGCCTGCCCAACTCAGGCAGTGCTCCTCGGGCTGGAATCTGTGGGTGGACGGCTGGCCGGAGCCCATCGCTCGCTGGCCCTGTCGTCCCGAAGAAGTCCGGGGAGGGGACGATTGCCTGGCCGGGGTTCGACCGGAGGACGTGGTCGTGCATCCGGACGGCCCGGCGGAGCTTCTGGGCGTGGAGCCGTGGCACGGCGCGACCATGGCCTGCTACCGGCTGGGGCCGCACCGGGTGAGGGCCCTGCTCCTCAGGGACCAGGCCCCGGCCACGGCCTCCATAAGCTTCCTCCAGGGCAGCGTCATAGTTCTACCGCCGCCTCGATAATCGGCCGTAGGGCCGGCTCCATCGAACACGAGGTGCTGGCGACTCTTCGCCGGCCCCGCACCGGATTTCTTCCTCGAACCATGACCGAGGTCCGGCAGCAAATCCGATACCGTGACGCTATGATAGGCTCAAAAACCCTTCGCAGGAGGATGCAGATATGCGGTGGGAGATCGTTCACGAGGAGGCCTACTCGGTACTGAGGGTTCACCTCGACCCTGGAGAAGAGGTAGCGGGGGAAGCCGGTGCCATGCTTCTTACTAGGGGCGATGTGGAAGCCAGGGCGGCAGCCGGTGGCATCAAGGGCGCCATAGCCAGGGCCTTAGGAGGAGGGGAATCCCCCTTCTTCAACCTGTACCGTGCCAGGGGTGCCTCCGAGGTGTGGTTAGCCCCACCGCTTCCAGGCCAGGTGTCCCACCTGCCTCTCGACAGTGGCGGCTATATTCTCACGCGAGGGGCCTATCTGGGCCACTGGGGCCAGGTAGAGTTCCACGTGGCCTGGCGTGGCGTGTCGGGCCTTCTCGCTCACGGTCATTTCCTCCTCTTGAAGGCCAGCGGCTTTGGAGGCATCTGGCTGTCCGCCTTCGGTGCCATCGACGAGGTGGAGGTGCCGACCGGCGAGCGGGTTATGGTGGACAACTTCCACTTCGTCGCGGTCGCGGACGATGCTCGCTACGCGGTGAAGCCTTTCGGGGGCATCAAGACCGCGTTGCTGGGGGGCGAGGGGCTCGCGGTGGAGGTCGAGGGCCCTGCCCGACTTCTGGTGCAGACGAGACAGGCCCCCGCCATGGCTGCCCTGCTCTCGCCCTTCTTGCAGGGTAAGCTGGAGCGTCGCTAGGCTGATTTGGCATCAAAAAGGGTCGGCAGACTCGTGGTGACCGGTGATGGCGCCCACGGGTGCCGTTCTGGTCGTGGGGGACATCCCTCGCCGTGACGTAGCGCGTCGTCAGCCTCCTTCGGAAGAGAAAGAGCGAGCCAGAAGAGAAAACCGCGCCGGTGGGGCCTCATGGGCACGAAGGTGGCGGAGCCAGGTCAAGCCGAGAAGATCTTGAGAAGGGCATGGCCGACATCATCAGCGAACCGGGCAAGTGGCCGGTGCCAGTGCTCCCGTGCTGCTGGGGCTGCTGAGTCTCGGTGACCAGGCTTACGTCCTGGCAGTCCTTTGCGGTTAGTGCCCGCCACCAATCACCGCACGAGTAGGACGCTGGCCGCCCCGCGTCCGGGCCAAGGCCATGGGGGCTTCCAGTCCTGGATCGGACCGGAGGCGGCCGCGCTCCTTCCCCACTTGAAGGTAGCGTGAGGCGCCCGCCTCTGCACGAGAGCGCCACCTGCTGGCCGTCCCCCTGCAAAAATCACCAACCGCACATGCGACGATCGCCGAGGTATGCCACGTCTTGACAGCGTGCAGTGCTTGTTGAAACAGAACAATGTATTAGGTTTGAGCGCCCCCACGGGGAAGGAGGACAGAAGGAATGAGCAAGGCCGTGGCCACCCTCGGCCAGGATGCCGAGTGCTGGTCGGCACAGGGCCAGCGAGGGGGCGAGCGAGCGACGTTCGAAACTTGCTGGAGCAAGCAAGGCCTCCTGCTCTCGTTGAAGGGCGAACATGTGAGAGTGGGAGACAAGACCATGACCCTGTCCATGGAGGCCCAGGAGGTGGGCAACGTCTCGCCCAGGGACTTCGAGCCCCCCTTCCCGGTGCGAGAGCTGCCCTCCGGCGTGCCCATCCCGCCGCAGGGGCGGTGAGGGGGGATCCAGGGGCCGCTATAGGACAACGGAGGATGCTTCTCCACTCCAGTCCGAAGGCTTCGGACAGGGCGTGAGCGGCTCGCTCGCCTCCAGACGAGCAGCGCTGACCGCCCCTGTCGCCTGACATCACACGCAACGGGAGTCCCTCACTCGAGGGGAGCTATCCCGTGCCTGTCGCGCGTCGGTCTACCGGACAGCTATGACGCGGAACTCGTCGACCGTGAAGACCTGGACGTTGGTGACACAGACCCAATGTCCGCTCCCGCTCGGGCTCTCGTTGCAGGTGTACCACACCGGAGTACTGGAGGTGAGGCGAAGCTTCACCTCTCCAGCCGGGGCATCCAAGTCGAACTCCACACTGCGCAGGTACTGTGGATCTGTCGGCTCTAGGTTGTAAGCGATGTTCGAGACCCTGTATCCGGTGATGGGCATGGCCCCGTCGCCTGCCCCGGACCCGGGGACCACGTTGCCGCCTGCCAGACCGATAGTGAAAGCTGCTAGAACCGCCCCGACAGCAATAACCGAATTGATGCCCATGGGCCACACCTCTGCGCATTCGATTGAGTGGCTTTCAGGCGTCCGTTCCGCTGCCGATAGTGCCTCACCGCCCTGGCTTGTGCGTCCGCGTAAGGTTCAGCGACCGACCGTTCCGTTGCAAGAGAGCGCGGAAGTGGCACAGGCGTAACACACGCTCGCGCCTGCTTTTCGCATCCGGAAAAAACCAGGCGCGAGCTCTCAGACGCCAGACAGGCCGGCCGTTGCAGGCAGATCAGTGGTCGGCTCGAGCACCGGCCGAGGCCGGCCTATGACCGTTTCGAATCGAACGTGAGGCGGTCTAGCGGGCAGCCGAGGGTGGCCGGGTTGTCCCCGACCTACAGACCGCGCAGGCGGGGGTCCAGCACGTCCCGCAAGGCATCGCCGAAGACGTTCAGGCCCCACACGGCCAGGAAGATAGCCAGCCCGGGCCAGACTGCCAGCCAGGGATGGGCACGCATGAACAGAAGCCCCTCGGTGCTCAGCATCCGACCCCAGTCGGGGAAGGGTGCAGGCACGCCGAACCCGAGGAAGCCGATGGTGCCCACCGCCAGGATGGCAGCCCCCAACTGTAGTGTCGCCAGCACGATGACCACAGGCATCACGTTGGGCAGTATATGCCGGAATATGATGCGCACATCCGAGGCGCCCACCGCCCGGGCGGCCTCCACGAACATATTGTTCTTCAGCGCCAGGGTGGCGCTGCGGATCACTCGCGAAGCCCCCGCTGCCAGCACCAGCCCCAGCACCGCTACGATGGCCGCGCTCTGGGTGGTAGGGCTGGGGCCGGCGTATTCCTTGGCCACCTGCACGCCCGTCAGCAGAATGACGATGGCCGGGAACGATATCCAGGCATCCACCAGCCTCTGTATCAGCAGGTCCAGCTTGCCGCCCAGGTAGCCCGACACAGTGCCCACCAGGGTGGCCAGGCCCATGGAGATAATCACCGCCGACAGACCGATGAGAAGCGAGGTGCGGGCACCATAAATCACCTGGCTGAGCATATCTCGGCCCAGTCGGTCGGTCCCGAACAGGTGAGACAGGGAAGGCCCCTGAAGGCGATTGGCGATGTCCTGGTCATCGTAGTAATAGGGAGCCAGCAGCGGGTCGTCGCGCTGGAAGAGGGTCACCAGCTGGTTGTCTGCGAACACGGCGCAGACAACCATGGCCACGATGATAGATAGCCCAACCGCTCCCAGGGGCTTGCGTCGGGCGAACCGCCACAGCCCCCGCAGCGCTCCCAGCCATGGGCCCGGGCCGGGGATGGCCTCCACCCGTCCGGAGACAGCAATGGCAGTGTCGCTCACGTCGGCCTCTCCTTCAGGCGTAACGTATGCGCGGGTCCAGGTAGGCGTACAGCACGTCCACCAGCAGGTTGGACAACACCACCGCCAGGGCCACCACCAGGTTGACCGCCTGCACCACCGGGTAATCGCGAGAATTGACCGCCGTCACCAGGTAGGAGCCGATGCCCGGCACGCTGAAGATGGTCTCCAGGACCACCGTCCCGCCCACCAGCAACGGGACCTGCAGGCCTATGAGGGTGGTCACCGGTATGAGGGCGTTGCGCAGGGCGTGGCGCAGGATGATGGCTCTCTCCCTGAGACCCTTGGCCCAGGCGGTGCGGATGTAGTCCTGGCGCAGCACCTCCAGCATCTGAGTGCGGGTGAGGCGCATGACCGACCCCGACAGGCCCAGCCCCAGGATGGAGGCGGGGATGATCATGAAGTAGAGATTGGACAACGGGTCATCGAAGAAGCTTTCGTAGTGTATGGGCGGCGCCCAGCCCCACCACACGTTGGGGAGCACCACTACCAGCGTCCCCAGCCAGAAAGCGGGGACAGCGATGAAGACGATGGCGCTGCCCCGCATCAGATAGTCCAGCCAGCGGTCCTGACGTATGGCCGCGATCACGCCCACCGGCACCGCCACAACGATGCTTATGAGGAGCGCCAGCAGGCCCAGCTCGAAGGTGACAGGAAGGCGCCGCGCCAGCTCGCGACCGATGGGCTGCTGGCTCTGGAGGGAGGTGCCCCAATCGCCGGTGAAGACCCCTCCCACGAACTCCCCGTACTGCTCGTACCAGGGTTTGTCGAGCCCGAGCTGGCGCCGCACCGCCTCCCGGTCGCCGTGGGTCAGCGGAGTGTACTGACCGATGATGATCTCCACGGCGTCGCCCGGCAGCAGGCGGACCAGCAGGGCTACCAGGACCGTCACCAGCGCCAGGGTGGGCACCAGCAGGCCCACCCTGCGCATGATGTAGCCCCACATGGCGTCGCCCCGTCGTCCCCTTGTCCGTCAGCAGGCCTTACAGCCGCTGCCGGGAGGTGTCGATCTGGAAATATGGAGTGGACTCGGAGCCGATGCCATAGCTGGTGGGGGCAGCGTAGGCGCGAGTGTATGGCTGACGGGCGCCGAAGCCGTAAGGCCCCACCAGCGGGATGTAGTACATATTGCGGGCGTTGATGCGCTGGATTTCCAGGGCCAGCGCCCGACCGCGGTCGAAGTCGGTCTCCTGCCCCAGCTGCTCGATGAGCCGCAGGATCTCGGGGTCGCGGATGCGCGAATGGTTGCGCGGGTTGTCGGTGAACTGGTTGGTGAACTGGTTCCAGGGGTGAGGCACCGGCGTCTCCAGGGCGAAGGCCATGCCCGACCGCAGCCCACCGAAGAAGATGCCGCCCTGGGGGTTGATCCACTCCGACTGGTAGTCGTGGTTGACCAATCGGGCGCGGATGCCCGCCTCCCGCAGCATGGCCGGGAGCGCCTCGGCCATGGGGTTGTAGTAGGGCACGGCGGTGACGTAGGCGTTGGCAGTGTAGTGGAGTTCGGTGTCGAAGCCGTCCGGGTAGCCGGCCGCCGCCAGGAGCTGCCGGGCGCGCTGCACGTCGCGGCGGAAGAACTGGCCCAGCTCGCCCATCTCGGGGCCTTCGGGGTCCACATACCAGATGAAGCCAGCGTTGAGCAGATTGTGCTTCTTGCCGCCTTTGCCCCCCGAGGCCAGCTGGATGAGGGCCTCGCGGTCGATGGCCAGGGACACCGCCTGCCGCACCCTCGGGTCGTTGAAGGGCGGCTGGTTGGCCTCGTAGGCCGCCGGCGGGAAGAAGATGATGGTCAGCAGGTTGGCTATGTTCTTGGTAATGATGGCCTGCGGGTTCTGGCGTCGGAAGACGTCGATGAGCTCCGCCGGGACCGTCATGGTCTCCAGGCGGCCGGCCGAGAACTGGCTGATCTCGTTGTTCTTGTCGGGAATGACGTAGGCCTCGAACCCGTCCACGTAGGGGAGACGGTTGCCACGGTCGTCGGTGGCCCACCAGTTGGGGTTCTTCTCCGCCTTGGCCATCACCCCCTGCTGGTAGGAGCGCAGAATGAACGGGCCGGAGCCGATGAGGGTGGTATTGAGCAGGTCGGGGTTATTGGTGGCCTCAGGCGGGTAGATCCAGAAGTCGCTGGGCGAGGCCAGCATCACCAACAGCGGACCGAAGGGCCGCGACAGCTTCACCCGCACCTGTCTCGGCCCGGCCACGGTGATGGAGTCGATGGCCGCCAGGTTCACCCCGCGGTCGGGCCGGGCGGACTTGTAGTATTCCCACGCCTTGACCACGTCGTCAGGCGTTACCGGGCGTCCGTTGACCGGCGGCACCGGATGCCAGGTGGCGTTGTCCTGCAGGGTGAAGATGTAGGTGAGCTGGTCCACCACCTCGTAGCTCTTGGCCAGGTCTGGCACCGGCCGGTACCACTCGCTGGGCGGCAGGTCCAGCTCCTCGGTGTTGGGATCATCGGGGCCGGAGATGTGCTTCAGGAGACGACTGACGAAGAAGGAATTGAAGGTCTGCACGGTGAAGGTGGGGAAGCGGTGGGCGTCGAACCGTCCCTGCACGTCCGACAGGGCGAACCGCAGCAACCCGCCCAGCCAAGGCGTCTCCGCTCCTGGCGCGCCTACCGCGGGCGTGCTGGGGACGCTCTCTTCGCCGCATGCCAGGTAGGCAGAGCCTGCCAGCGCTGCCGTTCCCAAAGCCCCCGCCCTGAGGAACTGGCGTCGTGTGAGACTACGACGAAGCAAACGCTGCCAGCCCTGCTTTTCCTGATGCCCCATGCTGCCCTCCTTCGGCGTTCTGAAAAGGCTCACCATTATGAAAGGAGTTGCGGGCGTGAATTGTCAAGCAACATAGATGACTTCTTTTGCCTGAATAGCAAACGTTTTTCGGCCTCGCCGGGGAGGCTCGGGGGCGGTCTATGAGCGCTAACGAATGCTGTTGCGGAGGCAGCGTCAGCGCAGCCGGGGCCGGTTAGCCGGCCTCGCCCCTGTGAGGGTGTCGTCTCGGCACTTTTCTAGTCCGGGTAGAACAGGTTCCGTCTCTGCTGGCGGTCGTGTCGTACCGTGCCCCTGCGCCCCACGAACTCGCTGCCGGCCATGAGGTCGAACACCTCCTGGTTGGGTTCGGTATGGGCCAGGAAGCGTCCGCCCGAATCGCCCTCCATGCGGCCGACGACGATGCCCTGTTCTGGCTGACCTTCCCGGTTGTAGACGATGGTGTAGGTCTCCACCACTCCGGGCCCGTCGGCCTCCTCCAGCAGCGGGGGCCTCTCTTGGGCCTCGACCCTGGCCATATCCTCTCTGGGATCGTAAGGACGGTAGGGATGGGCTGGGGGGCGGGCGGAGTAGACGCCGGCCGCGTGCTTGGTGAAGTACCAGCCCATGCTGCTCACCATGCCGATGGCGTCGGGCCGGGAGCGCAGGGCCTCCACCATGGCGGCTATGGCGTGCAGGCTGTAGTTGCTGCCGGGGCCGCCGGCGTAGGGGAGGCCGCCGGTCACGGTGAAGGGTCGCGGGTCGTCGGGCTGCATTCCCACGGCCAACATGGCCGCCTGCACAGCCGAAGGGAAACAGGAGTAGAAGTCGAACATGTCCACCTGGTCCGCACTCACACCGGCCTGTTCCAGCGCCCTGGTGAGCACCAGCTCGTGGGCGAGGGAGCGGTCCAGGGACGGGCGCTCCGACAGGAACCAGATGTCAGCCAGGGTGGCGCCAGACCAGACGAAGACCCAGCGTTCCTGGGGGATGCCCAGCTCCCGGGCCACCTCGACGCTGGTGACGATGGCGCAGGCAGCCTGGTTCACCTCCAGGATGGCGTTCATGTATTTGGTGTAGGGGAAGCAGATCATGCGGTTCTCGGGGGTCACAGAGACGATCTCCTCCGCCGACCGCGCCTGCCTGAACCATGCATAGGGATTGGCTGCCGCCACCTGGGTCATGCGAGCGCACAGCAGACCCAGCCGTCGCCGGTGCTCGTCCATGTCGAGCCCCAGACGGTAGCGGATCGCGTTCTCGAACAGGGGGTAGACGCGGATGGGCAGGGCCAGGTCGTAGTGGGCCTCCAGGGGACTGCTGCCGGGCTTCTCTTCCTCGTCGACCCGGGAGCTGGCTACAGGAGGCGTCCAGGGGAGCTGCACCCCTTCCTTTCTGGCCTTGACCACGGAAGCGAACGCCTCGGCCCCCACCAGCAGCGCCAGCCGGTTGCGGCCGGTAAAAATCCGCTCTGCCAGGAGGTTCATGAGCCGCTGAGGAGAGTCGCCCCCCATGGCCGAATGGAGGAGGTCGCGAGGCCCGCAGCCCAGCCGCTCGGCCAGCAGCGCGGGCGGATGCTGGTAGCGCCAGGAGGCCAGGTTGACCACAGTGATGTTGTCCAGCTTCTCCAGCAGGGCCTCCGAGCCGCCGTCCCGCGCTGCCTGGCGCGCCACCAGCTCCATCATGGCCAGGGGCTCCATGGCCTCCTCCAGCCGCCCTGGCCTGTCAGTGTACTGTGCGACTCCGATGATGACCGGCTGCCTGGCGTCCAACTGCATGGCTCTCACCGTCTCACATGGACTGGCGCGGAAGACCGCGGGGGCGCTCCGCTGCCGGGCCGGAGCGCGAAGCGCTCGACCCGGTCGGGGGAGGAATAGGCCTCGGGGCGGGTCATACCAGCTCGAGGGTGGCCCAGGCCTGCACCGCCAGGACTTCGCCCCGCATGATGACCACGTCCAGGTCCACCAGCTTCTGGCCGTCCCGCTCGTACTTCTTGGTGACCTGGCCCTTGACGGTCACCGTATCTCCGGGGCAGACCTGGTCGCGCATGCTGATGCCGAGCTTGCGCAGATAGCTCTCGGGGCCGCCCCAGTCGTTCAGGTAGCGGTTGATGAGGCCCTGGAAGAACATGGTGTTGGCGAACATGTCGCGGGCGCCCTGTCGGCGCGCCACCGCCGGGTCGTGGTGCACGGCATACAGGTCGCGAGTGCCCGCCACTGCCATCACCAGCCTCGTGACGGTGATGGGGAAGTCGAAGGGCGGCAGCTCCTCGCCCTCGGACACGCTCTGCCACTGTCGGGACGACCAGGACTGCACAGCTCGCGCCGACATGTTACTGCCCTCCTGACCCGGTGTTGGGGCGGTACTTGAACAGGACCATGCGGTTGATGCCGACGAGGCGGTTGTCGTTCTCGGTATAACACTCCGTTACGATGGTAAGGAATACGCCGCGCCCGAGGCGGGTCGCCTTCTCGGGGCTGACCTCGGATATATACCTGACACCGATGATGCGACCGGCCTCGGGTCCGTATGGCTCCAGGTATTCGGCCTCGTTGGAGACAGCGATGTTGGCGGTGTAGCCCATCTCCTCCGCTGTGCGATAGATGACGCCCAGGGGGTCCTGGCCCCGCTCCTGGCGCAAGTAGTCGGGTTGCCACCAGCGAGCGAACAGCCATGTGTGCAGCATGGTGGGCGGGCTGATGAGGCGCCCGAAGCGGCTCTTGCGGGCGAACTCCTCGTCCCAGTAGACGGGGTTGGCGTCCTCCACCATCTCGCACCAGTGCCGTATCATGGGCAGGTTCACCTCGTCAGCCCCCGGCACTGGTTGCGCCTTCTGGCCTATGTAGTCCTTGACCCTCTCTGCCAGCTCCATGCCTCCGGCCTCCGTTGCTTCACCTCTTCCGGCCCTGCGGGCCGGAACTTCACGTCAACGTATCATCAACTGAATGACATGTCGTGTCAAGAGCTGCCGCCAGACACGACGCCCGGCCCTGAAACTCTGCCGTTGTCGTTAAGGTGCCGATGCCCTATCTTCGGTGTTAGACCCTGGTCGTCCGAAACGTCCGTTGCAGTCCCTGAAAGCACTGCTGACGAACAGCGGTGGTGGATCGTCCGGACACCCGAGAACGATGCCCTATTTGAGGCGACAGGAGCGATGGCGATGTCGGTAGGTCCCGAGTCCCACTACTACTACTCGCAGCGCCTGCGATTGCACTACGTGCGCTGGGGCGATGGCTCTCGGCCGCCCCTGTTGCTCATCCACGGCGGCGAGGACCACTGTCGTAGCTGGGACTTCGTGGCCAGGGCGTTGGCCGACCGTTACACCATCTACGCCCCCGACCTGAGGGGCCATGGCGACTCCGACTGGGCCATCGGGGGCAGCTACAGTTTGCCCGAATTCGTGCTGGATATATCGGCCCTGGCCGATACCATCGACCGCGACCCCCTGACCATCATCGGCCATTCGCTGGGCGGCGGGGTGGCCCTGCAGTATGCCGGCGTCTTCCCCGAGCGAGTGGCCAAGGTCGTGTCCATCGAGGGCTGGGGGCCGCCCCAGATCGAGATACCGCCCGCTCACCAGCGCATGCGCAACTGGATACAGCAGATGCGGGAGCTGGAGCGCCGCGTGCCCCGTCGTTATCCTTCCCTGGAGGCGGCGGCCAAGCGGATGAAGGAGGCCAATCCCCACCTGACCGATGAGATGGCCTGGCACCTGACGGTGCACGGCGTGCGCCAGAACCCCGACGGCACCTACTCCTGGAAGTTCGACAACTACGTCCGTCAGCGCTCGCCCTACGGCTTCAATCTCCAGGACGCTCAGGACATCTGGGCGCAGATCAGGGCGCCGGTGCTGCTGGTCAAGGGGAGCGAGAGCTGGGCCTCCGATCCGCGCCAGGGCGGCCGTGTGGCCGTCATCCCCAATTACCGTGCCGTGGTCATCGAGGGGGCGGGACACTGGGTCCACCATGACCAGCTGGACCGCTTCCTGGAGGTGGTGGAGGAGTTCCTGGCCGAGTAGATCCCATCGTCATCTACACCATCGGCCATTCCAACCGCAGCCTGGAGGATTTCCTGGCCGCCCTGAAGGGGCATGGCATCGGCCTGCTGGTGGACATCCGCAGCTTTCCCTCGTCTCGCCGCCACCCCCATTTCAACGCCGAGGCCCTGGCAGCGGCCCTGGCCGCCGAGGGCATCCGTTACCTCCACATGCGCGAGCTGGGAGGAAGGCGCCGCCCATCCCGGGGGCCGTCGCCCAATGAAGGGTGGCGCAGCCCGGGCTTCCGCGCCTACGCTGACCACATGCTGACATCCGAGTTCGCCGAGGCCGTCAGACGGTTGCTGGAGCTGGCGCAGGAGCGGCCCACCGCCGTCATGTGCGCCGAGGCGGCCTATGCCCGCTGCCACCGTTTGCTCCTCTCTGACTATCTGGTGGCCCAGGGGGTGGAGGTCCGGCACATCCTGGACGCGCGGCGCTGGCGGCCCCACTCCCTCACCCCCTTCGCCAGGGCGGAGGATGGGCGCGTCGTCTACCCGACAATGCTGTAAGGGCTACAGCTCTCGCTGGCCGTAGTAGGGCAAGACCGTCTTGCCTTCGTCCGTGGTCCTCTCAGGCCGGGGGGCAGCGGGCAGACCCATCATGGCCAGGGTGACGGGGGCCACCACCTCGGGGTCGATGAGGGCGTTGATGCAGGCCACCTGGCCCGTGGCGTAGGCCCGCTCCAGGGCAGGGCCTATCTCCTGGGGTCGCGTTACCAGCTCGGGGTGGACGCCGAAGCCGGCCGCTGCCTTCTCGTAGTGGACGAGCCCCAGGTCGGTAGCGATGGTCCGTCCCCGGAACATGATCTGCTGGCCGTGGCGGGACATCCCCCAGGCCTTATCGTTGAAGATGACGCAGGCAAAGGGCAGTCCGTGGCGGACGGCGGTGTGGAATTCGGCGAAGTTGAGGCCCACCGAGCCGTCGCCCGTTACCAGCAGCACTCGGCTCTCGGGATGGGCCAGCTTGCAGGCGGCGGCGAAGGGGAGTCCCACCCCCAGGCAGCCTAGGTAGCCATGGGAAAGGAAGCGGCCGGGACGGCGCATGGCCACGGCATCGGCTATCCAAGAGGCCGCCTCGCCGCCATCGGCCACCACCACGTCGTCGGGGCCGAGGCGCTGGGCCAGTTCGTGAGCGAGGCGGAAGGGGTGGATGGGCACATCGTCTCGTTCCAGGGCCTGGGCGAAGGCCTGCTGACGCTCCCGCTGGGCCTGCTGCAGCACATCTAGCCAGCGGGACCTCTCGGGCCAGCGCCGACGACGAGCGCCCTCCACCAGCAGGCGCAGGAACTCCCGGCAGTCGGCCTCGATGCCCACCTGCACGTCGCGGTTACGGCCTATCTCCTCGCCCTCGATGTCCACCTGGACCACAGTGGCCGATGGCGGAATGACGCTCTGTCGTCGTCCTCCGGTGAAGAGGCCCAGCCGCGCCCCTAGCACCAGCACTAGGTCAGCCGGCCCGACTTCCCTCTGGACCAGCCCGGAGGAGAAGATGCCGAAGCCGCCATAGCCCAGGGGAGTGTCCTCGGGCACGGCGCCGCGGGCCTTGACGTTCATGAACACCGGCACCGAGGTCACCTCGGCCAGCTCCCGTAGCAGGTCGGCCCCGCCCGAGAACCAGACGCCCCCTCCCGCCAGGATGACCGGCCGCTCGGCCTTCTCCAGCAGGTCCAGCACCGCCTCCACCGCCTCGGGACGCGGGGCCGGCGGGTGCTCCGGCCGGAGCTGCTGGGGCCAGACCACCTGCTCCTCGTCGCAGGAGGCGAAAAGGACATCGATGGGGACTTCGAGGTAGACAGGACCCGGGCGTCCGGTGGTGGCCTGGCGGATGGCCATGGCCACATATTCGGGAATGCGCTCGGGATGATACACGCAACGGGCCCACTTGGTGATGGGCCGCATCATCTCCAGCTGCGGGAAGCCCTGCAGCGGCAGCGTGTCATCGTCCCGCAGGGGGCTGCGGCCCCCCAGCACCAGCATCGGCACGCAGTCCATAAAGGCGTTGGCCACCCCCGTCACAGCATCGGTGACTCCCGGCCCGGCGGTCACGGCGCAAACGCCGAGACGACCGGTGGTGCGCGCCCAGCCATCGGCCATGTGGGCCGCCGCCTGCTCGTGACGGGTGTCGACGATGCGAAAGCCGAGACGGTCGCATGCCTCCAGGATGGGGTCGATGTGGCCGCCATGCAGGGTGAAGAGCTCCCGAACGCCGGCCGCCGCCAGCACCCGGGCGATCATCTCGCCACCGTGGACGCGGGCCATCGCGTGCCTCCCAGCGCAGGCTGGCACTACATGACCACAGGCGCATCGGGGCTGTCAAGCGGCGGGTGCGCTCCCTTGACAGCCATTCAGGCGCCATCTAGCCTGCAGATGGGAGCTAGCATCGCAGGAGGCCTCCATGCCGCGTATCCGCAAGGCCATAGATATCGAGGCCACCCCCGAGCACGTCTTCGCTGAGGTGTCGGAGCCGGCCCGCCAGGTCCAGTGGGCGCTCCCCTTCCGGTCCATCGAGGTGCCGGAGAACGGGCCGCCCGTCCAGGGCTCCGTCCAGCGGTGGGCCTTCAAGGTTGGCCCCCGCACCTGGGACCTGGCAGCCGTCGTCACCGACTACCGCCACAACCAGACCATCGCCCGCGAGACCAGGGAGGGAGGGCTGCACCTCCGCGACCGCTTCACCGTCCTGCCTCAGAGCGGCGAGGTGACCCGGGTGGAGTGGGTGATAGAATATGAGCCACCCATGGGCCTGCTGGGGCGTCTGCTGGACGCCCTGGTGATGGTGAGGGTCTTCGAGAACGATATGGAGACTTCGCTGGAGCGCCTCAAGGCCAGGCTGGAAGGGTAACCTCGGCGCCTGGCCCGTCGTAGCAGCGGATGGGAGGTGGCGGAAGATGATAGAGGCAGGCGCGACAGCGGGCGATGAGACCTACCGCCAGAGGGGGGATGGAAGGCTGCTGCTGGCGCAGCAGCAAGCGCCCCTCGGCTCCCAAGGCCCCGGCGAGCTGGCCTCCCAACTGGAGGAGGCCGTGAGCGCCGTGCGCACCCTCCTCAACCGCCTCGATGCCGAGATAGCCAAGGCGCGGCGCTCTCTGGAAGAGCTGGAGGGGTTGCGGACCCGCGTCCTCTCCCAGCTCAGGGACGTGGCCGAGGCCCGCATCACCCCCTGGGGAGGCCCAGACCCCGTAGGGCGATGATGTTGCGCTGGACCTCCGAGGTGCCGGCGCCCACCGTCTCCTGGACGGCCGACAGGTAGCCGTGGGCCACCGCCCCCTGCCAGGGTGCCCACGGCGAGCCCTCCCGCAGCGACCCGTAGGGTCCCAGCAGCGAGACGGCCACTTGATAGAGGCGCTGGGCCAGCTCGCTGTTGAACAGCTTCACCATGGCTGCCTGAGGCCGGTAGTCCAGGCCACGGTCGTGCATCAGCACCGCCCGGTAGAGCAGCAGCCGCGCCACCTCGAAGCCGATGGCCAGATCGGCCAGGCGCTGGCGCACCACGCCCCGCCCTGGCCCCAGGTCGTGCTCCCGGGCCCAGCGCAGTAGCCCCCTGAACAGGCGCCAGTGCAGGAAGCAACGATAGACGGTGATGCGCTCCACTCCCAGGGCCGAGTTGAGTATCTGCCAGCCGCCGTTCTCGGGGCCGATGAGGTAGCGCCGCGGGACCCGCACCTGGTCGAAGGTGACCTCGTTGAACCAGTGGAGCCCCAGCAGGTTGTACAGGGGGCGCACCGTCACCCCCGGCGACGACATGGGCACCGCCAGCAACGAGATGCCGGCATGCTTGGGGGCCGTCGGATCGGTGCGGGCCACTAGGAGGCAGAGGTCGGCAAACTCGGCGCCGCTGGTGTAGAGCTTGCGCCCGCTGACCACGTAGAAGTCGCCTTCGGCACGGGCCACGGTCTGGGCCGAGGCCAGGTCGGAGCCTGCCTCCGGCTCCGTGTAGCCCAGGCACCAGGCCAGCTCCCCTCGGGCCATGCGGGGCAGGAACTCCTGCCTCTGCTCCTCGCTGCCAAAGGCGAGGATGATAGGGGCAGCGATGACGCGGCCGAGGGCGTCGCTGGCCGGGCCGCCGTGCAGGCCTATCTCCTCCTCTACCAGGAACTGGTCGAAGGTCGGTCGGCCACTGCCGCCGTACTGGGGAGGCCAGTTGAGGGACAGCCAGCCTCGCTCGCCCAGCTTGCGCTCGAACTCCCTGTGGTGCAGATAGCCCGGCGGGAGCGGTGCGGGGTCGCTATCGTGGTCGGCCCCCAACTCCTGGCTGAGAAAGCGACACACCTCCTGGCGCAGGGCCTGCTGTTGCGGGCTGAGACGGAAATCCATGCCCCCTGTCCCCCGTGCTCCCCCCATTTTACCCGCTGTTAACAGGAACGGCGTTGACCGAGTCTACTATATGAGGTTCAATAGAATCGAGGGTGCAGATGAAGGTCATAGCTTTGTTCTATTGCACGGTCAGGAGGAGTCGGTGATGCGTTCCTTGCAGGTCTGCGGGGCCGGTCGCGCCGGCGATGGCACCAACACCAATATCTCGATGCTGGGCCAGGTGCTGAAGGACCTGGGGGCATGGGCCTTCGTCTGGCGCGAGGAGGTCTATTCCAACATCCAGACCCGCGACACGGCCTTCGGGCTGCGCGCCGCCGACGCCCCCATCTACGGCCCTGACGACCACTTCGACATCCTGGAGGCCTTCGATCAGGGCGCCCTTCTGGACTGGACGGGCGAGGGCAGAGTGCCCCCACTGTCGCGCCTGCGCAACGGCGGCGTCGTCCTTTACGACTCCTCTCCGCGCCTCGAATACCCCAACACGGGGCACGAGGTGCGTCCCGAGCAGGTCGAGGACGTCCTGAGGGCCAAGGGTGCACGGCTGTTCGGCCTGCCTATGGGCCGAATGGCCAAGGAGCAGTTCGGGAACTACATCGTCCGCGGCACCATCGCCCTGGGCGTCCTGGCCCACATGCTTTCCCTGCCCGAGGAGGCCTTCGCCCGGCGCTTCGCCCGCATCTTCGGCGAGGGCAGCGACCTCTTCCGTCTGAACCTGGAGGCCTTCCGTGCCGGCCTGGAGCACGCCCGAGCCGAGGGCTGGGAGCTGCCCGACCTGCGGCTGCCCATCTCGGCCCCGGACGGCGACCAGCGTCAGCTGCTGCTGGGCAACGAGGCGGTGGCCCTGGGCTCCATCGTGGCCGGCTGTCGCTTCTATGCCGGTTACCCCATCACCCCTGCGTCGGAGGTGCTGGAGTACATGGCCGAGAAGATGCCGGCCCTCGGAGGCGTGGTGATCCAGGCCGACAGCGAGATGGCCGCCGCTCACCACGTCATCGGCGGCAGCGTGGCCGGCGCCCGCGCCATGACGGCCACCTCCGGCCCGGGCTTCTCGCTGATGCAGGAAGCCATCTCGGCAGCGGGGATGACCGAAACGCCGGTGGTCATCGTCGTGTCGCAGAGGGGCGGGCCGGCCACAGGGCTGCCCACCAAGGTGGGGCAGGAGGACCTGAACGAGGTCGTCTTCGGAGGCCACGGCGACTTCGCTCGCATCGTGCTGGCGCCCACCGAGCCCGAGGATGCCTTCTACATGATGGAGAAGGCGTTCAATCTGGCCGACCGCTACCAGTGCCCCGTGTTCGTGGTCTATGACCAGATGTTCGCCCAGTCCACCTACACTACGCCGCCCCTGGACCCGGCCCGCTTCGTCATCGACCGGGGGAAGGTGGTGACCGGCCCCGTCAACGGGCACAACGGTCGCTATCGCCGCTACGCCCTCACGGAGGACGGCATCTCGCCGCGGGCCTTTCCGGGCACCCCGGGCATCCACACCATCTATGCCAACACCAACGAGCACACCGAGGAGGGCTACATCACCGAGGAGATGGTCGTCCGCCAGGCGATGGTGGAGAAGCGGGTGGTCAAGCGCATGGCCCTGATTCAGCGCGACCCCGACCTGCCCTCGCCGCGGCTCCACGGCCCCGCCGATGCCCCCATAGGCTTCATCGCCTACGGCTCCACCTACGGGCCGGTGCTGGAGGCGGTGGAGCGCCTGGCGTCAGCGGGCCACAGGGCCAAGTTCATGGCGCTGCGCACCATCTGGCCCTTCCCGTCGCGGGAGGTGCGCCGTTTCGTCGGTAGCTGCCGCGTGGTCTACGTGGTGGAATACTCGGCCGCCGCCCAGCTCAGGGGGCTGGTGCAGCGGGAGGCCACAGGCCCCATGCCTCGCAAGCTGCGCTCCATCCTGCGCTACGACGGTCGGCCCATGACCCCCGGCTACATACTGCAGTCCCTGTGAACGAGGAGGAGAGTCCATGGCTGTTTACACGCCCGAGAAGCCCCTGACAGCGGCCGACATCAGCGGCCCTGGCGCCTGGTGGTGCAGCGGCTGCGGCGACTTCGGGGTCACCGCCGCCTTCAAGGACGTCGTCATGACCCTGGTCAACGAGCTGGGAGTGCCCCTGGAGCGGATCTTCATCATGTCGGGCATCGGCTGCTCCAGCAAGGAGCCGGAGATGCTGCGGCTCAACTCGTACCACGGCCAGCACGGGCGCTCCATCCCGGTGGCCATGGGGGTGGCCCTGGCCAACCCCAACCTGGTGGTGGTGGACTTCGGCGGCGACGGCGATACCTACGCCATCGGCATGGAGCACTTCGTCCATGCCTGTGTCAAGAACGTCAACATGACCCTCGTCGTCATGAACAACCAGGTTTACGGCTTGACCCGCGGCCAGGCGTCGCCCACGGGCCACCTGGGGCTCAAGACCAGCTCCACTCCGGAGGGCAAGAGGGTGCGGCCTGTGAACCCCCTGAAGCTGGCCATCGCCGCCGGCGCCGCCTTCGTCGCCCGCGGCGTCTCCTGGAAGAAGAAGGAGCTGGCCGAGCTGATGCTGCGGGCCATCCAGACCAGAGGCTTCTCTCTGCTGGACGTCTTCTCGCCCTGCGTCACGTATCACCGCGAACCTGGCTACCGCGGCAGCGGCGCCATCGTCGACTGGTACCGCCTGAACTACGTTATGGACATCCAGGAGGCCTGGCGGGAGATGCGCGACCAGGTCTTCAGCGAAGAAGAACGCGCCTACCTGCCGAGCGATTACGATCCCACCCATCCCGAGGCCGCCCTTTACGCCCTTCGCCTCATCGAGGAGGCGGCCAAGATGGGCCGCGAGGTGACGGGGCTGCTGCTAGTGAACGAGTCGGCCCCCACCCTCGAGGAGGCCCTGGGCGTGTCGCCCCAGCGAGCGCCCGCCCTGGTCGACATCTCGGTGGAGGCCAACCTGGAACAATACCAGCGACTGCTGGCTGAGCTGCGCTAGGGGCCCCTGCCCCTGTGCTACAATGGCCTTACCGGGGCGCTCCCGCCCTGGAGGGCAATGGAGGAGCAGGATTACGACCTGGTAGTCCTGGGCGGGGGGACGGGAGGCTACACCGCCGCTATCAGGGCGTCCCAGGCAGGCCTGAGGGTCGCCCTGGTGGAGCAAGAAAAGGTTGGTGGGGTCTGCCTGCACCGAGGCTGTATCCCCACCAAGGCCCTCCTGGAGGCGGCCGAGGTCCTGGCGCGGGTGCGGGCCGCCCCGCGCTTCGGGGTGCGGGCGGAGGAGGCCGGGCTGGACTTCGACCGCCTCCATGAGCGCAAGCGACAGGTCGTGGAGGCCCTCTATCAGAGCCTTCAGCGCCTGCTCCAGAAGCACAGGGTCGAGATCGTTCAGGGCCGGGGACGCTTGCTCTCCCCCCGGCAAGTAGCCGTGGAGGGCCCTGGGCAACGAAGGCTCAGGGCCCGCTTCGTGGTGCTGGCCACCGGCTCTCGCCCTCGCGAGCTGCCCGGACTCCCGTTCGACGGCCATCGCGTCCTCAGCAGCGACCACCTGCTGGAGATGACGACCCCTCCTGAGAGCATCGCCATCGTCGGTGCCGGTGCCGTGGGCCTGGAGTTCGCGTCCTTCTTCCTCGATATAGGCGTCCCCGTCACCATCATCGAGCTGCTGCCGCGATTGCTGCCCACCGAGGACGAAGAGCTGGGGCGCGGACTGGAGCGGCTGCTGACGGCCCGCGGCGCCACCGTCCTGACCTCCGCCAGGTTGCTGACGGAGAAGTGTCGGGTGTTGGAGGACCGCGTGGAGCTGACGGTGGAGCACGATGGCGGCGAGCGGACGGTGCAGGCCTCTCACGTGCTGGTGGCCATCGGCCGTCGGGGCAATGTGGAGGAGTTGGGCCTGGAGAAGACGGCCGTGCGCCTTCAGGACGGGTTCGTGCGGGTGGACGGGCAGATGCAGACCGACGAGCCAGGCGTCTACGCTGTCGGCGACCTGGTAGGCGGGCCGATGCTCGCCCATAAGGCTGCTGCCGAGGGGGCGATAGCGGCCGAGGCCATTGCTGGCGGGTCGCCTCGGCCCCTGGACTACTCCCGCGTCCCCAGGGTGGTCTACACGCGTCCCCACGCCGCCGCCGTGGGCCTGACGGAGGAAGAGGCCCGCCGCAACGGGCGGCCCGTTCGTGCCCAGCGCTTCTCCTTCCGCAACAACGCTATGGCCCTCCTTCGCGACGAGACCGACGGGGCCGCGAAAGTGGTCATGGACGCCGAGACGGGCGACCTCCTGGGCATTCACCTGCTGGGCCCCCAGGCTGGCGAGCTGGTGGGCGAGGCAGCCTTGGGCCTCTACCTTCAGGCCTCGGCATGGGAGCTGGGGACCAGCGTCCACCCTCACCCCAGCCTGAGCGAGGCTCTCATGGACGCGGCCCAGCTGGCTGCCAGGGTGAGCATCTACCTCTGAGGGGGCGGGAGAGCGGTGGCAGTAGGGAAGGTTGACACGGCGGGCCTCACCGACCAGCAGCTGCTGGACATCTACTACAAGATGCTGCTGGCCCGCGCCCTCAGCCAGCGCATGCGGGTGCTGCAGCGCATGGGCAAGGGCACCTTCGCCGTCAGCGCCGAAGGGCACGAGGGCGCCCAGGTGGGCACCGCCTACGTGCTGCGACCCGGTCAGGACTGGACAGTGCCCTACTACCGCAGCGTGGGCGTGGCGGTAACCGTAGGCATGACGGCGCGAGACGTGCTGATGGCCTTCTTCGCCCGTCGCGACGACATCTCCAGCGGCGGGCGCAACATGCCCAACCACTTCAGCCACCGGGAGCTGCGCATCGTCAGCGGCTCGGCGCCTGTAGCCACCCAGGTGCCCCACGCGGTGGGCATCGCCCTGGCCAGCAAACTGCGGGGCCTGGACGAGGTGACCTTCGTCTACTTCGGCGACGGCGCCACCAGCAAGGGGGACACCCACGAGGCCATGAACTTCGCCGGCGTCCACCGCCTGCCTGTCGTCTTCGTCTGCGAGAACAACTCGTATGCCATCTCGGTGCATGTCTCCAAGCAGATGGCGGTGGAGAAGGTATCCGTCCGCGCCCAGGGCTACGGCTTCCCCGGGGTGACGGTGGACGGCAACGACGTGTTGGCCGTCTACCGGGCTGCCCTGGAGGCCCACCAGAGGGCCCGCAACGGAGAGGGTCCTACCTTCATCGAGGGCAAGGTCTACCGACTGGCCCCCCACAGCAGCGATGACGACGATCGCCGCTATCGCAGCCGCGAGGAGGTGGAGACCTGGTCGCAACGGGAGCCGATCGTGCGCTTCCGTGCCCTGCTGCAGGAGCTGGGGCTGCTGGACCAGGACAAGGAGGAGGCCCTGAACCGGCGTGTCGCCCGGGAGGTGGACGAGGCCACCGACTACGCCGAGCGGGCGCCCCCTCCCGACCCGGCCACCGTGTTCCGGCACCTGTATGCCGAGTGAGGGGGCGACAGCCATGGCCACCAAGACCCTCATCGAGGCCGTGCGCGAGGCCATGGCCGAGGAGATGCGCCGCGACCCCCGCGTCGTCGTCTTCGGCGAGGACGTGGAGGAGGGGGGCGTCTTTCGCGCCACCGAGGGCTTCGTGCAGGAGTTCGGCCGCGAGCGCTGCTTCGACACGCCCCTGGCCGAGTCGGCCATCGTGGGCATCGCCATCGGCGCCTCCCTCAACGGCCTGGTGCCCATCGCCGAGATCCAGTTCGCCGACTTCATCTGGCCTGCGGTAGACCAGATAGTCAACGAAGCGGCGCGCCTGCGCTGGCGCTCCAACGGCGCCTGGGGCTGCCCCATCGTGGTGCGGGCGCCCTACGGCGCTGGCATCCGTGGCGGCCCCTATCACTCCCAGAGCGTTGAGGCCGTCTTCGCCCACGTACCGGGCCTGAAGGTCATATGCGTCGCCTCCCCTTACGACGCCAAGGGACTGCTCAAGGCGGCCATCCGCGACCCCGACCCGGTGCTCTTCTTCGAACACAAGCGCGCCTATCGGCTGGTTCGCGAGGAGGTGCCCGACGACGACTACGTGCTGCCTATCGGCCAGGCAGCCGTGAAGAGGGAGGGCAGGCATATCTCCCTCATTTCCTATGGCATGATGGCCCAGCACGCCCTGCGGGCGGCCGATCGGGCGGCGGAGGAGGGCATCGATGTGGAAGTGATAGACCTGCGCACCCTACGCCCCCTGGACCGGGAGACGGTGCTGTCGTCGGTGCGCAAGACGGGCAAGGCGCTGGTGGCCTACGAGGACAACCTCTTCGGCGGCTACGGGGCCGAGATCGCCGCCCTCATCGCCGAGGAGGCCTTCGACTACCTGGACGGGCCGGTGGTTCGGCTGGCCGCTCCCGACGTGCCCATCTCCCCCTTCGCGCCGGTGCTGGAGGACGCCATCCTCCCCGGCGAGGAGAACCTGCTAGAGGCCATCCGCCGGCTGGCCGCCTACTGAGGGGTGGGAGCGTGGCCTTCACCGTCGTCATGCCCCAGGTGGCCGAGACGGTCACCGAGGGCACCGTCACCCGCTGGCTCAAGTCCCCTGGCGACCAGGTGGAACGCTACGAGCCCCTGGTGGAGATCAACACGGACAAGGTAGACGTAGAGATACCGGCGCCAGTGAAGGGCATCCTCAGGGAGATTCTGGCCCCCGAAGGGGCTGTGGTCCAGGTGGGACAGGCCCTGGCCATCATCGAGGAGGCGGAGGCGGCCGAGGCCATCCGCCCCGAGACGCCGCCCATCGCTGCGGCAGGGCGCGAGGAGCCTCAGGCGCCCGCCGAGGCCGAGCGGGCCGCCGCCGAGGCCGAAGCCCCAGCCGGGGCCGAGGCCCCCGCCGCACCCCAGCGCCCCCGTGCCACCCCGAGGGTGCGCCGCGTGGCCGAGGAGCTGGGAGTCGACCTCTCTCAGGTTCGGGGCACCGGCCCGGGCGGCCGCATCATCGAGGAGGACGTGCGCCGCCACGCCGCCCAGCGAGAGGCCGTCCCCGCCGCCGCCCGCCCCGAGACCCCGCCACCCCCGCGCGAGGCAGCCCCGCCGCCGGCCGCCGAGGAAGAGGTCGAGAAGGTGCCGCTGACGGCCATCCGCCGCACCATCGCCCAGCGCATGGCTGCCTCGGCCTTCAGCGCGCCCCACGCCTGGCTGATGATGGAGGCCGACGTCACCGGCCTGGTGCGCCTGCGCCAGGCCATCAAGGGCGACTTCGAGCGGCGGGAGGGGGTGGACCTGACCTACCTGCCCTTCGTGGTCAAGGCGGTGGCCGAGGGGCTGCGCCGATACCCCTATCTCAACGCCTCCTGGAGCGACGACGGCATCCTGCTCAGGAAGCGCATCAACATCGGCATCGCCGTGGCCACGGAGCAGGGTCTGATGGTGCCGGTGGTGCACGATGCCGACCGCCTGAGCATCGCTGGCCTGGCGCGGGCCATCGCCGACCTGGCCGAGCGGGCACGGTCTGGCCGCCTGCGCCTGGAAGACGTGCAGGGAGGCACCTTCACCGTGGACAACACGGGCGTCTTCGGCTCGGTGGCCACCATGCCCATCATCTTCCCCGGCCAGGCGGCCATCCTCACCAGCGAGGCCATCCGCCCCCAGGTGCGGGTGCTGGAGAACGAGGCCATCGCCGTGCGCCAGGTGATGAACCTCTGCCTGTCGTTCGATCACCGCATCGTGGACGGGCACCAGGCAGCGGCCTTCGTGGCCTTCGTCAAAGAACGACTGGAGGCCATAGGCCCCGACGCCCCTGTATACTGAGGACGTGGTGCAGCCCGTCACCATTTACGAGCAGCCGCCGGCCCGCCCCCACCCCAAGCCACCCTGGTTCAAGGTGCGGGCAGTCATGGGCCCCAACTACCTGGAGATGAAGCGGCTGATGCGGGGCCTGGCGTTGCACACCGTCTGCGAGGAGGCCCGCTGCCCCAACATCTTCGAGTGCTGGGAGGAGCGCACCGGCACCTTCATGATCCTGGGCGACGTCTGCACGCGACGCTGCGGCTTCTGCGCCGTGACCTTCGGGCGGCCCCAGCGCACAGTGGACGCCGACGAGCCCAGGCGGGTGGCCGAGGCGGCCAGGCATCTGGGCCTAAAGCACATCGTCATCACCTCGGTGGCCCGGGACGACCTGCCCGACGGCGGCGCCAGCATTTTCGCCCGTTGCATCGAGGCCTGCCGGGAGGCGGTGCCGGGCTGCACGGTGGAGGTGCTGGTGCCCGACTTCCGCGGCTCCCCCTCCGCCCTGCGCACGGTGGTGGATGCCCGCCCGGACGTGTTCGGCCACAACGTGGAGACGGTGCCGCGGCTCTACCGCCGGGTGCGCCCCAGCGCCCGCTACTACCGCTCGCTGGAGATGCTGGCCAGGGCCAAGGAGATGGCGCCCGATATGGTTACCAAGACGGGCATCATGGTGGGCCTGGGCGAGACCTGGGACGAGCTGCGGCAGACCATGCGCGACATCCGCGCCGTGGGGGTGGACGTGCTTACCATCGGCCAGTACCTCCGTCCCACCTACGGAGAGCGCCACCTGCCCATCGCCCGCTACTACACGCCCGAAGAGTTCGAGGCCCTGCGGCAGGAGGCCCTGGCTCTAGGGTTCCCGGCCGTAGAGAGCGGCCCCCTCGTCCGGTCCTCTTACCATGCCCGAAGGTCGGTGGAGGCAGTCAGAGGCGCCTAGGCCCCTCCTGCTGGCCCTCTGGCTGAGGCGCGTGGGCTACCCCGAGGCCTGGGCCCTGCAGCGACGCCTGCTGGCGGCACGGCAGGCGGGAGAGTGCGGCGACGTCCTCCTGCTGCTGGAGCACCCGCCCGTCTACACCTGTGGCCGCCGCACCGGCCCCGACCAGCTGCGAGTGCCCGCCCACCTGCTGCCAGCACCCCTGCACGAGGTCGACCGCGGCGGTGGCATTACGTTCCACGGGCCCGGCCAGGTCGTGGCCTACCTCGTGATGGACCTCCGGGCCTGGAGGACTGATGTCCAGAGCTATCTGCGGGCGCTGGAGGAGGTGGTGCTGCGAACCCTTGGCCATTACGGCCTGCGGGGCGAGCGCATCGACGGGCTGACGGGCGTCTGGCTAGGGGGCGAGAAGGTGGCCAGCATCGGCGTCAAGCTTTCCCGCTGGTGCACCATGCACGGCCTGGCCCTCAACGTGGCTACCGACCCCTCCTGGTTCCGGCCCATCGTCCCCTGCGGCATTGCCGACCGGGGCATCACATCCATGCACCTGCACCTGCAGGCCTGCCCGCCCCTCGAGGAGGTGGCCGCGACCATGGCCCGGGAGGCCGGCGCCGTCTTCGGCCGCGATGTGCAGTACCGCCGTGTGGAAGGTGGCCCCTCAGCCGCGTGGGGGCTGCTGGGCCAGGTGTTTGCGCAGGAACGCAGCCACGCGGGCGGCAGCCGGCCGCAGGGATGACCACCAGAAGTGGTCCACGCCCGGCACCAGCGCCAGCTCGCAGTTCTCGCCCGCCTCCAGGGCCAACTGTTGCAGCTCCTGGGCAGGCGCGAACTGGTCCATGTCGCCAGCCAGCACCAGTTTGGGACCGGGAAAGGCGGTGAGCGACTCGGCCGAGAGGGCGCGGGCAGGAGGCGACACGAGGACCAGAGCAGCCACTCCCTGGGCGCGAGGCGCAGCGAGGGCGGCCATCACGGCGCCGAAGGAGTAGCCCACCACCCCCAGCCGGCCGCCGTGGGGCCCGAGCAGCGCCGCTGCCTGGGACAGGGCGGCCAGCACGTCCTCCTGCTCGGCACGCCCCTGGTCATGGGAGCCGGTGCTGCGTCCAGTCCCCCGAAAGTTGAAGCGCAGGGCGGCTAGCCCGGCCTCCACCGCCGCCTCGCACAGGGCCAGCACCACGTGATTGTCCATATCTCCCCCGTAAAGGGGGTGGGGGTGGCAGACCACCACAGCGCCGAAGGGATTTCCATCGGGCAGGTGGGCCACCCCCTCCAGCACTGCGCCGGCGGAAGGTATGTCGAGCCTGCGCGTCACCGTCATCGCGCCATCGCTACCGCTGTCCGGTGGCCCGGGCCTGGGCGAGCGGGACCGACCGAGTGCTATTCGCCGCCGCCGGCTGCCCAGCGCTGGGCCACGTGAGCCAACTGCTCCCGCAAGACCTTCTTGTCGAACTTGCCGACGCTGGTCTTGGGCACCTCCGGGACGAACACCACCTCGTCCGGCAGCCACCATTTGGCCACCCTCTGGGCCAGGAACTCCCGCAGCTCCTCGGCCGTGATGTCGTCCTTGTATTCGGGTCGGGGCACCACAGCCGCCACTGGCCGCTCCTGCCAGCGGGGGTGAGGCAGACCGATGACAGCGGCCTCCTGCACCTTGGGGTGGGCCATGAGGTGGTTCTCCAGCTCCACCGACGATATCCACTCGCCACCCGACTTGACCAGGTCCTTGGTGCGGTCCACCAGGCGGATGTAGCCGTCGGGGTCAATGGTGGCCACGTCGCCGGTGCGCAGCCATCCGTCCATGAACTTCTCGCTGGCGGTGGGATCGTTGTAGTAGGTGCCCGTGATATAAGGCCCCCGCACCTGCAGTTCGCCCACGCTCTTCCCGTCCCAGGGCAGCTCGGCCCCCGATTCGAGGTCCACGATGCGGCATTCCACCAGGGGGACGATGGTGCCCTGGGTGGACCTGACCGCCAGCTTCCGCTCCTCTGGCAGGTCTTCCAGCCACGAGCGCACGCGACTGAGGGAGCCGAGAGGCGAGGTCTCGGTCATGCCCCAGGCATGGACGAGCTGGATCCCGTGCCGGTCGAGGCCAGCGATGAGGGCCGGAGGCGCCGCCGACCCGCCGCAGATGACCTGCTTCAGCGTGGGCAGCTTGCGCCCCGTCTTCTCCAGCAGGTCCAGAATGGGAATCCAGATGGTGGGGACCCCTGCCGAGACGGTGACGCCCTCCCGCTCGATGAGGTTCACCAGCCGCTCGGCGTCCAGGTACCGGTTGGGGAACACCTGGCTGGTGCCCACCATGGCGGCAGCATAGGGTATGCCCCAGGCGTTGGCGTGGAACATGGGCACGGCGTACATCACGACATCTCGCTCGCGCAGGCCGATGTTGTCGGACAGGGTAGCCACCAGCGAGTGCAGTACGGTCGAGCGGTGAGTGTAGACCACCCCCTTGGGGTTGCCGGTGGTGCCGGAGGTGTAGCACATGGCCGCTGCCTGCCGCTCGTCGATACGGGGCCAGGGGAAGTGCTCATCGCCGCTGCGCAGGAACTCCTCGTAGTCGACCACCTGCGGAAAGGCCTCGCGGAAGGTGGCCGAGGGCTCCGGCCCCTCGTTCATCAAAACCACCAGTTGCACCGTGGGCACCTTGCCGATGAGAGGCTCGAAGGCGGGTATGAGGCTCCGGTCCAGAAGCACCACCTTGTCCTCGGCGTGGTTGATGATGTACTCCAGTTGCCCGGGAAAGAGACGGATATTGAGGGTGTGGAGCACAGCCCCCATGCAGGGCACAGCGAAGTAGCACTCGAGGTGGGTCTGGGTGTTCCAGGCAAAGGTAGCGACACGGTCGCCCTCGCGGACCCCTGCGCGGGCTAAGGCGCTCGCCAGCCGGTGAACGCGGGCTACCAGCTCACCGTAGTTGGAGCGCGTGGGCTCTCCCTCGTCCAGCCGCTGGGTGACCACTGCCTTCTTCGGGAAGAGGCGGTCCAGTCGCCACAGGATGTGGTTGATGGTCAGAGGGTAGTCCATCATGGTGCCCTGCATGTCCCTTCACCTCCTGCAGACTGAGCGATCGAGGCCCCAGGCCCCTTTATCATAACTCGTAACGGCTCCTGCCCATTATACAGCCGAGGGCATCGCCGATGCCCGCGGCCGGGCCGTCGCCCGCCCTTGAAGCCTGCCCCTGCCAGGGCGTAAACTGGAGCCAGCTATAGAAGCCGCGAAGACTTCAGCACCAAAAGGAGAGCCATGCCTTTGCCCACAATGGCCACCCTCAGCGAAGAAGACCAGATGATCGTCAATCAGGTGCGACGCTTCGTCGACCGCGAAGTGTTGCCCGTGGCCTCGGAGATGGAGCACCGCGACGAGTACCCTCATGCCCTCGTCCAGAAGATGAAGGACATGGGCCTCTTCGGCGTCGCCGTGCCTCCCGAGTACGGCGGCCTAGGCCTCTCCTTCGTCACCTATGCCGCCATCGTCGAGGAGCTGGCACGGGGCTGGATGAGCCTGGGCGGCATCATCAACGGGGCCGTCATGGTCTCCTGGATGATCAAGACCTATGGCACCCAGGACCAGAAGGACCGCTTCCTGGCCCGCATTGCCCAGGGCGAGGTCTGCGGCATCTGCATGACCGAGCCCAACGCTGGCTCCGACCTCCAGTCCCTGCAGACGGTGGCCGTTCGCGACGGCGACAACTACGTCCTGAACGGCACCAAGATGTTCGTCTCCAACGGCATCCACGGCAAGCTCTTTGCCGTCCTCACCAAGACCGACCCCCAGGGCCAGCCGCCTTACGCGGGGATGAGCGCCTTCATCGTTGACAAGGACGAGACCCCCGGACTGACGGTGGGGGGCAAGATAGAGAAGCTGGGCTACAAGGGCATCGACACGACCGTCTTCTACTTCGAGGATGCCAGGGTGCCGGTGTCCAACCTGGTGGGCGGCCAGGAGGGCCAGGGCTGGTTCCACATCATGAGCACCATCGAGGTGGGCCGCATCAACGTGGCAGCGAGGGCAGTGGGGGTCGCCACTGCCGCCCTGGAGGACGCCATGCGCTACGCCAAGCAGCGTGTCACCTTCGGGCGGCCCATCGCCGAGCACCAGGCCATCCAGCTCAAGCTGGCCGATATGGCCACCAAGATCGAGGCGGCGCGGCTGCTGACACGGGCGGCGGCCGCCAAGAAGGACGCCGGCGAGCGGGCCGACCTCTGGGGCGGCATGGCCAAGCTCTTCGCCTCGGAGGTGGCCCAGGAAGTGGCCATGGAGGCTCTGCGCATCCACGGCGGCGTGGGCTACACCAAGGACATGCGGGTGGAGCGCTACTACCGCGACACGCCGCTCATGATCATCGGCGAGGGGACCAACGAGATACAGCGTCTGGTCATCGCTCGCAACCTGTTGCGGCTGTTCGGGGAGTAGGCATGGGACGGCGGCGGGGAGGCACCGTTCTGGCAGTGGCTTCCTGTCCCGCCGTCATCGCCTTTCCCCCGATAGACCGCCAGTACAAATCACACCAGGAGGAGCGAAGCTGACATGTCGGGGCACGGCGACTTCGGGCGCTTCTTCGAGGACTTCGAGGTGGGGGCCACCTACCGCCACTGGCCCGGCCGCACCATCACCGACATGGACGACATCCTCTTCTGCATGCTGACCATGAACCACCACCCCCTGCACATCGACGCCGAATACGGCAAGAAGACCCAGTTCGGGCGCAACGTGGTGGTGGGCAACCTGGTGGTGGACATCGCCCTGGGCCAGAGCGTCCGCGACATCTCGGGCAAGGCGGTGGCCAACCTCGGCTTCGAGAAGATCGAGTTCCTGCGCCCCACTTTCCACGGCGATACCATCTACTCCGAGAGCACCGTCCTAGAGAAGCGCGAGTCCCGCACACAGCCCGACCGGGGCATCGTGACGGTGGAGACTCGCGCCTACAACCAGCACGGCGAGTTGGTGATGCGCTTCCGCCGCTCGGTGATGGTGCCCAAGCGCGAGGCAGGACTGCCCCACTCCTTCCCGGAGCCCAAGACCGAGGCGAGCAGCAGGGAGGGATGAGCCATGTTCGACCGCCAGGAGCTGGAGCGACTGCGGCAGGAGCAGCAGCGCTGGGAGGAGAGCACCCTCAAGCGCGCCCTGGAGCGTGGGGGTGAGAGGGACGAGGTAGAGTTCCGCACCAGCTCCACCGAGACGCGCCGCCTCTACACGCCGCTGGACGTGGCCGACATCGACTACATGCGGGACATCGGCTTCCCGGGTGAATACCCCTACACCCGCGGCATCCATCCCACCGGCTATCGTGGCCGGCTGTGGACCTTCCGACAGTATGCCGGCTACGAGACGGCCGAGGAGACCAACAAGCGGTTCAAGTTCCTGCTGCAGGAGGGGCAGCCAGGCCTGTCGGTGGCCTTCGACCTGCCGACCCAGCTGGGATACGACTCCGACGATCCCCAGGCCCACGGCGAGGTGGGCAAGGTGGGGGTGGCCATCGATACCCTCGCCGACATGGAGGCCCTGTTCGAGGGCATTCCCCTGGACAAGGTCAGCACCTCCATGACCATCAATGCCCCAGCGGCAGTGCTGGTGGCCATGTATGCCGTCGTGGCCGAGAAGCAGGGGGTGCCCCTGCGGGAGGTGTCGGGCACGGTCCAGAACGACATCCTGAAGGAGTACGTGGCCCGCGGCACCTATATCTTTCCGCCCCGTCCCTCCTTGCGCCTGGCGGCCGATCTCATCGCCTGGTGCGCCAAGGAGATGCCCAAGTTCAACTCCATCAGCATCTCCGGCTATCACATCCGCGATGCCGGGTCCACGGCCGTCCAGGAGATGGCCTTCACCTTCGCCAACGCTATGGCCTACATAGACGCTGTGCTGGAGCGAGGGGTGGATATAGACGACTTCGGCCCCCGCATTTCCTGGATCTTCAACACCCAGAACAACTTCTTCGAGGAGGTAGCCAAGTACCGGGCGCTGCGCCGCATGTGGGCGCGCATCATGCGCGAGCGCTACGGCGCTAAGGACCCCCGCTCCTGGATGTTCCGCACCCACGTGCAGACGGGCGGCGCCACCCTCACCGCCCAGCAGCCGGAGCTCAACATCGTGCGGGCGGCCATCCAGGCCCTGGCCACGGTGCTGGGGGGCGTCCAGTCCCTGGCCCTCTCGTGCTACGACGAGGCCCTCTGCCTGCCGACCGAAGAGGCGCAACGCATAGCCGTGCGCACCCAGCAGATCATCGCCTACGAGACAGGAGTCACTGACACGGTGGACCCCCTGGGCGGGTCCTATTATGTGGAGTGGCTCACGGGCGAGCTGGAGCGCCAGGCCTGGGAGTACCTGCACCGGATCGAGGACATGGGCGGGGCCATCGCCGCCATCGAGTCCGGCTACATGCAGCGGGAGATCCAGGAGGCGGCCTATGCCCAGCAGCGGGCTGTCGACGAGGGACGCAAGGTGGTGGTGGGCGTCAACCGCTACCAGCTCCCTGGCGAGCAGCCCAAGATGATCTTCCGCCCCAGGCCAGAGGCCGAGCGCGCCCAGATCGAGAAGCTGCAGAAGGTGAAGCGGGAGCGGGACCAGGCAGCGGTCCAGGCCGCCCTGAGGCGGCTGGAGGAGGCCTGCCGCGACTCCGAGAACCTCATGCCCCCCATCCTGGAGGCGGTGCGGGCCTACGCCACCCTGGGCGAGATATGTGGCGTCATGCGCCGCATCTTCGGCGAATACCGTCCGCCCGAGGTCATATAGAAATAATCTCTGGGCTACTAGCGTCGCATTTATATGTTGAATGATACGTCCCTCCAGTCGTAAACTGGCGGCGAAACAATACGACTGGAGGAGCGGCATGGGCTCTCTTAGCGGCAAGGTCGCCATCGTTACCGGCAGCTCCCGCGGCCTGGGCGCTGCCATCGTCAAGGAGCTGGCCCTGCACGGCGCCAAGGTCACCATCAACTACTTTCACAGCAAGGACCAGGCAGAACAGCTCCGGCGAGAGCTGGAGGACCAGGGCTGCGAGGCCATCTGCGTGCAGGCCGACGTTTCGCAGCCCGAACAGGCCCAGCACCTGGTCCAGTGCACCGTCCAGCACTTCGGAGGGCTGGACATCCTGGTCAACAACGCGGGCATCAACCGCGACCGCACCATTCGCCGCATGAGCCTCGAGGAGTGGCGGGAGGTCATCGCCACCGACCTGGACAGCGTCTTCTACTGCACCTACTACGCCGTGCCCCACATGATAGAGCGGGGTGGCGGGCGTATCCTCAACATGTCCTCCATCGTGGGCGAGATGGGCAACATCGGCCAGGCCAATTACGCCGCCGCCAAGGCCGGCATCGTGGGCTTCACCAAGGCGGCGGCCCTGGAGCTGGCCCGCTTCAACATCACCGTCAATGCCGTCTGCCCCGGCTTCATTGAGACGGACATGGTCACGAGCCTGTCGGAGGAGGTGCAGAAGAACCTGCTGGCCCGCATCCCCATGGGCCGCTTCGGTCGACCGGAGGAGGTGGCGCGCCTGTGCCGCTTCCTGGTGGCCGAGGGCGACTACATCACCGGTGCCGCCTTCGACATCAACGGCGGCATGTATCTGCGCTGATGGTGAAGGCCAGGTCGGCCCCACGGCGTCGCGCTGCCGCGTCCCGAACGGGGCAGTTGCCCCGCCGGCCCTGGCTGCGCGTGGTGGCCCTGGCAGTGGCTGCCTTCGCGCTGGCGGTGGGACTCCATGCCGCCCTGGGAGCTGCCGGCATCTCCCCCTACCACCCCGTCCGACTGTTCTTGACGCCGCTCCTGGCGGCGTCAGTGGTAGCGGTGGGGGTAGGGCCGCTCTCGGCAGCCCGCCGGCTGCGGCTGGCGCTCCTGGTGGCCGTGGGCCTTTTTCTCTATTCGTTGGTGGGCGCCTCCTAGGCGGTGCCTCGGGCACCGTTGGAGTATGATGTAGCTAGCACAGCGACGAGGGAGGAGCTATGGACGAGGTCTTCATAGTGGGAGCGGCCCGCACGCCCATCGGCAGCTTCGGTGGCAGCCTGACAGAGGTGCCGGCGCCCAAGCTGGCAGCCACCGCCATCGCCGCCGCCCTGGAGAGGTCAGGCCTCAAGCCCGACCAGGTGGACGAGGTCATCATGGGCAACGTGCTGTCGGCGGGCCTGGGGATGAACCCGGCCCGACAGGCCGCCCTGGCCGCCGGGATACCCGAGTCGGTGCCGGCCACCACCGTCAACAAGGTGTGCGGCTCCGGGCTCAAGACGGTGGCCCTGGCTGCCCAGGCCATCATGCTGGGGGACGCCGATGTGGTGGTGGCCGGCGGTATGGAGAACATGTCGGCCGCCCCCTATCTGCTGCCCAGGGCTCGCTTCGGATATCGTATGGGCCACGGCGAGCTTCTCGACCACATGATCAAGGACGGCCTGTGGTGCGCCCTGGAGCAGTGCCACATGGGCATCACGGCCGAGAACGTGGCCCGCGAATACGAGATCTCTCGCGAGGACCAGGACCGCTTCGCCTACGAGAGCCACATGAAGGCGGCCCGTGCCTGGGAGGAGGGCCGCTTCCGCGACGAGATCGCGCCGGTGGAGGTCCCCTCCCGCTCCGGTGTCACGGTGGTGGACCGGGACGAGCATTTCCGGCCGGACACCACTCTCGACAAGCTGGCGCGCCTGCGGCCGGCCTTCGAGAACGGGGGCAGCGTCACTGCTGGCAACGCCTCGGGCATCAACGACGGTGCGGCAGCGGTGGTGCTCGTCTCGCGGCGCAAGGCCCAGGAGCTGGGCCTGGAGCCTCTGGCAACGGTCAAGGCCTACGCCAGCGCTGGCGTCCCGCCCCGCATCATGGGCATCGGCCCTGTGCCAGCCGTGCGCCGCGTCCTGGCCAAGGCCGGCCTGGACCTGCGCGACATCGACCTCATAGAGGCCAACGAGGCCTTTGCCGCCCAGTCTCTGGCTGTGGGCCGCGAGCTAGGCTGGGACTGGGAGCGGGTCAACGTCAATGGCGGCGCCATCGCTCTGGGCCACCCCATCGGTGCCAGTGGCACCCGTATCCTGGTGACCCTGCTCTACGAGATGCGCCGACGCCAGGCCAAGCGAGGCCTGGCCACCCTGTGCATCGGCGGGGGCCAGGGCATCGCCATGGTGGTGGAGCGCCCCAGTTAGCCCCTCACAGCCGGGCTGGGCGCCTCGTCGGCCAGACGACAGTAACGACCGCGGAAGAAGAGGAGGGGGCGGCCGTCAGCATTGACGGCCGCCTCTTCCACCTTGCCCAGGAAGATGGTGTGGTCGCCGGCATCCACGGCGTCCACCACTCGGCAGTCCAGATAGGCCAGGCACCCCTCGATGATGGGGGCGCCGGTCGCCGCATAGCGATGGGGCACCGAGTCCAGACGGTGGGAGCTATCGGGGTCCTTGCGGGCGAACAGGCGCGAGAGCTCTTCCTGCTCCTCGCTGAGGATGTTGACGGCGTAGATGCCGCTCTTCTGCACCAGGTCGTGAGTATCGCCCTTTTTGTCCAGGCAGACGAGCACCAGCAACGGCTCCAGCGACACCGATGTGAAGGCGTTGGCGGTGCTGCCGTGCAGGTGGTCGCCCAGGCGGGTGGTAACGATGGTGACGCCGGTGGCGAACTGGCCCATAACGCGCCGGAAGAGGTCCCTGTCCACGCTCATGGCTCCGGCCTTCCCTCCTGACGGTGGTGATAGTGCAGGTAATGGGCCACCAGCTCCAGGGCAGCCAGCGCCGCCTGCCGCTTGTTGGCCGAACGATCGCCCTCCAGCACGAAGCGACGACAAAGGCAGCAGTCGGGGCCGGCCAGGGCGACGTAGGTCAGGCCGACCGGTTTATCGGCGGTGCCACCGCCCGGGCCGGCGATGCCGCTCACGGCCAGCCCCAGGTCCGAGCCGGCCCACTGCCGCACGGCCCGCGCGAGGGCAGCTGCAGCCTCCTCGCTGACAGCGCCGTGACGCTCCAGCGTCGTCCTGTCCACGCCTATGCGCTCCTTCAGGCGATTGTGGTAGGGCACCACCCCGCCCACGAAGGTGGCGGAGCTACCGGGCACTTCCGTCAGCAGGTGGCCGATGAGGCCCCCGGTGGAGGCCTCGGCCACCGCCAGGGTGAGCCCCTCCTCCCGCAGCATGGACAGGACGCGGGCGGCCATCCCTTCGTCTGCCCTCATGGCTACTGGAGGCGCATCTCCCAGCCGGGGATGGCGCAGGACACGAAGGTGAAAGCATAGAGCGCCATGCCCGGCGAGGACGTGGCGAGAGTCAGCTCGTGATGGCCCACGTCCTGGTTGGCCACCAGACGATACATCTTCGGTACGTCCACCTGCAGATAGGACTGGCCCTCCTCGTCCCAACGGACATCGGAACCGGCAGTGCTGCGGTCGAGGGGGGCACCGTCCTGCCAGACGTCCAACCGGCCTGGCTGTCCCGAAAGGGGGTTCGCCACCAGGTTCACCTCGCGGCTGGTGTAGCGCAGGGAAAGCCTGCTCCTATCCAGAGCATCCCATGGCCGGTAGACGCACTCCTCTTCAGCCACCCAGGGGCCGTGCAGGTAGAAGAACCCCTCGGCGTGCAGTCCAGGATCGCGATAGTTGGCGGCCTGCTTAGGCAGGAGGCCGGTGGGGTTGCCCACGCTTCCCCGCAAGAACCCGAGGTAGACTTCGGGCGTTACGCGATAGCACACGGCGCCGGGACGATCCTCGTCCCGCAACGGGGCCATAGGCTCGGGCAGCCGAAGACTGGGGTCCACCTCCCGCAGCAGTTGCTGGATCGCCCTCTCGGTGGCCTGATATGCGCCCTCGCCAAAATGGAAGTAGCGCAGACGCCCATGGGCGTCCACCAGGTATTTGGCCGGCCAGAAGCGGTTGTTGTAGGCCCTCCAGATGGCGTAGTCGTTGTCCAGCACCACCGGGTACTGAATGCCGAACTCGGCCACTGCCCGTCGCACGTCGTCCACCCGCCGGGCGAAGGAGAACTCGGGAGTGTGCACGCCTATGATGACCAGACCGTGGGGAGAATAACGCCGGTGCCACTCCACCAGGTAAGGGAGGGTGCGCAGGCAGTTGATGCAGGTATAGTCCCAGAAGTCCACCAGGACTGGCCGGCCCCTGAGGGAAGACATGGTCAGGGGGCCGCCCTGCAGCCAGTATCCCCCCTGCAGTTCGGGGGCCATGATGCCTTCCCCTGCGCTCTCGTAGGTCATTGCCCTACACCGTGTCGTCAGGGGTATTATAGGGCAGAGAGCGGAGGGAGCGCTGGCCGTGCCACTGCGGGAAGGCGATCCGGCACCCGACTTCTCTTTGCCTTCGCTGGACGGGCGCACCTATCGTCTCGCGGAGGCCCTGACCTCCGGGCCGGTGCTGCTGGCCTTCGTGAAGACGGGTTGCGCAGCCTGCGATCTGGCCCTGCCCTACCTAGAGCGCCTCGCTGCCGCCTACGCCCCCCGAGGTCTGCAGCTCTGGGCTATCTCCCAGCACCCGCCGGAGCGCATCGGCCCCTACGCTCGTCAGATGGGCCTGACGGTGCCCGTGCTGGTGGATGCCGATGCCTTTACCGCCAGCGCAGCCTACGACCCGCCTGCCACGCCCACCCTGTGCCTGGTGGGCCGCGACGGAAAGGTGGCCTTCTACAGCCACGGCTTCGCCAAGGAGGACCTGAACCGCCTGGCAGAGCTGGTGGCGGCCCAGGTGGGGGCCGAGGCGGTGACGGTGGCCCCCGCCGACGATGGGCGCCCGCCCTTCCGCCCAGGCTGAACGCCCGTACACCGTCGGCCCGGCGGGCCGAGGTCCTGACCCCTCTGGGCGAGGCCGCCCACAGCCGGCTCAGAGCCATCCCCCCGATGAGAACGGCCCGTGTTCTCTCTCGGGCACGAGGAGATGGCCTTCGGCCGGCAGACCTGAAATCCTCCCCAGCTCCGGACGCCTCGGCAGGCCTGGCAACGTCGCGTTGACAGTGAAGTCCGCGCTGGAACACCTGGAGCGCAGGATTTGATGTTGTAGCGCTGCAGGCCTATCTAGCCAGATGCGGAGACCCCAACCTGAAGCCAGGCCTCGTTGTGATATAACAGGTTAAGCACCCATTATGTTCCAGCCCGTTGATGACCAGTTTGATGACCAATTGCTGACCTGCCGCGCGGTTGGAACACTTCGGGAACACTTTTCAGATACAAAGTGTTCCCATTGAGTTGATGATTGTAGATAAGAGAACGAGTTTGCGGCAAAGAGCGGTAGTAAGACGCAGACAGCGGCGTTTGTGTTCCAGAACCTCGTGCCAGCTCCCATTTCCTGCCCTCGCGCTCTTGACAAACCACCGCACACTACCTACAATCACCGGCGACAGCGCGGCAGCGGAGGTGTAGGAGATGGCGGTAGCTGCCAGGCGCGAGGCGCGGGCCAGGGGGCTCGACCTGAGGCTGGCGGTGGGCCTGGTCATCGCCCTCGTCGCCTTCCTCGTGGGCATCTTCGTTTACTCAGGGAGTCGCCCGGAGACCATGTCCGTCCTCGTGGCCGCCCGTGACCTTCCCCAGGGCGCCCTCATCGGCGAGGCCGACCTGCGGGTGGAGGAGGTGCCCGTGGCCCCGCCGCTCAAGGCGGTGCTCATGGCCGATAAGGCCCAGGTGGTGGGCAAGGTGGCCGCCCGCCCGGTGGGGGCAGGTGAGCCCATCGTGGCGACGGCCCTCGGCGAGGGCCTCCCCCTGGAGGCGGGCGAGGTGGCGCTGGCCCTGCCGGTGCTGGACCGGATCTATGTCCCCCACCAGGTGCGGGAGGGTGACCGGGCGTTCCTGTACGCCATCGGCGCCGGCCAAGGGGGAGCGCAGCAGGTGGTGCTGGTGAGCCAGAAGGTGCGCATCCTGGCGGTGGAGCGCTCGCGCCAGCAGGTGGGGGTGGGGCCCCAGGTGGCGGGGCCGCCCACCAGCGTCACCATCGCCGTACCCCAGGAGGAGGCCGATGTGGTAGCCCGCGCCATCGCGCAGAACATCGTGGCGCTGGCCATCCTGCCGGCCTTGCCGGCAGGAGCGGCGCCCGCGCCTGCCGCCAGACCCAGCCCTACGCCGGCGCCGCCGAGCCCTACGCCGGCGCCGGCAGGAGGCGGCCGGTAGGGCGCAGCGGGGAGGCGAGCGGGCGATGGCCGAGGAGCGGCTGGTCATGACCGAGGCAGAGCAGCAGGCCGGGGCCCCGCTGCGGCCGGCGCCGCGTGTCCTCATGGGCGTCAACCGCCAGCTGGCGCTGGGGCTGAGGCAGGCGCTTCTCGCCAGCGGGCTGGAGCCCGTGCCGGCCCTGACGGCCGACGACCTGGCCCGCTATGTGGCCGAGGGGCGTGGGCAGGTGGCCCTGGTGGCCACCACCTTCCAGGGGCTGTCGCCGCAGCACCTGGAGGAGGTGCGCGGCCAGGGGCTGCCGGTGCTGGTGCTGGCGCCGGAGGAAGAGGTGGGGAGCTATGCCGCTCGCGGCTTCGTTGTCCTGCCGCTGGGCGCCGGGACGGAGACGGTGGTAGAGGCGCTTGTGGCGCTGATGGAGGGCAGGCTGGAGGTCTCGCCGGCGCCGCCTCCGCCGCCGGCCGTCGAGGAGGGCGAGGGGCCGGGAGGGCTCGTCGTGGCGGTCACCGGCCTCAAGGGCGGCGCGGGCAAGACGACCATCGCCCTGGGCCTGGGCTACGCCTGCGCCCAGGAGGGGGTGAGGGCCTGCGCCCTCTCGCTGGACCCGGTGGCCAGCGACTTTCAGGCCTATCTCGGCCTGCAGGTCGCCTGGGGCATAGGGGCGGCCGTGGGCGCCTCGGACCTGGAGCAGGCGGTGGCCCGCGAGCTGAGGACGGTGACGAAGGGCTTCGATGTGCTGTGTGGCCCCTACCGGCCGACGGGGATGCGGGCGGTGACCGAGGAGATCGCCCGCCGGGTGGTGGCGTTCCTGCGCCGCCGCTACGATGTGGTGATCGCCGACGTGGGCAACTATCCCACCGAGCACCGGGCGGCCATGTGGGCCATCGAGGCGGCGGACAGGCTGCTGGTGGCCATCACCCCCGAGCTGCCGGCGGTCTACCGCGCCCAGCTGGCGATGGGCATGCTGTCGGCCTTGCGGGGGGGCCGCTGGGCGGGGCTGGTCATCTCCCGCTATCGCGGCGGCCGCCATCACTGGCGGGCGCGGGAGATCGAGGAGGAGCTGGGCCTGCCGGTGGTGGGGACGGTGCCCGAGGACGGGGCCGCCTATGCCCGGGCGCTGGACAGGCTGGCGCCGGTGGCGGCGGTGGGCGGTCGAGCGGCGGCGGCCCTGCGCAAGCTGGCCAGGCAGGCGGTGGTGGCGGAGGTGAGGCGATGACGCTCCGGATGACGCCTGGCGACGGCAGCATGCGCAGCCTGGAGGAGGAGCTGCGGGAGCTCTTGCGGCGCCTGCCGCCGGGGGATGTGCTGGCGCCCGACGGCGGCGAGCGGCTGCGGCAGCGGGCGCGGGAGCTGGTGGAGGAGTACAACCGCCGGCGGCAGCTCTCGGGGCTCGCTCCCCTGGCGGGGGCCCAGCAGCTGGCCGATGAGCTGCTGCGGCAGGTGATGGGGGCCGGCCCCCTGCAGCCGCTGCTGGACGATCCCCAGGTGGAGGAGATCATGGTGAACGCCCCGGACACGGTGCTGGTGATCCGGGGGGGTGAGGTGGAGCTGTCGTCCGTGGTCTTCCGGGACGAGGAGGAGGTGCTGGAGCTGGCCCAGCGGCTGGTGGGGCTGCGGGGGGAGCGGCTGGACTACAGCCAGCCCGTTGTGGACGTGATGCTCCCCGACCGCGCCCGGCTGCATGCGGTGATCCCGCCCATCAGCGAGCATGTGGTGCTCACCATCCGGAAGTACACGGTGCGGGCGGAGGAGCTGCCGGAGCTGGTGCGCCTGGGCGCCCTCACGGCGGAGGCGGCCAGGTTCCTGGAGGCGCTGGTGCTGTCGCGGAAGACGATCCTGGTGGCGGGCGGCACCAGCACCGGCAAGACCACCATGGTCAACTGCCTTGGCAACGCCATCCCCGTCAAGGAGCGGGTGGTGACCATCGAGGACCGGGTGCGGGAGCTGCGCTTCACCTTGCTCAGCAACTGGGTGCCCCTGGTGACGAGGGGCGCCAACGCGGAGGGGCAAGGGGAGATAACGATGCAGCAGCTGGTGCGGGAGAGCCTGCGCATGCGCCCCGACCGGATCGTGGTGGGCGAGACGCGGGGCGCCGAGGCGCTGGACTTCCTGCGGGCGGTGACGTCGGACCACCCTGGGAGCCTCTCCACCATCCACGCCATGGGCGGCCGGCATGCCCTGGAAAGGGTACGCATCTATGCTCAGATGGACCCCCGCCTGGCGCCGCCGCCCCACGTGGTGGACGAGCTGGTGGCGGAGGGCGTCCAGTTCGTGGTCCACATGGGGCGCGTGCCCCACTCGTCGCAGCGGCAGGTGGTCTCCATCTGGGAGGCGGCGGGCATGGAGAGGGAGGGCAACCGCGCCGCCTTCGTGGGCAACGACATCTTTCGGCGGGGCAGCGACGGCGGCCTCCACTTCACCGGCATCCGCCCCCGCTGCGCCCGCGAGATCGCCCACCTGGGGCCCTTCCCCTGGGATGGGCGGAGCTTCGCCATGGGAGGGGCCGGAGAGGGGGTGACGGGCGGGAAGTAAGGAGCGGGGGATGGCCTGCCGGGGCGTTCCCCGTCTCTCCTGCCGGCTGCTATGGCCTACGTGTTTGGCCTCTTCCTTTCCGTAGCTGCCCTTGCCGCCTTCCTCGCCCTCTGGGAGCGCATAGAGTCCCTCCTCCGGCGGGCGACAGCGGCGGTAGCGCCTCTTGGGCGGGCAGGCCGGGCCCCCATCTGGCATCCGGAGGGGGTGGCGGCCCTCCTGCGGGAGGCGGGCTACGAGCGGCTCACTCCCCTCGTCTTCTACGGCATCTGCGCCGCCGGCGCCGTGGCGGGGGCGATGGTGGGCAACTTCATCGCTCCCGGCGTGCAGGTGGTGATGGCAGCAGGCGCTGCCCTGGGCGCCCTCTTCCCCTTCTACGTGATGGCCGGCCGGGCGGAGAGGCGTGCCCGGGAGAGGCGGCAGCAGTTCGCCGAGGCGGTGGAGACCCTGCGGGGGCTGGTGCGCGTGGGCTACGGCCTGGAGCGCGCCCTGGAGTTCCTCGCCGGGGCAGGGCCGGTCCTGATGCGGCCGGCCATGCAGCAGGCGGTGGTGGCGCTGCGGACGGGAGGGCTCAGGGCGGCTGTGGAGGCGCTGCAGGAGCAGGTGGCCTCCTACGACGGCGACCGGCTGGCGCTGGCCCTGGCGGCGGCCGCCCAGTACGGCGGCCGCAATCTGGGCGGCGTGCTGGAGAACCTCGCCCGGGCGGTGAGGGACGACCTCCTGGTGCAGCGGGAGGCGGAGGCGGAGATGGCCAGGCAGGAGCTGGCCGCCCGCATCATAGGCGGCATGCCCATCGTCATCCTGACGGCCATGTTCCGGTTCTCGCCCGACTACGCCGAGGTATACCGCGAGCCCCTGGGGCAGGCGGTCCTGGCGGCGATGTTCGCCCTCATCGCGCTGGGCTACTTCCTCATGCGGCGCGCCATGCAGCTGCCCAGGCAGGGGCGGCTGGCGGTGGAGCTGATGATGGGGGAGGAGGCATGATGCCCTCGCCCGGCGGACCGGGGCTGCTCGTGTCCCTCTTGGGGAGCGTGGGGCTGTTCTTGGCCGCCTACTCCGTGGCGGAGGGGCTCTGGGGGCCCAGCCGCCGGCAGCGGCGGCTGCGGGCCATCACCCCGGTGGAGGGCCCCATCATGGCAGCCGAGGAGCAGGAGGCGCCCCTCTTCCGCACCCCCCTCCTGGAGGAGCTGCTGGGCCGGCCCCTGCGGCGGGCGGGAGCAGCCGTCGCCCGCCTCCAGCGCGCTGGGGGAGGGGCAAGCGAGCTGGCGGAGAAGCTGCGGCGGGCGGGCATCCCCGGCGGGCCGGCTGCCTATTATGGGCAGCGGCTGCTGTGGGGACTTATAGGGATGGCCCTTGCCGCCTTCGCCGGCATCGGCGGGGCGCTGCCGGTCCCCTTCTGGGGCTGGCTCGTGGCAGGGCTCCTGGCGTCGCTGGTCCCCGCCTACAACCTGGAGGCAGCCCTCAGGCGGCGCCGTGAGCTGCTCTCCCAGCAGACGCCCGTCCTGCTGGACATGCTGCAGACGGTCGTCTCGGCAGGGAGCGGCCCCGAGCAGGCGATGCGCCAGGCGGCGCTGTCGATGCCGGAGCCGCTGCGGGGGGAGCTGCAGGAGCTGATGCGGCGGGCACGGCTGGGCGAGGCCAGCGTGGGAGAGGGGCTGGCGGCCCTGGCGCGGCGGGAGGGGCTCTTGGAGCTGGGCCTCGTGGCCGACCTCTGGCAGGCGTCGGAGGAGACGGGCGCTCCCCTGGGGGAGCGGCTGCGGGAGCTGTCGGTGCAGATGCGGGAGATGAGGCGGATACGGCAGCGGGAGGAGGCGTCGCGGGCGACGGTGCGGGTGCTGTTCCCCATCGCCTTCTTCATCCTGGTGCCGCTCATGATCACCATTCTGTTCCCTGCGGGTTATGAGCTGATCATCAGGGGCGCGCTCGGGGGAGGACGGTGATGGGCGAGCGGGGAGCGACCCTCGCGGAGTACGCCCTGGTGATGGGGGTGGTGGCGCTGGGCGCCGTCGCCTCGGTGCGGGCGCTGGGGCTCACGCTGGCGGACCTGTGGGCGGGCCTGGTGGCCGCCTGGACGGGCATAGTTTCCTGAGGCCGTGGAGGAGCGAAGGGGGGTGAGAGCTGAGGGATGACGGAAGCGGCGCAGGCCCAGGAGGGGGGAAGGGCCCGCCCGGCGCCCCTCCGGGGCCGGGGAGGACGGGACCGGGCGGGAGAAGGGGCACGGAGAAAGGAGGTGAACGGCGTGGACCTGGTGAACCGGCTGGTCCTGCGGGGGCTGGCGCGGCTGCAGGTGGCCCAGTGGGAGGCCGAGGAGGGGCAGACCTTCGCCGAGTACGGGCTCATCCTCGGCATCATCGCCGTGGGCCTCATCGCGGCCGCCGTCGCCCTGCGCAACCAGATCGCAAACGTGTTCAACAACATCGTGTCTGGCATGAGCTCGTGAGCCAGGCGATGGCGGGCGGGGACGCCATGTCCCCGCCTGCGGAGAGGAGAGGAGGCCGGGGGCGCCTCGCCGGGGCGCTTCCGGCCGGGAGGATGCGAGCGTGAGGAGAGCGATAAGAGCGACAACGGTAGGCGCAGTCGCCCTGCTGGCCCTGCTGGCAGGGGCGGCGGGGGCGCGGGGGGAGGTCCTGCCGGGCACGGTGGAGGTGCGGCCGGACCTGGCGCAGAGGACCTTTGCGCTGGTCAACGCCTACCGCACGTCCCTGGGGCTCGGGGCCCTCGCCTGGGACGACCGGCTGGCGGCTGCCGCCGCCTGGTTTGCCCAGGACAGGGTCTCGCCCTGCCAGTTCGACAAGCAGGTAGAGGGGGATGGCACAGGGCGGGTCACGCTCCTCGACGGCTGCGTGGTGACGCACCGGGACTCCCTGGGCCGCCTGCCCTGGGACCGGGCGGCGGCGTTCGGCTTCCCCCCGGGGCAGGCAAGCGAGAACGTGGTCATCCTGTTCGAGGAGTCGCCCGAGGAGGCCCTGCGGCAGTGGCAGGAGTCGCCAGGCCACGACCGCAACCAGCGCAACCCCGCCTGGGCGGTGGGCGCTGCCGGCGCCGCCTGCCGCCGCACCCGGGGCGCAGGGCTGGGCGGGGAGGACCTCCTGGTCTGCTACTACGTGATGATGTTCGGGCCCGCTCCGGAGGGCGGAAGCGGGCAGGCGTCGTCCCCTCCGGCAGCCCCCTCCAGGCCTGCCTCGGCGGGGAGGCCGGCAGGGGGCGGAAGTGGGCAGGCGGCGGTCGTGCCCGACCCCTGTGCCGGCCGGCAGGCGCCGGCGCCGCCCGCACGGCGCTCCGTCCACCGGGTGGAGCCGGGGGAGACCCTCGCCCAGCTGGCAGAGCGCTACCTGGGCGATGCAGGGCGCTACTGTGACCTGGCCGCCTGGAGCGGCATCGGCCCTCCCTATCTGCTGAGGGTGGGCCAGGAGGTGGTGGTCCCTGCCCAGGAGCAGGCGCCCTCCGGCGACGGGCGCCAGAGGGAGGCGCAGGAGGCGCAGGAGGATAGTTCCCCGTCCTCCGGCACGGTCGAACGGGGGGCATCCGTACAGGAGACGCCGGCGCCTGCCTCCCACCCCGGCATCTTGCCCGACCGGGCGGTGGGCGACCTGCCTGCCCGCGATGCCGGCAGGGGCCATCCCCTGCTGCAGCTCCTGGTCGAGATCGGGAGGAGGTTGAGGAAGCTGTGGCCCTTCTGAGGCCGGCGCCAGGTGCAGAGGGTGGGAGCATGTCGCCGGCAGCGGCATGCAGGCGACGGAGTTCGTCATGCCCGTCCGGGCCATGCGCCCGGCGGGGACGTTGCCAACGGGACCTTCTGGGAGGTGTGAAGGCATGAGCAAGGCTGGGGGCATCGGTCGAGGCCTGGGCCGCTTGCTGCTGGCCCTGGGGCTGGCCCTGGGGCTGCTGGCCCTGGGCAGCAACGGCGAGGTTGCCCGGGGCGCCGGGCTCCTCACGTGGGCCGTGCAGGGGTGGGACGCGAAGAGCATCTCCGACGACGGGTCGGTCCTCTTCTTCTGGGAGGCGCTGGGAGGCCAGGGTGGGCTGTGGCGGCGCGGCGCTGGGGCCCAGCCCCTAGGGGGGCTTGCCGGCCACCGGACCTTCATGTACGGGGCGGCGGCCGATGGGCGTCTTGCCGTGGGCGCCGCCATACCCGACGATGCGCCCTACAACACGAGGCCGGCCCTGTGGCGGGAGGGGCAGGGGTGGACGCTTTTGGGCTATCCCGCCGGCGCCAATGCCGCCTACCCGATGGCGGCCTCTGTCGACGGGAGGCTGCTCGCCGGCATAGCCGGCGCCGTGGAGGGCAGCAGGATCCTCTGGGCCAACCCTGCCCTGTGGACCGAGGGGGGCGCCGTGGCCTTGCCGGTCCCGCCCGATGCGCCCGGCTGCCGGGAGGGGCAGTTCAGAGCCGTATCGCCGGCCGGAGATGCTGCTGCCGGCTTCCTGGGGCCATCAGGCTGCGGCAGCCTGATGGCGATAGTCTGGACTGCCGGCGGGGGGCTGCGAATGCTGGGCACCCTGCCGGGCTATGCCGGCAGCGAGGCGACGGCGGTGAGCGATGGCGGCGGGGTGGTGGTGGGGATACTGCGCAACCCCAGGCCTGGCGGGTCCTGGGACACGGCCGCCTTCCGCTGGACACCTATCGGCGGCCTCGAGCGGCTAGCCGACTTCGGCCGGGGCTCCACGGCCACGTCCATCTCGGCCGACGGCCGCATCATCGGCGGCTCGGTCCAGACTCCGGAGGGGGCGACGCGCGCCGTCGTCTGGCGCGATGGCGTCCTCCACAACCTACAGGAGGAGCTGGCGCCCGAGCTGGGATTTGCCGATGCCCTGGTCGAGGTGACGGCCGTCTCCCGCAACGGCCTGTTCGTGGCCGGCCGTGGGGGCCGGGGGTTGGAGAGGTTCGTGTTCGTGGCCCGCTTGCCGGAGCCGCCGTCGCCCCCGCAGCTGGTGGCCATCTGGCCTATAGAGGGGGAGAGGGAGGAGGCCATGATCACCTGGCAGCCTCCTCAGGGGGCGATGCGCTACCGCCTCCAGAGCGCTCTCGACCCCTCCTTCAGCTTCGGCGTAAATGTCATCGAGTTCCCCGCCGGCCCCTACAACCTGCTCGTGGTGGGGGCGCCCACCTGGGACGGAGGCGTCTTCTACTACCGCCTTGCCGCCTGCAACGACCAGGGCTGCTCGCCGTGGTCGCCGCTCCTGGCCCTGGGGAGGCGCATCTGGCCCGGGCCGGAGCACTGGAACCTCATGGCCGGCGGCTTCAGTTTCCTCGGGACCACCTACCTGTGGGCGGTGAACTCGAGCCCCGTGCCGGGGAAGGCGTCGGACCTGCTGCTGTATGACGGCCTGCAGGGCTTCGGCGGCACAAGGCGGCACGCCTGCACCGGATCGCCCCCAGGCAGGCCCTGCATCTCCACCTGGGCAGCAGCCGGGGGCTACGTCTCCGCCTCCCAGGCCTTCCCTCCCTACGGCGAGGTGGGGGTGGGCTTCTGGACGCGATGAGGGGTGAGAAGGTGTCGAGACGTCCTCTCGTGGCCCTGGTCCTGGCGACGGCCATAGCGGCGGCAGCCTGCAGCCGCGGTGGGGCCGCTCCTGTGGCGGCGCCGACGCCGGCCGGAGAGCCTCCCGTCACGCCCGCCACTCCGCCGCCCGGCCAGGTCAGGGTCTTCCTCAACACCCGGCCTGGGATGGCCGTGGACCAACGGGTGTTGCAGGAGCTGGCGGACGCCTATAGCTTCCTCTGGCCGGCCCTCTTCAACGCCATGGCCAACGGCGATGAGGCGATGCTGCAGGGAGTGGCCGCCCCCGAGGCGCGGGCGGTCCTCATGGGCCGGGCGCATGAGCTGGCGGCGCAGGGACAGCGGCTGCTGGTGACGAGGATGCGGCAGCGGCCGCTGGTGGTGGAGGCGGGCGCCGAGCGGGTGGTGGTGGAGGACGAGGCGGAGGTGGAGGCGGAGCTGCTGGCGGAGGGCCAGAAGCCGGGCCAGGGGAAGGCCACACAGGAGCGGTGGGCCTTCCGGACGGTGTGGGCCCGCCTCCCTGAGGGATGGCGGCTGACGGAGGCAGAGGTGCGGTGGCAAGGCTAGCTCTGGGGGCCCTGTTGGTCGCTCTCCCCCTGTTGGCGCTTGCCTGCGCGGGTGGGTCGCAGCAGGGCGGCGCTTCCGACCCGGTGGGGGCAGCCGACGCCTTCCTTCGCTCCCTGGGCGGGGCGGCAAGAGGGGAAGGGGTCCAGGCGGCTGCGCCGGAGGTGGCGGAGGCGCTGCGGCGGGGCATCGCCCAGGCGGCAGCAGGCAGCAGCCGGCTGGAGGTGGAGGTGCAGCCTCTAGGGCCCCCAAGGTTCAACATCGGCGGCGACGAGCGCCGCCGCATGGGCATAGTGGTGGGCCTCTCCATGCGCGAGGTGGGCCCAGACGGGTCGCTGCGGCGCTCGCTGCAGGTGGATAGGTACGACGTCGTCCTCACGGTTGAGCGTAGGGGCGAGCGCTGGCAGGTGACCGGGGTGTCGGGCCTGCCGTGGATAGGGGACACGGAGGGCATGGAGACGGGCGGCTGCCCCCTGGTGGAGGGGCGCAACCATCACTTCCAGCGGCTGCGGGAGGAGAGGCGGCAGGACGTCCTTCAGCTGCCGGCAACGGAGCAGGAGATGAGGGCCATCGAGGAGGCCTGGCGCTGCTACTGGCTGGTGACATCCCATGCCTTCCGCTCCCTGGACGACTCGCTGCTGCCCCTGGTGAGCGGCGGCCGGCAGCTGGAGCTGGACAGGGAGATGGTGCGGGTGCGGAGCGAGCGGGGCATAGCCCTGGAGGAGGAGGCGTGGCACCGCTCGCCGGTGCTGGTGCAGTACACCGGCGACAGGGCCACGGTGGACGAGTGGTTCGACGGACGGGGCAGGGGGGTGGCGGTGGCCGATGGCAGCCCCCTTGCCGACTGGGACTACAAGGCAGGCCACCTGACGTTCCGCCTGGAGAAGGAGGGAGGGCGGTGGGTGGTGGTAGGACATGCCTACGTCATAGGCCCCGATGGTGAAGGGCAGCAAGGGGGGTGACAGCGGTGAAGCGGCATCTCGTCCTGGCGGCGGCGCTGGCGGCGGCCGCCCTCCTCTGGCATGGGGGGGAGAGGGCCCACGCCGGTGATAGCCCTCCTCCCGGCTCGGGCTGGGTGCTCGCCGGCTACGAGAACCACTACTACACCTACTATGTGACGGAGCAGGTGGGGACCACCACCTATAGCCAGCTGCTGTACATGGAGCCCTACCAGGACCGGGTGGTCTACAGCCAGGAGACGCGCCTCTCGGCCATCACCTGGTACTCGCGGCAGTACTACTCCTACACCAAGCTCCTCAGCTATCGCTCCTATTGCTACCTCAACCCCTACTACCCCTGGGGCATGCAGTGCACCTGGACCTCCGAGTATAGGACCGACACATACTACACGCCTGATCAGCAGTACTGGTACACCACCGTCAACGTGCCGTCGGTGCAGACCGACTATCGGCCCGTCTACGGCTCCGTGCAGCTGCCCGTCTACCAGCGGGTGGCGAAGACGGGGGTGTGTTCGGTGCCCGTATACCAGTTCGTGGGGGGCGAGGGGTCCGTGGTCATGAACGGCGACGGCACCTTCACCATGTGGGTGCCCCAGTCCTCGTGCGTCTACTCTCCCTACACCAACTACTGGTCGCAGGCCCAGCCCCAGGTGGTGCGGACGGGACAGGCCTGCCGGCAGCAGCTGAACGCCTCTCTCAGCCAGAGCACCTCATATGAGAGCGTGTACGTGTGGACGTCCATCACTTACGGAGTGGTCTCCAGCCAGAGGTACCAGTGCCAGACCATCTATGTGCCAGAGTGGCAGTATTACTACAGCTATGACTGCACCTACGAGGTGGGCTGCGAGCCTGCCTGGAGCAGGACCACCGTCTGGTACTCGCCCGACGGCCTGCTGAGGTACACCCGCACCGAGAACCACCCCTCTTGTCCCAACTGCTGGGTCTACTGCACCGTGGTGGTGGAGCGGCTGGTGACCGTGCCCCAGACGGACTGCCGCTATATTCCCTACGACTACATCCAGCAGTACCAGACCGGCGAGTACCGCCAGAACACGCGCTACAACTACAGCGAGCAGCGCTGGTACAGCCAGCAGTGCTGGGACACCTACGCCCTCACCACCGCCTCCATCCCCAGGAGCGAGATGGTGGACCGCTATGTGCCGTCCACGTCCTGGCAGCAGATGACGCTCCAGATGCCGGCATTGCCCGATGTGGTGCTGGGCGTCAACCCCGGCATCGGCCTTACGGGGCTGTCGTCCTGGTTCTGGGTGGAGGCCCAGGGAGCCGAGGCGCAGGGGCCGAACGGCATAAGGGTGCGCCTTGTGCCCAGCCGCTATGAGTGGGACTTCGACGGCGACGGCCAGGTGGACCTCTCCACCACCTCGCCTGGCCGGCGCTACCCGGTCCCCTCCGACGTGCAGCACACCTACGAGCGCTCCAGCCTCTCCCAGCCGGGCCAGAGCTATCAGGTGCGGATAAAGGTGTACTTCGACCTGCAGGTGGATACCGGCCGGGGCTACAACACGGTGGGCGTCATCACCCAGGAGCGGGTGAGGCCATACCCGGTGCAGCAGCTGCAGAGCATCATCGGCAGGTGAGGGAGTGGCCATGCAGGGGAGGAAGGGGGGAGGCCCCCGCTTGGCGGCAGGAGGCGAGAGGGGACAGGCCATGGCCGAGTTTGCCCTGGGGGCGATGCTGTTCTTCATGGTGTTCCTGGGGGCGCTCCACTTCGCCCTCGCCGTGCATTCCCGCCATGTGGCCGAGACGGCGGCGGTGGAGGGCGCCCGCTGGGCGGCGGCGGAGCCTGCCGATATCGCCAGGGGCCAGGAGCGGGCGCGGCAGGTCCTGCGGGACGGGCTGGGCCGCTGGGGCGGCGGCTACGCCGTCCAGGGCGTGGACCAGGGGGAGACGGTCCTCATGCGGGTGCGGGGGAGCTATATCTTTGCCCTGCCGGTCTTGGGCGGGCGCCAGGTGCATTTCCAGACGGAGGCGACGGTGCGCAAGGAGGGGTTCCGGCCGGGGCCATGAGGGGGCAGGCGCTGGTGGAGCTGGCTATGGCCATGCCCATCCTGCTGATAATCGCCCTCGGCGTGGTGGGGGCAGGCAGGGCCATCTATGCCCGCGTGGCCATC